>WNFI01074114.1_pt1 | contig 10887 bp, 13 predicted proteins | sample 5400471 | NCBI WGS metagenome assembly WNFI01 (sample SAMN13153348, study PRJNA577476) | soil metagenome | isolation source: 100 cm saprolite on Douglas fir-dominated hillslope | place: USA:California | collected 2013-09-17 | reverse complement strand
CAATCGCTCGCCGTACCACAATCCCCAGTCCAGCGCTCTCCCATTTGCCGTGACCACAAATACTTTCGTCACTCTCAATGACAACACAGCAGACGTCGAAGTCGGGACGACGTACGGTGTGATCGACAATCTGAGTTGGACTCGCGGCCGCCACACTTTCAAAATGGGAATGGAAATCCGCCGCATCCGGCTCAATCAGGGACAGACGGCCGACAACAATCTGGACTTTTCCGACAGCACGGGCACGGATCAACAGTTCGTCAACGCTCAACTCACCGGGATAAAATTTATCGCTCCATGGTGTTGCCACAGGCTGAGAAGAACCTTCTATATGCCTTATTTCCAGGATCAGTGGAAAGTCACACCGACCCTCACCGTGAGCGCAGGATTACGGTGGGAGTACTACGGCGTGGCGAACGAGGCTACCGACCGGACGACTGTGTTCGACCTGAATCAGTTTCACGGCGTTTGCCTGGGATCGGGATCGTTCAGCGTTCCTCCCGACCCTGGACCCATCAACACTCCTCCGTGTCCGAAAAACCCTTCGCTCTATGAGCCAAACTACAAGAATTTCGATCCCAGGTTGGCGGTGGCATGGGCGCCGGCCGCGATGCATGGAAAGACAGTCTTTCGTGCTGGCTTCGGTATTTATCACGGGGCGGCGCAGAACGATGACTTAAATGCCGGGCTCGAGAGCGATACTTTCCGGGTTTCGGTAAATGGCACGCCTCTTCTGCCAGCCTATGAGCAGACGGTTCCCGATCTTTCGGGTCTCACCACAGAGCAGCAGGCATCCCATCCCCGTGCGTTGCAGCGCCAGGGCCGACGCGATCTCTATTCGGAGACCTGGGGCCTGACGGTGGAGCATGAGTTGCCGGCAAATTTCCTGATCTCGACTGCCTATCTGGGCAGCCGTGCTGTGAGACTGTTTTCTCGCGGCGCCGTAGATCTATGCACGATCCCAGTGACCCTCAATGCGGACGGCGGCGACTGCGTCCGCCCGCTCGATCAGTTTTATCCTGACGGCAACCCGTTTGGGTCGGTAGATATAAAGAGAGATATTGGCGCCAGCAGCTACCATGGTCTCAACGTGTCCCTGGAACGACGTTTCAGCCACGGGCTATCATTCGAATCGCGTTACACCTGGTCGCATTCCATCAATGACGGTTCGGTTGGGGGTGGCGAGTCGAATGGGCCGGAAAATGTCAGCTGTCTCCATTGCGACAAGGGGCCCAGCGTCTTCGATATCCGCCACAACTTTACTGTGAACAGTGTGTATGAACTTCCCTTTGGACCGGGCAAGGCTTATCTGAACGCCGGCGGCGTGCTCGGCAAAATCGTCGGGGGATGGAACCTGAGTGGAATCGGACTGTGGCACACCGGGCATCCACTGACGGTTAAGATGGACCTGAGCGGCAACATCACCAATCCCAACAATCAATTTTTCAACCCTGACAGTCCTTTTCCGAGCACTTACCTCCTTCCCGATGGTAACGATCAAACGGATCAACGACCGGACGTCGTTCCTGGCGTACCTTTGACTCTGCCGGGCGGTGGTCAACATGGGATGCCACTCATCAATTCCGCCGCGTTTCAGGCCCCGCCGGTGGACGCGAATGGAAACTTCACGCGCTTCGGCAATGCCGGAAATGGAATCATTCGGGCTCTGGACAGTTGGCAAGTGGACCTGTCTCTCTTTAAGGAAACGAAACTGACGGAGCGGGTGTCGATGGAGTTTGGCATCCAGGCGTTCAATATCTTTAACCATGTCCAACTTGGCGACCCCGGTACTCTCACCCTGGCATACACACCTGGAGCAACGGCCACGAATTTATCCGATCCAGGACAGTTCGGAATCATTTCGTCAACGGTGAACTTCAATAACAACAATGACAACCAAGCTTCACCGAATACGGGAACTGGATTGCCCCGGCAACTGCAATTCATGCTAAGGATCAAATTCTAGTCATTGCTGAATTGTTCCTCGCTCTTCAGGGCGGATCTTAATCGCGGCGTAGAATAAATGTCTGCGGAATTCATTGAAGGGGGACTTGAGGTAGCGAATGCGATTTAGCATTGAATTTCTCACAGGCGCGGCTCTTGCGGTGCTGCTATTGACCATTGGAGCCGTGGCCGGCGACCCGCCAAAAAAATCCGCCCCGCCCGCTGCTGCCGACCCCGTCTTGGTCGGCGCGGGCGACATTGCCAGCTGTGACGACCTGGCGGGGGCGGAGGCCACCGCCAAGCTGATCGACAAGATTCCTGGAACGGTGTTTGCCGCGGGCGATTTGGCCTACCCGGACGGATCAGACGAAAACTTTGCCAAGTGTTACAACCCGACCTGGGGCCGGTTTAAGGACCGAACGCGTCCGGCGCCGGGGAATCATGAGTACCACAGCGACGGAGCGTCCGGATACAACCACTATTTCGGCGCGGCGGCGGGCGATCCGAAGAAGGGGTACTACAGTTACGATCTGGGCGCATGGCATGTGATCGCTTTGAACAGCGAGTGCGCCGATGTGGGTGGATGCGACGCGGTTTCTCCTCAGGGGCAGTGGCTGAAGCAGGACCTGGCGCAACATCCGACGGGCTGCACGGTAGCGTATTGGCACACGCCACTGTTCAGTTCGGGCGGGAAGCATGGCAACGATCCCGCTATGAAACCGCTTTGGCAGACTCTGTATGCGGCGAATGCGGACATCGTCATCAATGGGCACGATCACAACTACGAGCGGTTTGCGCCCCAGGATCCGGAGGGCAACAGCGATCCCAAACGCGGCATTCGCGAATTTGTGGTTGGCAGCGGTGGGAAAAATTCTCACCGGACGATGGGCAAGACCAAGCCGAACAGTGAAATGCGCAACGACGATACATTTGGTGTGTTGAAGCTGACGCTGCACGCCAACAGCTATGACTGGCAGTTCGTGCCCGAAGCGGGCAAGACTTTCACCGACTCCGGTTCTGGAACGTGCCACTGATTTCAAGTTATTCGATTTTCAAATTATTCCTGGAGAATTCCTGATGATGACTCGCCTGATCCGATTCTCGGTGGTACTCGCGTTTGTCTTTTCGCTTCTGCCGGCCGCAACGGCGCAGAGCACCGGCTACAAAGTTATCAAGAAGATCCCCGTACCGGGCGAGGGCGGCTGGGATTATCTCAACGTGGACTCGGACGCGCATCGATTGTATGTGTCGCATGGGACGCGCGTGGAAGTCATTGATTTAGAAGCAGAGAAGGTGGTCGGGCAGATTCCGGGCACCGACGGCGTTCACGGGATTGCGATATCAACCGAGTTTGGGCGGGGATACACCAGTAACGGTCACACCGGCAACTCCACCGCGTTCGATCTGAAAACGCTGAAGGTTCTGGGGCAATCGGCGACCGGGAGCAAGCCCGATGCCATCATTTACGATCCGGCGTCGAAGCGGGTGTTCGCGTTCAATGGCGATAGCAGCAGTGCCACCGCGATCAATGCGGCGGACGGCAAAGTGGCCGGGACGGTCGATCTTGGCGGCGGGCCGGAGTTCGCGGCCGCCGATGGCAAAGGCACGGTCTCGCCGCGATTGTCAATGCCGATACTGGAAAAGTGATCCAGACCTTGCCGATCGGCGACCATGTGGACGCTGCCGCGTTCGATCCTGATGCCGGCCTGGTGTTTTTTTCGAACGGCGATGGAACCATCAACGTGTTGCACCAGGATTCGCCGGACAGCTACACGGCGGTGGATACGATCCACACTGCGCCAAAGGCCAAGACGATGACGTTTGATCCGGCCGCGAAGCGGCTCTATCTTTCGACGGCAGAGGCGGGGCAGTTTGAGATTCTGGTCGTGGGGAAATAACCGGCAGCTTTTTTAGTGTGGATTGTTTTCCCGGAATTGTTGAGGCCAGATGAATTCTCGCGCCCCCGGTTGACTACGTTGGAGTGAGCCTCTAGAGTCATTTTTTTAACGTTGTTTTGAGTTGTACTTGAGAGTTTATGGACGCTCCCGCAAATTTCGGGGAATCGACACCCTTCGCGCTCGGCCCGTTGGAGAAGCAAGTGCTCGATGCGGTTTGGTTGCTGCGCACAGCGACGGTTCGCGAAGTGCGCGAGGCAGCGAAACTCTGGCAGACCTATCCCACGATCATGACGACGATGGATCGTTTGTTCAAGAAGGGCCTTCTCGACCGCGTGCCCGACGGACGAGCGTTTCGCTATTCGGCGCGCTACAGCCCCATGGAACTGGACCGTGCTGCGGTGGTGAACAATGTGCGGCAACTCCTGCGGTCCGAGTTCGCTTCCCTTCACCTTTCGTATCTGGTGGAGGCCGTGGGCGAGCAGGATGGGAAACTGCTCGATGAGTTGCAGTCTCTGGTCGAGCGTCATCGGGCGGATCTCAGGAAGGAAAACGGCCAGTGACATTTGCGGCCCGGGGAATTGTCGTCGCGCTGGCGTTTTTTGCGGTGCTCTATTCGGCGCTGTCGTTGGTGGTGGCGGTAGTGTGGCGCGGGATCGAGCCGGTGAGCCGCAAATTTTCGTGGAGCGCGCCCAACTTCCTGTTTGGACTGCGTCTCTTTCCTTTCTCGGCGTCGCTGGCCGTGACCCTGTTCTTCACGTTTCCGTCGTTCTGGCTGATGGAACGAACTGCACCCGACGAGGATTTCGCCACCTACCTGCTCGCGCTGTGCGCGGCGCTCATGCTGGCAGCGGGATTGTTGCGCGTGCTCCGGGCCCAGGCCCGAACGACGCGCGCGGTGCATCGCTGGTCGGCGTCGCATGCTTGCAGTGCGCCTCCGCTACTTCTGGTCGGAGTACTGAAGCCACGCGTGCTGATCGGCGATGCCGCGGTTGCCGTTCTGAGTGACGATGAATTGGAAGTGGCGGTGCGGCACGAACTTGGGCACCGGCGTTCGTGCGACAACCTGAGAAAAGTTCTGCTCAGTTCGACTCCTTTCCCCGGCATGAGCAGTCTGGAGCGCGCCTGGCTGGAAGCTGCCGAATTTGCGGCGGATGATGGTGCGGTCCACGACCGTCGCGAAGCGCTCGATCTCGCCGCTGCGTTGATCAAGCTATCCCGGCACTCGGATGGCGCGTCCGATTCCGTGCTGGCTACCGCTCTGGTGAGCGGGTCGTGTTCGGTTCGCGCGCGCGTGGAGCGATTGCTCAGCTGGCAGGAACATCGACGTTGGCAGCGCGCATGGCCCTGGATTCTCCCGGCTCTGCTGACCATGGCGGTTGGCTTCGCCGCGAACTACGGTTCCGGTTTGGCCTTTACACATCGTTTGACGGAGTTGCTGGTTCCGTAATCCAAGAGTGTCTCGCTGCCCAAACGAGTCCTCCGATTTACAAATCTCTACTCACTTCCCACGCAAGGCCGCATCCGAACAAGCGTTCCTCATGAGATTCACGGACGCATCTGCCAGCTATCCGCGCCGAACTACGGAGGATGTATGAAGATGGAGGACCGCAGGACTGTGTTTTATGTAGATGATAATCCGAAGGCGAGCCGCCTACTTACCAGTGTTCTCGAAACCTGCGGGTTTCAGGTGATCGGAACGCATGATCCGATCGAGGCGCTCGCGCTTTGTAAGAGAATGTCGTTCGACCTGGCGCTACTGGATTACGACATGCCGGGCATGACTGGTTCCCAACTGGCGCAGGAAATCAAGTTCATGGTGCCCGACGCTCCGGTCGTACTGATCTCCGGGTACGCGGCGCTGCCGCCGACGGAGTTGGTGTTTGTCGATGCACACTTTGGATTGGGCACGTGTCTGGATGATCTTCTGTGGACGATGCGAACTTTGACGGGCGTGGACGCGGTCCCTTTGGCGGGGCATCGCAACATCATGCATCGAGCCGACTCAACCTGAACGTGGCGGCCGAATAGCCGGCCGCTCCATGCGTCAAACATTGCGCCGCTCAGGGACAAGCGGTAGACTCCCCTAACTGAGACCGCTTTTCGGAGGCTCAATGGGTCAAAAGGTCGGTTATTGGGCCAGCACGTCGATCATGGCAGCGATGATGATGCTGGATTCGGCGCTTTATCTCAGCAGCGCACCGGTAGCGGTCGCCGGCTTCACTCACATCGGTTATCCGCAGTATCTACGGATTATTCTGGGCGTCGCGAAGCTGTGCGGCGCCTACGCAGGTTTCACTTTTGCCTGGATTCTGGCAACCGTGGCGCACTACATGGCCGGAGACGGCGTCAAGGCGATCCTGCCCGCCGTGTTGCTGGTCTTGCTCGTAGTTTCTTACCGAACTCGGACTGCGAGCCGCCGTTTGGCGCTTACCAGCATGTAGAACTGTTTGCCTGGGAACAACAAAGGGCGACCCATGGAGTCTGTGTGAGAACTCTTCTTCCGCCCCTTCGGGGCTCGATCATTTCCCACGTTTTACCCACGGCTCGCGCGGTGGGCTGTATTCTTGCGCCGCTTCGCGGCTATTACAGGCATCTCTGTTCCACTGTGTTAGCGAAATTCTAGTTCTCACACAGACTCCATGGGCCGCCCTTTTTCATTTCGGTAGGTTTCCCTTACAGCATCTTGGCGCTATCGACCTGAATGCTGTCGCCATCGACCTTTCCGGTGACGGCGATGTGGTGGCCTTCATGCCCTTTGAGGGCTTCCGGGTTCTTTACGGTTAGGACTTTCTGATCTTTATCGGTGACGACCACGATGCTGGCGCCGGCTTCCAGACACTTCTTTGTGCATGCCGCTGCGTCTGCGTTCGCGCCTTTTACGCCACACTTAGAGTCGCTGACCCAGCCGTTGACCGTGGTTGCGTCGCCGGCAAACGAGGCTGTCGCCATGAACGAAACCAACGCGAGTGCAGCTAGTGCAAACAGAATTTTCCGCATGATTCTCCTCCTGAGATTTGCTGACGAAGAAATTTTGACGCCCAAGGATTCATGAACTCTATCACAACCCCGGCCACCCTCGCACCCGGGAATCCGCCATGGCCTACTTCTCATTTTTCGCGGTCCCGACGGGAGGTCTGGGAGGCGGTTCGGGGGCCACATAGACATATTCGCCGGGACGCGCGTAGTGCAGTTGTTCGCGGGCTTCGCGTTCAATGGCGCGATGGTCGGTCTTGAGGGCTTTAATCCGGTCGACGTATTGATCGTTTTCTTTCTGCAGACGTTCGACTTCGCTCTGCAGGGTCATCTTTTCGGCGCTCTTCTGACGGTAGACCACCATCCCGTTGGCTCCGAACATGGCGTGCAGCAACACGGCGACCGTGAGCAGCAAGGCCGCGACCGTGCCCACCCGACGCCACTCGGACTGGACCCATGACCACACCGGACGGGTTTGCTCAACGTAGCGAGCGGCCATTTCCTCCGCCCTGGGCCCTTGTTCTTCCAGGGCCGCGCGCAGTCCCTCGCTGGAATACTGGCGGGGGAAAATGCGCTTGCGGGATGGCGGTCCTAGTTGAAGATCCATGATTTTGCTGCCGCGCTTAGATGTTCGAGCCCTTCCTTGCTGCGCGCTTCGGTGTAGGCCCGCACCACGGGCTCCGTGCCCGAAAGGCGATAGCATACCCACGATCCATCGGCCAGCACGAGCTTGAGCCCGTCGGTGCGGACCACGCTTGCAACTTTACTTCCGCAAAACTCTGTCGGATCACGGCGTAACTTCTCAGTAAACTTCGCCTGCACGTCGGGCGTCAAGCGGAAGTTCTCGCGCAGCGGATAGAAGGAACCAACTTCGACAAACAGCACTTCGAGTTGCTTGCCTAACGAGGCACCGCGTCGCGCCACCATTTCGCAGCAGAGAAGGCCGGCGAGAACTCCGTCTTTTTCGGGAACGTGCTTGCGGATGGAGAGGCCGGCGCTTTCTTCGCCACCGATGACGATCTTGTCTTCTTTGATCAGTTCGCCGATGTACTTGAAACCTACCGGCGTCTCATAAAGCGGGATCTTGTGTTTTTCGGCGAGCGCATTAATCAGGTTCGTGGTGGCTACGGATTTGCCGACGCCGTTACGCCAGCCGCGGGTTTCGACGAGGTAGTCGAACAGGAGCGCAACAATATAGTTGGGCTGGATGAAGGCGCCGTCTTCGTCGACGATTCCGAAGCGGTCGGCGTCGCCGTCGGTGGCAATGCCGATGCCGGCGCCGATCTCGCGCATCTTGCTGCGGAGGTCTTCCAGCAGATGGTCGTCGGGCTCGGGGGCATGGCCTCCGAAGAGGACGTCACGATGATCGTGGACGGTGGCGACTTCCACGCCGGACTCGCGGAGGAGCGCGTCGGAATATCCGCGAGCGGCGCCCCAGAGAGGATCGAAGGCTACTTTCAGGCCGGATTTCTTGATCACGTCGAAGTCGACGATTTCGCGCAGGCGCGAGAGATACATGCGACGCGGGTCGATGGGCTGCATTTCCGAGCGGCTTCCCTTGGCGGTTTCGGGAAGCGCGGGTGCACCGTCAGGGGTGGAGAATTTGATGCCGTTATACTCCGGCGGATTGTGGGAGGCGGTGAAGTTGATGGCGCCGTCGGCTTTGGCCTGCGTGACCGCGTAGGAGATGGCGGGAGTGGGGGCGGCTTCTGCGATCACCAGCGGCGTGATGTGGTAGCTGGAGAGGATCTCCGCCGCCATGGCGACGAACGTTTCGCCGAGAAACCGCGGGTCGCGGCCCACGATTACTTTCGGCGCTTTGGCATTCTGAGCGGCTACGTAACGGGAAATGCCGTGCACCGCCCGCCGGACATTCTCAAAGGTGAATTCTTCCGCCACGATCGCGCGCCAGCCCGAAGTGCCAAACTTGATTTGCGTCGCCATGGAATGCCTCGTATCCTGCGAGTGAAAATGTAACGGTTGATTTTATATGACGGACAAAAGACTTGTTCTCACAACCTGCGGCTCGGCGGCAGAAGCGCGCCGTATCGCACAGGAACTGGTGGAGCAGCGGCTGGCGGCCTGTGTGAATATTGTTCCGCAGATCGAGTCGGTGTATCGCTGGCAGGGCGAAGTCGAGAGCGCGACCGAATGGCTGCTAGTGATCAAGACAACCGCGGAAGCGTCTAAGCGGCTGCGCCATGCGCTCGATAAGTTACATTCCTACGAGGTGCCAGAATGTATCGAGATTGCGATCGAAGATGGGGGCGCCGACTATCTGGAGTGGATTGAGGAGTCGGTGGATTGAGCCGGAACCTAGCCGCGTGTCGCGAGGTAGCGTTTCCCCCTCTGCAGCTAGAGACTGTTAGCAAAACGACTTCCGGATGCGGCGTGGAGGTTCGTATCCGGGCATCGCTTTACAGGCGGCCAAAAAATGGTTTCCCGGCACGAGGCGTACCCTCAGTGGCTAAAGCCGGGTTCAAGACAAGCCAGTTATCGCAGCGGTGAACCGCTGCGCCACCCAAAATCAGCCTCAACTAAAAGGTTTCCGCAAGCTGTCTAGCCGGCTCGGCGGCGCTACAAAAAACGGCGGCGAGCATTGTGCTCGCCGCTGTTTGTCCTGAGCCGGGTGGGTTACTTGCCTTTTCGATCCTGATGTAAGTCGCGACGGTCGTGGCGGATGTCTTTCTTGTCATGGTGGATGTCACGCTGGTCGTGTGGGCAATATCGGCGCGGTCATGATTCAGATCACGGCGGTCGTGATTGATGTCTTTCTGATCGTGGCGGATGTCGCGCACGTCCTGATTGCGGTCGACGCGATCGTGGCGCAGATCGCGGTGATCCTGACGCAGATCCTGTTTGTCTTTTGCTGTGTCGCTCGGGGTGGCGTCTTGGCCGAAGGCCATGGCACCGGCCAGTATGAGGAATCCCAAACTCAATACGTGTCGTCGCATCTGTCTCTCTCCTGAGGCATCCTGCCTACGTTGGCTTGAACACGGCATGCCAGAGAAAGTTTCGCTGTGCCTATGAAGGCACAAAGATGCTGGCAGGACAGTAGTTATTGCCTGTGTAACTCGGGCTTACGCGCGCGCAGGTTAAGGCGAGTGTAGTCCAAAGTCCACGGTGGACTGTCCGCGGCAGAAGAGTGTGTGAGATAGCGAAGAAACTCTTCGCGGATTTGTGCGTCAGGCAGACGTTCCAGATGACGGTGCAACACGAAGGTACGTAGATAGTCTTGAAACTCTTCGGCGGTGGCAACAGTGACGGCAGCTGTTTCGAGACTTGTCTCAGTCGTGTCAAATCCGGCGCGGCGCAAGCGGGACTCCGCGCTCTCCGCGTCGGAGAAAAACCAGGGCTCGCCGAAATCGGCCAGCCAGGGCGCGAACTCGGCGGTCTGGGAGAGGGTTCGCACACGTGCGCGCAAGCGGGCGATATTCGGACCTCCGCCACATTGGGCGTGAAGCCAGCCGCCGGGACGGAGGGCCGTGAACAGGTTGCGGAACAGCAGGTCGTGATCAAGCACCCAGTGAAACGAAGCGGTGCTGAAAATGCCGTCGAAAGCTTCGTGGAACGGAAGCGCGATCAAGTCGGCGGCGACGAACTGAGAGCGGTTGCCAAACTCAGACTGGAGATGCGTGCGTGCGTGCCTCACCATGTTAATGGAGAGATCGAGTCCGACCACTCTTCCCTGCGGGAGATTCTGCAGGAGCAGCTGGGTCAGCTTGCCGGTGCCACAGCCGGCATCAAGCACACTTTCATCACCGCGCAGCTGGAGGTCGCGCAGTACGCGTTGTCCCCAGTGAAATTGGGGGGCGGAAAGGCGGTGGTATTCGGCGGCGTTCCACTCGCGAGACGTCTGTTGACCAGCGTTAGTCATGGACTTGGTAGTTAACTATAGTTTATATTGTGGCGGATAGTGATGTTAAACGACGGACCGATCTTATCTCACCACTCCCTTGCCATCCACATTGTAGCCGTCGCCGCAATTTGTCTCAGTGCACACACGGCGGCAGCGCAATGGATTGGCAAACAGACCGGCTGTTATTCCGATTCCATCGTTGCCAATCCCAAC
>WNFI01002307.1_pt1 | contig 10887 bp, 11 predicted proteins | sample 5400471 | NCBI WGS metagenome assembly WNFI01 (sample SAMN13153348, study PRJNA577476) | soil metagenome | isolation source: 100 cm saprolite on Douglas fir-dominated hillslope | place: USA:California | collected 2013-09-17 | reverse complement strand
GGCCCACGTGGACGCCGAACTGACCAATGGAGCCGACGTCAACATCACCGGATCGACGGCGCATCCTGCAGGCGCGCAACTCGCCCGCATCCGCGCTACTCCGGGTGTCGCAGCCGCAGAGCCGATGATGCATCGCTACGCCTACGTGGGCGCCGATCTGCAGGACCTCTACGGCATCGATCCGCGCTCCATCGGTGCAGCCACGACGTTGGCCAACGCCTATTTCGACAATCACGATGCCAACGCGACGCTCGCCAAACTTGCCGCCGCGCGTGACGGCATTCTGGTGTCCCAGGAAACCGTGCAGGACTTCCAGCTCCAGCCCGGCGACACGGTCAACCTGCGACTGCAGTCGGCGAGCGACCACCAGTACCAGATCGTGCCCTTCACATTCATCGGCGTTGCCAGGGAGTTCCCTACCGCGCCGAAGGATTCGTTTCTGGTCGCCAATTCCGAGTACATTGCCACGGCAACCTCATCCGATGCATATGAAGTCGTGCTCGTGCGCGCAACCGATCCGGCCGCCGCGGCGATGCTGAAATCGGCCCTCCCGTCGGATCCCGCACTCAAGGTGACGGCGCTCGGCGAGGTGCGGTCGCTTATTTCCTCGAGCCTTACGAGCGTGAACCTTGCCGGGCTGACAAGACTCGAACTGGCCTTCGGGCTGGCGCTTGTCGGGGCAGCGGCAGGTCTCGTCCTCGGCCTCGGTTTCGTCGAGCGCAGCCGCAGCTACGCCATCCTTAAGGCACTCGGCGCCTCGTCCGCGCAACTTGGCGCCTTCCTGCGTTCCGAGGCCATCGTGGTCGGCGTCGTCGGGCTCGTGTTCGGAACCGTCACTGGTTTTGGCGTGGCGTGGATGCTGGTGACAATGCTCGCGGGTGCGTTCGATCCGCCGCCCGACACCATTACGGTGCCATACGGATATATCGCCGTGGCGCTCCTTGGCGCGGCTGCCATTGCGGCCATGGTGGTGGCCGGCTTTGAGCGGGCACACGCGCGAACGGACCCGGTCTCGCTCAAGCCGGAATGACTTGGCGCCGCGGCGGACTGTCGCGTGTTGGGTTCTTAGGGTGGCCGTTTTTTCACCCCGCGTTCTGGTAGGCACTAGCCATGAAAGTTCTGCTCATCGAGGACGACGAGCCCACCGCGGCGTATATCGCAAAGGGGCTGCGCCAGGCCGGGCACGAGGTCGACCACAGTGCCGACGGTCGCGACGGGCTTGTGCTGGCCACTACCTGCACCTACGACGCCGCGGTCGTCGACCGAATGGTGCCGGGGCTCGACGGGCTGGCCCTGGTCAGGACGCTGCGCAGCATCGGCGCCAAGCTGCCGATCCTACTGCTGACCGCGCTCGGCGGCATCGACGACCGCGTCGAGGGCCTGGAGGCAGGCGCCGACGACTATCTTGGTAAGCCGTTCGCCTTCTCGGAGTTGATGGCGCGGCTCAACGCCCTGGCACGGCGTCCGCCGATCACCTCGGGGGCTACCACGTTGCAGGTCGGCGATCTCATTATGGATCTGGTTGCGCGCACGGTGCGCCGGGCGGGTCAGCCGATCAGCTTGCAGCCGCGCGAGTTCAAGTTGTTGGAGGTCTTGATGCGCAACCGCGGCCGGCTGGTGACGCGAACGATGTTGCTCGAAAGGGTGTGGGATTTTCGGTTCGATCCCAAGACGTCGATTGTGGAGACGCACGTGAGCCGCCTGAGGGCCAAAGTGGATCGGCCGTTCGAGGCTCCCCTGATCCATACCGAGCGCGGAATGGGCTACATTCTGGAAACGCCGCCGGACATGGGCGGCGTTTGCCGGCGATGATCGCTCTGCGCCGTTCGATCGCAGTGCGCCTTGCTGCGCTGTTCTTTCTGTTGTTCGCCGGGGCAATCGGCGCGGCATTCGCGGCGAGCTATTGGTTCGTGCGGGCCGAAATTGTCAGCCGAATGCGCGCCGATCTCGCAGCCAGGGCGGACGCAATCGCATCCCGTTTGCGGACGCAGAGCCCCGAGATCGCGCTGTCGAGCGAGACTGGACGACGCGTCGCGGCTGTATTCGATGCGAGCGGTGCGCTGGTTGCCGGTCAGCCCGCCCTTTCACCGGTGGTGGGTTGGCGCGAGATCGCAGCGGCGCCGCTTCATCTCGACGAAGAACCGGAGCAGGAGTCCGAATCCGTTTTGCGCTATGGACGACGCGTGGGAGAGCGCATACTGGTGGTCGGAGAAGGAATGCATATCGCTGAGGACACGGGCGAAGCGCTGCTCGCCGGCCTTCTCTCTAGCTGGGCATTCGTCGCCCTGGCCGGCTGTGCGGGGGCAGCCCTCATTGCATGGCGCGTGGATCGGCGCGTACGACGCACGGAGGAAGCCCTCGCATCGTATGCCGGCGGCGCGATGTCGACGCGACTGCCGCTGACGGGCTCGGGAGACGAGCTTGATCGCATGGCGCTCGCGGTCAATGCGGTGCTTGAGCGCGTCGCCGCTCTCGTCGAGACCATACGCCAGGTCACCACGGACGCTGCGCACGATTTGAAGACTCCGATCACGCGCCTGCGCCATCGGCTTGCGGAAGCAGAAAACAGTCCGAACGCTGATGTGAAGTCCATAATCAGCGCAGCGGCGGCCGACGCGGAACAGATCGTCGCGACCTTCGACGCGCTGCTGCGAATCGCCCAAGTCGAGGCCGGCGCTCGCCGGGCGCGATTCGACATCGTGGATCTTTCCGATGTGCTCGAAACAGTAGCCGACGCATACGGCCCCGACCTGGAGCAGGCCGGGCAGCACATCGAGACTGCAGTCGCCCCGGGGCTGCATGTCACGGGAGATCGTGACCTCCTCGTGCAGGCGTTCGCCAATCTGGTGGAAAACGCCATTCGCCATGCGGGGTGCGGTGCCCGTGTCAGCGTGGCCGCGGAGGCACGGGGTTCATCGGCGCAACTCGTCGTGAGCGACAGCGGGCCGGGCATTCCGGAGGCCGACCGTGCACGGGTGCTGCAGCGGTTCGTCCGCCTCGAGGCGAGCAGATCCACGCCGGGCACGGGTCTCGGCCTCACACTCGTAAAGGCCGTTGCAGATCTGCACGGGGCCGCTCTTTCATTGAGCGACAACAGGCCCGGCCTGCGGGTCACGATCAGGTTTGCGAAGGCTTGACCGCGACCCCCATCGACATGCGGCCATGGTGACGGCAGTTGGCGCACTTCCGCCACATCCCTCGCCGCTTTATCGAATTTTCGAACACCCCTCTCGCGGCGCGATGCTCGTGGCCTTTGACCAGATGTCCAGCTTGGCATCAGTCGGGAAGGTGATGTTCTTGGGCTGCACGGTGGTATCGACGATGACGCGGGAGAGGTCTGCGGGCTTCATCGCGCCGGTCCCCGTCGCAACCGCCAAGCTTTTCTGTAACAGCGCTTGCAGCCGTTCCTCGCGCATCCGCTTGCGCCAGACGCTTATCGAGGAGCGCGACCAGCCGTCTATGCCGAGCTCGTGGCCGCCCACATGGGCGAGCGTGGCGCGCCGCCATCGGCGATCAAGACCAGCACCGAAATCAATCTTCAACAGCGAGTGGGTCGTTATAATTGCTGTAGACGCCGTATCCGAGGCCTAAGCCAAGGCCGAACGGCACGCCGAAGCGGGCGAAGCGGTGATGGTGAAAGCCGGGCTCTCGTCGTCGGCTTGCTCGGGGTTAACTTCTCATCCGCTGTGGTGAGAGTGATCCTGCCGTGAGGTTGGATTAGGAGCAAGCCGCCGACCCCCCAACTTCACTTCAACCACCGACGGCGATTATCTGCCGCCTTCAAAGCTGCCCCACCTGTGCCTATATTGGCCGACGTCGCACCAACGGCGAGTGCGCCATGGCAGCCAAAACCAAAGTAGAAATCGACACCGACATCACGCCCGACATGCTCGCGGCCGGCCTTCAGGTGCTCGTCGACTCCGGTGTCCTCTACCAGGGTGCCGGCAGAGAGCTACCCACGGGAGCCGATGAAGCGCTGGTTGCCGATATTTACCGGGCGATGACGCGCGCCCGGTATGGCAATGCGACCGTACAGGTGACGGTGCCCGGCGTGATTGAGCCCGGCGCAGAGCTTGTCGTCAAGAACGAGAGCGACCAGCCCATACGCGTCGTCGCCGACCCGCACGAAAGGCTAAAGGTGCGCGGACGATCTTAATGAGCCAACTGGTCCGGCACCACGATCTTCCCATTGACCCGTAGTGGCACGTAGACGGCCCACCGGCCCTGGGCGTCGGTCACCGTGATCGCTTGGGGCATGTTGTCGGGATAGTCGCCGCCGTGTTCTCCCGTCTCGAACCGCAGCCCGGTGCCGTCGCCGCGGGGATCCTGCGGCCGCATGGTATAGGTCAGTTCTCGGAAGGTCTGTGTCGCCGTCATGGGCGGTTGCCTTCATCCTTCGATCGCCTTCCGCCCCGCCTCCGTAATCCTGATGCGTACGACCTCGATCGTCTTGCCGCCAGCCGTCATCACATCACGCTCTTCGGCCGCGAGCCCGGCGCAAACGAGGCCAGCGATCATGTCGGTATCGAACCCATGAGCGACCTCGAGCAGTTTCTTGGTGGCGCCGTGCGGACTGCTGGCGAGCAGTTCTAGAGCGCGGCGCCGGTGCGCTGGGTTGAGACGGCGAGGGGGTTCGCCATTATCGCGGCGTCCCCGGCAAGCGCTCGCCGCCGAATTGTTCACAGAACGCATCCGCGTCCTCCGGCTTGGCAAAGCAGAACACCACGAAGTCGAGGTCATCGCGTCGAATGTGATACGTCAGCGGCGCGACCGATAAGGTAGCTGCAAAGCTATGGACGATTTCGCTGTTCTTGAGGCCACTACCTTGTCGGCCGAGAGCACGACGTGGTGCGGCCACTTGCGGCGCAGATCGGCGCGCCAGATCTCACCCTTGCGTCGGGTCATTTGCCCACCCTACGCTTTGCGGCCGCCCGACGTCGCACCGATTGGAGTTGCAGATTGTCGCGTTGCTGATCTTATTCCCGATTACGGAAAGCAACCAGCGCACGACAGCGAGTTAGTGGGTCGCTTGAAGTCCAGCCGCCCGACGCCCGCTCGGAATCTGGTGGCGCAGTGTGCTTGCTGGCTCACGATCAAAAGCTTCATCGATGGAGAACTAAGCGTGCTTGCCCTATTTGGCGTGGCCCGACCGCATGACTGTCTTGTAGCAACTGGACCACCCCTCTTCCTCAACCTTTGCGCTTCTCGCGAGCCACGAAGCCCAGCTTTCATTTTTGTGGGGATCAACCTCCCCAACTAGCTCACCGTAAATGCTGAAATCCGGCAATGTGCCAGGGGCCGCGTAGCCGTCGAGCTTGCAGGATTTCTCGACGATCGCTTCGCGGTGCATGTACTCGGCCCGGCTTAATCCATACGCCTGGGCGGCCTTAAGATTGAGAGTCTCCAACTGGATGGCTTTTTTCTGGATGTCGCCATCTGGGCCACGTTCCCCAATACTGTAATTTTCGAGTTCAGGTCGTGTTAGTATGCGGATACGATTAGGCTCGATGCCCAACATGTCGTCGGCGAGCCGCTCTGCAGCACCCATCTCGCGCAGATAGGCACGCGCCGCCTGCAATCCCCCACCGTAGGCGCGCTCGATGGCATCCGCGGTCACGGGTACCCCGCCGCGCTCCATCGGAATATACGGGCGGTGGATGCCGACCGTTCCGTCGATACGGCGGGACGTCCCAGCTGCTAGTACAAAGACACAGGCACTTGCACAATTAGCGCCACGCTCGACTACCACCGACATGCCCTCGCGGCGAATCAATCGGCCGACCGCCATTGCCTCGGTGACGCTGCCGCCCGGACTGTTGAGATAGACTGTGGCGCCGACAATCTGGCGGTTGGACTGGCGGCGGTATTCGAGGAGCGCCTTGACACCCATTGTAGTCTTGGCGTCGATGGAGCCGATGAAGAGGGTGAACTCGCAATGTTCTACCCCGTTGTTGAGGACATCGGCGCATCGTAGGCCCCCAGGCAAGCCATTGATGCCTCCGCAAAATGCAATCCCTCCGGTGGAAAAGAGCACAAGCCATGTGCCAACTACGCGTGAAAGCCAGTTCATTCGCCAGAACTCCGCCGACTTGATAAAGGTCACTCTAGCCCGGATATCTCACACGCTAGCTCATCGAGCGTCAATGCAGCAGGATCAGCCTGCGGGTCGCCGGGATGCTCATCTGGGCGAGCGCGTGCCGGCAGGCGAGGCGGATTGTCGTGGAATGGCGGTCATGTCCGGCTCCCTCTCGCGGGCATGGATGTGGATGCGCTTACGCTCTCGGGGGCTTCCTTTGCGGGCTGCCGGGCGTCTTATTCGGCGTTCACTCGACATTGAGCTCGCGCATGGTCTCTCGCGTTTGAGTTCGATCCTGTAGATGCCTGCGTTTCACTCGTCACGTTGCAGAGCATTCCTGGTGAGTGCCTTCGCTTCACGGACCAACTGGCGTGAGACCCGCTAAAGCAAGGCGGCGTCCTTCTCGGCTTGCCGCATGGCCATGTAGACAGACAGATGCGCTTTGAAGTCATTGCGCCTTTCGAGCGCTTCCGCCCGTATCGCGTCGAGCTCTCTCGCCCCTTGAAGGAGCGCTGTTTCCATGGCGCTTCTGCGCGCCGCGATCTCGGCGCGGACTTTGTTGATCTCACCCGCATCTGTGGGGATGTTCGGATTGAATGTGAAGGTGGCCTCGACCTTCTTGCGCCAGTCGGTGAGCTTCTTCGTACGCACCGGGCCAAATCTAGGGACAGCCATGATCTTATTTGATGTGACGTCCCAAGCGGTCTCTATTCCGAAAGAGCGAAGCGTCATCTTTCGACCATCCCCAATGCTTTCGATCGTCGCATTGCTGATCTTATGTTTTTCAAGGTGCTTTTGCTTCTGCAATTCGAGCTTCCTGAGCTCAAGTGATTGCAGCATCTTGGTCTCAACGCCTGGCAGGGCGCGGTAAGATCCGGCAGTCTTTAGCAAATCGTGCTTCTTCTCATCGAATCTTCCGGACCCGGCAACTCGGCTCCAGTTCTCTAAGGCACTTTTCCAATCACTGTGCGCCTTCGCATGCTGTTGACGTATGGCAGACAGGCCGGAAACTTCGCCTAGAAACAGGATGCCCGCCGGGATCAGCGCGAAGAAACCCCAACCCATGCCGTTCAGCATGAGAAATATTGCCAATCCGGCCATGGCAATCCCGGCAGCTTTGCGGGTCCAGACGCGATTCCTAAACTCTTGCGCACCCGGACTTGCCCTTAGCTGGGAAACAGCAGGCATGAGCGTGATCAGGTCCGGCGCCGATCCGGGACTTTGAATCCGTTCAATCTTAGCCAGAACAGAAATCAGATCGAATGAACTGTGGCTGGCCCTATGCTGGCTAACGAAAAGGATAGTCCCGGTGCCACTTTCGAAACGGCACCATGGGCAGCTTGAAGCGTTCCGCGCGAAATAATGTGCCGGGTTCGCTGTGCATTCTATGATGCCACTTTCCATCTTTTCGAGGAGGGGCACCCATTCGGCGGCGGTCGGTCTAATCGGCGACTTCAAGCCCGGTGATCCGAAAGCCCTTTGAAACGCCGCAGCGACGTCCGGCGGAATGTCCGCGAGCACCGGGACATGAGGCGGCGGCTCCATTTGGGTCAAGGACTTTTGTGCGGAGTAAGCAAACCGCCCTTCTTGAATCGCCTTCGAAATCGAAAGCTGGTCGCCGGCGCCTTTATAGGTTCCGGCGAAGGGATGTCGACCCATGAAGAGAATTTCAAAAAGGATGACCGCCAAGCCAAAGGCGTCGTGGTTGACAGTACGGTCGACTGTACCGAGCGGCCGCCCTTGCAACTCTGGAGGCGTGTATTCAGCCTTTCCCACGAGGCAGCGGTAAACATGAGCCCCTCTACGGTATTGGAAAGAGTCGCTGTCAATGATGGTGACCAGCCCTTTCTGGTCGATCAGCGCCACAGATTCATTGATATCGCCGATGATGGAACCCAGTTCATTGATGCTCGCCAGCGCACGCGCAAAATTCAGGGCGACGCGGACGAGGAACCTGAAATTGACGCCAGGAAATTCGGCCTTTCTGTCGCCCGGCGTGCAGAGCTGGTGCAGAGGCTTGACGCCGACAGCTTGACGCATCGTGAAGCCGACGAATGTCCCTTTGGAGGTCACAGCCTCAATCGGAAACGCAACGAAAGGCGCGCGCTCATACAGTTTGTCAGCGACCATCGCGTTTACTTTATCGCGCCGCTCTGCCGCCTTGCCATCCACATAGAGCTTGGCGGCGAAGGGGCGGTCCCCTTCGATCTGGAAAATCTCTCCCTCGCCTCCTTTCCCAAGCCTGTGGCCTAGCCGCAAGCGAAGACCTGACGTCGTCACCAGGTCAGCATAAGTCGTCACGGGCGAGCCCCCAGGATCAGGGATTTATCGTCATCCGTTTCGGCGCAAACCTTCTCCCCATCGAGATAGGTACGCAGATGCTTGGACAGCCGTCGGCTTCTGCCTCGGCCTGCCCACGAGGCTACAGGCTCCAAAAGGCGTTCAAAAAAAGGGGCGGGTACGGTCCTCAGGCGCTGATCAAGCAATAGATTTTCGATGCCATCACTGAATATGGCAAACCGGTCGATCGACGAAGCGACATGGACGATTTCGAACTGAGCTTGCGGATCGTCAATGACGAAGCGCGTTGTCGAAGCATACTCGCCGTGGAATGGCCAGGACGGGACCGACCATCCCTGCGTTTCTCGATCGCGCACGGCAGCGGCACCATCGCCGACATGCACGACGACTCCCCTGTCGTTGTCGGCCAGAAGGGCAATCAGCGTCGCAGCGTAATCGCGCGGACGAAGCCCAGCGGCATTTGATGCGACGCCAATTTTGTCCCGTATTGAGTCGATCCAGTCCGCCACGTTCTCTGTGTCAATGTTCTGGATTGAGCCGCCGCCGCGCAGGTAAGCCCCTGCTCTGCGATGGAATTCAGTACACACGATCGAGGCGCCCGCGGCCGCCTCTTGCGCGCTGCCGGCGCCGTCGGACACCACAGCAACGATGACTCCGCCCGAAGCCGTTTCAACGGTTCGGCAGGCCGCCCGATCTTGGCACTCCAAGCCGGATTTGATGTGAGATGTGCCAATCGCGCAGGCACCAGCCCAACGCCACATGTTCAAACAATGCTGCCCCATCCCTTAGGCCCGGTGGGATTTTCCAACTTCACCTCATCGCCTGGATTAGACTGCGAGACCGATGCCAGCGAACTCGACAGCCAGGCAAAAAGGTCACGGAAACGCACGCCCTTAAGGGCGATGGGCTCACTGACGGAGATCTGCTTCAAAATGTCGAAGTTAGCCTGCTCAACGCCAACGGCAAAAAACCTGAACTTTTTCCCCGCTTCGCCTTCGTGAACAAGCCGGGCGGCGTTCTTCCATGAGTCGGTTGGGCCGCCGTCAGTAATGAGGAAGACCCAAGGCCGGTAATGAGGAATTCCGGCGTTCTTGTAGATCGCCTTTTGAGATTCCAGCATTTGCAAACCCTGCTCGATCGCTGCCCCCATTGGCGTGTTGCCTTTCGGTGTCAGCACCGGCGCGTCCCATTCCTTAGCGTCGACGAAGTCGGTCACAGTTTCGACGGGACCGAAGGTGATGACGCCGATCTGAACCCGCTTCGACGCCAAGGGATCGGCGCTGAGTTCGTCTTTCAACAGCACCAGCCCGGCATTGAGCTCTTCGATCGGACGACCGGTCATCGAGCCCGAAACGTCTAGCAGGAGGAGGCATGGGCACCGTTGGCTAGGATTGTTGACAAATGGACCGGGATCGAATGGCTGCTGTTCGTATGTTTCGGACATGGATGCGGGCCCCTTTCATGGTTACAACTTTTAGCGAATCTGCTCGTCGACTACTAGGAAATGTATACGTCCGATGGTCAGCCCCGCTGTGCGATCTTCATGAGCCCGGTGTTGTGGCCGGAGCCTGATCAGATCAGATTGTGACCCCTTGATGCCCTTCGAAATGATCACGCGAGCATGAGCTTAGGGTCGGCTAATTCCTCCGTTGAGTTTGAGCCACCATCGTCCTTTCGAACCCCACTGACTCGCCACTCAAGCCGTGGCGATGAACCGTGGCCAATCCTCGGGGACAGGCCAGGACCCCCGCACTTCTCAAACCGGGCGGGGAGCGCCGGTCGAGCTCCGGCCGGCGCCGAAGGCGCGCCACGCTGCGCACCCATCGGAGCTAGGGTTCCGAGTTAAAGAACAGAATCGCTCGCGCTTCCGAAGGGCTCCGGCGGTTTGGCACCGAAGGATGTGACAGCCGATCCCGCCAAGGTCTCACCCTCATCGAGTGGCTGCGGGCGTTTTGGCGAGCAGCTCGTTCACTTCGCGGCTCAACCGGCGCACAGCGGCGCGCAGCTCCAGGCTTTGTTTCGTGTAGCGGCCATGACGAAAATTTCCGTTTTGCTCTCCAACAGGACCGCCGGCGCCACGGCCACATCCGTGCATTCGACACCTTGGTCGGCCATGAACGGCAGGCGACTGGCAGGGTTTGCCGGTGCGGGTTCTCGCGCCACATCGCCGCGCTTGTCTTAGTCGTGGCGGTTCGCTGCTCGGGTGCATAGGGTCGTCTGCCATTTTCAGTCCTCCCCCTCCGTTCGAGACCCGTTTACGATCCCAACGACACCCTGGGCCCCCGGGTAGATGTGAACGTGCCGAACCTCGACAGTCTGGCGGTTTCCCCGACGGTGGCGATCTAGTGTTTGGATCAACTCGGTCTGGAGCCTCAATAACTTGAGGGCATAACCGCCATACACGTCGATAAAGTCCTCGGTCATGTGACGATGACTCTGCCGAAGAAATCGCAACCCCGAGAGACCGGTGGCCACGATCTGCACCGCCATTAACGCCTCAAGCTCGGACC
>WNFI01675798.1_pt2 | contig 10889 bp, 14 predicted proteins | sample 5400471 | NCBI WGS metagenome assembly WNFI01 (sample SAMN13153348, study PRJNA577476) | soil metagenome | isolation source: 100 cm saprolite on Douglas fir-dominated hillslope | place: USA:California | collected 2013-09-17 | reverse complement strand
CGTTCGATCATGGAAGCCCACGGTGGCCGGCTGTGGGCCACGGCAAACGTACCCCACGGTGCCACGTTTCAGTTCACCCTGCCGGTGAACGCAGACACTCCGTCGTGAGGTTGTGCCCGTAAGCCGTCAAAGAACAGGCGGCCCGGCCGCGAGTTCGCTTGGGTCAGACTTTAGGGAAGCGTCCAATCTCAGGGGCAAAGCGGACAATGGCCAAGACGCCGACATCCGAAAAGTGACAAAAGCGGAAGTCGGCGCTCACCAGTTATATCGCACCACGCCCTTGCCGGCATAGCTGCGGGTGACGTTGGAGAACTCACCTTCGAAGGTGGCGGCGAGCGAGAGGCCGCTGATGAATTTCATTTCAGCCGAAGCCGTGGTGAGTGCGGCGTCGTGCGCCGGAACGGCGCCATTGACGACAAAGGATGCGCCCCGGCAGCGTCTGGAAGGTCGCCGCGATGCTGCGCTCGGCGTTGAAGTCGTGCGCCCAGGCGGCACGGCCGCGCAGCGTCAGGATCGCATCGCTCACCGCATAGGATTTGTCGCTGCGCAGGCCGAGTTCGCTGCGTGTGGCGGCGACGGCGGGATTTTCTGTAGGCGTTGATGCTCGTCTGGTCATGGCCTAGCGGAAAGGACTTTCCGAAAAAGGGAAACTTGTTTCCCGGTGATCGCCCCGGCTGGATGCTTTCGGCATTCGCCAAACACAACTGCTGGTAAAAAAGCGATTGCGCCAAGGCGAGGGAGGGGTTTGGATGGCGACACCGCACTCTCTGGCACCCTGTAAGGACGCTGCAATAAGAAATGGAGCATTGGGGTCAATTACGGGCCGGGATGAATTTATCATAGCAGAAGCGCTGGCCACGGCTTTGGTTGCGCTGGAAGAACTTCCGCCCACCCGGCAATCTAAACGCAATATTGCGGAAATGAAGATGTTGCTGAACAGCCTCTATCCGCCGTCAGACGTATCAATTCATCTTACAACGGCTAGATGGCGCTTTCTGCCGAATCTTCGTCCGCTTGGTGCACGAGAGATTTAATCTAACGGAGAACATCGCAGGCCCCATGGAAATTGCTCTTGCTCGGAAGGCCCCCACATGGCCACAGAACATTTTCGCCAGTTTGCCGCCTACAACCGCTGGGCCAATGCACGCCTTTATGGAGCCGCACTCGATCTATCGGATCAGGCATATCGGCTTCACATCGGCGTCTTCTTTGGTGGCTTGCACGGTACATTAAACCACTTGCTGCTAACCGACCGCCTCTGGTTGAAGCGGCTCACCGGTGAGGGTGACCATCCGACCCGGCTTGATGCAATTTTATATGAAGGCCGGACCGAACTTACCCGGGCGCGTATCGCTGAAGACAACCGTTTGATTGCTGTGATCGATAAATACGATGACACGGCGCTGGCCAATCTCCACAGTTATAAAACAACCTCGGGAATGCCTCAATCAAAGGTCCTTGCGGATATCCTGCTGCATCTGTTCAATCACCAGACCCATCATCGAGGGCAGGCCCATGCTTGCCTGTCCATTCTAACCGGTGGTGAACCGCCCTCGCTCGACCTGCTGGTATTTCAACGCGGCGGATCAGCACCAAATCTCGAAACGCTGATTTGAATTTTGGCGCAGTTTTTCCGTGTAGGGCATCGGCCACAGTATCGACTCTTCGGTCCTGCCGCTGCTAATGTTCAAAATTCGATGTCAATGATTTTAGGGCGTTTGTGATGAATGATTGGATGAAGCAGCGCGACCTATTAATCCAAGAGACCTTGGAATTTGTGCAGGGAGTCGCCACTAATGCGCCAAAAATGGCGTTGACGCTGGTACATCAGCCCGATGTAGCGCAAGTTGTTGCGTCAGCACAGCGAACAGGTGTCGTAACCGAATCTGCTCCGAGAGAAATTCCGGACATGGAACGCAACGCAATCCAGCGGCGGGTCGCAAACTTCAAAGCTCATCAAGAACGCTTTGAGCGGGAACGGGAAGATTATTTCCAGAAGACCATGGCCAAGGCCCGATCCGACCAGTGGATACCGCAAAGCCGCGACAAGCTTTAGAAAATCGGTTTCAAATAACGCGATGGAAAACAATCCACTTTATATTTCCATGCTTTCCCTCGCACTGAGTCAAGTCTTGCTCCCATCCTAGCCCGGCCACCCGACGTTGTACTTGGCCACGCTGGTCTGTCCGATACCGACGCCGAGCTTGAGGAGTTCTCCATGGATCCGCGGCGCTCCCCACAGCGGATTGGCAATGCTCATCTCGCGGACAAGCTTGCGTATCTCCAACGGAATTGTTGGCCTGCCACCCCGCGCTTTCGATTTCCAGCGCCAATATAATCGGAAGCCAGCGCGATGCCATTTGACTACGGTCTCCGGCCTAACAATCGCCAGCGCATCGCGAACGCCAGGGAGAAGCCGATAGAGGCACACAAAAATCAAGCGGTCGATGGCGCTGAAGGTTTGTTTCTTGGGAGCGGTTCGCCGCAGAACGTTTATCTGCTGCCGCAACATCCAAATTTCCGCCTCGAGCGCTGCCCGCGACCGAAACAGATCAACGGCCATCCAAATAATGAGCCTGACAAGATCTCTCATCCCGTAACAGCATCGCCCGATTCTCGATCAACTGCTAGTCAGATTGAGTTTGCGACAGGGACGATGTCATGGAAGACGATGAATGGCGCCGCGCGTTCGACGAACCTTTCGATGTCACCCGCGCTCGGGATCTCATGATCGAGTTCGTCGGCGGTGAACCCGCAGCCCAACTGCGCGATCAGTTCGCGGCCTAATCCCAATGCCCAATCGAGCCCGCCGGTTCACGCCGGCGGGTTTTTCTTTGCCCAAAAGAAGCGGCCCCAGCGCAGGGGGCGACTGAGGCCGAGTTTTAGGGGTAGATAGCTATGCCGGGATAGCCCCGGCACGATTCCAGAACCCGCCAGCCCGACAACGATTTCCCGCTTTTTGAGCGGGTGCGGTCAGTATTGCTCACAACATCACAATGGCCTGGTTTGAATCTGCGAGTGGCTTCATTCGGCCAGTACCGGTTGAGTGTTTCCGAAGCGTCCGAGTGCGCTTGCGCGGATGGTCGAAGGTCCGCAGGCGCACCGGTGCGCAAGCGTTTCCGCGATTCAACTTGTTGCCGTGTTCCCTGGATCACAATGTTGAAATAACAACGAAATATCGGAACGACCGATTAACGCCTATGTTTCTGCTTCAGGTTCTTATGGAGGAGCGCAAATGTCGAAACTTGGTCTTGTAGGGGCTTCGGCCCTCTCATTCGCGTTAGCGGTTACAACCCCTGTCTTCGCCCAACAAGGGCGCGGCGGCGGAGGAGGTGGTGGCATGGTCGGCGGCGGCGGTGGCATGCACGTAGGCGGTGGTGGCGGCGGTGGTGGCTTCCATAGCAGCGCTGGTTTCCACGGCGCTGGTTTAGGTGGAGGAGGCTTCCGCGGTGGCGGCTTTCATGGAGGTTTCGCGAGCCGTGGCTTCCACGGTGGAGGATTTCACCGAGGCGGATTTCACCGACGTGCGTTTGTAGGGTTCGGCGTTGGATCCTACGGCTACTATGACGGATACTATCCCTACGCATACAATGACGACTACTACGATGACGGCGGTTGCTACGTTGTCCGTCGCCGCGTGCATACCCGCTACGGCTGGCGGGTTCGACCGGTCCAGATCTGCGGATAATATGCTGGGATCGTCCACGTTGCGTGCTTCGATTGCTATTATTTGTAGCCGGATCGCGCCGGTGGCACCGTGAGTCTCCTTAAGTGCAATCGCCGCCGGAGGATCGTCGGGATTCCACAGAACCGCGAGCGAAGAAAGCTCGCCGGTGACGTTGCGCAGCATTTCCATCCGCTTTCCGCTTAACTCCGGCGAAAAAAGACTGAGGCCGGTAACGTTGCCGCCCGGATGAGCAAGACTCGCCACCAGATGGGTACCGACCGGATCGCTGCTGCCAGTCATCACGATCGGAATGCTCCTGGTTGCCTGCTGAACGGCCTGAGTCGCCTGAGTTCCCGTCGCGACGATCACGTCCGGCTTCAGGCCAACCAGTTCGGCGGCGAGGGCGGCGATCCGATCCGCTCTTTCAATGGAGCGCGCTTCGATGACGAGATTATCGCCCTCCACATAGCCCAGCTCGCGCAGTCCCTGCCGAAGCACGTCCTGACGACGATTCGGCATCAGCATTGCGACCCGCCATTTGCCAGGAGCCGGCTGCTGTGCGCGCGCCGAAAGCGGCCACATGAGCGCCGCGCCGCCGAGAGCGGCCACAAATCTTCGCCTTGCATGGCTAATAGTCATTTGATCCCGCCAAGGCTGCCTCAAGCCCAAACAATCGAGCGAACGATACTAGGTTTCTATAGCCGGTTTGTGAATGAATCACACACGATTTATTGACGAATGGAGCGCAAGGCCCGTTCCGGGTCAAAAGTCGATTAAAGGGAATGACCGGTTGTGGCGCAAGGCGGACGTTCATAAGTAAAAACGGGTCCAACCGCATGACTGATAAGGAATAACCGAAAATCTTATCAGATTGTCGCTTCCATTTTGGGGCAGGCGAGGGCGCACTTGCTCAACAGGCCACCGGTTGCGCCGTTCGCATAGGGAGCGGTTATGGAGTTTTCGTTCCCGGCTATCAGCGAATCCTGATCAATCGCTTGCCGGTATTCTCACCTCGATAAAGACCGGCGATGGCTCCAGGCGCCTGTTCGATGCCCTCCAGGATGTCTTCGGAGTAGCGCAATCGTCCATCGCGAACCCACCGGGCAATTCGCGCGATGGCCTCCTCGAACCGAGGCGCGTAGTCGAAGATGACGAACCCTTGCATGCGCGCCCGCTTGACCAGCAGATGACGCTCGGCGCGCGGTCCGTTGGGCCAGGGATTCCAGGTTGAGACCGACGCGGTTCCGCAAATCACCACGCGAGCGCCGACGGCAAGATGGCGAAGAACGGCATCGCTGATCGCACCACCGGTATTGTCGAAATAGACATCGACACCTCCTGGGCAGGCCGCAGCGAGTGCAGAGACGAAATTGTCGCTCTTGTAATCGATCGCCGCGTCGTAGCCGAACATCTTACGGCACTGGGCGACCTTCGCCGGCCCGCCGGCAATCCCAACAGTCCGGCAACCGGAGATTTTTGCGATCTGACCGACTGCCGAGCCGACCGCGCCGGCAGCCGTCGACACGACCACCGTATCGCCGGGACGCGGACACCCGACGTCCAGCAGCCCAAAATAGGCGGTCACTCCATTGAGGCCGGTGACACCCAGCGAGAGCGAAAGCGGCAGGTCGTCTTCTCCAACCCTTCGCGTGACAGCGGCAGGCCCGACGACGGCGAACTCTTGCCACCCGAACATGCCCATCACCTTGTCGCCGGGTTTGAAGTCGGGATGCGCCGATTGCAACACCTCGCCGGCTGCAAATGACCGCATCACTTCGCCGATGCGTACCGGCTCTGAATAATTGGCAACGTTGCTAACCCAGCCGCGCATGGCGGGTTCGACCGAGAGATAAACGTTGTGCACCAGCATCTCGCCGTCGCGCAGATCGGGAACGTCGGAGTCGATGATTCTCGAAGTTGTCGGCCTGAGGGATATCGGCCGGCCGGGATTTCAGAATGACCTGATGGTTGCGATTATTCTTCATGAGCCAACGGTTCCAGCCGAGACTTAGCAGTGGCGAACTGGATTCGCCCGATTCTCGAAAGCTACGGGTCGATCGAAGAACCGATCCCTCTTGCATTCGCGCCCAAAGATAGTACGTGTGTGTACGATATCAGGCAAGCGCATTATGTCGAGGTCGATCCGAAAAGGCGGTGCCGTCCAATCGCCAACAAACAGAAGGAGGAGATCAGATTGAGGGTCAATTTTGGGCGGGGCATCCCCACCGTCCTCATTCTCCTGGCCGCTGCCGTTTCGGGTGCGGCTGGCGAACCTTATCCCTCCCAGCGCATGACGCTTATCGTGCCATTCCCACCCGGCAGCGCGACCGATAGCGTGACAAGGCATCTGGCCGAAAGCATTCGTGCAGCAACAAATGCCGTCGTCGTGGTTGAAAACAAGCCGGGCGCGGACGGCAATCTTGCTGCGCTCGCTGTCCTGAAAGCAGAGCCTGACGGTTACACCGCATTTGTGACGACGAATTCAACGCAGGCTGCGAACGTCAGCCTGTTCAATTCGCTGCCTTACGATCCCAAAGCGGACTTTGCGCCGGTCGCGGGCATCATGACGATTCCGATGATGCTGACCGTGAAGTCGGACTTTCCGGCCAAAAGCGTCGCCGAGTTCGTTGCGCTGGCGAAAAAACGCGAGAAGCCTCTGTCCTTCGGCAGTGGCAACACGTCCAGCAGGGGAGCAGCCGAGCTATTCAGGTTTCGGGAGGGAATCGAGATGCAGCATGTGCCGTATCGCGGCATGCCGCAGGCTTTGACCGATGTTATCGGTGGGCAGATCGATTGCGTCTTCGCCGATCCTGCCAGCGCGCAGGGACTGGTACAAGACGGCACGCTGCGGGCGTTGGCCGTGACGAGTTCGAAGCGACTTGAAACGATGCCGGAGCTGCCCACGGTCGCGGAAAGCGGATTGCCAGGTTACGAATTGACAGCTTGGGTCGGTGTTTTTGTTCGAACCAGGACACCACCCGAAATCATTGCCAGACTCAATAATCTTGTCATGGCCTTCGTCAATAGCCCTGAGGCGAGGCATTATCTGGCGACCATCGGAGCGACGCCATTTCCCTCGACGCCGCGGGAACTGGGTGCCTTTCAGGAAACGGATACTAAGCGATGGGCCGAGATCGTCGAGACCGCGAAAATCGAAAAGAAGTGACGCTGATCAACCCGCCAATATGGCGCTGCCACGATCCAGCACGATGACGTCGCGTTCGACGGCGCGCGAACGGAAGCGAATTTGGCGTCCGGAGGGGAAGAATTCGGTCCGGATCGTTTCACCTGGAAAGACAGGCCGGCTGAAGCGCACGAACAACGATTTCAGTCGCTCCGGAGCATCGCTTGCGAAGGTTGACAATATCGCGCGGGTAGCGACGCCAAGCGTGCACAGGCCGTGCAGGATTGGCGCGTCAAAACCTGCCTTGGCGGCCGCTTCGGGATCGGCGTGGATCGGATTGTAGTCGCCGCTGAGCCGGTAGATCAGCGCGCTTTGCGGCAGGGTAGCGATTTCACAGATCGAAGATGGCGCATGCTCGGGCAGCGCCTCCGCTGAGGCGGGAATATCGCCAAAACTGCCGCAACCGCCATCGCCGCGCAGGAACAATACGCTGCGGACCGTCGCGAGCAACTGGCCCGACCCCTTGTCATTCAGCTTCTTGAGCTGATGAAGGATGGCGCCTCTCCCGGCTCCCTTGTCCTCCACCGCAACGATTTCGTGGGTGCCGACGACGGTTCCCTCCGGCGGTATCGGGTTATGAATTTCAAAACTCTGCTCGCCATGCAGTATCTTCAACCAATCGATGCCGAGAGCCGGGTTCTTCACCATAAGCCGGGATGCGCCAGAACGCAGCACATCGATGGAACGGTCCGCAGATTGTTCTCGTATGCGTAAGCGAGCTGCACAGGATCGGTCGGATCCGATCCGTAGCCGAGTCCCAGCGCGTAAAGCATCGAGTCCCTGCGGGTGTAGCTGTGCGCCACGGCTTCGAAACGAAAATTGCGAACGGCTTCGAGATGCAAGGGTGCCTCCCTCTGTGGCGTTTCTGCAAGGCGTTATGCCAATTTGACATATAGCATATAGTGCGCTTGTGTACTATCTAGAATGCGACGGCCGGCGAACGCAACCGGCCGCAAGAATCGCAGGCAGGGAGGAGATGGTGATCATCACGAGAGGCCTCGCTCTCGCGGCAATGCTGTTGAGTCTCGGTGTTCAAGCGTCCGCTAACGAGAAGAAATATGTCCCGGGCGTTACCGACAGCGAAATCAAGATCGGAAATACCTCTCCTTACAGCGGCCCGGCATCGGCCTTCAGCATGGTCGCAAAGACCGGGGAAGCCTACTTTCGAAAGATCAACGCGGAAGGCGGCATCAACGGCCGCAAGATCGTTTTCATCTCCTATGACGACGCCTATCTGCCGCCGAAAACTGTCGAACAGACGCGGAAGCTGGTGGAAGGCGACGAAGTTCTGCTGGTCTTCAACGCGCTCGGCACCGCGACGAATTCCGCGGTCCAGAAATATTTGAATATCAAGAAAGTACCGCAGCTCTTCGTCTCGAGCGGAGCTGCGAAGTGGAACGATCCCCGGAATTTTCCGTGGACGATGGGATTCACGCCGAGTTACCAGAATGAAGGCCGCATCTATGCAAAATATCTACTGAAGGAGAAGCCGGGTGCGAAGATTGCCATCCTGTTCCAGAACGACGACTTCGGGAAGGACTACGTCAAGGGCATGAAGGAAGGCCTGGGCGACAAGGCCGGCTCGATGATCGTCGCCGAGGAAGCCTTTGACGTGTCAGAGCCGAGCATCGATTCCCATATCGTCAAGCTGAAGGCGACCGGCGCCGACGTCTTCTTTGACGTCGCCACGCCGAAATTTGCCGCACAGGCGATCAAGAAGGACACCGGCCTCAGGGAACTCAATACCTTTCTCGACGAATATCTTCCTGACGCCAATCGCAGCGATACGTTGATCGTCAACGGGTACAATATTGCCCAGCTGCTGGTGGTAGTCCTCAAGCAATGCGGCGACGATCTCACGCGCGAGAACGTCATGAAGCAGGCAGCCAGCCTGAACAATGTCGAACTCGGCATGCTGTTGCCCGGCATCAAGGTGAGCACTTCGCCGACCGATTTTGCGCCGGTCAAGCAATGGCAGCTGATGCGCTTCGAGGGCACCAACTGGCAGCTGTTCGGCGATCTCATCAATGGGGAAACCAAAGACTAGGAGTGCGAAATGGGAAATCTGTGTGCCGGACGTGTCGCGATCTTGACCGGTGCGGGCCGCGGCCTCGGCCGTGAATACGCGCTGATGCTGGCCGAGCAGGGCGCAAAACTCGTCGTCAACGATCTCGGCGCTACCGCGTCCGGCGAGGGCTCTGACCTGACCCCCGCCCAGTCGGTCGTCGAAGCGATCCGGGACGCCGGCGGCGAGGCCATCGTGAACGGCAGCGATGTCAGCGATTGGGCCGGTGCGAAGGCGCTGATCGACGACGCGATCGCGACGTTCGGGAAGCTGGACGTCCTGATCAACAACGCCGGCATTCTGCGGGACCGCATGATCGTCAACATGACGGAACAGGAATGGGACAGCGTCATCAATGTGCATTTGAAGGGGACGTTCGCGCCCTCGAACCATGCGGCCCAATATTGGCGGCAGGAGCCCAAGCGGCGCGATTCTACCGTCAGTGCCCGCCTGATCAATACGTCTTCGGCTTCCGGCCTGTTCGGGAACGTCGGACAGACCAACTACGGGGCGGCCAAGGCGGGCATCGCCGCCTTCACGATCATCAGCGCCACCGAACTCAGGCAGTACGGAATAACCGTCAACGCCATTGCTCCGCGTGCGCAGACCCGAATGACCGAAGGACTGAGACAGCGCACCGAGGAAGAAATAAAGCGCCGCAATCCGCGCTGGGTCGCGCCGATCGTGGTTTGGCTGGCCAGCGAGGAATCGGGCGATGTGACGGGCCGCGTGTTCGAAGCCGGCGATGGAATTCTCAAAGTCGCCGAGGGCTGGCACGCGGGCCCGGGAATAGATCCGGTCGAGGATCCGAATGAACTCGGCCCAAAGGTCGCCGAGTTGATCAGGAAGGCCCGCCCGAACGCCGATATTTGGGGGCGGGACATCGTGTCGTAAATATCGTCAGTTTGGACCGGCATCCAGACTCGCGCGCGCTGTTTCGCAGCCAATATGGGAGCGGCCGCTAAGCTGCTTTCCTGCTCTTGCGCGGTTTGCTCTTCTTCCCGAAGTCTTCCAGAAAGCCGCGGGCCTGCTTGGTGACAAACACGCGCTTGACGCGGCGGTCGACCGGGTCGGCCTGTCGAAGCACGAAGCCGGAAGACTCCAGGCGGTCGATCAGCGCGCCCACGCCAACCTTGCCGACGTCAAGCTCATTGGCAAGCTGGGTTTGCGGAAGTCCGTCCTTGCGCGAAATGAATGCAAGCACCCACCACTGCGACCTCGTTATTCCAAGCGGGGCGAGGGCACGGTCGAACATCATCCGGCGTAGCCGGGAAACGTCGTGAATGAGGTACCCTAGTCGGAGATCCCAGTCGGGCCGGTCGACCATGTCAATTTTTTCCTCGTCAAAATCCCGATGCCGATTGCGCGTCGAACTGAGCGATTCTTATACCATACACAAGCGTATTTTCAAAAGAGCGAACCTGTGGCGGACCGGCGGCCGCGATTGCCTCCGCGTGGCGTCTGCTAAAACTGGCTTTAAATGGCCGGTTTCAAGCCGGTTTCTACGCCGGGGACATCATCGAGCCGGGACGAGAGCGATTTACAGATGAAGTACAGTAGTGTATCAATTCGGTGAGGCGCCCGGTTCAGGCTGTTATGCGCCGATTCCAAACAGCAGGATTTGCCCGTTGATGTTCAGCCGCGACCTTCTCAAAGGAAAGCGTGTCCTCGTGACCGGCGGCGGGACGGGCCTCGGCAAGGAGATTTCGCTGGGATTCGCCGCGCATGGAGCGCACGTCTTCATTTGCGGCCGCCGGCCGGAAATTCTGGAGCAAGCCGCCGGCGAAATTCGCGCACGGTCGGGTAGCCAGGCCGATGCGCTGGTTGCCAACGTTCGCGATCCCGACAGCATCGAAAGGATGATGGCGGATATCTGGGCCACCGGACCCCTCACCGGATTGGTGAATAACGCCGGCGCCAATTTTCTCGCGCCGACGGAGACCTTGTCGCCGCGTGGTTACGAAGCGATCAGG
>WNFI01671109.1_pt1 | contig 10889 bp, 11 predicted proteins | sample 5400471 | NCBI WGS metagenome assembly WNFI01 (sample SAMN13153348, study PRJNA577476) | soil metagenome | isolation source: 100 cm saprolite on Douglas fir-dominated hillslope | place: USA:California | collected 2013-09-17 | reverse complement strand
CAGGTGCACGAGATGCTGTACATCGAGAAAGGCGGCGCCGAGCAGATCCAGGGCGAGCTCGATGCTTACAACCCGCTCATTCCCAAGGGCAGCGAGCTCATCGCCACCGTTTTCTTCGAGATCGACGATCCCGAGCGGCGCAGACGCGTGCTGGCCGAGCTCGGCGGCATCGAGGAGACGGTGTTCATGCTTGTGGGCGAGGAGCGGATCAAGGCGGCACCCGAGGCCGACCAGGACCGCACCTCGGAAGAGGGCAAGGCCTCCTCGGTGCAATTCGTGCGTTTCCATTTCAGCCCCGCGCAGAAGAGCCGCTTCAAGGTGCCGGGGGAGCGGATCGTCGTCGGCTTCGAGCATCCCCAGTACAGCCACATGACAGTGATTCCCGAGCAAATCCGCGCCGCGCTGGCCGTGGATTTCGACTAGATCTGGCGTCCAGGGCTCGGCCGAACTAAGTTATTTCAATGGCCGAGCCCTTCACCCTCGATCTGATCGGGCGAATGATCCAGCAGGTGCTGGATGAGCAACGATTGATTCGCGCCGATATCCTGGACCTGAAGCATCGGCTATCGGCGGTCGAGCACCAAGTAGCTGCGCTCGCCAGGGCCGATGCCCTGATGCAAGAGAGCATCGCCCGCATGCAGGCGGCCATCGATCGCCAGAGCGAGCGCATCGAACGCGTCGAGCGCCGGCTCGGAATCCTGGAGCCGGCAACCCCGTAAACCGCTAGCGGCGATCCTCCGGATCGATGGTGAACAGCTCTTGCGCGCGGCCGACACCGCGGAGCGCGTAGCGGCCGACGGAGACCAGCCTCGGTGAGGACTCGCCGAAGGCGGCGGCGAAAGTGGCCGAGGCGAGGACCGGCTGGTCCAAGGACCGGCACATGGCGCCGATGCGGCTCACCTCGTTGACGGCCGGTCCGACGACGGTAAAGTCGAGCCGGTCCTTGCTGCCGATATTGCCGAAATACACCTCGCCGCGATGGAGCCCGAGATACATGTGGGTCGTGGGAGCATTCAGACCGGCGCGGCGCTGGTTCAGCTCCTCGATCGCCCGATCGGCGGCGAGTGCGGCGGCGATCGCCGATCGACACGCGGCCTGGCGGTCCTCGACCCGAAAGATCGCCAGCACGCCGTCGCCGATCAGCTTCAAGACGTCGCCACCCTCGGCGTGGATGGCGGAGATCACCGCCTCGGCATAGTCGTTGAGCAGCGGCACGATCTCCTCCGGCGACGATGAATCGGAGATCGTGGTGTAGCCGCGGAGGTCGCTGAACCACAGCACGGCCTCGATCCGCTCGGCCACGCCGCGCGCGATGCGCCCGCTCAAGACCAGCCGCCCGGCACGGCGGCCGAGATAGGTCTCGACCAGATTGGTTGAAACTCGGGCCAGCGCCGCGCGCTTCATCGCAATTGCAAGGAAGAGGGCGAGGCGTTGCAGTGCCGCCAGCGCCTCGTCCTCGAAGCCGCCCGGGTGGCGTGTCGTCCAAGCGAAGTAGACGCAATCCATTTCACCGATGGAGCCGGCGGCGGCGAACCGGTTGATCATCGCCACATATTCGGTCGTGCCCGGTGGGATCATGTCCTTGATCGTCGGAAACTCCTCCAGCGCCGCCGGACCGCAGCGCCGCCTCAGCACCGAGTCGCCCGTCTCCAGCAGCCGATAGAACGGGCTGCGACGCCATGACTCCGCGGCTTTGCCCTCGCTGCTGCTGCCATATTCGATGGCCTTCGTCTCCGCCTCGTCCTCGCGCCAGCGGAAGGCGTGGCCTTCGTGGGTCGGATGCAGCGTGTCGATGATGACAAGCCCGCTCGCAAGCGGCAGCCCGGCCGCCGCGGCGCGCCTGCAGAAGCCTTCGAGCATCGCCGTCTCGGCGCTGCCGGTGAGCCCCGCCTCAGTGATCCAGGATGCGAGCTCGGACAGTTGGGTTTCGTTCACGCGTGGGATCCTCTGGATGCCCGTCCGTTAGCGGCTGCGAAGCTGAGCATTGAAGAAAGCAACCAACGAGGCGTTGAGCTGGCGGTGAAAGGCGATGCGGTCGATGCCGGGCGCGTCCTTGCAATAGACCGCCGCGGAATAGCAGGGAACGAGGAAGGTATAATGGCCAACATTCTCCACTAGATGGTATTCGGGCGGCTGCGGCAGCGAATGCCGGACGATCTCGGTGCTCCGCGGCCGCACGGTGTCGTCCGCGGCGCCGCTCCAGAGCTGAACCGGCACCGCAACCCGAGCCAACGAAGCGGCATCGAAGATGAAGCCCATGCCGGGTGCGGCGATGGCGGCCGCCCCGATGCGTGGATCGTGAACCCAGATCGGCGTCGGCTGCGCGGCGTCGTCGGTGCCGGCGGCAGCACGCTCGGTCGCGCGCTTGCACTCGGGCTCTCGAGCATTTTCGGCGCAATAGGAGGCGATGCGGCCGAGATTGGGCTCGGCGCCGATCGCCACCAGCGCGGTTAAGCCGCCGGCGGAAAAGCCGAAGATGCCGATCCGTGCCGGGTCGAGCTGGTCGTGCCCGGCCCAGCTCTCAAGCATGAAATCGACGACCCGCACAACCTGGCGCGGCCGGCTCGTCAGCACCGAGACGGTGCCGAACTGGACCGTGTCCTTGTAGTTGTCGCCGGCATGGGTCGGCGCCGCCACCACATAGCCGGCCTCGGCCAGCGCCAGCGCGGTGTCGACATGGCCGCCGAACCAGCCGCCGCTGCCATGGGAGATGACGATGAGCGGCAAACGCCTGCCGGCGAGCCTGCCATCGGGCGCCACGGTCTGCGGCAGCAGGGCGCGCGGCTGCGGCGACGCCGGCGTGTCGCTCGGATACCAGATGCCGACGTCGAGCGGCCGGTCGTCCGGGCCGGGCACGGACACATATTGGAAGCCGACGGCACCGACGGGTCTCGCCCAGAGCGCCGCCAAACCGAGGAGCATCGCTGCCGCATGGAGCAGGGCTGATCGCATTGTCATCACCGCCTCATGACTGTGCCTGGTCGAGCTGGGCTTGGCGCCGGCGAACCCAGTCGAGGAGGGTATCGCGCCCGGCTACGAAGTCGGCAAAGCGCCAGCCGATCATCGTTTGCGGCGTGAGATCGCCGGCGGCCACGCCATAGAGAAAATTGAGCCAGAAGCACCTTGTGACGGAGCGGCAACCATTGACCCAATCATGCATGCCGGTGGCGTAGTCGATGGTGATGTTCGAATTCCGGAGCACGAAGGGGGCGCCCCGCTCGGCCCAGAATTGATCGCGGTCGCCGATCTGCTCGCCGACGATGCGGGCGCGACCTCGGGCGAAGTATTTGGCCCGCGCGAGAGTCGTGATGGCCGCCGAGAAGGTCTGATTGCCGGTGAGCAGCCACAAAGTCCCCGCAGGCGCGAGATGGCGCGGCAGCTCGCGGGTGAAGGCAACGGTCTTCAGATAGTTGCCGCCGGCGTTGAAGCGGAGATCGAGCACGACCCAGCGCCAGCCGTCTCGAGGTGCTCGGGTGAGCACGGCGGCAAGCTGCGCGTCCAGCGGACCATCGGCATCGTCCAAGGTCGCATTCAGCCTGAGATAGAGGCCGTTGTTTTCCAACTCCCGCGTGAAGACGACGCGCGAAGGCTCGGTGAGCGCCCAGGGCAGCGTCGGCAGACTGTGCAGCAGTGACGGCCACGCTTGGATCTCGTCGTCGCTGGCCGCCTCAGGGAGCATGGCGATGGAGCGGTCTGTCACGAGCCCGGAGGCGGCTTCGAATCGCAAGTGCAGATTCTTGCCATCCGTCTCTGGCCAAATCACCTGCAGCAGGGGCGGCGAAACGAGGATGGAAGGCGCGATTGGACGGGCATGCTCGGCGGTGCCGCTGACAAAGGAAAGGACCGCGGCGAAGGCGTCGTAGACGGAACGGCCATCCAGCGCCAGGACGCGCGCGCCGAGAAGGTCGGCATGCTGCTGGTCGGCCCGCACCACATGGAGGCCGTCGGCGAAGAATTGCAAGCGGAGCGGCACCTGTGCAAATGCCGCCGCCATTTGCCCGCGCGCCAATCGCGTATGCCCATTGCCGGCGAGCGCCACCAGCCGAGAGACGCCCATCCAAAATTGCGCGCGGCTGAGGGAGCCGGCGGCCGCCAGCATCGCCGCTCTTCCCGCTTCGAAGTCCCGCCTAGCCTCCGGGCTGAAGCTTCGGTCCCAGCGCAGGAGCTGGCCCAGATCGTCGAGATCCTGACGATCCGCCTCGGCCTGATCTTGCGGGCGAGGACGGCTCGGCAGCACCGGCGTCGGCTGGAAGCGCCAGGCGATGATCGTGCTGATGAACCGGTCGACTGCCCGCCACGCCAAGCCATTGCCGCTGGCGAGCGCGAGGCTGCCGGCGGCGGCCAAGCTCAAGGGCAGCATGATGAGGACGACATGCATTCCCGATCGCATCACCGGCAGCTCACCATGGGCGTCGTCAGTTGGCCTGCGCCTCGCGGATGCGCCCCGAGCCGGTGACATGGGTGGTGAGGTGCTCGGGTCTGGTGGCGAGGCGCACCCCGCCCGAGCCGGTGACGGTCAGATCGGCCTCGAGCCTGGGTGCGAAGGTGGCCCGGCCGCTGCCGGTGACCTTCGCCTTCAGGCGCTCGACCGCGAGCTCGCCGAACTCGGCCCGGCCGGAGCCGGTGACGGTGATCGTCGCCGCGCCGGCCTTGCCCTTGCCGGTGACCGCTCCGGAGCCGGTGACGGTGATCTCGATCTCCGGCTGATCGATGCCTTCGATCTCGAGACGGCTTACGCCGTGGACGGCGATGCGCTGGATCGGCGGGCCGGAGATGCGGATCGTGAGCCGAGCGGGCGGGCCGTCCCAGCGGCAATCATCGAAGGCGAGCCGCCCATCTTGCATGGTCAGGTGCCCCACCGCGGCGGCAGGGCCTTCGGCCGTAATCGTCCGCGCGGCCTCCGGCTCCAGATGGATGGTCGCGGGAACACGAATGTCGAGGCGGCTGCCATCGCCGTCCCAGGCAAGCGTCCGGCTCAGTGTCTCGAGCCCGCCGGAGCAGCTGGCCTCTGCACTCCATCTGCCCCAAGTCGGCCACAGCTCTGCGGTGCCGATGGAGGCGGCGAGCGAGAAGGACGCCGCGGCGATCGCAAGGCCGAAGATGGCGACGATGACGAGCGGTCTGGTCATGGGTCAACTCCCCGGAGCGGTGTCGTTCTCAGGACTGAGCAGGCGGTAATGCAGGCGTGCATACTTGCCGAGCAGGCGCATGATCCATTCGAGCATGAGGAAGAGCAGCGCGCCGCCGCCGACGCCGCCGGCGAGGAAGCCGATGCCAAGGAGCGCGCGGGTGAGCGAGCCCACGATATGCGCAAAGGGGTTCAGGCTCTGGGCGCTCACCAGCAGCGCCAGGCCGGCCAAGCAGAAGGCGACGAGGACGAGGCCCAAGATCAAGGTCATCAGGCCCAGCCAAAACAGCAGCGGCAGCAGCACCAGAAAATCCACCGCGGCAAGCCCGAGGAGGGCGATCAGCGCCGCCGCCAGGCTGCGCGGGCTCCGCTCGCGCTCCCAGCGGCGCAAGCCCGACTCGGCACGCAACTCCTTCGCCAGGCGCATGGGGTCGCCGAGGGCGCGGACGACCTCCGCCTCGCTGCGCCCGGCGCGCGCGGCCTCGGCGAAATGCGCCTCGTAGTCGTCGAGGATGTCTTCGATCTCGGCCGGCGGCAGTCCGGCCAGTCCGCGGCTGAGTGCCAAGAGGAATTCCGTTCGGGTCATCTAGGAGCCTCCCAGGATGGCGGCGACGGCGCCGGCGAACTCGCTCCACTCGGCGCGGAGCTGGCCGAACTGCGCGCGGCCGGATTTGGTGAGCTTGTAATATTTGCGGGCCGGCCCGCTGTCCGACTGGACGAGGTAGGTATCGACCAGGCCGGCGCGCTCGATGCGGCGCATCAGCGGATAGATCGTGCCCTCGCCCATGTCGATGGCGCGGGCGAGCTGGCTCGCGATCTCATAGGCGTAGCTGTCGCGGCGGGCCAGCAAGGCCAGCACGCAGAGCTCGAGCACGCCCTTCTTCAGCTGAATCTGGGTCGAGTCCGGTTGCGCCTGGCTGGTCGGATCGGCGGTCGCGGCAGTCATCGGCCGGGGAGCCTATGCCAAACTACCTTGTTATGCAAGGTAGCTATCCGCGCATGCATGCGAGCGGCAGTTGAAAGCGGCCGCTATTTCACCTGCTCGTCCTCGTAGACCCCCCAGAACTCCGAGCGCTTGAGCCAGCCGCGGGTGCCGGCGATCTCGATCCGGCACCAGGCGTCGCGGCATTCGGTCAGCCGGCCGATGACGCCCGGCTCCGCCATCGCCACGGTCTCGGCATCCTCGCGGTTGCTACCCTTCACCTGGCGGGTGGCGCCGGTCACCAGGATCGAGCGCCGGCCGCTGAGGAAGGTCTTATGCACCCAGCCCTCGGTTCCCTCGGAGTCGCGGATCTTGCGCCAGACGTCGAACTCGTCCAGCACCTCGACCGGCATCGACGGGCGCAGGAACACCCAATCGACCGGGTATTGCGTGCCCGGCCCGGTGCGGAGATTCACCTGGGAGGATTTCAAGCTGACGAAGCGGGGAAGCGGCTGGCCGGTGATCCGCCCGACGCGCTCGGCGGCCAGCCGGTATTTCCCACCCGGGCCGGGAGCAGCGTCGCGTTCGGCGGGGCGCCCCGCTAGGAGCGGGTCGAAAAGCATAGCATAGCTACGGTTGAGACCCGCGACGACGTCGGGCGCCCCGCCGAACGCGACCCGAAGGGACGGGCTCCTGCGATCACATGCCGCGTCAAATGCGGCGGAAGCTGCGCTTCCGCCGGGCTCGACCGATGCTGGGCATCGCTCTTCGCGGCTTTCCTTGCCTGTGATCGCATGAGCTCCGTCGCTGCCCCGGTCCGGGTGGGAAATACCGGCTCGAGCGCTGAGGGCAATAAGGCTGGCGAGAATGAGAGAGATGAGGCGAACGGACATGCGAGCTCGGCGATTATAGACCGCCGGCGTGCCGGTCAAGCCTGGCAATTGGAAAACCGAGACCACTTATGGACAATGAGGGGCGGGCCTGTTAGGCGAAGCACCGGAAAGCCATGTCGAACCGCAAGTCCCTGGTCATCGTCACCCGCAAGCTCCCGGCCCCGATCGAGACGCGGATGATGGAGCTGTTCAATGCCCGGTTGAACCTCGACGACCGGCCGCTGACCGAGGCCGAGCTCCGCGCCGCCGCCGCCGAGGCCGAGATCCTGGTGCCGACGGTGACCGACCGCATCGACCGCAAGGTCATCGAGGCCGCCGGCCGGCAGCTCGGGCTCATCGCCTCCTTTGGCACCGGCGTCGACCATGTCGATCTGAAGGCGGCGCGCGAGCGCGGCATTGCCGTCACCAACACGCCGGGGGTCTTGACCGAAGACACCGCCGATATGGTCATGGCGCTCATCCTCGCGGTCGCGCGGCGCTTGAGCGAGGGCGAGCGGCTGATCCGCGCCGGCAAGTGGCTGGGCTGGGCGCCGACTTCGATGCTGGGCGTCAGGCTCGGCGGCAAGCGTCTCGGCATCGTCGGCATGGGGCGCATCGGCGCCGCCGTCGCCAGGCGCGCCCGGGGGTTCGGCTTGCAGGTGCATTACCACAACCGCCGGCCGGTTCTGCCCGATCTCGAGCGCGAGCTCGATGCGACCTATTGGGAGAGCCTGGATCAGATGCTGAGCCGGATGGACGTGATCTCGGTGAACTGCCCGCATACGCCGGCAACGTATCATTTGCTCTCGGCGCGCCGGATCCGGCTGCTGCGCCCCGATGCGATCCTGGTCAACACCGCTCGCGGCGAAGTGATCGACGAAGCAGCACTCACCGCCGCGCTCGCCGAGCGCGCCATCGCCGGCGCCGGTCTCGACGTCTATGAGCACGAGCCCGGCGTGCCGGCGAAGCTGCTCGAGCTCGACAATGTGGTGCTGCTGCCGCATATCGGCTCGGCCACCAATGAGGGGCGGCTTGCCATGGGTGAGCGGGTGATCATCAACATCAAGAGCTTCGTCGACGGCCACAAGCCCCCCGACCGCGTCTTCGAGCAGATGCTGTAATGGCGCGATTCGCGCCGCATGATCACCGCCGCGATCGGCGCAATGCTCCTGCTCATGCCCGCCGCCCAAGCCCAACAGAGCGTGCCGCCGGAATACAGCGTGCTGGCCGCGAGCTTGAAGCATCAGATCGAGGCGCTGGAGAAGGCGGCGGCGGAGAAGGCGGCGGGGCCAGCCGCCCGCGCGCCGATCTTCGCCGCCGAGCTCCTGACCGCCAACGGCAATGCCGGGCCGGCGCTGTTGAGCGAGCAGAGCTGGGCCCTCAACCTCGCCATGCTCGATCGGCTGAAGGCGTTAGGCGTGGGCGGTGTCAGCGTCAGCGTGCCCTATCCCTTGCTCTCGATCGCGCAGCCGCGCTCGCCCGCCTACCTTGGCTTCTATGTGCGGCTGGCGACCGAGATCCGCAAGCGCCAGCTCAAGCTCCTCGTCGCCACGCAGCTGATGCACGTGCTGCCCGCCTTGGCGCGGTCCATCGGCGACTATTCCAAGGTCGGCTTCGAGGATCTGAAGCGCGAGAAGCTCGACTATGCGCGCATGCTGATCGCCGGCATGGAGCCGGACTATCTGACCATCATCGATCAGCCATCGACCGAGGCGGAGAAGACCAAGCACCCGGAGTTTCGCTCGCCGGCGCGCCTGCTCGAGCTGGTTCGCTTCGTGCTGGACGGGCTCGACCGGAAGAAGACGCTCATCGGCGCCGGCGTCGGCACCTGGGACAATCCGGAGCTCCTGAAGGCATTGCTGAGCGAGAAGCGCCTCGACTATGTCGACTTGCATGTCTTTCCGATCAACGGCCCTCTGGTCGAGCGCACGCTGAATGCGCTCGCGATGGCGCGCACTGCCGGCAAGCGGGTGGTCATCGGCGAGGCCTGGTTGATGAAGGCGACCGACGGCGAGTGGAACCGCCCGAATATCGGCACCGCGACCCCGATCATCGCGCGCGACCCCTTCGCCTTCTGGGCGCCGCTCGACGCCGCCTTCCTTGGCGCGCTGGTTCAACTCACCCGCGCCCGTGCCATCGACTGGCTGTCGCCGTTCTGGAGCGGCTACTTCTTTGCCTATTTGCCCTATGAGCCCAGGACCCGCGAGATGAAGCCCTTCGAGGTGATGCCCGAGGCATCGGGTGCCGCCTGGGCGGCGCTCGCCGGGGGGCGGCGCCGCCCAATCGATCACCCGGAGGATTCCCATGCGCGCGAATACGGTCAAGCAGATATGGAAGAAGGGCGGCTGCGTCATCAATGGCTGGTGCAACATGCCCGGCGCGTTCAATGCGGAGATCATGGCGCATATCGGCTGGGATTCGCTCACCGTCGACATGCAGCACGGCATCATCGACTACCAGACCATGGTCACCATGTTCCAAGCGATCTCCACCACCCCGGTGGTGCCGCTGGCGCGCGTCAGCTGGAACGAGCCCGGGCAAATCATGAAGGTCCTGGATGCGGGCGGCTATGGCGTGATCTGCCCGATGATCAACAGCCGCAAGGAATGCCAGGACTTCGTCGGCGCCTGCCGCTACGCGCCCAAGGGCTATCGCAGCTCCGGTCCGATCCGGGCAGCGCTCTACGGTGGCCCCGACTACCAGGACAAGGCCAATGAGACGGTGCTCTCCATCGCCATGATCGAGACCAAGGAGGCGTTGTCGAACCTCGCCGACATCCTGTCGGTCAAGGGCCTGGACGGCGTTTATGTCGGCCCGTCCGATCTCTCTATCTCGCTCGGCAAGGGTCCCGGCATCGACCACACCGACGATTTCCGCCTGGGTGCGATCATGACCATCCTCAAGGGCTGCAAGCAGCATGGCATCAAGGCCGGCATCCACACCGCATCCACCGACTATGCCAGGCGCATGCGCACGGCCGGCTTCGACCTCGTCACCATCATGGGCGATGCGCGCATCCTGACCGCGGCCGGCAAGCAGCATCTGGCGGCGATGCGCGAGGGCGTGGCTCCGGCGAAGGCCGCGGCCGCGAAGGCGCAGCCGAAGAAGAGCAACGGCAAGCGCGCGGCCGCGGGCTCACCTTACTGAGCGCCGGTCACCATCTGCGCCGCGGCCCTTGGGCCGGTCGAGGCGGAAGATGATTCACCACGGAGGCACGGAGTACACGGAGCTCTGATTGCAAGCTGCGTGCGCTTTGCGCGAATCGGAATTCTTCTCCGTGTCTCCGTGGTGAATTTTGTTTTTGCCCTTCAAGCTGCGCTCGAGGGCGCCTTCAGCTTGTGCTCCGATAGGTCGCGGATCGTCGCCTGCGGGCCGCAGAGTCGGCAGGCGGGATCGGGCTTGACCCGGATCGAGCGGAACTCGGTCGAGAGCGCGTCGTAGATCAGGAGCCGGCCGGAGAGCGACTGGCCGAGGCCGAGAACCTCCTTCAAGACCTCGGTTGCCTGCAAGGTGCCGATGACGCCGGCGACCGAGCCCAGGATGCCGGCCTCCTCGCAGCGCGGGATGAGGTCGGGCGGCGGCGCCTCGGCGAAGAGGCAGCGATAGCAGGGTCCGCCGGTCCAGGGCTTGAAGGTCGAGAGCTGCCCTTCGAAGCGCAGCAGCGAGCCCGAGACCAAGGTCTTCCGCGCGTGGAAGCAGGCATCGGTCAAGAGGTAGCGAGCGGCGAAGTTGTCGCTGCCATCGGCGACGATGTCGTAGCCCTTGATGATCTCGAGCGCATTGGCTGCCACCAGGCGCGTCGGATGGATGACGACCTTGACCTCGGGGTTGACCGCTTCCAGCGTGCGCTTGGCGCTCGCGACCTTGGCCTCGCCCAAGGACCTGGTCGCATGCACGATCTGGCGCTGCAGGTTCGACAGCGAGACTTCGTCATCGTCGACGATGCCGAGCGTGCCGATGCCGGCGG
>WNFI01561976.1_pt1 | contig 10889 bp, 9 predicted proteins | sample 5400471 | NCBI WGS metagenome assembly WNFI01 (sample SAMN13153348, study PRJNA577476) | soil metagenome | isolation source: 100 cm saprolite on Douglas fir-dominated hillslope | place: USA:California | collected 2013-09-17 | reverse complement strand
AGCTTTGACAGCTTGCGAGTATGGGCCGATGGCCTGTGGGGCATCCTTGGTAGAAATAACTTCGCGCATTGGGGTCTCCGCCGCTGATTAACGCAGATGCGCGCAGAAAGGTCAAATCCACCACGACCGGGAATAGCGAAAAAAACATCAGCGGATGAGTCATTGATAAATACTGAAGTTTTGGCTTATAACTTCAGCGGAGTTAACAGCATGAAAAGAATCAACTCCGTTTTCCTCATATTAATACTGGTCGTGGTCAGCTTGTGCGGAACTGTAGCATGGTCGCAAACCGCGCGCTGGCCGGAGCAAAAAGCGAACTCCTGGTACGCGCAACAGCCGTGGTTGGTTGGCAGTAATTACGTTCCCAAGTCGGCGATCAACCAGCTGGAAATGTGGCAGGAGGCAACCTTCGACCCGGCCGAGATCGATACCGAATTCGCCTGGGCACAAGCGATGGGCATGAACACGATGCGGGTCTTTCTCCACGACCTGCTCTGGCAGCAGGATGCCGCAGGTTTTCAAAAACGCATCGACCGCTTTCTGACCATCGCGTCGCAACATCATATCCGTCCCGTGTTTGTGATCTTCGATTCCTGCTGGGATCCGTTGCCCCACCTGGGCCCGCAGCATCCGCCGATTCCGGGCGTTCACAACTCAGGTTGGGTGCAGAGTCCCGGCGCGGCGGCGCTGGCGGACACGAATCAATACCCGCGGCTGAAGGCCGCAAGTGTTCGAGTGGGCGCGAGAAGCGAATCCCGTGCAACCGCTGACCAGCGGAGTGTGGGCCGTCGATACCTCTCCCGACGGAGCAAACCTCGGCGACCTGCAGCAAATTCAGTTGCGCGAGTCTGACATCATCACGTTTCATAACTACAGCTGGCCGGAATACTTCAAGCGCGAAGTGACCTGGCTGAAAAAATATAACCGTCCAGTGATCTGCACCGAATACATGGCCCGTTCCGTGGGCAGCACGTTTGACGCGGTGTTGCCGATCGCGAAGCAGGAGCACGTAGGGGCAATCAATTGGGGATTCGTCGCCGGCAAGACGCAGACCTACTTTCCCTGGGAGTCGTGGGAGCATCCCTACGTTCTAAGCCAGCCGCCAGTCTGGTTTCACGAAGTGCTCCGCGCCGACGGAACGCCATATCGAGAATCAGAAGTGAATCTGATCCGGCAGTTGACGGGAAAGCAATAGAAATTCAGGCTTACGGCGAACTGGCGGCGTCTTCAGATTTTCTGCAATCTCTGCACTTCGTGCACGCCCGGAATCTTGCGCAGGCCGACAATGATCTGCTCCAGGTGTTTGAGGTCGGCGATGTCGAGTATGACCTCTACACTGGCCTGACTGTTTGCGGTGTGAGCGGTAATATTGCGAATGTTGCTTTGGGCGTCGCCGATGACGCCGGTGATGCTCTTCAGCATGCCGAAGCGGTCGTCACAGAACACGGTAAGTTTTACGGGATAGGCCGTGGGCGCGGATTCGTCGCGTGCCCATTCGACATCGATGCGGCGCTCCGGTTCGTAGAGAAGATTGGTGACGTTCGGACAGTTGACCGAGTGCACGGCCACGCCCTTGCCGCGCGTGATGTAGCCGACGATGCTTTCTCCACGAATGGGATTGCAACATCGGGCCCGGTAGACCAACATGTCGCCCTGACCTTTGACGGTGATGGCATTGTGATCGCCGAAGACGCGGCGAACGACGCTGGCAATTCCGCCGGTTTTTCCGCTGTCCCAGGCTTCGCCGGCAGAGCCGAGTCGTCGGCCTTGCCCAGTCCGTAACCGGTGGCAACTTTTTGAATGTCGTCGTCCTTGATCTCCTTGAGCGCGATGCGGTACTTGCGCGCTTCCTTCTCGATCAGCTTGCGGCCGATCTCAATAGCTCGCTCGCGCTGGTGGACATTGAGCCAGTGCTTGATCTTGTTGCGCGAACGGGAGGACTTGACCAGCGCAAGCCAATCGCGTCTGGGCTTGTGGCCGGTCTGCGTGAGGATTTCCACGATATCGCCGGAGTGGAGCTTGTGGCGTAGCGGCACCATGCGGCCGTTGACCTTGGCGCCGACGCAGGTATGGCCGACCTCAGTGTGAATGGTGTAGGCAAAATCGACCGGCGTTGCGTCGCGCGGCAGCACTACAACTTTTCCTTTGGGCGTGAAGGTGTAGACCTCTTCGGGATAGAGATCGACTTTTAGCGTCGAAAGAAATTCACTGGGATCGCTTACATCGCGCTGCCACTCGACCACCTGGCGCAACCAGGCGAGCCGTTGTTCGTCCTGCGCCGAGACCGGGCCGTCTTTGTATTTCCAGTGAGCGGCGATACCCTCCTCGGCCATCTTGTGCATCTCTTCGGTGCGTATCTGGATTTCAAACGGCGTTCCGTCTTCCGTGATGACCGAGGTATGCAGGGACTGGTAAAAGTTGGGCCGGGGCATGGCGATGAAGTCCTTGATGCGCCCGGGCACGGGCCGCCACAGATTGTGAATGATGCCGAGAACAGCGTAGCAATCCTGCAAGGAACGAGTAACCACGCGCATGGCGAACAGGTCATAGACCTGATCGACGGCGATGCGCTGGCGCTGCAATTTCTTGTGAATGCTGGAGAGGCGCTTGATGCGATTTTCGACGCGAGCCTGAATTCCGGCTTCCTTCAGCTTGTCGCCGATAATTTGTTGCATCTTCCCGAGGAAGGCTTCGCCTTCTTTCCGGCGGGCGTTAACCGCCTTTTCCACCTGCTCGTAGCCGACAGGGTCGAGAAAACGAAAGCCCAGATCTTCCAGCTCTCCCCGAATCTTTCCCATACCCAGGCGGTGGGCGATCGGAGCATAGATTTCCAGAGTCTCTTCGGCGATCTTGTGCTGACGATCGGACGGCAGGTGTTCCAACGTGCGCATGTTATGCAGGCGGTCGGCCAGTTTGATGAGCACTACGCGGATGTCATCGACCATGGCAAGCATCATCTTGCGCAGGTTTTCGGCCTGCTGCTCCTCGCGGCTGACGAAATCGATCTTGCTGATCTTGGTGACGCCTTCGACAATGTGGGCCACTTGCTCGCCGAAATCCTTGCGAATGTCGACGATGGTGACCGAGGTGTCTTCAACCGAGTCGTGGAGGAGGCCGGCGGCGACGGCGACCGGGTCCATTTTCATTTCGGCGAGCACGAGCGCGACTTCGAGAGGATGCACAAGGTAAGGCTCACCGGAGGCGCGGGTCTGCCCCTCGTGATGCTTCAGGGAGAAGTCGTACGCATTCTTAATGATGGTCAGATCGTCGTGCGGACGATTTTCCTGCATCCGATTCATCAGCTCGCGGAACTTGGTGAGCGTGAGAGCGGTTGTCTTGATCTGTTGGCGCAGACTCGCCATGAAGGATTATAGCCCGCGAACAGCCCCGTATCCCGTGGGAGAAACTGCTGATAGCGCCTGGTTGTGGTTTGGATTATATTGTTTGGCCGCTGCCGCTGGCGAGGCTGAACCAAGCTGGCGAAGCGGCAAGTGGGACGAAATCTGCTAGAGGGTTACACCATGGTCAGTGTTCGTATGTCACGTATTCTGGTTAGCGGCGCATCTGGCCCAATTGGGTCCGCACTGTTGCCCTCGCTGAAATCGAGCGGCGCGCAGGTTGCGCGATTGACGCGGGGAACCGGCGCGCGCGCTTCTACCAACCACAGTTCCACCAACGGTGAAGATCGGATTCTCTGGGATCCGGCGGAGCCGATTTCTCCTGACGCGGTTTCGGGCTTCGACGCTGTCATACATCTAGCGGGAGAAAGCATCGTCGGGCGGTGGACCCCGGCGAAGAAAGCAAAGATTCGCAACAGTCGAGTCGCAGGCACCAAAAACCTGGCCCAGGCGCTGGCCGCGGCAAAAGAGAAGCCCGAAATATTCATTTGCAGTTCGGCGATTGGATACTACGGCAGCCGCGGAGATGAGCTGCTCAAGGAGGAGAGTTCATCGGGGACGGGCTTTCTGCCAGAGGTTTGCCGCGAATGGGAAGCTGCGACTCAAGCCGCCGTCGAAGCGGGGATTCGCACGGTGCAGATGCGTACGGGAGTAGTGCTCAGCCCAAAGGGCGGCGCTCTGCCAAAGATGCTTCTCCCGTTTAAGCTGGGGCTGGGCGGCAAAGTTGGCGACGGGCGCCAGTGGATGAGTTGGATCGACGTACAGGACATGGTGGGTGCGATTCACCACATCCTGAAAACCGATCTGCTGCATGGGCCGGTAAACATGGTTGCGCCCCGGCCGGTAACGAATGCGGAATTCACCAATACGCTGGCCAGTGTGCTCTCGCGTCCCGCAATCTTTCCCCTGCCTTCCTTCGCGGTCAAACTCGCGTTTGGGGAAATGGGTGAGACGATTCTGTTGGGGAGCCAGCGCGTGGAACCGACCAGGCTCATCATGAGCGGCTATCCGTTCCGCTTTCGCGAACTGAGGGCTTCGTTGGAAGAGATATTAAGGCGCTGAACCGATTTAGCCGCTCCTCTTTGGCCGCTCCTCGAGTTCCAGGTTATAGAAACTCAGTTCGGTTTTTGCGAACTGGATCTCCCGTCCGAGCTATTCATTTCCTCTTGGAGCTTCGCCAGCAATTGCGATCTTTGCTCGGTACTCAACTCCCTTTTCAGTTCTTCCAAAGCCAGCGCCACGACATGATAATGGTGCGCTCCGGCAAATTTCGAATCGGCGGTAATCTCGAGCCAGAGCTTGTGCATAAGTTCGACATCCTGCGGACGCAGGCGCGGAGCGTGCGGCCCCAGGAAATATTCGCGCACGGTTCCGTCGGGGGCGTAAACCTCCATAGTCAGACGCGGACGCGGCTCAGGCAGGCGCTCCCAGGCGTCCCCAGTGAGCTTGGCTTGCTCGTCGGGACTGAGCTTGTTGGAAAGACCGCACACCACGCGACTCGAGCCGAGGCGTTGTGCGGTCACCATGATTGCCTCGAAGACATCCGTGGCCGGCACCACCAGCAGGTGGATGGGCTTGCCTTCCTTCTCCGCGACAGCGACGGCCGCTGTGAACAGTTCCTGCTCGTAATGATCGAAAACCTGGCTGGCTTCGAAGACCGTGCTTCCGCTGAAGGTGTGTTCGCGGTGGTAGAGCCGGGCACTCATCACCACTACATCCTGCTTCGCGGTGTCGGTACGAGCCAGCACCTGACGCAAATAGTAAAGGTTGCGGGGATCCCGCACCGCAACCAGAATGTTGCCGGGGCGCACACCCATAGCACCGCTGCCGAGTTCTTGATTGCCGTAAACCCGGAATTGATCGAGCTTTTCCGGCATGCCGTGGCGCTCGCGGGCCGTGCGGTGCTCAGAATATGTGAACAGAACAAAGAGGAGCGCGCTGAATCCGACGCCCGATATAGTGGCTTCATATTTGGTGAACAGGTTCACCACTGCCGTGGTAAACAGGACCAGGAAAATAATAATCACGCCAAGCGGGATTTCCTTGCCGCGAATCCGCAGGTTGCCTGGGACCTTCCACTGGCGGTTCTCAGGTTCGGTGTAGCGCAACACCAGCACTGCCAGCGCATTCAGGGTGAAGCTCCAGATCACACCGAAGGCATACAGGCCTGCTAATACGAAAACATTTCCCTTGCTCAAAATGATGGTTGCAAGCTGCATCAGAACGATCAAATTAATCAGGCGATAGCTGGTGCCGAAGCGATGATGCGGGCGTTGAAACCACGAGGTCAGCACTCCATCCTCAGCCAGGCGATTGAGCACGCCATTCGCCCCGACGATCGATGTATTTTGCGCACCAGCCAGAATGAGAACTCCCACGAGCACTACAAAGCCATGGAAGAACAACCTGGCCCACAAGGGTCCTGCCAGGTACATCGCAATTCCGCCGATCAGGTTCGCAAAAAAAATGGACCGGACGCTATCGGGAATGATCATCACGGCGAAGAACGAGACTAGCCCCGTAAACAGCAGGCTGTAGATGAAAATAACCATTCCCGTCTTCTGCAGGTTTTTCAGCTTGGGATGTTCAATCTCGCGGTTCACCTGCGCCAGCGTTTCCTCGCCGCTCATGGCGAGCACGGAGTGCCCGAAGCCGACGAACAGGATTATCCAGGTCAGGTGGCTGAGCCAGGTTCCATACAGCCAGCCAAGCGACTCTCGGTTCAGAGGAATCACTCCGGGCTGAAGCGGACTGGGCGGCAATTGCAACACGGGCGCGCGCAACACCGTAATCGCGCACCAGATGATCAGAATCACCACCATCACGGTGGTTATCGCCATGATCTGCAATGCCTTTTTGCTGGATTCGTGAATGCCCTGGGTATTTTTCCACCAGAAGAAAACCACTATGACCAGAGCCAATCCAGCAGCGAAGTGATTGTCAGAAAAATACAGCGGGCGGTGGAAGTACACCCCCATATCCTTGATAAAGCCCGCCAGGTACTGGCCCGCTGATACCGCGCTGATGGGGCCGGTGAGGACGTAGTCAAACAGGAGCGCCGAAACGGAGAATTTTGCGAGGCCTCCGCCCATGGCCTCTTTGACCACGCGATAGACGCCGCCACGCACGAACATGGCGCTCGACTCGATGTAAAGCGCCCGCACGGCATAGCTGAACAGCATGACCGCGAGGATGAACCAGGGCGCGCTCTTGCCAATGACCTTCTCGGCGTCGCCGCCCGCGTAGTAAGCAGATGACGCCAGATCGGAAAGAACAATCGCGGCGGCCCGCCAGAAGGAGATGAAGGTCAACATCACCGTGGTGGCGACGAAGACCTTTACTGCCGGTTTTGATCCTTCAAGGGACGATGTAGCCATTCTTCAGATGAATGCGTGAACTGCTATTAGGATAAACCTATTGAAGATAGCACAGGGCGGCAGGGTACGGCTGTGACGCCGATCCCGAATGCGGGACTATACGGAAGGGTTGTTGGTACCCGTGGCGGCGGAACGCTTGGGCGCCAGAAAAGTATGGGTGATGCGGTCGTGCCAGCACAGGGCGTCTTCGTCGAGGAAGACCCATGCATATCCCATGCCCAGTGAAATTGCAGACAGACAGGAGCCCAGAACCCGCCAGCGGCGTAGGCTGCGATTTGTCCTCGTGCCGTCGAAGCGCGCCAAGTCCAGTCCGGCCAGGCGCAGTCCGGGAGTGCTGGCGGAATAGACCAGCAACAGATATTGATAGGCGACCCAGAATAAGCAAGGCACACCAGCTGCAAGTCCCAGGATCTGAATCCGGGGCGGACGGACGGCGGCGACCTTCCCGAAGATGAATCCGAACAGGGCCGACGCTGCTGTGACAATCAATCCATCGACGGCCGCAGCCAGAACGCGCCGGGCCAAGGGCGCACTTTGCAGCGGAATATCGATTCCCGGGCGCTTTTCGACCTCAGCTTGCTGAATGGCTTCGATCATGATGCCTCCCAGAGCTGGAGGAGGCGGCGTCAACTCAGGAGCCTCGAGAATCCGCGGGTGGTCAACGACCTCCTCGGCGAGTTCGTCCGGGGAAGTTGTCGGTGGAATGAACCGCGGAAACTCCAGGATTTTTCCAGTGACGACCCTTGCCGTCGAGTATGTGGCTGGCCGGCTCGGAAGGGGAGCTGCTGCCTGGGCGTTGAGCGCTGAAGACACTTGGGAACGCTGCGCATCGTCACGCGCCGGGGATGAAATCTCAGCCAATCCATCGAGTGCGAGCGCTTGATTGGATGCAGTTTCAAACTCCAGCGCCGGCCGCAAGGTAGAGTCAGCGGCAGCAGAGTGCAAGGGTGTGTCAAATCGCAGGCGCAACGATGGATAGCGCGGCGGACGCGGCTTCCGGCGGGCGCGATAGCGATCGAGTCGCTCGGACAATTCGTCCCGCCAAGCTGCGCCCTCGCCGGCTGGCACTTCGCGTTTTGGCCGCGAGTCTTCCGGGAGAGCGTTCGCTTCTCCAGCCCGAACCTCGGAATCGATGAACTGCGATGCTTCCACAGCAGCCCTCACAGAGGCAGGCGAGATCGCCGACGCATCGTGCATCGCAGGGTTAGCCATCCACCGCGTCGAGACAGCGGGAGGAGGCTCCGGGAGGCAGCGGCATACGTCACCGCACTGGGGACAATTCATGACTTAAATTGCGAAATGCCAGACTTCAGAGCAAAAGTATAACGAGGCTTCGAAAATACTAACTTCCAACCGTCTCTTCCAAAAAACTCACAACAGATTCCTTATCACGGCGACGTTCCTTTGTCATCTGGATCTCGCTGTGTCTGTAGTTACCAGCCAGTTGCCTCTGGCGTTTTGGCCGGTACATTCGATCGGATGTTGTCTCGCGAGATGCCTGAGAACGATTCGCATGCGTGACTGTCTCTATTCCACGATCGTTCTTTGCGCCTGTTAACATATACACATGCAGCCACCAGCGGCAGAGTCCGAAATGCCAGACTTGAAAAGGGCAGCGCTCGCGAAGAAGAATACTCTTCTTCAATCTGAGCTGCGCCGGCTGCGGCGCGTGTTGGTGGCATACTCCGGTGGTGTGGACTCCGCCTATCTGGCGTGGGCAGCCCACCAAGCTTTGGGTGAAAACATGCTGGCGGTGATCGCCGATTCGCCCAGCCTGGCCCGGACTCAGCTTCACGATGCCGTTGCATTTGCCGAGGAACAAGGGGTTCCGCTCGAAGTAATCTTGACCTATGAACTGGAACATCCCGAGTACGCCAGAAATGACGGGCAGCGGTGCTTCCACTGCAAAGATGAACTGTTTACGACGATGGAAGAAATTCGTGCGGAGCGTGGCTTCGACACGATCGTGTACGGAGTGAATATGGACGACCAGGGCGACTTCCGTCCCGGTCAGAAGGCGGCGCAGGAGCATCACGTGGCCGCTCCTCTGCTTGCGGCGGGTCTTACCAAGCAGGAGATTCGCGACCTGGCCCGCAACGCCGGGCTCAGAATATGGGACAAGCCAGCCTCGGCCTGTCTGTCTTCGCGAATCGAATATGGCCGCGCTGTCACGCGCGAGGCGCTGGGCGTCGTCGAAGAGGGCGAGGATGCCATTCGCGCTCTCGGCTTCCGTCAGTTCAGGGTTCGGCACCACGGGGAGATTGTTCGCATCGAAATTGCTCGTGAGGAACTGGACCGGGCGCTGCATCCTGCAATGGCTGCGGAGTTCACTCGCATCTTTAAGGCTCTGGGATTCAAGTTCGTGACCCTCGACTTGGAGGGCTTCCGCTCCGGGTCGATGAACTTTTTACTCCCAGCAGAAAATTTACATCGGCGCGCGAGTTAGCAGTCCGGATCTATGGCATTGCCGAGTCGCGCACGGAGCGATTGATGGCTGCAAATCCGCAAAAGGAGAAGCGTCCCACCTTACCGGAGCGCTCTCGTTGCTGTGAGATAATCGATAAGTTAACCTGCAATGCTGAGGCGGTTTTTAGTGATTCTAATTCGACGTTTGTTTCTTGTTCTCATCCTGATCTGCCTGGGCTGTGTAGCCCAGTCTGCCCCTCCCGATCTGGCGCGAAAGATTGAGCGGCAGGTACGCTCTTATTACAACATCCCCGCGGAAGTTCATATTGTGGTGGGGGTTATGACGCCGAGCACCGACTGGCCTACCTATGACACGGTGAGCGTAACTATCGACGGCGGTGAGAATAAGAAGTCCGATTACAAGTTCCTGGTATCGAAGGATCGAAACACGATGTTGCGCATGGTCAAATTCGATCTGACCAAGGACCCCTTTGCCGACGTGATGAGTAAGATCGACACTACGGGGCGGCCCAGCCGAGGGGCTAAGTCAGCGAAGGTGGTGTTGGTAAATTTCGATGATTTTGAATGTCCTTTTTGCTCACGCATGCACCAGACCCTCTTTCCCGAATTGCTGAAGGAATATGGAGACCGGGTCACGTTTGTGTACAAGGATTACCCGCTGGTGGAAATTCATCCCTGGGCTACGCATGCGGCGGTAGACGCGAACTGTCTGGCGGCGCAAAACGTTGACGCCTACTGGGACTTTGCCGACTACATCCACGCCAACCAGCGCGAGGTCGGCAGCGAAAAAACTCCCGCCGCCCGCTTTGACGCACTCGACAAAGTCACTATGCTGCAAGGACAAAAGCACAATCTGGATACGGTGAAGTTGCAGTCGTGTCTGAAAGCCCAGGATGAGAGCGCAGTGAAGGCGTCAATGAAGGAAGCGGACGGAGTCGGGGTTACGGCGACCCCAACCATGTTTATCAATGGTGAAAAGATTGATGGTGCCGTTCCAGTCGGCGAGATCCGCGCGGCTCTCGATCATGCTTTGCGGGATGCCGGGCAACCCGTTCCGGCCCACACGCCGGTGGCTTCCGGACAAGTTTCCAAGTGATTGCTGAGGTTGAGCGGGTTGGCGTAGTCTGCCCATTGCATGTCTTCGCGTCGCGCGGGTATCGCACGCGAGCAACCGTTAGCCGGGGAGAAATACTTGAAAAGAAAATCGCGCTTTGCCCAAGCCGCCGCGGCGCTGGCCGTGGCCCTTGTGCTGTCGTTCCTTATCGGCTGCAAGTCGCAGGTAGGTGGCGATGTGATGGCGACCGTGGATGGCCGGAAAATCTTTCGCTCCGACATCGACAAGTACTACGAAAACCAGGTTTCTTCGGCCCAGCAGCAGCCGGTCGGCGAGCAAGCCACGACCCTGCGCCTGAATATTTTGCACCAGTTGATCGATGACGAGATCCTGATGCATCGGGCCGAGAAGCTCGGCCTGCTCGCCACCGATGAGGAAGTCGACCGCAAATACAACGAGATCAAGTCGCCGTTTTCGCAGGAAGAGTTCGACCAGCGCCTCAAAGACAAGAAGATTACGCTGGCCGACTTCAAGCGGGACATCCGCCGGTCCATCACCGTGGATAAGGTGATGAACAAGGAAGTTTCTTCCAAGATCAGTGTCACCGATCAGGACATTACGAATTATTACACC
>WNFI01560632.1_pt1 | contig 10890 bp, 4 predicted proteins | sample 5400471 | NCBI WGS metagenome assembly WNFI01 (sample SAMN13153348, study PRJNA577476) | soil metagenome | isolation source: 100 cm saprolite on Douglas fir-dominated hillslope | place: USA:California | collected 2013-09-17 | reverse complement strand
TCGTCGAGGTCCTTGTTGTAGCCGTCGGCGATCACGCCGCCGTCGCGCACCATCGCCGCGGGCTCTTCCAGGACCGCGCGGCGGAGCAGCGCAAGGCACTCGGCCGGCGTTTCCAGATCGGCCATGAGTTTGCTGAGAAGAGGTGTGCCGGGCGGAATCGCGGACGCAAGCTCGGGCAAAAGGGCGAGGCTGTCGCGCAAGGAGGACAGATCGCGAGGGCGGGCGTTCCTGAGAGCGACGCGCCCGGTGATGCGCTCGACGTCGGCGAAGCGGCGCAGGAGCTTGTGGATCCCCGGGTGCGCCTCGGCGAGGGCGGCGACCGCTTCGTGGCGCGCGCCGACTGCTGTCTGATCGCGCAGAGGATGGTGAAGCCAGTGGCGCAGCAGCCTGCTTCCCATGCCGGTCGCGCACTCGTCGAGCAGGGAAAAAAGCGTCGGCGCAGGCTCACCGCGCAGAGTCTCGGTGAGCTCGAGGTTGCGTCTCGTTGCCGCGTCCATGCGGACGTACTCGCTCGCGCGCTCCGGAATCACCGCCGCGACGTGCGCGAGCGCCTGCCCTTGCGTCTTCCTCGCGTACTCGAGCAGCGCGCCGCAGGCGGCGATCGCGGGTTCCAGGTCGTCGCAGCCGTAGCCGGCGAGGCTCGCCGCGCCGAGCTGCTTGAGCAGGATCTTCCGCCCGGCGTCGAAATCGAAGTGCCATTCACGGCGCCTTTCGTGCGGGAGAGGGCGAGCAGGATGTTGTCGGCCTTCTCCTCGAGCAACTCCGAGTCGGTGAGCGTTCCCGGCGTGACGATGCGCGTGACCTGCCGGTCCACCGGGCCTTTGGACGTAGCCGGGTCGCCGATCTGCTCGCAGATCGCCACCGACTCGCCGATGCGCACCAGCTTCGCGAGGTACTGGTCCACCGCGTGATAAGGCACGCCCGCCATCTTGATCGGCGCGCCCGCGGAAGCGCCGCGCGTCGTGAGCGTGAGATCGAGCAGGCGCGAGGCGCGCTCGGCGTCCTCGTAGAACATCTCGTAGAAGTCCCCCATGCGGTAGAAGAGCAGCATGTCGGGGTGTTGCGCCTTGATGCGCAGGTATTGCTGCATCATGGCGGTGGTACCCGGAAGATCTGGCGACGGCGTTTGATTTCCCGTGCTGCCGCTTGAGGTTGCGGAATTTCGGCGTTCCATCTGGATCATCAGTCCCTGTGGCGCGCAGACATGTTGCAGTAGGCGCTAGGGTCTTGCAAGTCAACTCAGGCAGAATGGGGCCTATGGCAAAGACGCACAGAGGGACACGCGCGCAACGGATAAATAACGTCCCCGCAGCGCTCGAGGAGACGGACCGCGCGGCGACCCTATATATCTCACAACAATATTGCGCCGCGTTCCATGCCCGTCCTTCATGGAACATCCTGTCTTCCATCACGGAAGCGAGCGCTTGACATATATATCTGTCTAACGCATTAATACGCCGACGCTTGGACCGCCGCCCGTCGCGGCTGGCGATTGCCGGGTGAAAACCCGAGATCGGTGAGCTATGAACGCACAGGTCGTTGTCGGCGGCTACGCCTGCCGCCTGCCTGAGTCGGACAGCCCCGAAGAGTTCTGGAGCAACCTGATCGCGGGCCGCGACATGGTGACGGAGGACGCCCGCCGCTGGACGCCCGGCCTGTACGATACGCCGCCGCGTTTCGGCAAGCTAAAAGACATCGCGCATTTCGACGCGCGCTTCTTCGAGGTCCATCCGAAGCAGGCGCACAAGATGGACCCGCAGTTGCGCCTGCTCCTCGCGACCGGTTATGAGGCGATCCGCTGCGCTGGCTTCGTTCCCGAGGAATTGCGCGGCGCGGCTGCCGGGGTCTACGTCGGTGCTTGCGCCAGCGAAGCCGACACGCTCTTCAGCAGGCGTCCCGACGGTATTACCGGCTACGAGAACACGGGCTGCGCGAGATCGATGTTCGCCAACCGCCTGTCGTTCTTTTTCGACTTCCGCGGGCCGTCGCTGAACGTCGATACCGCTTGCTCGTCGGCGCTGGTCGCGCTCGACGCGGCCGCGCGAGCCCTGGCGGCGGGCGAGTGCGACTATGCGCTTGTCGCGGGCGCAAATCTGATTCTGAATCCGAGCAGCAGCGTGGGGTTCGCGCGCCTGAAGATGCTCTCGCCAGACGGCACCGGCCGAGCTTTCGACGCTGAAGCAAACGGCTATGTGCGCGCCGAGGGCATCGTTGCGCTGTTCCTGGCGCGCGCCGAGCGGGCGCGGCGAGTGATCGCCTCGGTGTTGGGGTCGGGCGTCAATAACGACGGGTATACGCAAGAAGGCATCACCTTTCCGAGCGGCGCGGCGCAGAGCCGGTTGCTGCAAAGCGTGTACGCGCGTGCCGGCGTGGAGCCCCGCTCGGTGGCCTACGTCGAAGCTCACGGCACCGGTACGCGAGCCGGCGATCCGCAGGAAGCCAATGCGCTGGCCGAGATTTTCTGCGGGGATCGCGACGCCCCGCTGCTCGTGGGCTCGGTGAAATCGAATATGGGCCACGCCGAGGGAGCCGCCGGGCTCGTCGGGGCGCTCAAGGTACTCCTTGCCATGGAGCACGGCACGATTCCGGCCAACCTGCACTTCAGGACTCCGAACCCGGACATCCCGGCCTTGCTGGACGGCCGCTTGGCGGTCGTTGCGGAGCATCAGCCGTGGCGCGGCGGCGTGGCCGGCATCAACTCCTTCGGCTTCGGCGGAACGAACGCGCACGTGATCTTGCGCGACGAACTCGCGCGCTCGGCCGAGCCGGTGTGCGTATGTCCCGCCGTGCCCGTCGCGGCGCGCACCGAGGCTGGGCTGGAGAGCCTCCTGGTTCAAGCGGGCTCACCCACCTTGAGTCCGGGTCAAGCTGCCTTGCTCGCTTCGGTGGCGAATGCGCCCATCGCTACGCATCCCTTTCGCGGAACTGCGCTGCGCTCCGCCGGCGGCGAAGCGGCCGCTTTGCGAGGCGCCGCGGTCACCGCGCGTCCCGCGCTGTGGTGGGTTTTCCCGGGCGTCGGCGCTCAGTGGCCCGGCATGGGGAAGGCCCTCCTAGAAATCGAGCCGTGCCGCGAGGCGCTCGCGCGCTGTGGCGAAGCACTCTGCGACACCGGCATCGATCTCACGCGACTGCTCACGAGCGCCGACGACGAGGCACTGCGCGACGTGACCTCGATGCTCGTCGGGCTCACCGCGGTGCAGGTGGCGCTGGTCGATCTGCTGCGCGCTGCCGGCTTGGAACCGGAGGGCTTGGTCGGCCACAGCTTAGGCGAGATCGCTTGCGGCTACGCGGATGGCGCAATCGACGCCGCCCAGGCGGTGCTTGCGGCCTACTGGCGCGGGCGCGCGATAACGGAGGCGCCGGCGACGCGCGGCCAAATGGCGGCGGTCGCGCTCGACTGGAACACCGCCGCCGCGCTCTGCGGGGACGGCGTGACGGCGGCGTGCCACAACGGCGCGCGCAGCGTGACGGTTTCCGGCGACCCCGCGGCGCTCGATTCTTTGCTCGCGCGACTGTCCGCCCGCGGGGTCGACGCGCGCGTAGTCGACTCCGCCGGGATCGCCTACCACGCTCCTGGAATGGCCGCTGCCGCGCCGGCTTACCGCACGGCCCTCGCGCCGCTCATACCAGCGCCGAGAACCCGCAGCCCCCGGTGGGTGTCGACTTCGGCGCTGCCGGGCGAGGAAGCGCCGCAGTGCGACGCCGAGTACTTCGTCAACAACTTGTGCCGGCCGGTGCGCTTCGCCGAGGCGCTGGCTGGCATCCCGGCGGGCGCGGTGATCATGGAAGTCGGCGCGCACGCACTGCTTCGCCGGCCCATCGCCGAGACGCGGGCGGATTGCCGCACGATCGGCCTGATGAATCGGGAGCGTGCCGGCGTAGCGCCCGTCTACGAAGCGCTGGCGCGCGCTTACACGCTCGGGATCGACGTCGCCTGGACACGTCTCCTGGGCGTTTCCTATCCGCTCGCGGCGCCGTGCCAGGTACCCGGACTGTGTCAATGGGACGATACGCAAGCGTGGGAAGTCCCGACATTCGCGCAACTCGCGCGCGTGCCGATCGAGCGTCTCCCCGTGCAGTTCGACGACGTGACGTTTCACCGCGCTACAGCGATCACACCCGAAGTGCCGGTCACACTCGCGGTGCGCTACCTCGCGGCGACGCGGCGATTCGAGGTCGTGTGCGGCGACGAGCTGATTGCGAGCGGTACCGCCGTGGCCGGCGCCGCGGTCACCTGGCCGGCGCCGAGCGAACCGAGGGCGGCGGCCGATCCGTTGATGCTCGCAACAGCGGACATCTACAAGGAACTGCGGCTGCGCGGCTATCAGTACGGCCGCGCGTTCCAAGGGCTGCGCGCGGCGTCGGCCGACGCCACCCTGTTTCACGCGGCGTGGAACGGCAATTGGGTTACCTATCTCGACGCGCTGCTCCAGGGCCCTCTCTTGGCGAGCCCACGCGTGACGGCGGTGCCGACGTATCTGCGGCGGCTCGTTCTGGATCCCACGCGCCAGCCCGCGGCCGAGGCGATTCCGGCGACTTACGACGCTGTGCTCGCGCGCGTCGTGGCGCCCGCCGTCGTGTTGGAGGACTGCCGCGGCGCGGTGCTGCCTCGCGCGAGGGGCGGCGACCAGCCCTCCCTGCTGCGCCACGCGTTTGCGCCCTATCATGCAGCAGCCGACTGGGACGCGGCCACGGCGCGCGAGGTCGCCGAATACTGCGCGGTCGTCACCGGCTTCGTGGTGACCTCGACGCTCGATATACTGCGCGCGGCGAAGACCTCGGACCGGGCGCTCCCAGCGCATCTCGCGCGGCTTGAGGCGCTGCTCGCGCGCGAATCGGTCGCCCCACCCGGAGCCGCGGAGATCGAGCGCTTCTGCGAACATCCGCGGGGCTTGATGCTGCGCCTCGCGCGCCACGTCCACGCCGATCCCGGGGCCTTGCTCGCAGACCCGGTCGCCCGCATCGTCGGCTTCGAGGAATACAACGCAATGTATCGCGAGGACATGGGCCTCTCGGACCTCTACGGGCCGCATGACCTGGGCGTTCTCGTGGATACCGCGCTGGAGAACACGGCGTTCGGCCGTCCCGCGCGCATCGCGGAAGTCGGCGCCGGCACGGGCGGGATCACGGCGCACCTGCTGCCGCGGCTACGCTCCGCCGACGACCGCTACTTCATCACCGACGTGTCGGCCGGCTTCTTCGAGAACCTCCGCAACCTCCTGGCCGAGTACGACGCCGTCACGCAGTTCGCGGTATGGGACGTCGGCGCGCCCGCGCCCGCCGAGCTCGGGCCGCCGCTCGATCTCATCGTGGCGAGCAACGTGCTGCACGCTGCCCCGAACCTGCGCGCGGCGCTGGGCCACGTTCGCGACGCGCTCGCCGACCAGGGATTTTTCCTGCTTCACGAAGTGACGCACGGGTACGCCGGGATGCTCGGCGTCTGGGGGTTTCTCGAGCAGGTGTGGCGCTTCGACGATCCGAGCGACCGATCGCACGGCGCGCTGCTCTCGTCCGCGCAGTGGCGACTGGTGCTCGAGGAGTGCGGCTTCGACGTGGTGGCGACGAGGGACGACGGCCTCGCCCTCACGCTGTTCCTCTGCCGCAAGCGCCCGCGCGCGGCGCTCGAGCAACAGCCAGGAGGCGAGCGCGTGCGCGCGCTCTTTGCCGACGACCTTGCGCGCCTAAGCGACCCCGAACGCGAGCGGATCTATCGCCTCGACCTCGCGCAGAACGTCGTGCGCGACAGCGTATGGGGAGCGCTGCGCCACCTGCCGCTCGCGATGAGCGAGGCAATCGCGACCACGAACGTGCAATTCGCAATCCAGCCTGGCGACCTAGGCTCCCTGGGCTGGGAGCGCGGCCCGGTCTGGAGAGACGATGACCACGCTTACCAAGCGCATTTTCTGGCGCTCAATTTCAAGGACGTGATGCTCGCCACCGGGCGGCTGAGCCCGGAGGTCTTCGGCCAGGACATTGCGACCGCGATGGGCGGGGAATTTTCCGGAATGACGCCGGACGGGCGGCGGGTCATGGGTTTCGTGCACGACGTGCACGAGAGTTTCAGCACGCACGTGAGCCACACGCGCTCGCGGTGCGTGTTCCCGGTCCCCGAAGGTTGGACGCTCGAGGACGCCGCCACCGTGCCCGTAGCCTACCTCACCGCTTATCTGGGGCTGCTGGTGCGGGCGCGCCTCAGACCCGGCGAGCGCGTCCTGATCCACGCAGGCGCCGGTGGCGTGGGGCAGGCGGCGATCCGCATCGCACTTTCTATGGGCTGCGAGGTGTTCGCGACGGTGGGCTCTCCGGAAAAACGTGCGTTCTTGAAGGAGAGCTTCTCGGAGCTACGTGACGAGCGAATCGGCTACTCGCGCGACGCCTCGTTCGAGGAGCTGGTGTTGCGCGCCACCGAAGGACGCGGCGTGCACGTCGTGCTCAATTCGCTCGCCGAGGACAAGCTCGCCGCCGGGCTGCGCGTGCTCGCGGACTACGGCCGCTTCGTCGAGATCGGCAAGTATGACATGTCCCGCGACACGCAGATCGGGATGCGGATGTTCCTCAAGGACATCGCGCTCTACGGCGTGGGACTCAATAACCTCGTAAAAGACCAAGGCGCCGAGCGCGACGAGCTCGTGGCGGTGATGCGCGACGGGCTCGCGCGCGGCGTGGTGCAGCCGCTGCCGCGCACCGTGTTCGGGCATGACGCCGTCGCGGACGCGCTCCGCTACATGGCGCGGGGGCGGCACATCGGCAAGGTGCTCGTGCGCGTGTGCGATCCGTCGACCGGCGAGGCGCTCGCGATCGAGGCGCGGCGGCGTACGTGGTTCCATCCGCACAAGGCTTGCCTCGTCACAGGCGGCCTAGGAGGCGTCGGGCTCGAGCTCGTCCAGTGGTTGATCGAGCGCGGCGCGCGCGATATCGTGCTCACGACCCGAAAGGGAGTGCGCGGCGGATACGATGCGTTTCGGCTGCGCGCGTTCCAACGGCAAGGGGCGCGCGTGGCCGTCTCGACCCGCGACGTAGGCGATGCGGACGAGGCCGAAACTCTGGTGCGCGAGATCGAAGCCGAGCGACCGCTCGGGGCCGTCTTCCACTTGGCGATGGTGCTCGACGACGCCATTCTGGCCAACCAGACGCCCGAGCGCTTCGAGCGGGTCAACCACGCCAAGGCCGACGGCGCGCGGCACCTGGATGCCGCCACGCGCGCGCATTGCCGCTCCCTCGATCACTTCGTCGCGTTCTCCTCCATCGCGAGCGGTTTCGGCAATGCCGGACAGTCCAACTACGGCTACGCCAACTCGGTCCTCGAGCGCCTGTGCGAGGCGCGCAAGTGCTCGGGCCTTCCGGCGCTCGCGATCCAGTGGGGAACGATCGGCGACGTGGGCTTCGTCGCGGAAAACCGCGCGCGCGTCCACTTCACGGGCTTTCATTTGAAGGAGCAGTCGATCCAGTCCTGCTTCGAGGTCCTCGATACGTTCCTGACGCAGGGCGCGCCGGTCGTGGCGAGCGCGATGCGGGACCGAAACCTGCGCGCGCTCAAGCACGCCGCCCCCACTCGCGGGGGGCGCGAGGGGTTGAAGGCCGCGGTCAAGGCGATACTGGGTCTCAAGTCACAAGACACCGTGCCGGAGAACGTTGCGCTCGTCGAGCTGGGGCTCGATTCGCTCATGGCCGTCGAGATCGAATATCTGCTGAAACACGAATACCATCTGCCTGTAGCGTCGTCAGAGGTGCGCGCGATCTATTTCGTCGCGGGTGCGCTCGTCGCTCCGGAGGTTGCGGCGCGCGCGGCGCGACTGCCGAGCGACGCCGCTGTCTATCTGGTGCGCTACGAGCGCGCCTTGTCGATGAGCGAGCTAGGGGTCGCCTGGCGCACCCACCTAGACTCGCTGCCGCCGGTCACGCGACGCGCGCGCGTCGTCGCCCACTCCGCCGGCGTCACCGTCGCCCGACGCCTGATCGAAACGTCCGGTGCCTTGCCGGTGTCCATCGAAATCATCGCGGTATCGCCGCCAGGCGCCGAGATCTTGCGCATGCTCGAAGGACTCTCGGACGAAGAAATCGAGCGCGTTCCCGACGCAGAAGCGCTGCGGCGCCTCAAGGGCCTGCCGTTCCTCGGTGACACCCCTACGCTTCCGATCCCGCGACTCCGCAGCCAGCTCAAGTTTCTGCGCGCCGAACGCCTGCACGAGCAGCCGCTCGCGCGCGCCGACTTGGCTCTGCTACCGACCGGCGATCCGTTTTGTTGCACCGAGGCGGAAGGGCGCCGGCTCGCGCGCGTAGTGCGCCGCGTGCCAGGCGCCCACGTTATGGCGTCGGTATCGCTCGCGCCCTATCTTGCTCTTGGGGAGGGAGTGGAAAATGAGCCGATCGAGCGCGGCCGTCGCAATGCGAGGCGTCGTCGCTCCGCCGACAAAGCATCGGGCTAGCGGTCGGATGATGTCTCTGCCTTCCGTTAAAGCGTCATTCATAAATGAGCAGCAGTTGCCTATCGTGTACGAGCCCACGAACGCGGAGGCTCGCAGCGCCGGCTTCCTCCTGGATTGGATCCGCGAACATGAGCAACGGTTTGCCGAAGATCTCAAAATTTACGGCGCGGTGCTTTTTCGAGGTTTTGCAGTGCCGGATGCTGCTGCATTCGAGCAGGTGGCGCTCGCAGTGGATCAGAAACTGGTAGAGGACTATCCGGGCGTTGCGGCGCGAAGCCACGTCACGAAGTATGTTCACACGTCCTTAGAGTTGCCGGCGTACTACCCCATCCCGCAACACCCAGAGATGGCGTACACGCCCCATCCGCCACGAAAGATATTTTTCTTCTGTGATGTTGCGCCGAGCTCGGGAGGCGAAACGCCGCTCTGCGATCTCCGAAAAGTTTTGGGGAGTATGCCCGGCCCCCTGCGCTCTAAGTTCGAAGCGACGTCCGTACGCTATGCGAGGGTGCACGGCGCTCCATCCGAAGGGCTATACAGGTTATGGGGCGGTCGCCGCTGGAGCGACGTATTCGAAACGAAAGACCGCAGTACGGTGGAGCTACGAGCGAAGGCCCAAGAACTTACGCTCACCTGGCTTCCCGGCGGCGCGTTGAAGCTGGAAAACATGCTCCCGGCAGTGCGCGTACACCCGCTGTATGGAACCTGTGCCTGGCACAATCAGGTGAATACGTTTCACCCCGATGCAGCTGGGATTGAGTATGAGCAGATCGTTCGTCACCGGCGTACGCTGCGCGCACTTGCTGTAAACTGCGTGGTGAGGATCGTCGACCTCTTCCGGCGTTGGTCTATTCCCATGCGGCAGTTTGATTGGAACGTCACATACGGCGATGGTTCTCAGATATCTCGGTCAGAGGTGAAGCAGGTCAACGCGACCATTTGGAAGCACCTGGCGTGTTTTCAATGGCAACGAGGAGACGTCGTTGCGATTGACAATTTCTCTGTCTCCCATGGGCGCTTGCCGTTTCACGGACCTCGCAGGATCCTCGTGGCGATGACCGACAGTTATCCAGAACACCTCGCGGAGCCGCGGGCGGTCGGCGTTCTGCTCCCAGCAAGCGCCGAGGCCAAACAAACCTAAGGTACTGCGCGTTCTTTCGGCGCTGAATACGGGGTTCGCCGGAATTGGCGGTCTAGCGGTCAAGTCCGTTTGCGAGGCAATATAGGTCGCGGTGTAGGTCGGAGAATTTCCGCTAGTTTTTCATGGCGGAAAAACACCGCTGCATCATGGCCGTGGTACCCGGAATCGGGCGGACCCAAGCTCGCCGCATTCCGCAGAGCTAGGAGATCCGGAGCGCGATAGTGGCGGCGGCGACGTAGCCGTCCCCTTCGCGCTCCATGGTCCACATCACCAGCGACTTGTTGGCGATCGGCCCCAGGAAGCGATCCGTGGCATTCGTGGTGTCGCGGTTCGGGTGACGGTTGTACGGAGCGCGCGCGTGCACGGCGTTCGTGACTTCGTCGGGAAAATAGAGCTGGGTGGTGGCTGCTTTCGCGCCGACGCGAAGCTTCAGGTGCACGTGCGGGGTGCGACCCAGGTACCAGCCCGGATAGATCGTTCGGAACTGGACGCCGCCGACACGGTCCGCGAGCTGTGTTCCCCGCAGAAACGTCTTGTCGTCCACCGGATCGACGTGTCGCGGGGCGATCGCTGCACCTTCGTAGCCGGAGTAGATGCCGAGCGCATCGCATTGCCAGACGTCCACGGCGGCTCTCGGGATCGGCGCGCAGGACGCGGAGGCGTCGAGCACGCGGAGAACGAGCCGCAGCGGCACGCCGGGCTTGCTCTCGGAGATGTCTTCGCGAATGCGAGCCTGATCAAGATAGAACGGGCCTTCGATCTGCTCCGGCGTCAGCGTGCACACTGGTTGCGCGAGCACATGTCGCCCCCACGCAACAGTACCGAGCGCGAGACTGCCGAGAACCCCCACGGCTTTTCGTCTGTTCATGTTTTCAGTCCCCCTGATCCCGCATGCGGACAAATACGTGGTAGGCGATGCCGTCCCAGGCGTTATGGATGCCGATGAAGAGCAGCAGCAGCGCGGAACCTCCGACGACAAACAAAGCCTCGCGGGTATGAGAGTGAGCCGCGAACGCCGATAGCGCGAGTATTGCGTACGCGGCGAACGGCAGCAGGACGTGGAATAACCAGTCCTCGAACCCCGGCCGGTACGTGGTCTGCCTGCGCATGCGTCGCGTTACGATGCAGGTGTAGGCCGCGCCGGCGAAGCCCACGACACCCCAGAGAGCCGCAACGGGCGCGACGGCTTGCCAGGGAGCGCGCAGGACTGCCGACAAAAGCAAAGCCGTGCCGAAGTGAACGATCGTCGGTGTCGCGAAGGCGGCGCCGGCCTCCGCCGCTCGCAGCGGCGGCCTCTCGGCAACGAGCGTCAGGACGACGAAC
>WNFI01437736.1_pt1 | contig 10890 bp, 9 predicted proteins | sample 5400471 | NCBI WGS metagenome assembly WNFI01 (sample SAMN13153348, study PRJNA577476) | soil metagenome | isolation source: 100 cm saprolite on Douglas fir-dominated hillslope | place: USA:California | collected 2013-09-17 | reverse complement strand
CATCAAGGCCAAGATCATCTGCGAAGGGGCGAACGGTCCCACGACCGCCGCCGCCGATGAGATCCTCGAGAAAAATGGCATCTTCGTCATCCCCGACATCCTCGCGAACGCGGGTGGCGTGACGGTGAGCTACTTCGAGTGGGTGCAGGACCGCGGCGGCTACTTCTGGGACGAGGACACGGTGAACCGGCGCCTCGAGTCGATCATGACGCGCTCGTTCCACGAGGTGATGGCCGTGGTCCAGCGACACAACGTGAGCACCCGCATCGCCTGCTACATGCTGGCCGTGGACCGGGTCGCGGCGATGCACCGGCTGCGGGGGATGTATGCCTGATGCGCTACCGCGTCGTCGCGGTGGGCCGCGTGCGGGACGCGGCGCTCCGCACCGCTTGTGACGGGTATCTCGAGCGGCTCCGACGCTACACGCGGGTCGAGGAGCGGGAAGTGAAAGACGAGGCGCGCCTCCTCGGCGCAGTGGCTGAGGAATCGCGCCTCGTCGCGCTGTCGGAGCGGGGAGACCAGTGGACCTCGGGCGAGCTGGCCGACTGGACCGCCCGCTGGGAGCAGGACGGTCGCGACGTCACGTTCGCGCTGGGCGGCGCCGACGGGCTGCCGGCCGGCGCGCTGGAGCGGGCGGAACGGATCTGGAGCTTCTCCACCCTCACGCTGCCGCATGAGCTGGCACGAGTCGTCCTGTACGAGCAGTTGTACCGCGCCTACACCATCCGCCGGGGAGAGCCGTACCATCGGGGAGCGTGATCTGACGGCGGCCGACCGGGCGGCGCTCGTGGAGCTGGCGCGCGCGACGCTCGCGGCCCGGCTCGCGGGGCGGCCCCTGCCACCCGTGCCGGCGGTGCCCGGAGTGCTGCTCCAGCGCGGCGCATTCGTCACCATCACGGAGCGCGGGAGCTTGCCCGATCCGGGGCGCCTCGTGGTGGGGCGCGATGGCCTCATCGTGCGTCGCGGAGGGAAGATCGGCGTGCTGCTGCCCCAGGTGGCGACCGAGCATCGCTGGGGGCCCGAGGCGTTCCTCGCGGCCGCATGCCGCAAGGCCGGACTCGCGCCCGAGGCCTGGCACGAGGACAGGACCGAAGTGCTCACGTTTCAAGCGGACGTGTTCGGGGAGTCCGGCTCGGAGCGCCACGCCACGCGGGAGGGGGAAGGGTGAATCCGCGCATTGTCACGACGCCCATCGCGCCGCTCGTTGTCCCCGAGACCCCGGTGGCGCCGCGTCGGGTCGAGCCGGACGTCATCGCGGCCGCGCTCCCGGGCCCGGGCCGCGACCGGTTGGCGGCAGGCCCGGTCCTGCTCGTGACGACCGGCCAGCAGCCCGGCCTGTTCACCGGGCCGCTCTACACCGTCTACAAGGCGCTCTCCGCGATCGCGCTCGCCCGACGGCTCGAGCGGGACCGGCGGGTGCCAGTCGTGCCGCTGTTCTGGGTGGCGGGCGACGACCACGACTTCGCCGAGGCGAACCACACCTGGTTCCTGAACGCCGACGGCGAGCCCACGGAGATCGTGCTGCGCACTCGCGCCCCTGAGGCACCGCTCGTGCCGCTGGCGCGGGAGCCGTGCGGGCCGGAAGTCGGCGCCGCCCTGGCGCAGCTGCGCGCCGGTACGCCCCCGAGCGAATTCCAGGCAGCGGTGCTCGCATGGCTCGAGCGCTCCTACCGCCCGGACGCCACGCTCGCCGACGCATTCGCCGCCGCCCTCGACGCGCTGCTCGGGCCGCGCGGACTGGTGGTGCTGCGCGTGTACGACCCGAGCGCGAAGCGCGCGGCCGCGCCCTGGGTGCTGAAGGGACTGGACGTCACGCTCCCCGACGGCTACACGCCCGTGTTCGTGGAGGCGAGCCAGGGGCGCGATCGGTTACAGCGCGACGGCGAGGGGTTCCGCACGCGGCGCTCGGGCGAACGGCTCAGTCGCGCGGACCTCGAGCGCATCGCCCGCGAGGAGCCGGCGCGGCTCTCGCCCAACGTCCTCTTGCGACCGGCGATCGAGGCCGCCCTCCTGCCCACGCTCGCCTACGCCGCCGGGCCGGCGGAACTCGAGCATCTGCCCGAGGCCCGCCCGCTCCACGTCACGCTCGGCGTCACGCCGCAGGCAGCCGTACCGCGCTGGTCCGGCGTCTTGGTCGAAGCTCGCGTGGAGAAGCTGATGGAACGCCACCAGCTCGACTTGACGGCCTTCAATGGCAAGCCCGGTGAGCTCGCAGCCCGGCTCGTGCGCGACACGCTGCCCCCGGAGACACTCGAGACCCTCGCCGCCCTGCGACGCGACATCGAGGAGCACTATGGTCGGGTGCTCACCCTCGCCGTCCGGATCGATCCGACGCTCGAGCGCACGGTCGAGTCGGCGCGCAACGCGGCGCTGTCGGGGACGCAAACGATCGAGAAAAAGCTCGTGGCGAGCCTCAAGCGGGCCGAAGGCGACACGCTCGCCCGCCAGATCGCCCGCGCGCAGGCGTCCGTCTATCCGCTGGGGCAGCCGCAGGAGCGGGTGCTGACGCTCGCATCGTTTCTGGTCCGCTACGGGCCCGGGCTCGTGGACGCGCTTGAGCAGGAGGTGGCGCGCTGGGCGGGGGCTTCGTAGAATGCTCTCATGTGGCTCGTCGTCGTCGTGCTGCTCGTCGCCCTGATGATTCCCGTCGCGGCCATCCTGCTCGATTCGCCGCTCGGCCGCTCCTTCGCGCGGCGGCTCGAGGGGCAGGGGGACGGGACGGGGACCGCCGTGCGGCAGCTTGAGCACCGGGTGGAGGCGCTGGAAACCGACTTGGCAGAGCTGAACCGCTCGATCGCCGGGATGCGCGAGGAGCTGCAATTCGTGCAGCGCCTCCTGGAAGACCCCGGAAAGAGGAAACCCGGCCACTGACGCCGCCCCAGCCGGTCGCCGCCGGTGGTAGCGGACGGCACGCGGCCCGGGTCGCCGCCGGCATTTTCCTCACCCGCGTGCTCGGCTATGTGCGCGAGCGCGTCTTCGCCTACTACTTCGGGAACGACAGCATCCCCGCGGACGCGTTCCGCGCCGCGCTCCGCATTCCCAACACGATCCGCAACCTGCTCGGCGAAGGCACGCTGTCGGCGTCCTTCATCCCGGTGTACGCGGCGCTCAATGAGCGCGCGGACAAGCAGGCGGCGCGCGCCCTGGCCGGGGCCGTGCTCGGGCTCCTGCTCCTCGCCAGCGGGCTCCTGGCCCTGCTCGGGATCGCCCTCGCGCCCGCGATCACCACCCTGATCGCGAAAGGGTTCGACGAGCCGCGCCGCGCGCTCACCATCACGCTCGTGCGCATCCTGTTCCCGATGACCGGGCTGATGGTGATCTCGGCCTGGTGCCTCGGGATCCTCAACACCCACCGCCGCTTCTTCCTGCCCTACGCCGCTCCCGCCCTCTGGAACGTCGCGGGCATCGTGGCCATGGTGGCCGCAGGGAGCTGGGCGGTGAACCGCGCCCTGCCGCCCGAGGCCCAGCTGCACCGACTGTCGCTGGCGCTCGCCTGGGGCACCGTGGCGGGCAGTGTGCTGCAGATCGCCATCCAGCTGCCCGCCTGCTGGAGGCTGCTCCACGGCATCGCGCTGCGGCTCTCCTTCACCCCCGAAGGCGTGCGCAGCGTGATCGGGGCCTGGGTGCCCCTGCTCGTGGGCGCGGGGGTCGCGCAGCTCTCGGGCCTGATCGACACGCTGCTAGGCTCCTTCACGGGGCCGGGCGGCGTGTCGGCGCTGGGCTACGCCCAGCTCATCCAGGTGCTGCCCATCAGCCTGTTCGGGGTCTCGGTGACCGCGGTGGCCCTGCCCGAGTTGGCGCGCGACGCGACCGGCGCGGCGCCGAACGAACAGCTGCGCACGCGCATCGCCCTCGGGTTCCGGCGCATCGTGTTCTTCGTCGTGCCCGCATCCTTCGCCTGCATCGCGTTCGGCCGCGAGATCGTGGCGGCGCTGTACCAGACCGGGCGGTTCACTGCCAGCGCGACGGTGCTCGTGGGCGGTGTGCTCGCCGCCTATGGCGTCGGCCTCGTAGGGCAGGCGACGGTCAAGCTGTTTGCGTCCGGGTTTTACGCCATGCGGGACACGCGCACGCCGGTGAAGATCGCCGCCTTCTCGCTCGCGGTCTCGACCGCGCTCGCCTGGCTGCTGATGCGCTGGTTCGGCGCCGCGGGGATCGCGCTCGGGTCGTCGCTGGGCGCGTTTGTGAACACGACCCTGCATCTGCGCGACTTGAGCAGGCGCATCGGGAGCGTGTTGCGAGGCGCCGACTGGCGCGCCTTCGGGATCGCGCTCGCGGCCGGGCTCGGCGCCACACTCGGTGGTCTCGCGGCGGCGCGGCTCACCGTCGCGTTGGCGCCGGTGCCGCGCGGGGCGCTCGTCCTCGCTATTTTTGGGATAGTGTACGCCGCTCTGACCCTCGCGCTCAAGCACCCCGACGCGCTCCGCACATGGCAATCTCTGACCGCCTCGCGCGCCAGCTAGACGCCCTCCCCGACCAGCCGGGCGTGTATCTCTGGAAAAACGCGGCGGGCGAGATCTTGTACGTGGGCAAGGCGAAGAACCTGCGCGCTCGGGTGCCCAGCTACGTCGGGCCCGACGCCGGTGACACGCCCGAGCGGGCCGCCCTGGTCGGGCAAATCGCCGACTTGGAGACGATCATCGTGCCGAGCGAGGCGCAGGCGCTGCTGCTCGAGAACAACCTCATCAAGGAGCACAAGCCGCGCTTCAACATCCGGCTCACCGATGATAAGAGCTATCCGCGCATCGCGGTGACGCTGGGAGAGCCGTTTCCGCGGGTGTTGGTCGTGCGCCGGGTGACGCTGCCCGGCGCCCGCTTCTTCGGGCCCTACACCGACGTCGCCACCCTGCGCCAGACGCTGCGGATCATCCGGCGCATCTTCACCGTGCGCTCCTGCCACTGGGACCTGCCGCGCGAGGCGCCGCCGCGGCCCTGCCTGGACTACCACATCGAGCGCTGCCGGGCGCCGTGCGTGGGCTACCAGGACGAGAGCGACTACCGGCGGATGATCGACGACGTGGTGCTGTTCCTGGAGGGCAAGACAGTGGATGTGCGGGGGCGGCTGCGCGAGCGCATGCAGCGGGCGGCGCAGGACCTGGACTTCGAGCGCGCCGCCCAGCTGCGGGACGCCCTGCAGTGGCTCGACCAGCTGGAACAGCCGCAGGCCGTGGAGCTCGTGGGTGGCGGAGACGCCGACGCCGTGGGGCTCGCGCGGGACGGGGACGACGTGTGCGGCGTGGTGCTCCGGGTGCGCGACGGGAAGCTCATCGCGCGCGACCACTGGTTCCTCGAGAATACGGAGCACGAGACGGAAGCGGCCGTGCTGGCCGCCTTCCTGGTGCGCTGCTACCTGCCGCTCGAGGTGCGAGCCCGGAAAGTGCTGCTGCCCTTCGCCCCCGAGGACCTAGCGTCGCTCGCCGAGCTCGCGCCCGAGGTGGATTGGCACGTGCCGCAGCGCGGCAGCAACGCCAAGCTCGCCGAGCTGGCGGACCAGAATGCCCGCTACCTCTTGGATGGGTTGAAGATCGAGAGCTTCGACATCGACGAGCGCTCGGCCGATCCGGTGTTCGCCCTGGGGCGCGATCTGGGGCTCGCGGCCGTGCCGCGCGCCCTCGTGTGCATCGACATCTCCACCAACCAGGGTCGCGATACGGTGGGCTCGCTCGTGTGGTTCGAGGCCGGTCGGCCCAAGAAGGCCGAGTACCGGCGCTTCAAGATCACGGGCGCCCCCCAGGACGATTTCGCCGCCGTGCACGAGGTCGTCACCCGCTACCTCACCCGCCGGCTCGCCGAGGCGAAGCCGCTCCCCGACCTGGTGGTGATCGACGGCGGGAAGGGGCAGCTCGGCGCGGCGCTCGAGGCGGCTCGGGCCCTGGGGCAGGGCGACCTGCCGATCGTGAGCCTCGCCAAGCGCGAGGAGGAGATCTACCAGCCGGGCCAACCCGAGTCGCTGCGGCTGTCGCGCCGCAGCCCGGCCTTGAAGCTCTTACAGCGCGCCCGGGACGAGGCCCACCGCTTTGCCGTGAGCTACAGCCGGCAACGGCGCGCCCGACGGACCATCACCTCGGAGCTGCTCACGATCCCCGGCATCGGGCCGGGCCGCCGGCGCGCGCTGCTCGAGCGGTTCGGGTCGCTGGCCGGCGTGAAGACCGCGACACCCGCGGAAATCGCCGCCCTCCCCGGGTTCTCGACTCGCCTCGCCGAGCGGATCCTCGAACGCTTGCGGCCCCGGTCGTGACGCGTCCGTGGTCGCTCGAATGCTCCGCCTGCGGCAAGACGCGCAGCGGGGAGGGCCTGGCCGGGGTGTGCGAGTGCGGCCAGCCGTATCTGGTCCGCTACGCCGTCGCCCCGCCCCCCGAAGCCAAGGCCCTGCTCGGGGAGCGACGCTGGACGATGTGGCGCTACCGCGAATGGCTCCCCCTCGACGACGGCGAAGCGCCGATCACCCTGGGCGAAGGTGGCACGCCGCTGCTCGCGGTGCCGCGGCTCGCCGCCAAGTCCCGGGTGCCGGAGCTGCGCGTGAAGGAAGAAGGCGCGAATCCCACCGGCTCGTTCAAGGCGCGCGGGCTTGCGGCGGCCGTCACCCGCGCCCACCGGGCGGGGGCGTCGACGTTCGTCGTGCCCACGGCCGGCAACGCCGGCGTCGCCCTCGCCGCCTACGCCGCGCGCGCCGCGGCGCGGGCGCGGGTGTACGCGCCTGCCAGTACCCCCCCGCCGCTGCTCGCCCAGATTCGGAGCTTCGGCGCCGACTTGGTGCTCGTGGACGGGCACATCGGCGACTGCGGCAAGGCGGCCCGCGCCTATGCGGCGGAGACGGGGGCGGTGGATGTCTCGACGCTGCGCGAGCCGTACCGCATCGAGGGGAAGAAAACGCTGGGCTTGGAGCTCGCCGAGCAGCTCGGCTGGACGCTCCCCGACGCGATCGTGTATCCCACGGGCGGCGGCACCGGCTTGATCGGGATGTGGAAGGCGTTCGGCGAGCTGGTGCGCGCCGGGTGGGTGCGCGGTCCGCTGCCCCGGCTGTACAGCGTCCAGGCGACCGGCTGCGCGCCGGTCGTGCGCGCGTTCGAGTCTGGGGCGTCGAGCTGCACGCCGTGGCCCGAGCCGTGGACCATCGCGTCGGGGCTGCGCGTCCCGGCGCCGCTCGGCGACCGCTTGATGCTCGCCGCGCTGCGCGAGAGCGGCGGCGGGGCGGTGGCGGTGAGCGACGCGCAGCTCGCGGCCAGCGCGCGCGAGCTGCAAACGCTCGAAGGCATCGATGCCTCCCCCGAAGGCGGCGCGGCCTTGGCCGGGACCCTCGAACTCGTGGCGCGCGGGACGATCAGCCGCACGGCGCGCGTGGTCGTGTTCAATACCGGGGCCGGGTGGCTCTACAGGGCGTAACCCGTTAATATTCCGTCGCTTCCCACGCATGCGCATCGCGATCTTGGACCCCGCCGCCGGTATCTCGGGCGACATGACCCTGGGCGCCCTGCTCTCGCTCGGCGTGCCCGAGGCCTGGCTCCAGAGTCTGCCCGCACGCCTGGGGCTCGCCGGCGTGGGCGTGACCGTGCGCGACGCCGTGCGCTGCGGCGTGGGCTGCAAGCAGGTCGAATTCACCATCCCCGAGCGGCCGCACGGGCGCCACGTGGGAGACCTGGTGCGGCTGGTGCAGGGCGCACCGATCTCCGACTGGGTGAAAGAGCGGGCCGTGCGCGCGTTCCGGCTCGTGGGTGAGGCCGAGGGACGGGTCCACGGCGTAGCGGTCGAGAAGGTCCACCTGCACGAGGTCGGCGCCGTCGACGCCGTGCTCGACATCGTCGGCGCGATCGAGGGGTTCGAGCAGCTCGGCGTCGAGACCGTCTACACCTGGCCCGTGGCGGTGGGCCAGGGCTGGGTCGATGCGACGCACGGCACGCTGCCGGTCCCGGCCCCCGCCACCGCGATCCTGCTCGAAGGGCTCGAGGTCGCGACGGGCGGTCCGGTCGAGGGCGAGGCCACGACGCCCACGGGCGCCGCGCTGGTGCGGGTGCTCGCCGCCGGCCCGCCGCCGGGACACTGGCGGCTCGTGCGCAGCGGCTGGGGCGCGGGGCACCGCAACCCGAAACGGTATCCGAACGCCCTGCGGATCCTCGTCGCGGAGCAGGCGGCGGAGGCGGGCCGGGTTGCGCTCCTCGCGACCGATGTCGACGATATGAGCCCCGAGTACGTGGAGCCGCTGCGGCAGGCGCTGGTCGCGGCCGGGGCCCTCGACGTGCAGACCTGGCCGGTGCAGATGAAGAAGGGGCGCGCCGGGTTCCGGGTCGAAGTGGTGGCCCCCGAGGAGCTCGCTGACGCCGTGACGGCGGCGCTGTTTCGCCACTCGACCACGGCGGGCATCCGCCGCTGGGGGGCCGAGCGGTCCACCTTGGCGCGCCGCCAGGTCACCGTCGAACTCGCGCCCACCGTGTCCGTGCGCGTGAAGGTGCTCGAGCAACCCGACGCCGACGGCGTGCGGGTGAAACCCGAATACGACGACGTTCTCGCGGCCGCGCGGGCCCTGGGCCGGCCCCCGCTCGAAGTCGCTCGCGTCGTGCAGCGCGACGCCGAAGCGCTCGTCGCCAAATCCAAGGAGTGAGCATGACCGTCAAGCAGACTGTTGCCGTTCTCGTCGCCTGCGCCGCCCTGGTCCCCGCCAGTGCGCGCGCGCAGCTCAACATCTTCCTCCCCGCCGCGTGCGACGTGAAGCCGAACCCCCTCGTGACCAACGGGATTCAGTCGCTCAGCAAGGCGTTCAGCACGAAGTTCGCCGACCAGCGCACCAAGGAGTTGAAGGACGCGGAGCGGGTGCTGACGCAGGCCGTGACGAGCGCCCCCAAGCAGGACAAGCCGGACAAGAGCACGGCCGCGACGTGGTACTACCTGGGTCGCTACTACCTGCTCGCGGACGATCTCCCGGGGGCCGATTCCGCGTTCACCAAGGCCCAAGCGATCGAGCCCAAGTGCGGCGATGATATCGACCGCTACCGGCGCCAGGCCTGGGTACCCGTGTTCAATGCGGGGGTGCAGGCGTGGCAGGCGGGAAAAACCGATTCGGCCATCGCGGGGTTCCGGCGGGCGAACCAAGTCTACCGGGGCGAGCCGATGGGGTTCATCTACCTCGCGAACCTGTTCGTGGGGGGGCAGCAGACGGACTCGGCGGCGAAGTACTTCAAGCTCGCGGCGACGCTCGCGACGGACCCCAAGTACGCCAGGGACCGGCGCGACGCGTTCTTCAACGTGGCGCGCGTGTACCACGCGGCGAAGCGCTACGACGAGGCGGCCGCCGCGTATCGTGACTATCTCGCCCCGTCCGCGTACCCCAACGACGTCACGGCACGGGCGAGCCTCGCCAGCATCTACCTGGTCGCCAATAAGCGCGATTCGGCGATGGCGCTCTACGGCCAGATCGCGGAGCATGCGGACTCGGCCAGCGCCGACGAGCTGTTCGCGGCCGCCCAGACCATTCTGGCCGGGATCCCGCCGGCGCCGGATACGTTGGTGATGAACGATGCCTGCAAAGCGGCCGCGAAGAAACGGACTCCCGCCGCGACGCCGCGCCAGCTCGCGGTTCGCTGCCACCCCGCGGCCGCGGACACGATGAGCAAGTACCGTGTCGTCGCCGACCCGCAGTATCAGCTCACTGTCAAGTTGTATGCGGCCGGGCTCGCAAAAAACCCGTACCTGCGCGACGCGCTCTACAACCTGGCGGGTATCTCGTACATGATGGGCGACACGAGCAAGGTGCTGCCGCTCGCCCTGCGTCTCTACGCGGTGGATCCGATGAATCGGCTGACCCTCGCGAAGGTCGCCGGCGGGTACCAGCTGATCGGGAAGAAGGACTCGGTCCTGTACTACTTGACGCTCGCCGACTCGATCGCGGTGGATGTCACCGTCTCGAACTTCACGACGCACGAGAAGGGGGCGGAGCTCGAGGGATTGCTCACCAACGCGCGCTCCAAGCCGGCGCCGCCGCTCACCCTCACGTTCGAGTTTCTGGACCCCAAAGGCAGCGTCCTGGCAACCCAGCCGCAGCCGGTGCCGGCGCTCAACGCCGGTGCGAATCAGCCGTTCAAGCTGAAAGTCGACGTGCCGGGCATCACCGCATGGCGCTACCACCGCTAGTCCCGACCCGTGGAGCGGAGGACAGGGCGCGTGTCGAGGCCTTCGCCCAATTGAAACTGATTCCGCTTGTGCGCAGTACAGGGATGCACTCTCGATCCAGGGGAACGCCATGCGAAGTGTCCTAGTGAAACTGGTGGGACTGGCGCTCTGCGCCATGCCCCTCGCGGCCCAGACGGCCGACGACATCATCGCCAAGTACATCAAGACCGTCGGCGGGATGGAGAAGATTCAGGCCGTGAAGACGCTGCGCCGGACGGGCAAGTTCACCGGAGGCGGCGGGTTCGAAGCGGCCGTCCTGCAGGAGAACAAGCGCCCGAACCTGGTCCGGGAAGAGTTCTCGCTGCAGGGGCTGACCGGTGTCAACGCGTACGATGGCAAGACTGGATGGAAGATCGAGCCCTGGCAAGGGAAAAAAGACCCGGAAGCCCTGAGTGAAGAGGAGATGAAACAGATCCTCGAGGACTCCGACTTCGATGAGCCGATCGTCAACTACCAGCAGAAAGGCAACAAGGTGGAGTTCGTGGGCCTGGAGCAGGTGGAGGGCACCGATGCCTACAAGCTCAAGGTCACGCTCGCGAGCGGGGACGTGCGCTACTACTACATGGACACCGACTACTACGCCCCCATCAAGGTCGAAATGAAGCGCATGATCCGTGGCGCCGAGCAGGCGTTCGAGGAATCCCGAGGCGACTACAAGGAGGTCGCTGGCGGGTACCTGCCGTACGCGATCGAGGCCGGTCTCAAAGGGAGCGCGGACAGGCAGAAGAT
>WNFI01390789.1_pt1 | contig 10890 bp, 11 predicted proteins | sample 5400471 | NCBI WGS metagenome assembly WNFI01 (sample SAMN13153348, study PRJNA577476) | soil metagenome | isolation source: 100 cm saprolite on Douglas fir-dominated hillslope | place: USA:California | collected 2013-09-17 | reverse complement strand
TGTTTCGAGGAACTGTGCAGCAAACTCACTGAGCACAGCCAGGAAGAGGCCCTTCTTGCTGCCGAAGTGTTTATAGAGCATCGGCTCTGTCACTTCACTAGCGCGAGCCAGTTCGCCGGTGCTGGCGTCAGCATAGCCAGAGCGAGCAAAAACTTCTTTGGCACGGTTCAGAATAAATGCTCGCCGCTCCTCGCCGCGCATACGTGTGCGTTTTGCCTGCGTTTTGCTATGTTCTCCAGTCATCGTATTACTCTTTCCTGTGATTGTTAGCGTTAACTAACTTATGGTGAGACTTTAACATGGGGAAAAAGGATTGTCAAGCCCTTGAAGCTTGCCGAAGGCATTGCTCCTTGACATTTCGATTATCGATAATCCATAATAGATAGTGTTCGATCCGGTGAACGGACACCTGGCTACTTTCACTACAAGTGACCACCTTTATTTTTTCAGAGAGGAAGTCCGATGGTTACGCATGACACTGCTGTCCTGGGTGCGTTCTATGGCAATGATGATTTCCCCATAGAATGGCAAGAGGGCGAACGCGATCTGTTCTGGATTTACGACGATCTGCATTGCCCCAATCCCGTTTCTCCGCTGTTTTTTGATATTGGTGGCTGGTGGCTCACCTGCGACCATATGTTCCGCCGCTTCGGGACGCCTTTCGCATCCGATTGGATCGCGAAGAAGATCAATGGCTATGTCTACACTGCTGCTGTCCCTGCAGATGCCTCAATCCACTGCGAGGCAACCGAGTATCAGGCTCGCTATGTGCCACGTGTGCCGCGTGATCCGCTCTACGCCCAGAAGATAGGAGCCTATATGGGGGCGGTGCTGCCGCACTACGCCGAGCACTTCCTGGATTGGTGGCGTGAGCGACTTCGTCCTGAGATGGACCGCAACTTTGCCTACCTGGATCACTACGATACCGGGTCTGCCAGTCTGGTTGAACTGGCCGTGCTGCTTGAAGACGCAATCGATATCCATGATCGCCACTGGAAGATTCACTGGATGCTCAACTTCGCGCAGTTTTCCTCGACGCTTCACCTCAATGCGACGATTCAGGAGGTCAAAGGGGACGTTGATCCCACATTGATGGGCCGCCTGCAAAGTTCTGTCGAGGATCGCAACTGGGACTCGATTGAAGATTTGTGGAAGATCAAGGAGGAGATCAAAGGCGATAGTGAGTTACGCCAGATATTTCAAGGCGATACAGCAGGCGACATCTGGCGTGGTTTGCAAAACTCGGAACGTGGCCGTCGCCTGATCGCCGAGCATATTGTGCCTCACCAGCAGACGTATGGCTATAAGGCCATCTGGTCGCACGAGTTCGCGTATCCCACCTGGAAAGAGAATCCAACACCGATCCTCGAAATGCTTCGTGGCTACCTCGAAACGGATTACGATTATCCAAAGACCATCAACGCGGTGAGGGAAGACCTGGAGAAGGCTGTTCATGAATTACTGGACGATGTCCCGGCGGGTGAGGGACGCGAGAAACTGCAGAGAGCGCTGGATCTGTCGCTGCGCATGAATCCTCTGACGCCCGATCATCACTTTTACATCGACCAGGGCACGAACGCACGCCTGCGCCTCGTGTTGATCGCGATTGGCAAAAAGCTTACCGCAGCAGGATTTATCGATGACCCAGAGGATGTGATATTCCTGCGCTATAACGAACTGCGCCTGCTGATGACCAATCCCTCGGCCATTGATGCACGCTCGCTCATCTCTGACCGTCGCGATGAGCATGAACAGGCATTCCAACGACGCCCGCGCGAATGGGTCGGCACGGCGACACGGGTAGCGCTGGACTTCCCCTATAATGCACTCTGGGGCTTTCCCGAAAAGTTCTATCGAGAGCCACCAAAGAAGACAGGTGAGATTAGGGGCCTGCCTGCCTCTCCCGGCGTGATCGAAGGACCGGCTCGTAACGTTGCCTCGCTCGCCGAGTTCGACCAGGTCAAAGAAGGAGAGATCCTTGTCTGCCGCATGACCAACCCGGCCTGGGTCGTGCTGTTTACGAAGATCGTCGGCCTGGTAACCGACGCAGGAGGCGTGACCTCACATCCGGCGGTGGTGTCGCGCGAGTTCGGCATTCCTGCCGTCGTCGGTACATCGAACGCGACTGAGCGCATCAATACAGGCGACCGCGTGCGCGTGAACGGGGCGACCGGCGTTGTGGAGGTTCTCGCTTGACTCTTACACGTACCAACCTGCACACACAAATAAAAGAGATTCTGCTGGCGCGTATTCTGAATGGCGAATACAAGCCAGGGGATCGGCTGGTAGAGTTACAAATCGCGCAGGAGTTTGGCACCAGCCAGGCTCCTGTGCGTGAGTCCCTGCGGGAGTTGGAGGCCCTTGGCTTTTTAACGACGGAGCCATATCGTGGTACACGCGTCCGCAAAGTGAGCAGGGACGAACTTGCCGAAATCTATCCTGTGCGCGCAGCGTTGGAAGAGGTGGCGGCGCGCGCGGCAGCAACGCGCCTGGCCGGCAACGTAGAGGCCCTGGAAGCCGAACTCGCTGCGATGCAAAGAGAGGCGGAGAACGGCGATCTCCTGGAAGAGGTTCGTCACGACGTTGCGTTCCACCGCTTGATCGTTGAGGCCTCAGGAAACAGGGTGCTGCAAGACGTTTGGAAATCGCTGCATATCGAGGCACGTACGCTCATTAGTGTGCTTGCTTCAGAGATTGATCCCGACACTCTCGCCTCGATGCACCGTCCGATCCTCGATGCGCTGGCCGAGGGTGACGGAGAAAAAGCTGGCAGGCTCATCAGAGAGCATGTCGAGTACTTCGGTACGCTAGTGCTTAAAAGTAGGGGCTCCTGAAGGCGCTGTATGTAGCGTGAGGCTCTGAAAGAACATACAACCATCCTGTAGGAGAAAACAGCATTTCCCCTCCATACGCTGCGCCAATGCAGCCGAAGATGGAGGAGCGAAAGGAGAAAAGCTCTATGTCCCGCCTGGTTGATCTCTCCATGCCTGTACATCGTGGTATGGTGACGTTTCCTCGCATTACGCCACCTACCGTACTGATGTACGAAAGTTGGCAGGAGTTCGCAGAAGGGATTGGTGCCGCGCAATATGGTGCCGATTGGCTCACTGCGTCCTATCTCCTTATCTTAAGTGATCATGTGGGGACACACTGTGACGCGGTGAAGCATATTCGTGGTCCTGAAGCGCCGGGGCCGGAGGGCATTCCGCTGGAGTATTGCTATTCCGATGGCGTGGTGCTCGATTTCCGCGATAAGCCATTCGGCTATGGCATCACCAGGGCCGATATTGATGACGCGCTCGCCAAAATTGACTACACCTTGAAGGAGCGCGATATCGTCCTCATCCAGACGGGGGCAGCTGCATACAATACCGAGCAGCGCTACCTGACCGATCACTGCGGTATGACCGCCGAGGCAACCCGTTACCTGATCTCACGTGGTGTGAGGCTCATGGGCATCGATGCCGTCACCTTTGATCCTCCCGTCTGGGCCATGTTTGAACGCAAGCAGTTCTGGGAGGCGCATATGGTCATGATGGACGAAGATTACTGGCACATTGAAAATCTGATGAATCTGGATCAACTTCCACCATGTAATTTTAAGCTTTCGGTGTTTCCCATTAAGTGGGAAGGGACAACGGCCGCTCCCGTACGAGCGATAGGAATTATCGACGAATAGCTAGCACGAGTAACCGGGGTTTTCGATGAAGAAGATGACTATTCTCTGGTTCAATGATGAAGCCTGCCAGGATGTGCATCTCTCGGGTGGCAAAGGAGCTAGCCTTGCGCGTATGAGTGCAGAAGGACTTCTGGTCCCTCCTGGCTTCGTTCTTCCCGCCTATGTGCTGGAACAATCAGTCGATGGCGAACGATTACGCACGTTGACGCTGGCCCAGGACTACCTGGCCGCACAGGCATTGATTCAACAAACTGAGCCGCCGCGCGAGGCTATTCTCGCTGGCTATGCACGCCTCGGCGGAAAGGTTGCGGTACGCTCTTCGGCCTGTGCCGAGGATTCTGAGGCGGCAAGTTACGCGGGCCAGCAAGAGACCTATCTGAACGTTTCCGGTGGCGACGAAATCTGTGCCCGTGTGCTCGACTGCTGGTCGTCGTTCTTTAGCGAACGCGCGCTCTTTTATCGCTCACGCAAAGGCTCGCTCAATGACCTTGGCATGGCAGTGGTAGTACAAAAAATGCTCGCACCACTCAAGTCCGGCGTTCTTTTCACCGCTGACCCTGTAAGCCGCCGTCGTGATCGCATGATCATTGAGTCGGTTTTCGGCCTGGGCGAACAGGTGGTCTCTGGAGAGGTCACACCTGATCACTATGTCATTGACCGGGCAGGCAATGTGAAGCGAGAGCAGATCGTCGATCAGCGTGTGCTTGAGCCGGAGGAGATTCGGCTGCTTGCGGAACTCGGCTCAGAGCTGACCAGGCGTTTTGGATCGCCTCAAGATATTGAATGGGCCATTGAAGGTGGCAAGCTCTACCTGTTGCAATCGCGGCCAATTACGACGTTGTAGGAAAGGAAGGGCAGAAGCGTTTCTGCCCATCAGAGCCTGGAAAGAAGCGTGTTCCATGTCCACTGAATGGCTGGCACCAACATCGCTGCAAGAAGCCCTGGAACTGCGCGCCCGCTATGCTGAGGATGCAACAGTTGTCGCCGGTGGCACCTTCATTGGTATTCTGATGAGCCAGCGGCTGATGGCTCCTTCCGCTTTTCTCAGCCTGCGCGGTGTACGCGAGCTGTCCTTCATCACAACTACGCAGGAAGGCATGGGCGAGCATGGACGGCAGTTGCCTCGACAGGTGCGTATTGGCGCTATGACAACGCATAGAGCGCTTGAACGCTCCGCACTCATCTGCCAGGACTGGCCGGCGCTGGCCTACACTTTCTCATTGGTTGCCAGTCCGCGCGTGCGCAACCAGGCAACCATAGGTGGTGTACTGGCAGATGCAGACTATGCATCCGACCCGCCCTCGATGCTCACAGCCCTTGATGCCAGAGCAGTCGCGCGCAGCAGTGACGGGGCTGAAAGAGAGATAGCCATCGAGGAGCTGATTACGGGTTACTACGAAACCTCGCTACGACAGGACGAACTGCTGACCGAGGTGCGTATTCCTTATGTCGTCGAGCGCTCTGCCTACCGCAAGTTTCGCTCGCGTTCGAGCGAAGATCGTCCCTGTGTAGTGGTGGCAGCAGCCTGGGTGAGGGGGAAGCTGCGGCTCGTGGTGGGTGCGGTGGCCGAGCGTCCCCAGTTCTTTCCTGATATCTGTGCGCTTGCCAGCGGAGAGACGCTCGATCGCGAATTGGCGGTGGAGATTGGGCGGCACTATGCAGAAGCGATTGACCCTATCTCAGATGTACGTGGATCAGCCGCTTACCGTCGCCGTATCATTGCCGTTGAGGTGCGCCGCGCCCTGGAAGATCTCAACTCATCTGGCTCATGATATCGCGGGTATCCTGTGCATTCAGAGATCAACTCTGAACGGCTGCCAGGTCTAGAAGGAGAACAGTTATGAGTAATCCACGCATCACCGGAGCGATCCACTATGCGCAAGATGTCGAACTCGACGGGATGCTTCATGCACGTATCCTCCGTTCGCCTTATCCGCATGCCAGGATTGTGCGCATCGATACTTCGGCGTTGCCCGGCGATGTTGTTGTGCTCACTCCCAATGATATCCGTGGACTGGGTAGGTATGGTTGCCAAATTAAAGATCAAACCGTCCTCCCGCTCGATCGCGCACGCTACGCGGGCGACCCGGTGGCTGCCGTCGCAGCACCTACGCGCCAACAAGCGAGTGAAGCGCTCGACCTGATCGACGTGGAATATGAAGAACTCCCCGCCATTTTTGACGCGGTCGAGGCTGCCTCTGAAGGTGCGGTGCTCGTTCACGATCAGCACACCATTTCCGACAACGATGCCGCTTACTTCGGAATGCGCCCTCAACCCGGTACCAACGTCTGCCATCGTTTCCGCATTCGCCACGGGAATACTGACGAGGGTTTCGCGCAAGCGGATGTGATCGTTGAAGAGACCCATCATACCGCCAGCGCCCAGCACGCGCCAATGGAGCCTCATGCTTCGTTAGCGCATTGGGTGGGTGATCGCCTGGAGGTGTATAGCGGGACACAGACTCCTTTCAATGTACGTATGGATCTGGCAGGTATCTTTAGCCTGCCAGAAAACCAGGTGCGGGTGATAGCGCCTCCTATGGGCGGCTCGTTTGGTGCTAAGACCTTTGTACGCTGCGAAGCAATTGCTGCCTGTCTCGCGCAGAAAGCCAGGCGTCCCGTGAAAATTGTGCTTGAACGGAGCGAGGAATGGCTCACGCTCAATCGACACCCGGCGACCATCCATGTCAAGATCGGCGCGCGCCGTGATGGAACACTGGTCGCCAAGCGAGTAGAGTGCTGGGTCGACACGGGAGCATATGCTGATTGCGGCCCCGGCGTCGCGCAGAAGATGGGCTTCGCCGCGCCCGGCCCGTATCGTATTCCACATGTATGGGTTGACTCCCACTGTATCTATACCAATTTGCCGCCAAACGGAGCCTATCGCGGCTATGGCGCAATGCAATCCATCTGGGCCTCTGAGCGGACGATGGATATATTGGCGGATCGCCTGGGCATGGACCCTCTAGCCTTGCGGCTCAAAAACCTGCTGGTCAATGGTGATCGCTACTGCACGGGCGAAGAGATGCACGATGTGCATTTCATCGAATGCCTGGAAAGGGCGGCGGAGAAAGTCGACTGGACGGAAGGGCGGCGCGGCAAGGGCCTGTGCGTGCTGATGAAGGGCATGCAGACGCCAAGCCGGGCGGCCATTACCGTTGGGGCAAATGATGATGGAACCTATACCATCTACTGCGCGACGACCGAGATGGGACAGGGAGCATGGCTGGCGATCCGTATGATGGCTGCTGAACTGCTCGGCGTTGCTGTGGAGAAGGTCCATTTCCATGAACCCGATACCGATATTGCACCCTACGATACCCGTACGACCTCCAGCCGCTCAACGTATATGATGGGGCGTGCTCTCGTCGAGGCCGTGCGCAAACTCAAAGAGAACGGCGAGCTGGGCTATGGAGAGTGCGTCAATCCGGGTGGCCTTGATCCCGATACGGGTCAGGGCATCGCTTCAACACACTGGCACCAGGGAGCCGCCGCCGCTGAGGTACATGTCGATGAGGAGACGGGTAAGTTGAGCATTACAAAGCTGCACGCCTCGATCTACGCCGGTCACGTGGTCAATCGAGCCGGTGCTGAGTTACAGAACGAGGGATCGATGATTATGGGCATCGGTACCACACTCTTCGAGCAGATTCTCTTCGCTGGCGGACAGGTCGCGAACGCGAATCTTTCCGATTATAACATCCCTGCCGCTGCCGATGTGCCCGATTTCAGCTACGATCTGATCGAGCGAGAAAGGGGCGAGATTCATGGCCTGGGGGAGACTGCTTTACCGCCCATTCCTCCTGCCGTTGGGAACGCGCTTTACTCGCTTGGCATCCACGTGACCGATCTGCCTATCTCAGCGGAGAAGGTGCTGGAAGCCATTGATCGCCGCGACGTTGAAGAACGGCAAGTAACAGGGACTGCGAAAGGAGACCGCTTATGAAAATTTCCTGCGCCGTCAATCACCAGCCGGTTGAACTGGAGGCACGGGCGGACGAAATGCTGCTGGAGGTGTTGCGGCGTGAACTCCATCTAAAAAGCGTCAGGGCCACCTGCGGCGTCGGCATCTGCGGTGCCTGTACGGCGCTCGTTAACGGGGAGCCGATTTCTACCTGCATTCTGCTCGCGCCGCTGGCCGAAGGCAGTGAGATTCTCACGGTTGAAGGTCTGGATGGCAAGCACCCGGTCCAACGAGCGTTTGAGGAGGAGCATGCCTTTCAGTGCGGCTACTGCACACCCGCCATGATTCTGACGTGCAAGGCATTGCTAGAGGAGAATCCTCACCCGACCGACGCTGAGATCAAAGAAGCCCTGGGCGGGAATCTCTGTCGCTGCGGCTGCTATGTGAAGATTCTCAAGGCCGTGCAACGAGCGGCTCTGGCCCAGGAATCAATTCACGCAGGCTAAACAAGGAGGCACAGCATGAAGCTTGTTACCTATGATGCCGGGCAAGGTCCGCGAGTTGGTGCGCTGGAAAACAGTGGCGTCGTTGACCTGGGCTTCAACGGGGATATGGTCGGCTTTATCGAGGCGGGTGCGCCCGTAGGAATGCGTACTCCGGTGAGCAATGCCAGGTTGCTCGCGCCGCTGCGACCGCGTTCGCTCCGTGATTTCCTGGCGTTCGAGGGTCACCTGAAAAACGCGATGGTACGCCTCGGTCGTCCTATTCCTAACGAGTGGTACAGTGTTCCCGCCTTCTATAAAGGTATGCCCGATACGGTGATCGGCCCGGACGAGGAGATTCCCTGGCCAGCTTATACCGAGAAGCTCGATCATGAACTTGAACTCGCCGCGATCATCGGCAGGCGCGGGAAGAATATTTCTAAAGAGACTGCCTTCGGCTACATCTTTGGCTATACCATATGGAATGATGTCTCGGCCCGCGATGTACAGACGCGTGAACTGCCGGTCAATATGGGACCGGCCAAGGCCAAGGATTGGGATGGCTCGAACGTGTTGGGGCCCTGTATTGTGACCGCTGACGAGCTAGATCCTGGCAATCTGCGCATGACGGTGCGCGTCAATGGCGAGGTATGGGGTGAGGATACATCGGCACACATGCATCACACCTTTGCCGTCATGATCGCCTACGCATCACAGGCTCAGACCCTCTATCCCGGTGAAGTCTTCGGCTCCGGCACAGCAGCGGGCGGTTCCGGCCTGGAACTGGATCGCTTTTTGCAAGAGGGAGACATTGTCGAGATGGAGATTGAAGGTATTGGGATACTACGCAATCGCGTTGGAAAGAAAGGAGCATAACTATGGCGTATGTTGTCGCTGCTCTCTGGAGAGCAAAACCGGGAAAAGAGGATCTGATCGCGGAGGTCATCGCAAAAATGACGCCACTTTCACGCCAGGAGCCGGGCTGCCTCTACTACCAGGCTCATCATTCACCAGACGATCCACAATTATTCTTCTTGTACGAGCAATATGTGAATGAAGCTGGCTATGAAGCGCACATGGCCTCGGCACATTTTGAAGAATATGTACGGGGTGTGGCGATCCCCAACCTGGAGAGCCGCGAGCGGGCATTCTATGAAACGATGGATAGCAAGGGATGAAGAGAAATGAGAACACGTGCACCCTTGCAGGTACACTGGGTACGGCATGGGAAGATCGTTTCCCACCAGGGAGACGTACCCGTAACTGACGACGGTCTGCAACAAGCCGAAGCGCTGGGGCGACAGCTCGCTGAGGAGGTCAGCTCGGATGAGGACATCTTTTTTCTCTATGCGCCCACGCGCCGCACTCGCGAGACTGCCGTGGCGATCCATCGCGGGATGGAAGCAGGACTCGGCGCCGCAGATGTGCAGCGGGTACAACTGTTCGCTCCTGCGGAACACCAGGCTTTGCGTAACCCAGACCTCTATGTAGGGGGCAATCGTGTCGAGATGGTAAGCTCAGCCCAGGCGATGGCCGAGCAAACCGCGTCGTATAGAATAGATGTGGAGAGACTGCTGAAGATCCCTTTTCTTCGGGGATTCTGGGAGGTGCATGACCGCATCGGCTATTGGGTCCATTATGCAGATCCGCCGGGCGAGGATGCCGATGCGGTGGCCCGGCGTGTCTTGACCTTTGCCACAAGCCTGCTCGACCTGCCGCAAGTGCAACCACGACGCTACATCTGCGTCACGCATTCGCCGGTCATGCGAGCCTTCATGCGTCGCTATCTTCTGGGCCAGGATCCTGGAGAGCCTGGCTACGGTGAGTCGATAGACATGCTTTTTGCTGAAAACGGATCGCTCACGCTCCGTTTCCGTGATGTGAGTGTGACAAGGCTATGATCGCATTGTCCTTCATGGGCGATGGCAGGAGCCGAAGATAAGACACTGAGAGAGGAAGGTAGAAGAACAATGACAAGAATAGTAGATCTCAGCCCAGCGGTCCCACAGGGCTTCATGGGGCCGCCCTCAACGAATATTGGTGTACAGTTCGAGGTGCGAACAAAGCCAGGGTACTGGCAATCGGCACAGGTCACGATGAGCCTGCATACCGGGTGTCATGTCGAGTCGGCCCTGCACTGCATTCAGGGAGGTGAGTCTATCGACCAGGTCGATCTGGAGCGGGTCATCGGGAGTGCTATCGTCCTGGATCTTACTCCTGTCGAGGAGGAAGCTTTGATCGATGTGCCAGCACTGGAACGGGCGCGTGAACGCCTGGGGGACCAGCAGGAGGCTATCAGGTCAGGAGATATTCTCCTGCTGCGAACTGACTGGGCTCAACGTGCTATCGGCACTGCACGCTATTTTCCCCGCTCGCCAGGATTAACGCAAGAGGCGGCTCAGTGGCTGGTAGAAAGGCACCCAAAGTGTATCGGCTGTGACTTCTTTGAAGAGCCGGCTGCCCGGCTGCCCGGCTGGACTGCGGATCAGTTTGTCGTGCACAGGATCATCCTGAGTGCTGGTATCCCTCTGGTCGAGGGCCTCGTGAACCTGAGGGAGTTGCCGCCGCGCTCTCGCTTTTTTGCACCATTCTACCGTTTCGCCGGCATTGATAGTGCCCTTGCTCGTGCATTTGCGCTGATTGAGCCCAGTAGCCTTTGACTCCCAGCCGCAGCATTGCCCGGACGTAGGCGAGCTGGTCACCTCTCGCCAGGACAGATGTGCCTTACATCTGTCCTGGCGAGAGGTAGGACGCTAAGATTTTTTTGCAGGCCGCAGTGATCTAGCCCACGCCATAATAAGCTGATGAGAAAGACTCAGTGGCGC
>WNFI01580414.1_pt1 | contig 10891 bp, 16 predicted proteins | sample 5400471 | NCBI WGS metagenome assembly WNFI01 (sample SAMN13153348, study PRJNA577476) | soil metagenome | isolation source: 100 cm saprolite on Douglas fir-dominated hillslope | place: USA:California | collected 2013-09-17 | reverse complement strand
AGGCCACGCACAGTGGAAGTCCCTCGGGTCCGCCAAACTGAAACTGTACCTCGAGCAGCCGACGAATGTGAAACAGTTGGTGGTGGAAGCAGAGGACAAGAACAGGTCTGTGTTGATCTCAACGATCGTGCTCACAGATGGCGTCGAGCGTGTTGGGAAGACGGGCGTTGCGGTTGAGCTGAGTAACAATGGTGCGCGCACCGGGATCATCTACATGATTCAACTACGCAACGAACAGGCCGCTGTTGGACTATACGAGAGTCTCCTGGCAGGTTCAGATAGGACGGCTGCACGGTAATGATGACATCTTACACTCTCTTGCTTTACAACACATCGTATATTTTGAGTCTCGCCTTTACAGGCACACACTCTTTATGTCGGTTCGCTGGTTCTTTCTTCTTGACTTTTGATACCCGGTTGGTATTCGCGTGCACTAAAGGACAATCTAGACTGCATGTTGCGTGGGACGAATCAGACAAATTTTTTCATTATTTTACCGAATGTACCCTAGAGCCGCAAAGAATAATGAGATTTCCTTTTTAGTGAAAACGTAATATATTCGTGAAAATGTGAAAACGTGAAATTTTCGGACCACGCTAGCTCGGCCTGCTCAGGCGGAAAACGTAGAAAACGTGAGATTCACGCCCAACTACGCTACGTAAAAAATACTACTCATAATACATCACGTGCCCGGAGCATCATGTGAAAATCTCCATATGTCATATGACCTTACAGTTTTGCAAAAAAAATTAATTCGAAAGGTGGCATCCGGCAAACTCCGCAACATCCATGTTTCTATCGCCAACTTGAAGGAGAGTGCCCTCTAGCTTATCTCACATGACTATGCTCCTGAAGACATTTTCAAGCTGTTTCACATCTCCCAAAGAAGTGTTGCCCGATGGAAACATAACGATCGCATCTATGGATCTGTCGTGCCCCCACCTAATCTGACTCGATGCAAGGCCTAAGACGTCACTAACAGAGGCAGCAGTTGATGCGAGTCGTGCACAGTAGTGCACGCTCCGCAAGTAAGGCCCGCACTTGGCCACTGCATGGTTCCTCGAAGTTGCTAAGGCCGCGGGCATGTGTGGCAATGTTAGGGATGTAAATGAAGGGCTACACTGAGTTTGAGGAGTTGAAGCGCTGGTGGCCAATGATGCCAGTCGCGCACGCTCCGCTACTCCACAAATAGGGCCGAACTGGGCAGCTACATGTTTCTTTGAAGTTGCTAAGGCCGCAAGCACGTGCAGCCCACTCGGGGATGCAAAGGAGAGCTAAACACTGGGGCAGGGACCCTGGGAAAGCATCACCTGATTTGTCATTTGTCAGATGTAATTACACGAGTAGGGGTGGTGGGCTGAATCTAAGTTAGGAGAGAACGGTAAGGTACAAGGAAGGACCGAAACACTGCAGATCGTCTAGAGATAGTTATCCCTAGACAATCTGCAGTGTTTCAATCTTTCCTTGAATGGGGCCATCGAGAAAGCGCTGACAAAATGCAATGAAGTGCCGACAAAGCGCAAGAAAGTGCCACCAAAAGGCGCCCAAAAACACAGGAAAGTGTCAGAAGAGTGCAGGAAACATCAGAGGGGCACCACAGATGCACAAAACATGTGTGGAAGGGCCGGAATGTGCGAAAATACGTAACCAATGCAATGCGAATGCTGCACATCAACGGAGTTCGCTGGATGCCACCCAAATTTTTTTTTACGAAATGGCGCATGGCAAGGTTTTCGGAACACGCTGTAACACACATACACACACTTTCATGTCGGTTCGCTGGTCATTTTTTGACTTTCTGATACCCAGTTGGTATGGAAATTGCATGCGCTAAGGGATCAAAGTAGAGTGTGTTCGCTGGCAGGAGGTAACAGGTATCTTAATGAATGCCATCCCATTGAACTTCAGCTGCAAGCGAGACATGGTCGCTACCAGATATTCCCTTGCGGGGGAGACCAGGGTGGAGGTTCTCTGTCGTGTGTGGCTGAAGCAGGCGTACAACAGAACTTCTTCGGTTAGGGGGATCGATAACCCAAATGTAATCTGATAATTTTGTTCAGCCATGTTCGAACTGTGTTCTGTAAAAGGCTCACCTAACACGCTCTGCCAGTAGTGTGTATAGCTAGTCCATTCCGGTTCATACGCACCCCGTTTATGAAGTGGTGATCCCATCCGTTCGCCGCAGCGAGGAACTGGGCTAAATCTAGAAATGTTTTCTAGAAGCCTCTGACCTTCGTCGTACAAACTGCGCGGACGCAAGGTGATGACCGCAAAAAGATCCACCAATTCAGAGGAGTTGAACAACCCGTCAGTTGGCAACGCCTCACGTGCGTTCGTGATCACTCTGTCCGGATCGGCCTGGGCGCCACCATCTTCGTCATCATTGGCCGTGGCGGGGTTAGTGAGCGGTACGGTAGGGTCGACAGAGACGTGTACAACGCGAGACTGTTCTAGGATTTCCTGCTGGGCTGGTGTCAATGTATCTCCGACTAGGAGAGCATAGCCCGGTTCTTCAGGGCTAAAATTAAAGTCTAGGTGTGCGCGGGGAAGGGATCATCAGGGGAAGGGCTCGGAGGGCATCAGATGGATGCGTGACTTGCCCCCTGCAAGGAAGCACGGCCAGGACAACAGCCCTGAGATTTCACGGTACTTGACGACTTCGCGAAGTAAGATACCGGCCTGTCTGAGAGTGGATCAAGTGACTGTCGTAGAACACATGGAACAAAAACACTTACCTGGCTCGTTCATACGCATATCTGGACAAAAGTAACAGGCAAATTGCAAGTCAGCGTTATTCTGTGCTCGTTCGATCAATTGAGGTTGAACTGACGAAGGGTGCCAGAACAGGTGGGTTGTCGCGACTATATAGCCTTCGCTGGGCTGCTCAAGCCTTTCCAAAGCCACGATGTTGGCGATGTTTTTGGTCCGGAAGCTCAAACCTCTGCGCGAGAGTTCAGTCCCATTCGCGCGAATGTCCATATCATCATAGTGAAGGACAAATTGGTCACGAATCGCCAAAGAATCTTTGCGGAACCCGATAAGACATCCATGCTTCTTCCTAGGTCCTGCTGCATACACATGGCCATAGTTGGCCTCCTCTAGAACGGGTATCAGCTTTTCTAAACGGTCGACTTCCTGAGGTACCGAGTGATAAGTATGTGTGATATCACGCTTTTCATGTAGTTATTCTCACTTGAAGACACAGAATGTCTGCATCCGCAGAAAGAATTTCCTTGAAGAGCATGTGCTCTCGCTGGGCAGACTTCAAGCAGTCACTGTTGGGGAAAAGCTCGCGACCTTGAAGTGGGTTTTCGAAGGTGTAACTCGCATCCAAATTCTAAGATCGATCTCCACTCACGGACGAGGCATTGGGCTAAGAGCTGAAAGCAGTGGTATAAGTACGGAGATCGTATGTCTATCCAACGCTGTGTACTAGCACACAGGAGTAGAAGGAGCTACGAACGTTCCATGTCATAATCCTCGCAGTATGAGCGGCGTTTGGGAGGCTATCCTGGACTGCCAACCAAGGTCGTGGCAGTATTTGGCCTTTTTCATTATTCACAAGGGAACTCGGGGGTGTAGAGGATGATGCACCGGCATTCGTAGTAGCCTTTTCTTTCTTCAAGCGACGTGCTTCTCGGAGTGCAAGCTGCTCTGGAGTGGGAGTGAACGTCTCTGGCATGAAGGGACAGACGAAAATGAAATTACCGACTTTTTAAGAAAGCTGTGCCTTTGTGTGCGCATGCGGTAGTGCTGTGCCCTAAAACGCGGTTGCGGTCGCCGCACTGCGCACTGCCTTTCCCTCTCGTACACCCAGTGGCACACATAAGGGGTTCGATGAATCGGTTACTATCCTTCTTTAAAAGACGACTATCAAGGCCAACTTCCTCATCCTTCTTTTCCACTAATAGCTCCAGACGTGCTCAGGCTTTGCAACCAGACATGCCCCAAGCTTTCCATCCATCCTCGTCCGAGACTTTTGGAGACTTTGATCTCATCAACCGCGTCAAGATAGACTTTTCTGAAGTTACTGTCTCCAGCTGGCGTAGTCGGGTCACTGGTCTCAATGTGGTTCACTTGGATTACGACGGTGAGCGATTCGCGACAGCCGTGTGCCTCCCCTCTTCTTATGTACATCGCCTTTACTCTGTCAATAGCTCCCATCGTGAATGGTTATTTTGTAGTGGCCACCGAGAGTACGCGAATTTTGCCTCCGCAGATTCATACTTGCCTTACAATACGTAGTTTTCAATGATACTGGTTGTCCGCACACCCTGGAACAGTGAGTACACGTTGAGCACGCGTGGCTTTGTACCTGATGTGGCGTCTTCCAAGTCTGGTCTTCATGGGCTCGGAGAAGTACCCATACAAAGGCATCATAGACCACTTTGCGAACCGTGGTTTCTCTAATGGCACCAATGCTTGGACCGACACGGACCACACTGCCTACACAGTCTCCACTGCTGGAGAAGCGGGGTTCTTGCAAATCCTTCCCATCTACGTCGATCATATACTATATCCTACCATAACGAAGGCTGGGTTTACTACCGAGGTCTGCTGGAACTTTTCTGCATCGACACCTATCCGACTAGCTTGCCCTTTCCTAGGTACATCACATTAATCCGCAAGGCGAGGATTCAGGTGTGGTCTATTCCGAAATGCAAGGCCGGGAAAATACCTCTGGGGATCTTATGGCCTTAGAGTACGTCACTGACCCACGCTCATCACATTCTGAGATTCACGGTTCGATTCTACTGTCATAATATTTCACACTCTCAGAGCGCAACGTCTACTCAACCCTCCGGAGAGCGCTTACCGAAGTGAAACCGGTGGATTGATGTCTGCCCTTCGAAAACTAACTGTTGAGCAAAGTCAGGGGTTTCTATACTCTTCTCAGACTCAGTACTGACAATTCCCAGTTCGTGACTACCATAAGACCTATTATGTACCTCACAACCTGTCTCTCATTGTTACGGGAAAGTTCTCCAGAGGGACAGAAACTCTCTTATCTCTTATACAGAATAAGATCGAGCCCAGTATCATTGCGCACGGTCAAAATAAAGGCCCAAAGCCACTTGGATGGAAGCGGCCCTTCGTGGAGACGCCTAGCGCTCAGCGGAAGCCTATCGCAGAGCTCATCGAGCGCACGGTAGAATTCCCAGAGAAGGACGAAAGTACAGGGGAGCTGTTGATATACTACATGGGCCCTCGCAATGATAATTTGATCGAGATTAAGGCATGTATGCTCTGCCCTGTGTTACACATTCACTCACCATAACGCAGGCAATTGAGGTCCTGAGCTCATATCTTACGTCTTCTCCTACTGCACCACTCAGTAAAGAGTTCGTAGAGATAGAATCCCCTCTCTGGTGCGTCTTGTTAGCCCTTATATGAGGTTGTTCTCACTTGTTTCAGCACCTACATATATCTGGGAGTGGAGGGCAGGGCGACACTCTCTGATTTGATGATATACGTCGGTTCCGTTCCAACTAAACACCTAGATTCATTTGACGCCAAACTTCACGAGAGTTTCCGCCGTATCGTCAAGGAGGGTGTGGACCTAAATCGTATGAGAATGGTGATTGATCGGGATGAGCGCCAGGTATTCCATTTTATCACAATGTTTTCAACATTTTCTAATAGTTTTCAAGCTTCGTAGTAAAGTTGAATCCGATGGCGGAGATGCATTCTCACCAATCATGATTGCCAACTTTCTTTATGGACGCTCGGATGGCTCGCAAATCGAGGAAGCTTTGGATCAGATCAAGTTCTCTAACACGTTGAGAACCTGGTCAAGTGAGCAATGGGCCGACCTTATTCAAAAGTGCGCTCATTCTGAGCAACATTCATCTATCTTGTATATAACTCATTATACCTTGCAGATACCTTGTTGCACCTAATCGGGTGATTGTTCGCGGAAAACCTTCTGCAGCAGTTGCCGAGCGCCTTGAGAAAGAAGAAAAGGCTCGCATCGAAGAACAAAAAGAGACTCTAGGTCCTGAAGGTTTAGCCCAGAAAGCTAAGGAACTGGAAGAAGCCAAGGCTGAACACGAAAAACCGATACCTACCGATGTTTTGAAGTCTTTCCCCTTACCCGATGTGAAAAATATCTCTTGGATCCCTGTGCAGAGTGTTCAGCAAGCAGGAGCTGGCCGCAAGAGTGAGGCGCCAACTGTGGCGAACGATATTAGCCGTCATGTGAGCGGAGACGGTCCGCCTCTGTCATTTTTCGTCCAATACGACCATGTCAAGGTGCGCGCACTTATAATTCATGCCGAACCAAAGCTCAGAGTTCGCACATCCAGTCCGATTTCGTCAGCGTCCATGCTCTTCTGTCCCTAGCAAGACTACCCACCCACTTACGCCCGTGCGTACTCTTCATTACTGTGCGGCCATTCGTACTCATAGTTGCTGTAGATACTTCCAACCGTACCTCGGCTCCTTCTTTTCTCTACCTGTGAAGCGCCAGTCTGGCGAACGTCTCTCTCATGAGGAAGTTGTTGACCAATTGGATGATCAAACGGTCTCCTACGAAGTCAACCACGGTATCTCAGGAATGTTTGCCGAGACGCTGCGTGTCACCATATGTGTGGAAGTGGCGAAGTATGAGTTGGCGGTAGCTTGGTTGAGGGACCTACTTTATGGCAGCGAATTCACGAAAGAGAGGTATGTCTTGTTCCCTAGTTTTCCTGCGGCCTAAAGCTTAAGTGATGGCGGTTTGAAAAGGCTTCAGATCGTTGTGGCTCAGATACAACAGGCGTTACCCGGACTCAAACGAGATGGGAGCACGGTGCTATCAGCTGTTACGACAGAGTTGCTGCACGATGAGAGCTCCACTACCCGGGCCGGCGGAGTGCTTATTCAGTCCGACTTCATTCGAACCCTCTCGGAAAAAATCCACAAAGCTCCCGAAGAAGTTATCAAAGAGTTCGAAAGCCTCCGTCGATACAGTGAGTACCTTGAGCACATATCCGGCGATTCTCTCTACTCATCGGCGCTCCCAGTCACTGACCCCACCGGGGCAAGGTTCTCTGTAACCGGGAATATATTGGGTGTCCCCAACCCACGGAGTGTGTGGAACAAGCACTTCGGTGACGTCCTCCCCGTGAGCAACGCTATCAACAACTGAAGGAATTCCTTACTGACCCGATTCGGCTACTGAAGGAGGTGCCACTGTCCCCTGTTCCTCTAGCATCCGATACGCTAAGCAATGTCGGCAAAAATCCGACGAAACGTGTAACATAGACATTATTACTATTGAACCCACAAGCTAACACTTCTCCTAGGCTATTGTAGTTACGCTCCCTACGATCGAAAGCTCATTTGTCAGTTATATCGGGAAAGGGATTCAAGGGTTCGACCATCCGGACTACCCCGCTCTCTGCGTTGCGGCAGAAATCCTAAGCGCAACAGAGAGTTTCCTTTGGGTGTGTATTCCTATGCTCGATTTTCTACGCTACTTAGGGGGTTTCAGCGATACATCCGAGGCTCAGGGCTGGCGTACGGTGCTTTCGTTGGAGCTGACCTCGAGTCTGGCCGGGTCGCGTTCTCGCTCTATCGAGTACGTTCTATGGTGTTATCTGATTGTCACTTCCCCTTTGATGAGACCCGTCATCTTGGTAGAGTTCAAACAGCCTTGAAGCTTTCAAACAAGGGGCGACCGTCGTCCGTGGTCTCGTTGATGGCTCAGTATGTTCCTAAATATCTATGCTGGAGCCTCATTCCGAATGCTTCGCAGATTGCGCTAGAAGATACAGGCCTGGATGCTGCCAAAAGCACTATTGTTTACAACGTTACAAGGGGCGTCTCGACTCCTGGGCGAGCGGTTCGTTGACGCTTAATCATAGCATGCATTGGCTGACGCGTGTCTTATCTCTCAGGCGGTAACATCTTTCGTGAACCAAGCACTCAAAGGCGTATCACAGAATCACAACACTGATCTCCTTGAGAAGTACCAAGAAGTAAGCAAGGACGACGTTCTGCGAGTATTGCAGCAGTACTTCCTCCCACTGTTTGATGCTTCGACCTCGGTCGTTGTGTCAGTAACTGCACCGGGAAAGGCGCAGGAAATCATCGAAGGCTTGAAAGATGCGGGCTTCGACGTCGAAAGACGGACATTGGAGGTTGAACACGAGGACGGAAGCGAGAGTGGAAGCGAGAGCGAGAGCGACGAGAGCAAGTAATCTCACTAACTCAAGTTTTTCTCGTATTGTACTACGTAAATAATACGTCCAACCTGGTTTCATCGGTTCCCTGGCTGTGGAAGTCCTGCGTGCTCCATTCCTGCTTCGAGTTCAGCGGTTTGCTCGCCCACAACCTCGATTCGGTTTTCATTTGCTTCTCCTGGCTTCAGCTCAACATTTTCTAAGAAATCATTCTCGACCAGGAAATGAATGGCTTGGGAGAGATTGGACACGGTCATGCGAATCTCGGGCAGCAAAAGCTATAAACATGCACGCGTGATCATCAGCACAAAACAGAGGGAAGGACAGGCAGTATAGCTATGTTGCTCGCTCACGTTACGAAGAAGAGATGGCCGCGCCGCGAATGGATTTCGTGGTGGCATTTTTGGCTGGGGTGGGGGGGCTCTGCGAGAACGATTTGCGGACTCGGCCTTTGCGAGGATCGATGGTTGGCTGGCTGCAGCATTGGCAGGTCTAGTACAGGAGGACGACGAGGTGGTGGGTCCGAGTTGTGAGTGAACGTTGGCAGTATGTGGCTTCTCCAGCTCAGCATCCGAAGACGACCCATACGCCACGATCCCATGCGGTCGCTTGGCAGACACCTCCTCTGGTGCGGCGTCGTCATCATCATCATCATCGCCGTTATCATCCGAGCCTAGATGCAATGCCACATCCGCATCCGCATCCCTTGCGGATGGTGCACTTGGCACGCTTGGTGGCCGAGGAATTTCCGTATCTTTCACAGCTGGCGGTCTCGACGATGGCAGAGTCTGAGCGGAAGAGGAGGCGATGCCATTAGGAACCGAGCTTCTCTCATTGACGCGATTCCGACTGTATGCGCCACGACCAAAGGGCCTTCCACCTCTCCCCCGTCCCGTTCTCGTCACCGCCACTTCCGGGTCAGATGAAAAAGACTTGAAACGTTTGTTTCCCATCAACGCGAGATGATCGGGGTGCAACTCGCCATTCGCCAAAGCTTCCTCCAGCTTGCGCTTCTTCTCTGCGGTGCGCGTGTCTGTTGGCCAGCGGCGTTTACGCTCCGCGATCCAGGCTGCGATTTCTTCGGGCGTATCGAGTCGCACGTTCGTGCCTAGGATAGGAATAGGCTTCCTGGTGAAACCCCAGGCAGCACACCAAGAATGGTTAACTAACCCTTCCTGGCTGTGTATGGACGAGGACGTACCCCTTCAGACTCGGGTCAGCGTCCCAATCTGACTGGCGCTTGTGGGCATGCCACCCTGGTGGATAGATAAGATGACGGTCCATCATGTGTATCTGCACAGATTTCACAGAGCCAGTAAATGTGCAGCCCGGACATGTGCACTTGCTATTGCCGGGGGTGTACCAGTGCGTTGGTGGGGCACCACGAGGAGGAAAGCTGCGACCAGCGGAAGCCGAAGGCCCACGCGAAGGGCGATTGCTGAAAGAGGGGGTGGACGAATGAGAAGGGTTATAAGTGGAAGAGTAGGAGTATCCGTGGGTGTTTACATGTTGCCGAGGTGGATGGGGGACGGCGTGAGAGTAGGAGTAGGGGTTCGTGAGCGCACTCGTGAGCGAGCGAGCGACAGAGGCGGGATCCATCCGGCAAATCCGGGCCGAAGAGGCAAAGAATAAAACGTGGTTTAATACGGTTAAAACGTCACACGGTACTAAGCACAATTGCACAAACAGTACGGTAAAGGCCTCATCCGAGACCAACAGTAGATACGTACAGGGAATGACTGGAGAATGCACATACACCGCATTTGGAGTAAAAAACGAATAGAGAAAGAACGAAGGAGACACGCACAAGGCACCCCCACCACACTCAGTAATAGCATCGACGCCAACTCAGCAGGCGAAAAAACTAAAAGGAGATAGCGGGGAGCAGTCGACTTTAAGGTTTTGAGGGGGGGAACAAGAAACGCGAAAGATGTGGGGATTTGAAGCATGATAAGACGTTTAGGCGAGAAGTCCGTCATGACTGGCGCAATAACGACGTGGTGGAAACGAGAAGATCGATACATGTATATGGACACTAGTGGGTCAACGCCCGTGAATATAATCCCATCGGTAGCCATTGCGAAGCCTGGAGAGCGAGACGTCGATGTGAAGGGTTGAGAAAGACTCAGTCCTGGGGGTCCTCCTCTTGGCTCTGATGCTCCTTGCCAACTCGCCTCTCCTTCTCACTCTCCAGCTGGTTATATAACAGGAAAAGGGCCTTCTCATTCGCCTCTGGGGTACCAACGATAGTGAACATACGCTCGCCTGTCTCATCGTGCGGTGCTTTGGCAATAGAGATCTTGGAGCCAGAGAGGCGCCTGATCTCCGTGATTTTGGTGCCACCACGGCCGATGATGCAGCCAACCATATCGGACGGTATGGAGATATTTTGAGTGCGTAGGTTGGCCGGATTTCCAGCCGTTGGCGAGGGAGGGCTAGGGGCACGCGCATTAGAGTCACCATTGGTACGCTTGCCGTTGTAACTTGACTGATAACCATGAGAACGCCGTCCGCTGGAGCGCTCATCAGCCACGCCAGGATCGTAGAGAACAGTGCCGAGGCCCCTTTCCCAGTCTTCCAATAGGCATCTGCCTATTTCCTCGATGGCACGGCCGATGGCCTCGGGTGAGCCCTGAACGTCAACGACACGCTCGGTAGACTGGGGAAGTATCTCCTTGGAAGCGACCATACGGGCCCCGGAGCCATCCTGTATGGCCTTTATTTTG
>WNFI01546436.1_pt1 | contig 10891 bp, 11 predicted proteins | sample 5400471 | NCBI WGS metagenome assembly WNFI01 (sample SAMN13153348, study PRJNA577476) | soil metagenome | isolation source: 100 cm saprolite on Douglas fir-dominated hillslope | place: USA:California | collected 2013-09-17 | reverse complement strand
CTGCTGGAAGATCGTGTTGTTGTACGCGCCAATCTCACTCCGAATCGCGCCTAGCGCCAGCGTGGTGACAAAGGTGTTGTCGCGCTGCGTAATTTTGAGCCGCGCTGGCTGCTCCGATGCCAACTGTTGCTGGAATTCGTCCGGGATGGTTAGTGTAATCAGGGCGGTAGTGCTGGTATTGCTATCGGGTAGTTCAGTGACAATCAGCGCTTTACTTTGTTTCAACGTTTTCATCAGATCGGGCGCGGCCTGGCTGTTAATCACGGCAACCGGGAAGCCCTGGGTGATATACCGCGCGGTCTGGGTTCCGATGAACACGGCAGCAAGAATAGCGATCCCGGGTAAAATGAACGGCGGAGCGAGCAGCCAGAACAGCGTCTTGCGATCCCGTATAAGTTCACGTAGTTCTTTGGTGAAAACCACCCGGAAGACAGGCCAGGGATTCATGCTTTTTCTAACTCCGCTTCGCGCAGGGCTTCATCCTTGAGCGCCTGTTCCCCGACGATATTGACAAAAGCAGTTTCTAGATCGTTCGCGTTTTGAGAATGCATCAATTCCATCGGCGTTCCCGTTGCCAGAATACACCCTCGGTGGATAATCGCAACCTCATCGCACAACCGCTCCACTTCGTCCATATGATGCGTGGAAAGGATGACACACCGCCCCTCATCCTTGAGCCGCCGGATCAGGTCGCGAACTGCCCGCGTGCTCACCACGTCTAGCCCTGCTGTTGGCTCGTCAAAGATCACGTTGCTCGGATCGTGGACGAGGGCCATGCCCATCACGACTTTGCGAGTCATGCCCCGGCTAAAGCCGTCGGTTTTGCGATCAATGAAGTTTTCCATGCCCAGATCGTGAACCAGACTGTCGATGCGGCTTTCGAGTTTGGGGCCGCGCCCCGCCTACAGTTGCGGTGCCGCGATCCGGTTCGATGACAGTTGACAGAATTCGCAGTGTCGTGGTCTTGCCTGCGCCGTTCGGGCCAAGCAACCCGAAAACCTGCCCGTCCTGCGCATCGAAGGTCACGTCCTCAACAGCCTGAAATTTCTTAAAACGTTTGGCGAGGTGTTCAGTATGGATCATGAAATGAGTGTCTTGCCTTGAACAATCAGTATGAGCTATCAGATTTTAGCAGCAACCGGCAACGACGATGGCGCTTGTTAGAGGATCGTTATGACATGCCTAGTCCACGCAGAAGGTCAGGCGTAACGCGCACCAGCAGATCATGAACAGGTTCAAGCGCCAACCCGACGATAGGCCACACAAACACAAAGTTCCAGCGGATCAGCCCATTGAGGCTGCCGCCCGGTGACTTTGAGTAATCCCAGGGTTTAGCGCCCGCGATTTTCCAGACCAGCCACCCGCCCACGTACTCGACTGTCCAGAAACCAACGAGATAGACCGCTGCCCGAACAAGAAAGAATTGTGAGCGCAGCGCATCGTGCAGCGGCTCATACAGGAAGGCCGCTGAGCCATACATCGGGAAGGCCCACAGCGACGTTTCACCCATCAACAGCCAGTTTTGGACCTGACGAGATAGCCGTCGAGTCACTGCCGTCCAGACAATCTCGCCACACCAGCCCATTCCACCATAAATGAAAAAGCGCAGGAACATAATAGATGCCTAGCGCGAATCGTTGGCTTGGAGACGGAGCAGGGTCAAGGCGCACATATTGCGCGGATAAGAAATGGCGAATCCGAAACGATAAGCGTTATCTTCGAGATATTTCCACAGCGCAATATTCCGGGCGTCTTGGTCGTCGAACGCTTCACAAGCAATACAGTTGATGTCTACCGCCGTACCAAGTTGATGCTCGGAATGGCCCTCCCACGCCGAATAATGTTCGGCATTGGTGACAGCCTGAAATAAATTGGAAGTCCGCTGCCACTCCTGGAATACCCAATAACGGAATGTCGCAGCTTGCTCATCATAGGAACGATATCCCGAACTTACGACGGGCGAAAAACCTTGTGCTTGCGCATCAGCAAACAAATCATGCAATGGTTGTCTCACAATCGCCGCGACCCTGCCACCTCCGGGCAACCCCGTCTCAATCAGGTTGGGTTGATAATTTGACGGCAACCCGTTTGTCTTATCAACCGGATAGTAGGTGCAGTCCGTACAGTCTGCCAGGGCAACCGGGCCAGAAAGATCGGCGACAGGGCACAGGTACGAGACGGGTTTTTCGTTGCCCCGGTTGAGGACGGTAGAAATAAGCTGTCGTCCTGAGGCGGTGAGTCCGAAAAACGCTGCGATAAGAAGCAAAATCGCCAATCCAACGATTAATATCCAGCGGCGTCGTGTCATGTTGATTCAGCCTTGATGCGAGCCTCGTTCGCGAATATCGTTACGGCGCACTGGTTGTCGGTTCTTGAATGCCCTGTGGCAGATCAAGCAGAGTCCGCAGCGCGTCTATGAGCGTATTAACCGTTTTCTTCAGGCTATCGGGACTAACTGGCTTCGCGGGCAGCTTGACGTAATCCGGAAAATCAACTTTCAAAATATCAAACTGTGCCTTGACTTTAGCAGCACTATCGGGATTTTCCAACCCTGTACTGATCACGTCCCAGCGAGCCTGCGCAACCTGTAGAAAGGCTACCGCACCGCGATATTTCGCTGGCTCAGCGATTTTGCCATCCTGCAAGGACTCTGTGTATTCAGTTTCGACGGACTGGACGAGTTTCACAATCACCTCGCCCAGGAATTGCGTGTCGGTCAGATTTGAACCGACCAGCGCCTGTTCCGCCGTGTCCGCCGCGTCGAGAACGGCCTGATATGCCGCATCCATTTTGGCCGTATCGCCTGCCTGTGCCGCCAGTCCTGTGTACACATCAAGGGCAGTTTTGAGTGCCGTGTCAGCATTTTGCGCCGCAAGATCATTGTTAATCGTCGCAAACTCGGCGTTGGCATCGGCGGCATGGGCTGCTGCCAGTTTATAATCAGCGGCCTTCCACAGGGTAACGCTTGCCTGCACATATCCGCGAATCTTGTCCAGCGAAACACTGTGTTCGACATCAGCAGAGGTATAGCCCACGTCAGCTTGAGCGCCTCGTACCCGGTCCAATTTGAGTAAGCCAAATAACATTAAGCCACAACCAAGCATCACCGCTAATCGCCAGACATTGCGCTTCAAGAGGCAGTTCCTCATCTTTGAGCATATGATTTTGTGCAGGATGTAGAGGCACGGCTGATCTGTGCCTCTACATTTTTGCGGAAGAAATCTTACGACGAAATATAGAAGCAGCCCTGGTTGGGAACGGGTGCTTGCCGGATGGAGTTGGCAAACTGGGTCATCGGTATTTTCCAGTTATGGCCCTGTTCCGCCGTCGTTCCACCCTGATTCCACCAATCAGGATCGTTGACATAGATGTAGTTCGCGTCGTAGCCGGTGACGATGACAAAATGCCCGCCAGTGTCCGCCTGATTCTGACGTCCCACGAGTGGCCCGTATGAGATCAGCATCAAGGGCGGACGGCCTGCGGCAACCTCAGCCAGCACATTCTGGAGCGTCGCGTTATTCGTCAACTTGAGCGTAATGCCGTGTCTCGCTGCCAGCGGCACAAGCTGATCAGTGCGCAAGCCGTTATCGTTGGTTGCCAGTGACGTTTCAGAAGAAAGTTGATCAATCGTGACTGGTTGCGGCGGAAGACCCTTGACCTTGCGCGTCCAGTCGATGTACATCGTCACACACGCCGGACCGCAATCGTTGCGATAACGGCGGGCATCAGACGCCTCCTGAGAACGGTAGGGCACATCGATCATCACAGGCGTACCGGAAAGCGAACTGATAGGCGTCCAGCGGATCGCGTCAAAAGCAATTTCACGATTCAGTTCAAATGTCCAGTCATTGAGAAAAACAGCGCCCGGCCCTTGCTGCGTTGGATCAATTTGGAATGTGCCGAGCATTAACCAGTCATTCTTCACAGCCGATTGCGCCGCACTGACCAGCCACTCGCCGGGATGGTCCTTGATTCCGTGTATCTTGTAACGGGCGTTTCCCGTTGTCGCGTGCTGGCCTGGGATATAGGCTTCGATCTTATACCAACCAGCCTGTTTAATTTGTGGATCGTAGGCTGCCCAGACATTGGCAACGCCCTGATCAACCGCGCGATACTTACCCGTGCCGCCATTAGGGCTTGGATAGGTGCTGAAACCAGGCTTGCTGGGATCATAAACACCATCCCGATAGGTGGGCGAGCCAACCGTGACCACAATGGGCGTGCCGGATTGAACGGGCGTCCCGGCAGAACCGGGTGGCGGCGTAACTAACGCGCCCGCCACCGTATGATCGATGGGGACAAAATGTGCTGCATCAATATGACCGAACGCCCACCAGCTAAACCCGGAAGCGTGATAGGTATTGACAGCTAAGGTGCGGGCCTGATCCATAAGGGTGGGGTCAGTTGCATAGCCAGAGAGCGCCGGGAAAATCGGACGACCATAATTGCCCCACGTCTTATAGGCTTCATCCAGAGCAGCTTGCGGCGTGGTGCTGAAATCGGCCCAGTATGCCTGGGGGTGGATGCTGTTAACAAATGGGTACCACTCTTGCGGGAAAATCTCGTTGTAGTGGGCTTGACGGGCATCGACGCTCATGCCGATGTGAAACGATCCCGGTACAGCGCTGCGAATCTTCAGCATCAATGCGCGGATCGTATCCTGACCGCCTGCATAGAAACCGGGATATGGCTCTACGTCGAGGATCATGGAGCGAACGCCCGGACGCTGGCACGCCTGAATGATAATATTAGATTCTGCATCAATGTCAAGACCACGCGGCACGCACCACGCATGGAATTCCAACCCATACTTTTGTAAACCATTGACCCAGCTATCAATCGCTCCGGGTCCGTCAATACGCAGGCCCGGCTTCGAATCATACTTGGACATCCAATCCGAGCCATCGCTGGTTTTGACCCATACAGCGCTGACGGCTGGCGCGTAGGTGAGAATCGTTTGTGCGACATCCTCAATCGAGGATTCGCCGATCTGATCGCCTGCTACCAGCCACACTGCTGACTTATTGTCGTAAGGGGTGATTATCGCCATATCGCCTGCCTCCCAATTAGCCGCCGATATGCGCGATCTTATAAGAATTGTTTAAAAAAACAAATTATTGCGGCGGAACAGATTTACTCAAGCTGGAACCAGACTATGCTAAAAGTGACATACTCCCCTTGGCTAAAGCCGGGGCTTTACGGCGCTTTCGGTAATCTTTACGTTCGCCGCATAGTGACCTATACTCACCTCAGGAATGCGGCGACAACAAACGAGTGCTTCATGCAGCGACTCAGAGTCTGGTTTCTGATTGTAGTGACTGTAAGCGTGCTGGCTTCCGGCTTGGTAGCATATGCGCAAGACGGAACCGTGCATATCGTCCGCGATGGCGAAACACTCACGAGTATCGCGCAGCGCTATCACACCAGCGTTGATGCCCTGATTGCCGCCAATCATCTCAAAGATGGTGATAATTTGTACGTCGGGCAGCGGCTGCTTATTCCAGGCACGACCACGCGGCAGGTAACGGTGAAATCCTCGCCAGGAACCTATATTGTCCAAGCTGGCGATACACTCATTGGCATTGCGAATCAGTACGGCATCTCTGTCGATCAGCTTATGGCGGCCAACAAATTAACCGACCCGTCATTGGTGCGCATTGGTCAGACCCTCAAAATTCCAGGTCAAAGTGATTCGGTGGCATCCACTCTGCCACCGTTGCCTGACGGGCAGCAAACCCTGACCCCTGCCGCAAACGGTCCAGCCATCGCCGTTGAAATCGCCAACGGGCATCTCGTCAGTCTGACACTACAAACGGTTTCGTCCGGCAAACAGTCTTTGCCGCTGACGTGCGAAGCCAAGATTGCTTCGCAGCTTGCCATGATGTACGGCTTGAATTTTGATGAAGCCAGCTTTTTGAGCCGTCTGCCACATTCACTCAATCCACAGCGCGGGTTTGTAGGCGCGGTCAACGGGCGTTTCTACTGGCCTGCGGATATCGTGGGTGGCACTGCAAATGGACCGGGTGGCTATGGCGTTCACGTCGAGGGTTGGAAGCCAACCTTTGAGGCGCTCAGCGGTTTCCAGGTGCGGCTCCTTTCTTCCAATCCAACCGCAGCCCAGACTCAGATCGATTCTGCACTCCGTCATGGTTATCCGGTGGCAGTGTGGGCAATTCTGGGCTTTCGCGCAAACATCGCCCGCAACAGCGTATGGATCGGTGCGACGGCAGACGGTACAGTGATAGATTGCGGTGGTCCTGCTCCCAACTGCTATTACCTTGCCAGCGGTGAACATGCTTATCTAATTCTTGGAAGGAACGCCGATGACTATATCGTTTACGACCCTGGCAAGGGTGACATCACCAATTATCCGCGATCAACGGTGATTACAGGCATCACGACGTTGTTCGCCGTGCCCACTGGTTCAGCGCCGGGTGGCATCATCGTTCCTCGCACGGGAAGTCTGCCAGACCTGAGCAGATTACCAACATGGTAGGACGTTATCTAAGAGCCGCAATGCCAAAAAGCCTATCAGTTAAGATTAAGATATATCTTTGGTATACGGTAGGGCTTGCGCGGGTAGATACGATCTCAAGTAAAATAGATGCTGGATCTATGGATTTATTCGCAATCTCCGGGTATAGTAACAGTATAAAATCGGTTAGAACTTGGATAGAATCATATGAGTTTTGATGAACTTGTGGAGGAGCGTAGACTCCCTATGAGGCCTTCACCAATCGAGACAGGAGGCTTGTTGAAAGCCAAAGTAACTGGTAGCTTGAATTATACGTGGAGCCTTTTTGAAGCATTTATACGTTTCGTCGTTGCCGAAATCCACATTAGCTTAGAAAGGAGTACCGCGCAGTCCGCTGCCGCCTGATGGCGATGGCCCTTTGCGCGAATCTCTATGGCAGAAGCAAAGCCGCAAACCAAGCGAAATCCCATTGAGCCTGCTGAAGCTCAGGTTCTTGTTGTCGAAGATAATGTGCCCAACTTTGTGCTAATAGCGCGAATGCTGGCATTTATGGGTGTGCAGCGCTGCGAGTGGAAAACGTCGGGCTGGCAGGTCGTCCAGTTTGCCGACACACTACCCCGCATCGATCTCATCCTGATGGACATTCGCCTACCCTACGAGGACGGCTACCAGGCGCTACAAAAGGTGCGGGCCAGCAATCGCCTTCGCGAGACCCTCGTTATTGCTGTAACCGCTGAAGCCAGCGAGGAGCAGATGAGCAAGGCGAGATCGTCGGGCTTTGATGGTTTCCTGGGTAAACCGCTTGATCCGGATCGTTTCCCTGAGCAGATCAAGCGGATTTTGAACGGCGACCCTGTTTGGGAATGGAAGTAACGGGATATAGGCCTATATCCCGTTTGATTTGTCTGCTTAAGCCATAAGCTGCTTATAAAGCTGTTGTGTTTCGCGCTCCAACGACACGCCCTGATCCGCAAGCGTATCCTGCAACTTCTGATAGTGACTTGCAGCCTCACTGCGTCGGCCAAGGTCAGCAAACAGAGTCATCACGCGGCGGTGCAAATCCTGACGACGCGGGTTCTCTTTGATGGCCTGTTGCAATAATGCCAGCGCGGACTCGGGCCGTTTTTCATTCAAGCGGACGCTTGCCATTTCAGCCAGCGCCTCAAGATATCCAGTTTGGTATTCCTGGCGTCGTTTGACGATCCACGCTTCATTATGGCCCTGCAAAAAGGGGCGATGGTATAGATCGATGACACGCTGCCAAGCACGTACACGGTTCTCAGGAGCCGCCGTGCGTCCATCCACCAACGCGCCGACGAAATCGGTCACATCATAATGGATGCTCAGTTCAGGGTTGACCCGGTATGAGCCATCTTCGTGGATTAGCACATCCACGCCCAGGGATTCAAGTGCCTTGTGCAGGCGGCGCTTGGTGACGTGAAAGACATTTACCGCCTGATCGGTATTCAAATCGGTCCAGAATGCCTGACAGATCTCCGAGCGTGTGACTACGGGTCGGTCCAGCGCAAAAAAGAACAACAGGCGCGGCAGGTGGCCTTCCCAACTATCAATCGACTCGCCATCGAGAATCACGGTCCCTGGGCCAAGCCCGAAGATTGCTACGCGAGCATTTTCCTCAGTCTGGTTTTCGTAGAAATCGTGGGCGATCAGTGTGTCGTCGCGGAGCATGTGTGCTTTGTGCTGAGCAATGAGCGACATCCAGGGGAAGCGTGGCACATTGCGGCTGCTGATGACAAGGCGGCAGCGTTCCGGCAGCGTGTCTACGAGAGCTTCAAGGAACGTTTGGAGATCGTCGCCGATGGTGGCGCGGTCAAATTCATCGAGCAGCAGAATGAATGGCTCTGCTGTGAGGCGATCCAGGTCTTCAGAAAAGGCTTCGAGCAGCGGCGTAAGATCGCGTAGATCGTCCAGCGGGACCATGTTTATCGACGTGCCAAAGGTTGGCACCTGTTCTGCCATATCATGCGTGAAACCGGCGATAAATGATGGGATGTCGATATCGTCGGAGCCAATAGCATAGTAAAACACGGGGACGGACTCATCCGCAATCAGGCGACTAACCAGGGCAGTCCGGTAGCGACTGGCTGGGTGCAGCAAAATTACACGTACATCCGACGCGTAGTCTTTAAACTTACTATAAAGTTGATCAACGATGGTGTTCAGGGTCATTGCAGTCCTCGCAGCATACTATTCACATGACCAATAACTATATATCATGTCTTTTGAAATTGCCAGACTAAGGATTGCGTTCCTGTACATTTCCAAATACTTAGTAAGTGAGCAACGTCACCTTACCACGCGTGTACATCAATCGTTTGAAGGGGCAGCAACGTATGTTCATCGACGCCTGGGGCCGTGATGCGATGATTATCCCACCACTGGTAAACGGATAGATAAACAGTGAACCTGCCTTCATCCAGTGGATATGGCAGCCTGAGATCACGTTCCTCAACATAATAGCGACCCGTTACCCAGTGGCTTGTCTGCGGCGATTCATCCGGGACATGCGGCGGCCCATCGTCTTGAGCCAGACCCATAGGCGTCATAGCATACAGGCCAATGCTGTAGTCCGCCGTGATGGGCCGATCAATTGACCACCACAGGCGTATGTGGATACTTTCACCCTCATGGAAAACCAACCCCTGCGCCGTCGGAACGCCGGAAAGCTCGGCCCCGTGAAAACGAAGGCCGTTCTCGAATAGAACCCCCGCCTCGTTTGGCGCTCCCTCGTACAATCTGAATAGACACGTTGGTAGGCCGAAAAATTTTCCAGGCACGCGATTAGTTTCAACGGCCTTTACTGTAGCCGGATCGCTCAGCCAATTGGTCGTGATGTACCAGACACGTCGGTAGCCTTTCGGGTCGGAAACATAGGGTAATCCTGTCGGAAATTCGACTTTTTGAAAGTAATCCCATGCTTCAATCGGCCCGCATATATTATTCTTATCCACCGTCACAACGTCGCCGGGGCGTAAGAGTTCCTTGAGCGTTCTTAAATTGTCATACAGAGGAACATCGGTCCGGTATACGATGCCCTGAAATTTATCCAGAAGGCCGGGCCAGAACATTAAAACTGCCAATCCGATGGCGGCTACATATGCTCCTCGACGCGGCAAATAAGACAGACCCAGCCCAATCCACCAGGCAAAACCGGGAAGCACCCACCACAGATAACGATAATCTTGAAAGAGTCCAATGTTTCTCTGGAAGAAATACGGCAAGGCCAGTGCCACAACCCAGGCGAGCATTGCCAGCGCTTTCCAGGTCAAACGACGGCGCAGGATGATGAGCGCAGTCGCTGCTACAAACAGCACCATCCAGACAATCAGGGGTGGGCCAAGCAACGCTGAAAAAGCGTTGTAGAGTGCCGTCGGCAATGGCGGAAGCGCAAGTGTCGCGTTGTAACCGGTGCGTGTAAGAAATAAATCGCGCTTGCTGAGCACGTCATAGAGAATGAATGGTGCTACGAACAACATTGGCAACCACCAGCGCCAGATTTTTCGCCGGTAGATAAAGAGTGTACAGAGGCCAATCAGCAGAAAGATGAAGATGCTGGTGTAGTGACTGAAGTACATTGCCAGCAGACTTAGCGCCAGTACAATGGCGCGACGCAGTGACGGGTGATCGAAGTACCGAATCGTCAGCCACAGCGCCAATGGCGTGAGCGCCAGTACAGGGATGTATCCGCGTATGAGCACGCTGAGGAAAATATCATAGGCGACGGCGGCATATGCCAGCGTTGCGAGGACAGCCACGCGCTCATTCCACAACCGGCGCGAGACGCGATAAAAGCAGGCAATGCCGATCAAAGATAGCAATACCGACAACATGCGCAGCACTTCGGGCCGGATGCCAACAACACCTTTCCACGCCCACAGCAGCAGAAAAAACAGCGGCGGCCAGTCAGTCGGTGTCCAGCGAATTGTATCTGCCGCCGACCCCAGCGTTTGCCACGCTGACCATACCTCATCCCAGTTGACGGGCAGCACCGTGAAATATATGAGCCGACTGGCCGCACTGAGCAGCAGTATCCCCGTAAGCAGAAACAGTACGCCGTGTCTGCGAATCGCTGGTAATGTCATTCATTCTCTCGATTTCTGCCGGAGAAAAAAATACGGCTGAGCAATGCTAAAGGTCAATCATGCACAAGTTCTGCATTGTTTATTGAGGTTTCGTAAATCCTCTATCAGGTTCGGCTTTCGCCTGGGCAGAGATGGAATATATGATAGCTTGCTCAAAAGAATTTTGGGTAGTGGTCAACTGGTAAGTGATGACGCGACTTCCAGATTCAGTACTTCACCGATTTGGGGTTTCTTGGGCCAGGCCGATGAGAAGTCCTTCGGGGCCGCGGATATAGCAGAGTCGATACGAGTCCTCGTACTGAACCACTTCACC
>WNFI01117315.1_pt1 | contig 10891 bp, 1 predicted proteins | sample 5400471 | NCBI WGS metagenome assembly WNFI01 (sample SAMN13153348, study PRJNA577476) | soil metagenome | isolation source: 100 cm saprolite on Douglas fir-dominated hillslope | place: USA:California | collected 2013-09-17 | reverse complement strand
GGCAACAAGGTCGCCCCGAACTCCTTTTTGTGGAGCATCGCGAACCGCGTCTCCTACTACATGAACCTCTCCGGCCCGAGCCTGACGGTCGACACCGCCTGCTCCTCCAGCCTCACCGCGCTGTACCTGGCGTGCGAGGCCATCGGCTCGGGCGACTGCTCGTCGGCGGTCGTCGGCGGCGTGAACCTCGACCTCCATCAGACGAAGCTGGACATCAACTCCCTCGGTGGCGCGCTCTCGCCCGACGGTCTCTGCCGCACCTTCGGCAAGAACGCCAACGGCTATGTGGCCGGCGAGGGGATCGGCGCGATTTTCCTCAAGCCGCTCGATCAGGCGGTTCGCGACGGCGATCACGTTTATGGCGTCATCAAGACTGTCGTGGTCAACCACGGAGGGCGGACCAGCGGCTACACGGTGCCGAACCCAAAGGCGCAGGCGGGCCTCGTCGTGGAGGCGCTGGAGCGGGCAGGTGCCGACGCGCGCAGCATCGGCTACATCGAGGCGCACGGCACCGGCACGGAGCTCGGCGACCCGATCGAGATCAGCGGGCTGACGACGGCGTTCGAGCCGTACGCCGTCGCGAACCAAACGTGTGCGATCGGCTCGATCAAGAGCAACATCGGCCATCTCGAAGCGGCGGCGGGCGTCGTGAGCATGACCAAGGTAATGCTCCAGATGAAGCGGCGGCAGCTCGTGCCGTCACTCCACTCCGCCGAGTTGAACGAGCACATCGACCTCGCGCACTCGCCGTTTTACATCCCTCAGCGCGTCGAGGAGTGGAAGGGGAAAGAGGTCGACGGCGTGGCGCTGCCGCTGCGGGCGGGCATCAGCTCCTTCGGCGCGGGCGGCGCGAACGCGCACGTGATCGTCGAGAGCTATGAGCCGCCGGCGCGAGCGAGCGAGACCGAGCCGGTCGACCTCGTCTTCCCGCTCTCCGCGCGGAGCGAGGAGCAACTGCGCGAGGCGGCGGTCCGCCTGGCGGAGTTCCTCGGCTGCGAGTCCGAAGATCTGCGCGACATCGCGCACACCCTGCAGGTCGGACGGAAGTCGTTCGACCATCGCATGGCCGTCGCGGCCCGCACGCGCGAAGAGCTGCTTGCCGGACTACGCGCCTTCAAAGACGGCAAGAAGACGGAGCGCGTCGTCACCGGCCACGTCACGAGCGCCGAGGGACTCACGCGTCTGCTGAACCGCCGCGAGAAGGAAGAGTTCGTGCACCTGCTCTCGCAGCGCCGTGAGCCGTTCAAGCTCGCCGAGCTCTGGGTCGAAGGGTTGCTGGCCGACTGGTGCGGCCTCGACGCCGACGGCACCGCCAGACGCGTGTCGCTGCCGACTTATCCGTTCGCCGACCGGCGGCACTGGATCGGCGGGAAAACGACGCAGACGACGCAGGCGCTGCTGCCCGCGCCCGGCATGCACCCGCTCCTCGATACGAACGAGTCGACGTTCGAGCGGCAGCTCTTCAAGAAGGTCTTCCACGAGCGCGACTTCTTCATCTACGACCACCACGTCGCCGGCGTGCCCACGCTCCCCGGCACCGCCTATCTCGAGCTGGCGCGGAAAGCGGGCGAAATCGCGGCCGGCAGGCCGGTGCGGAAGATCCGGAATATCCTCTGGGTGAGCCCGATCTCGATCGAGGGCGCGGCGACGAAGGAAGTCTTCGTCGAGCTGAAGCCGAGCGGCGAGACTGTCCACTTCGAGGTCTTCAGCGAGAGCGGCGGCAACAAGGTCCTCCATTCGCAGGGGAAGCTGCTCTACGCGACGAAGCAGGAGCTGTCGGCGCCGGCCGAGGTCTTCGATCTGGCGCAGGTGCGCGAGCGCTGCGCGAAGGCGATCGATGGCCGCGCGGCCTATCCGCTCTTCCAATCGGTTGGCCTCGGCCTCGGCCCCAGCTTCCAGGTGTTGCAGGAGGTCTACAAGAGCGAGGGCGAAGTTCTCGGCAGCCTGAAGCTGCCGGAGAGCCGCCTCGCCGATCTGGAGAGCATGATCCTGCACCCCGCGCTCGTCGACGGTTCGCTGCAGGCCGGCATGGCCGCGCGCCTCGGCGAGAACGTCGGCGAGATGATGGTGCCGTACTCGATCGGCGAAGTGGAGATCCTGCATCCGCTGCAGGCGAACTGCTTCAGCTACACGACCGAGGCGAAGGACGAGAAGCGGACCTCACGCGTCCTCAAGAGCAATGTGCTGATCGTCGACGAGACTGGGAAGGTGCTGGTCAAGATCCGCGAGTCGACGGGCGTCCCGCTCCGCGACGTCCACAGCAAGGCGGAGCAGACCGCCGGTGGCGACGGCTTCTCGCGGCTGTTCTATGCGTTCGCGTGGGAGACGGCGCCGCTCTACATCGACGACGCCAAGCGGAAGAGCGCTCCGGCGATGCTGCTCTTCGACACGAGCGAGGCGCTACGCGATCTGCACCGGCAGCGCGACGGCGCGGCGCGCGTCGTTCTGGTGCAGCCCGGCGATCGCTTCGAGGACCTCGGCGACGACGCCTACAAGATCGACCCGCGCGGCAAGGATGACTTCAGGCAGCTGTTTGACCTGCTGGCGCAGCGGAGCTTCGCCGTCGAGAACGTCTGCTTCGCCTGGCCGCTCGGCCCGCGGCCGGACGCGCTCTCCGGGTCGCTCGAGCGTGGCATCTTCTCGTTCCTCTCCCTCTGCCAGGCCCTCGGCAGCACCCAGAAACTCGAGCACGTTCAGCTCCTCTACGTCTATCCACGGACGTCGGAAGACGCCGAGCCGCACGACGAGGCGGTGAGCGGCTTCGTAAACACGCTGCTGCTCGAGTCGCCCAAGCTCCTCTGCAAGACGATCGAGGTCCGGCAGGAGAGCGCGGAGGAGATCCTCGACGCGCTGTCGGCCGAGCTCCACGCGCACACGCTCGATGCGACGACGATTCGCTACGATGGACGCGCACGGTATCTGCGGCGATTCAAGGCTTTCGAGCTCGAGACCGCTGCGCCGGGCGCGGGGCTGCGCGAAAACGGCGTCTACGTCATCACCGGCGGCGCGGGCGGACTCGGCCTCCTCTTCGCCGAGTATCTGGCGAAGGAGTGCAAGGCGCGCATCGTCCTCACCGGACGCTCGCCGCTGCCGGCTGAGAAGCAGGCCAAGCTCGACGAGCTCGCGAGATCCGGCGCAGGCGTCGTCTACGTGGCCGCCGATGTGGCGAAACGCGAGGACGTGGAGCGGCTGCTCGCGGAGACGCGGGCGCGCTTCCGCGCGATCCACGGAATCATCCATGCGGCCGGCCTCGTTCGCGACTCGCTCATCCGTAACAAGACGGCGGAGGAGATGACCGCGGTGCTCGCGCCGAAGGTCCAGGGCACGTTGCACCTGGACGGGGCGACGCAGGACGACGCGCTCGACTTCTTCGTGACCTTCTCCTCGCTCGCTGCCGTGACCGGCAACGTCGGGCAGTGCGACTACAGCTTCGCGAATCACTTCATGGACTCGTTCGCGGCGTCGCGCGAGCGCCTCCGCGCCGAGGGGACGAGGCACGGCAAGTCGCTCAGCCTCGCCTTCTCGCCGTGGGCCGACGGCGGCATGAAGCCCGACGAGCAGACGGAGCTCTTCTTCCGGAAGGCGTTCGGCATCCGCTCGATCAGCGCGGCCACGGGCCTTGACGCCTTCACGCGCGGCCTCGTCTCGGCGCGGCCGCAGTTCGCGGTCCTCGAAGGCATCCAGGAGAAAGTCGAGCAGGCCTGGGCTGCGCGCACGAAGATGGCCGCGCCGGCCGCTCCGGCACCCGCATCGAGCGCCACGGCGTCCGATTCCGAGGGCGCGCTCGTCGCCTGGCTGCAGAACGAGCTCTCGCAGGTCGTCATGGACTTCCTGAAGATCGGCGCGGCCGACATGTCGGCGGAGAAGATCCTGCTCGACCTCGGCTTCGACTCGATCGGCCTGACGACGTTCGCGAACGCCGTCAACGAGAAGTTCGAGCTCGACATCACGCCGATCCTCTTCTTCGACTATCCGTCGGTCGCCGAGATCGCGAAGCATCTTGCGGCCGAGCGGAAGGACCACCTTCTTCGCTTCTACGGCGGTCCCCCAACACGCGCGCCGCACGCTGGCGGCGCGCCCGTTGCCCAAACGGCGCCGCCGCAGCCGCCGGCGTTCGAGATCCGGAAGGGGTGGAACCCGCCGGAGCGCGAGCGAGCGCAGGAAGCTCCAATGTTCGCGCCGGCCGCGATGCTCTCGCCCGCGGAGCGCTTCGTCAACCAGCCGATCGCCATCGTCGGCATGAGCGGCGTCATGCCGCAGTCCGACGACCTCGACCAGTTCTGGGAGAACCTGAAGGAGTCGAAGGACCTCGTCACCGTCATCCCGCGGGACCGCTGGCGTTGGGAGGACTACGACGGCGATCCCCTGAAGGAGGCGAACAAATCGAGCTCGAAGTGGGGCGGCTTCATGCGCGAGGTCGACAAGTTCGATCCGCTCTTCTTCGGGATCTCGCCGCGCGAAGCGCAGATGATGGACCCGCAGCAGCGGATCTTCCTCGAGCAGGTCTGGAAGGCCGTCGAGGATTCCGGGCAAAGGGTGTCGGACCTCTCCGGCACGCGGACCGGCCTCTTCGTCGGCGCCGGCACGACCGACTACAGCGGCCTCCTGAGCAGCGCCGGCGTGGCGCTCGACGGCTACACCGCCTCGGGCAACTCGCATTCGGTGACGGCGAATCGCGTCTCGTTCCTCCTGAATCTGCGCGGGCCGAGCGCGCCGATCGACACCGCCTGTTCGAGCTCGCTCGTGGCCCTGCACCGCGCCATCGAGTCGATCCACACCGGAAGCTGCGACATGGCCATCGTCGGCGGCGTGCAGGTGATGCTCAGCCCCGCTGCGTTCATCTCGTTCAGCGCGGCCGGCATGCTCAGCCCCGACGGGAAGTGCAAGACGTTCGACAAGGGCGCCAACGGCTACGTGCGCGGCGAGGGCTGCGGCGCGATCTTCCTCAAGCCGCTGGCCGCGGCCGAGGCGGACGGAAACCACATCTACGCGGTGATCAAGGCGACGGCGGAAAACCACGGCGGCAAGGTCACCACGATGACGGCGCCGAACTCCATCGCGCAGGCCGAGCTCCTGATCGAAGCGTACGAGAAGGCACACGTCGATCCAGCCACAGTCGGCTACATCGAGTGCCACGGCACCGGCACCGGCCTCGGCGATCCGATCGAGATCCAGGCGCTGACGAAGGCGTTCTCGGAGCTGTACAAGAGGCACGACAAGGCTCCGGCCGCGACGCCGCACTGCGGCCTCAGCTCGGTGAAGACGAACATCGGGCACCTCGAGACCGGCGCCGGCATCGCGGGCGTGCTCAAGGTGCTGCTGGCGCTGAAGCACCGCCAGATCCCGGCGAATGTGCACCTCCAGGAGGTCAATCCGTACATCAACCTCCCGCCGCAACGGACGCGATCCGCGTCGGATGAGCCGCAGCTCATCGTGCTGTCGGCGAAGAACGCCGACCGGCTCGACGCCTACGTGCGGTCGATGCTCGCCTACGTCGACGAACACGAGGTGGAGCTGGCCGACTTCGCCTACACACTGCAGGTCGGACGCGACGAGATGACCGAGCGCCTGGCGCTGGTCGCGTCGAGCCCCGAGGAGCTGAAGCGGAAGCTCGCGCAGATCCTCGGCGGCGAGACGCCGGGCCACTGCTGGCGCCACAGCATTAGAAAGAAGGATGCGAAGACGCCGGCGGCCGGCGCCGCCGTTCCGGAGCTCGTCGCCCGGAAGGACCTCTCGAAGCTCGGCGAGCTGTGGGTCTCGGGCGAGAAGATCGACTGGCGCGCGCTGCAGAAGGGCTCGGCGCCGCGGCGAATCTCCGCGCCGACCTATCCGTTCGCGCGCGAGCGCTATTGGTTCGCCGCCGGGGAGACGGTGACGGTCGAAGCCGCGCCTCACGGTACGGCCGTCGTCGCGCAGCTCCACCCTCTGGTCCATCGCAACGTGTCCACGCTGCAGGAGCAGAAGTTCGCTTCGCACTTCAGCGGCAATGAGTTTTTCCTCGTTGATCACACGGTGAAGACGGAGGCGGTGCTTCCCGCGGTGGCGTACCTCGAGATGGCCGCCGCGGCCGGACAGCTCGCTGGCGAGCGGCAGGTCCGCTTCCTTCGCGATCTCCATTGGCTCGCGCCGCTCACCGTGGGCGGCGACGGGCGGGACATCGAGGTGTCGCTCTCGCCGGGAAAGAACGAGATCGAGCTCACGATCCGCACGGCGGAGTCGATCCATTGCCGTGGGAAGCTCACGTATCTAGGAAGCGCCGCCAAGCCGGCCGCGCTGAACGTCGACGAGCTCCGCGAGCGTTGCTCGGAGGAGACGATTGCTGGTGCGGATCTCTATCAGTTCCTCCGCACCTCGGAGTTGAACCTCGGCAAGAGCTTCCAGGTCGTCCAGCAGGTCTACGCCGGCCGCTCGGAAGGCCTCGCCGTGGTGCAGTTGCCCGATCATCTGAAGAAGGAAGCCGATCGTTTCTTGCTGCACCCCTCGCTGCTCGACAGCGCGCTGCACGCCGCCATCGGCCTGATGAAGAAGCGCAATCCGGCCAGGCCTTGGAGCGTGCCGTACTCGGCGCGCGAGATCGAGATCTGCGGCTCGCTGAAGGACCTCCGCTACGCGCACGTAGCGTGGGACACCGCGGCCGTGAATGACGAAAAGAGCCCGATCCGCATGCAGTTACACCTACTCGACGGCAACGGAGGCGTGCTGGTGCGGGTGCAGGACTTCGTCGCCATGCCGTTCGTGCAGCCGTCGAATGGAGCGCTGCAGTCGCTCGTGCCGGTGTGGACGCCGGTGATGCCGGAGACGATTGCGGTGCCGCAGCCGGCACGCATCCTCCTGCTCGGCGGCGATGAGGCGCAGCTCGGCTGGCTCCGCACATCGTATCCGGCAGCACAGCAAGTGCCGCTGCCGGCGAACATCGACGAGATGGCGAAGGCGCTCGCCGAGCGCTCCTTCGATCAGTTGTTGTGGATCGCGCCGGAGACGGAGGATCAGGAATACGGTGTTCTCGCCGTCTTCCGCGCCATCAAGGCGCTGCTGCAGTCCGGCTACGCAAATGGGAACGTCGCATGGACGCTCATCACACGCGGCACGCAAGCGGTCACGGAATCCGACGCGATCGAGCCAGCGCACGCCGGAGTCATCGGCTTGGCCGGGAGTCTCGCGAAGGAGTACCCGCACTGGGATGTAAAGGTGCTGGACGTCGAGTCGCTCGCAGCGCTCTCCGCGCGCGATTGCCTCGCCCTGCCGTGGGAGAAGCAGGGAAACGCGCTGGCGCACCGCCGCGGCGAATGGCTCCAGCAGGGCTTTGCGCCGCTGCCGGTGCTCGGCGAAACGGCACCGCTCTACCGCCAGGGGGGCGTGTACGTGGTGATCGGCGGCGCCGGCGGCGTCGGCGAGGTGTGGAGCCGCTTCCTCATCGAGCGCTACCAGGCCAACGTCGTCTGGATCGGACGGCGCGAGCTGAATGCGGCGATCCAGGAGAAGATCGACGCGCTCTCACGCCTCGGTCCGGCGCCGGCGTACATTGCCGTGGACGCGACGAACGCCGCCGCGCTCGAACAGGCGCGCAAGCAGATCCTGGAGACATTTCCGGTCATCCATGGTGTCGTCCATTCGGCCATCGTGCTGCAGGACCAGAGCCTTCTCCGGATGGACGAGGCGGCGTTCCGCGCCAGCCTTTCGGCCAAAGTCGACATCAGCGTGAACGTCGACAGCGTCTTCAGCGGCGACGAGCTCGATTTCCTTCTCTTTTTCTCCTCGGTCGTCTCGTTCTTCAAGACGCCGGGGCAGTCGAATTACGCGGCCGGCTCCGCGTTCGCGGACAGCTTCGCCAGGGAACTGCAGCGGACGCGCGCCTACCCGGTGAAGATCATGAACTGGGGCTACTGGGGCAGCGTCGGTGCGGTCGCCGATGAGTCTCACCACCAGGTCATGGCGCGCCTCGGCATCGGCTCGATCGAGCCGGAAGAGGGGATGGCCTTGCTGCAGGCGTTCGCTGGCTCCGCGGTGCCGCAAATGGTGCTGATCAAGACGCTCGGCCGCGAGCCGCTCACCGGCCCGAACGTCAGCGAGGCCATGACGCGGTACCTCTCGACACTGCACACCTCTCCCGTCCCATCCACCCGAAGCGAGATCGAGCCCCCGCGCTCCACGGAGCTGCCGATGCACATGGGAAGTGACCGGATCAAACAGACCATTGTCGAGACGCTGTCGGCGGCGATCCGCCTGGACGCCGCGGCGATCCGTGGCGATGCACCGCTGGCGGACTATGGCGTCGACTCGATCATCGGCGTGAACTTCGTCCGCACGCTGAACGAAGCGCTGAACATCAACCTCGAGCCGACGAAGCTGTTCGAATACAGCACCGTCGACGATCTCGCGCAGTACATCGCCAGCACGTGGCAGATCGCGGACGCGGCAGCACGGATCGCGCAGCCGCAACCTCCGCGCGTGACGGCAACGCCGGCGCCTGGAACCACGAGCGCCGCGAGCCGCTTCGCCCCGCGCGACCTCTTTGCCGCGGCGGACCAGCCGGAGGGCGAGGCGGGGAAGATCTCCGTCGAGCCGATCGCCATCATCGGCATGAGCGGGCGCTTTGCGGAGTCGGAGTCGCTGGAGTCCTTCTGGCAGCACCTGGCCGAGGGGCGCGATCTTGTCCGCAAGGTCACCCGCTGGAGTGAGAGCGAGTGCGTCGTCGGCGAGCGCCCGGGCCAGCCGCACTGCAGCCACGCCAGCTCGCTCGACACCATCGACCGCTTCGACGCGACGTTTTTCGGCATCGCGTCGCAGGAAGCGACGTACATGGATCCCCAGCAGCGCCTGTTCCTCGAGGAGTCGTGGAGGGCGCTCGAAGACGCCGGCTACGCCGGCAAGGGCGCGCGCGAGAAGCAGTGCGGCGTCTACGTCGGCTGCGGGACTTCGAATTACAGCGATCTGTTCCAGGACCCGCCGGCACAGGCGTGGTGGGGAAACTCGCAGTCGATCGTGCCGGCGCGCATTTCCTATCACCTCGACCTGCAGGGGCCGGCGATCGCCGTTGACTCCGCGTGCTCGAGCGCGCTGGTGGCGATCCATCTGGCGTGTCAGGGGCTCTGGGCGCGTGAGACGGAGATGGCGCTGGCCGGCGGAGTCTACGTGCAGGCCACGCCGCGGTTCCACCAGGTGGGCAACCGCGCCGGGATGCTGTCGCCGGACGGGAAGTGCTACAGCTTCGACGCGCGGGCGAACGGTTTCGCGCCGGGCGAGGCGGTCGGCGTGGTCGTGCTCAAGCGGCTGCACGACGCGTTGCGCGACGGCGATCACATCCACGCCGTCATCGCCGGCAGCGGGATCAATCAGGACGGGAGATCGAACGGCCTGACGGCGCCGAACGGAAGAGCGCAGGAGCGGTTGGAGCGCGCCGTGTACGAGCGCTTCGCCATCGATCCTGCGACGATCCAGATGGTCGAGGCGCACGGCACCGGCACGCCGCTCGGCGACTCGATCGAGCACGGCGCGATCGCGCGCGCATTCCGCGCGTCGACGGACCGGAAGCAGTTCTGCGCGATCGGCTCCGTGAAGACGAACATCGGCCATGCTGGCAACGCCGCCGGCATCGCCAGCTTCCTTAAGCTCGTGCTCGCGCTCGAGCACCGGCAGATCCCGCCATCGTTGCACTTCCAGACGAGCAATCCCGCCATCGATTTCGCCTCGAGCCCGTTCTACGTCAACACGGAATTGAGTGAGTGGGCGGCGAACGGCGGTGCGAAACGCCGCGGCGCCGTCAGCTCGTTCGGCTTCAGCGGGACCAACGCGCACCTCGTGATCGAGGAAGCGCCGGCGGTCGAGCGGACCATTGCTCCGCTGCCGGGCTACCTGATCGTGCTCTCCGCACGCACCGAGGAGCAGTTGCGGCGGCAGGCGCGCAACCTCGTAGCCATGCTCGAGAGCACGCCCGACCTGTCGATGAGCGACTTGAGCTTCACGCTCTTCGCCGGCCGCACGCACCTGTCCCATCGCCTCTCCTGCGTTCCGCGCAGCCGCGAAGAGTTGATCCAGCTCCTCGGCCAATGGGCGGAGACCGGCACGGCCGCTCAGGTCTATGTGGCCGAGGTGCGGGAGCGAGTGCGGGAGCAACCGGCGCTCAAGAAGTTCGGCAACTTCTGCATCCGCGAGACGAACGAGACGACGGACGCGGCGACGGTTGTCGAGAATCTTGCCGCGCTCGCCGACCTCTATGTCCAAGGCTACGCGCTCGACTTCGCGTCGCTCTTCCCGCGCGACTGCCGCCGGATGCCGCTGCCGACGTATCCGTTCGCGGACGAGCGGTACTGGGTCGCCACGGAGTCTTTGGCCGCAGAAGATCCCGTGACGGTCGAGCCGGCCGTCGAAGCGACGTGGTTGTTTCTGAAGGATGCGCCGGCGGGTGCCGTCCGCATTCCGATGGCGGCCTCGGAGAAGATCGAGCTGTTCCTGAAACAGGAGACAGCGCTGCGACTCCAGAAGCCGATCGTGAGCATCCCGACGAATCAGAGCTACTTCGATCTCGGGCTGTCGTCGCTCTCGATCGCACACGTCATCCGCAACACGAACCGGCTCCTCGACGAGGAGCTGTCGCCGAGCGCGCTGTTCGATTTCACCGACATCGAGAGCCTGGCTGCCCATCTGGCGCAGATGTATGCGGCCAAGATCGACGCGGTGACGGTCGTGCGCGCGGCCGTGCAGCAGGAACCGGCGAAGGCAGCCAGGCTGCCGATCCGTGCCGCGGCGCCAGCGATGCCGATCGTGCCCGAGCGGACCGCCGGCGAGATCCTCGAACAGGTGCTGTGGGACGAAACGGCACTCGACGAGGAGTACGAGAAGGTCACCTTCTAGACAACCGATCCGATGGAAACCGTAACCGAGCTCCTCGAGG
>WNFI01073625.1_pt1 | contig 10894 bp, 9 predicted proteins | sample 5400471 | NCBI WGS metagenome assembly WNFI01 (sample SAMN13153348, study PRJNA577476) | soil metagenome | isolation source: 100 cm saprolite on Douglas fir-dominated hillslope | place: USA:California | collected 2013-09-17 | reverse complement strand
TGCCTTTGGGATAGGCTGCACGAGCTACACGGGCCGTTTCTTCTGGGATTGAGAACTCATGTTGCGGCTGCAAAGTCATCTTCCTTCTCCTGCCTTTCAAGGTCTGCTTGGACGCTTTCTTTCGTTTCTTATCCTAACATCCTCAGGCAAGCGAGGCCGGGTGGGTTTCCCACCAGTAATTCATGCCCTGGCGGGCACCAGAGCCTATGAAAAGTGATTCGGGCTCAGCCACGCATCAGAACCCCACCAAGAGATATACTGAGCAGGAGCAGGCCCAACGCGCGACCAGTCGGTTTGACAGTAGTGCTACGAGCCTGACCAACAGTATGACCTGGATACCTTCAAGCACCAGCGTCTGTCGCTCGCTGGCATCAGCGAAGCACGTATGGAAGCATTTGACCCACGCTCGGTATCCCGTGGCCTGCCTCCTTTTATCTCGTCCCAAGTATTCCTCGTTGAAAGGAGGAGATTCATGCAGATTGTGTACGAACGATGCGCAGGCCTGGATGTCCACCAGAAATCCGTCATGGCTTGTCTCATCACCGAAGCTCCCAACGGCGAACACCGCAAAGAACGCCAGACGTTTAGCACGATGACCCCAGATCTGGTGCGTCTGCGTGATTGGCTCATAGGGCAGCAGGGTAGCCAGGTGGCGATGGAAAGCACGGGCGTGTTCACGCCTCCCACAATGTTGCCAATTGTGGGAGGCGTCGTCTGAAGAGGGCGGAAGAGACGTTGGACTGACGCGGAAGACGACACGGATCTGCTGAGTATCCACCTCAACCCGTTTGACCAAGGCACGGATGATCTCCCGGCGTGTCTCTGCAATCAGCCTGTTGCAGCCCATCGTGCACTTTGGCAGCAAAGGTTTCCAGGCGTCCCAAAATCAAACGCAACTCCTCTTGCACCTCTGACTCTTCTTTGAGGCGTTGTACTTGTGCTTCCAGGTGTTGCATCCGTTCACGCATGCGCATCACCCTCGGTTCAAATTCCTGTTTGTCAATCAGCCCATCAGCATAGCTATCAATCAGCCGGGCAATTCCTCGGCGAAGCTTGCTCAGCTGGGCATCCAGACCCTCGTGTTCAGTAGGCTGCTGTTGAGGGTGCAGGCGCTGTCGATATTCCTGCTCCAACCGTTCTGGGTGCTCGAGCAGCAGGCAGGCCTCTTGCCAGACCGCTACATCTGCCTGGTCCATGCGTAGCTCCTTGTTCCAACACAGCCGCTCGAAGCCGTGCCGAGGAAGATTCATCGCCCCCGCACAACGGTAATACGCATTGCGGGCATCATTGGTGCGCCCACAATAAGCATACCCACATTTGGCGCACACGAGCAAGCCCTGCAAGAAGTAGCGCGAGCCCTTCTGTGGGATGCGCGCTCGCCGCCGGTTCTCTTCCAATTGCTCTTGCACAGCGTCGAACAAGGCGGCATCGACTACCGCTGGCACAGGGATGGTGATCCACTCGTCTTTTGGGGCATCGTTTCCCGCGTACCCACGCCGCGATTGCTCAGGTCTGCCTCGTGGGGCTCGCACACGTGGCCTGACAGGCAACCAGTGGGTTTTGCCAAAGGCCGCTTCGCCCTTGTAGGCCGGATTTTTCAGCATATCCCAGATGGTCTTGTGATCCCAGTGCTCTTTGCCGGTCTGCGTGCGAATGCCAGCCTGGTGCAGACGACGACACACCTCATTGATGGTGCAGCGTTCTTGCCCGACCCAGGTAAACACCTGTTGTACCACGCGGGCTTCGTCAAAGACGATGTCGAAGCGAGCTTCTCCGCCTCCCTCCTGCCCTTGCACTTGCAGTAACAACTGATCTTCAGGAGTCTGCCCGAGCGGTCGATTGAGAAAAATGACTTCTACCCCCCTCTGTGTCAACTCATCCAACAACAAGACTTGATAGGCGTAGTTGCGAGCGAAACGGTCAGGACAATGGACATAGAGCCGATCCATCCCTCCAGCCGCTGCGGCATCACGTAAGCGCTCCAATGCTGGTCGCACCACAGTTGAGCCACTGTAGCCATCATCAACAAATTCGAGAACATTCGTCAGATCAAAACCATCAGCAGCGATCCGCACACGGATTTCTGCTAACTGACTTTCAATTGTTTTGGCCTCTGCTTGCTGCTCTGAGGAAACACGAGCGTAGAGGGCCACTTGTTTCGTATTCATGCCATCTTCCTTTCTGCGCGCTCGGGCGGCTGGATATAACGAACTCCTGACGATCGCTTTCCTGAAGAAAGGCGTCGTCGGGATTCTGGAATGAGAGAGGCATACGCCTCTCGAAGCAGGTCATGGTGTAGGCGATGGGGCTCAAACATGATGTTGACCTCCAGAGGCGGCTTCTTCCGACGGGATACTTTGGACATGCAATGCTCCTGGACCCTGCGAACATGAGCCTTCGTGGGACAATATTGAACGGGGAGGCGAGGCGTGAAGCTGGTCTCTCAGACGAGTGTGAAGGTCGCTACGCAGGATCTCTGTGGTGTACTCCCAGTCTAGCACATTTTTGGCAACATTGTGGGGGGCGTGTTCTGGAGACCCATTTTCAATATCCTGGAAGGGCATCTAGAGGTGATGGTGGTCAACGCTCAGCACATCAAGGCAGTACCAGGACGCAAGACGGACATCAAAGACGCCGAATGGATTGCCGACCTGCGCCAACACGGCCTCTGACGCCCCAGCTTTATTCCTCCAGCATGGCAGCGCATGGTGCGCGAACTGACCCGCTCACGCACCAGTTTGAGTGAAGAACGCTCGTGGGTCATTGCTCGTCTGCAGAAAGGACTGGAGGATGCCAATATCAAACTGGCAGCGGTAGCCAGTGATCTGATGGGCAAGTCCGCTCGAGCCGTTGCTGCACGCCTTACTCCAAGGAGAACTGACGCCAGAGGCTATGGCGGAATTTGCGCGGGGCAGCATGCGCTCGAAACGAGAGCAGCTCGTGCAGGCGCTTACCGGACATCTCCAAGCACATCATCGGTTCTTGTTGGCCGAACATTTGAAGCATCTCTCCGAACTCCAGGACGGCATTGCTCGGCTCAGCACCGAGATTGCTGAACGGCTGCGACCGTATGAGGACCTGCTGGCGCGCTTGGAAACCATTCCTGGCGTCAAACGACGCCTGGCTGAGATCATCCTGGCCGAGATTGGACCCGATATGCGGCGCTTTCCTAGTGCTCAACACTTAGCCTCCTGGGCGGGAATGTGCCCGGGCAATCACCAAAGCGGGGGGAAACGACTCAGTGGCAAGACTCGTAAGGGCAGCCAATGGCTGCGCACAGCTTTGGTGGAAGCGGCTCATGCCGCCTCGCACTGTAAGGACTCCTATCTCTCGGCCCAGTCTCACCGCCTGGCGTTTCGGCGCGGCAAGAAGCGCGCTGCCGTCGCACTGGCACATACGCTCGTGATCATTGTCTATCACCTGCTGGCTCAAGAGGAGGAGTACCGGGAACTCGGCGGCAGCTACTTCGACGAACTCGATCGAGAGGAGAAAGAGCAGCGCCTCGTGCGTCAGCTCGAAAAGCTGGGATTGAAGGTCGCTCTTACTCTGGCTGGCCCTCAAGCGTAGGCTCTCCCGGCCTTCCGCTCTCTTTCAGAGGGATACTCATTTCATCCGAAGTAGCTTCTGACTTCGGCGGATCGGCCATGCTCTTTTTGGGCGGCAAGCTGAACATTTGTCTCGCCTTTTTTCATGGGAGTGTCAAATTAAGTGAGCTTGCTATAGAGCACACCCCGAACCTATCGAGATGGAATAGGGTATAATGACATCGATGTATATAACGAAGTCACAGAGATTGCGGGACACACGATGGATCTACCGTTCCTTCTTGCGGTAAAAGTTGCGGCATCAGCAAGTATTGGCATACTCATCGGACTGGAACGCACATGGGCACATAAAGAAGCCGGTGTGAGAAGTTTCGCCATAGCCGCATTGCTTGGTACGCTCTCCTGGTTGGTCGCCCCGACGTTGGCATATGTGCAAGTCGGGATAGTGCTGGTGATACTGATTCTGGTCAATGTGTATGCCATGTGGAACGAACGGTCCTTGGAGATCACGACCTCCCTCGCCCTGGCGGCAGCGAATGTGCTGGGTATGGTGATCGGGATAGGAAATTTTTTTCTCGCATTCGCTAGCGCACTTGTGGTCACCGCATTGCTCGCCTGGAAAACGGAGTTAGTCACATTTAGCAGTAAATTGACGGTGGCCGAGATTCGCGGCACATTACTCCTCGGTTTTATTATGATAGTCGTCTATCCGCTGCTTCCTGACCGGTTTATTGATCCCTGGAAAGTTCTTAATCCACGCTCGGTCTGGCTTAGTGTAGTGATCGTGTCGGGTTTAAGCTTCGTCAACTATGTGTTGCTACGGCAATTTGGCACACGCGGAATACACTATAGCGCGATCCTGGGTGGATTAGTGAATAGTGCGGCGACGACGGCGCTCCTGGGACAAGAGGTGCAAGATGACGCAAGTACCGTCGCCGCATCGCCAACGGATGTAGTGCTCTCCGACCTGGCCATGATTCTACGCAATTGGGCACTGGTCGTCATCTTCTCCTTCCCACAAGGCCTTCGGGCAAGCATCAGCACTGTGATAGTGTTGGTGCCGATGATGCTGGCCGCCGGGATTGTGGCACTATTTGCCATCTGGGGTTCCAGGAGGTCGAGGCAGAATGCTTCTCACCATCCTGAGCGGGAGGCTCCCCAACAGCTTGAGCAAGAAGCTCCGCAGAAGCGACGGCTCGAGTCTCCTCTTGAGTTGCGTTCAGTGCTTGGTTTTGGCATGCTATTTCTCTCGCTAACTGTGATAAGCGGGGTGGCAAATCGCCTGTTTGGGACTATTGGTTTAGGCTCATCTGCTGCTATTGCTATGTTCCTGGCTACACTGGTGGGGTTACTGGAGAATATAGTCATCTTCTGGTTCGTCACACGCAAGCCTGGTCCAAGTCTGCGCCTCCTGCTGCTTACCGCACCAATTGTTCTTGTCGGCATCCTGGCAGTCGTGATAGTAACAATATTCGGCTGGTAACAGGGATATGATTACTCGTTACGATCCTTTCCGCGAGGCAATTAGCCTACGCCATGTGATGGATCAATTATTTGAACAGAGCTTTTGAACAGACGATCACCTTCCCCAGACCTGAGGAGGAGATACATGAGCGGAAGAGATAGTCACGGGGTCAGCCCATTTCACAACCTACCAAGCGCCCAGGAGACTTCCCGGGAGAGGGGCTCGAAATGCTTGCAAAGCATATTTTCTATTGAACATATATTTTTGTTCTATAGAAATAGTAGAGATAATAGTATAAAATATTTGACAAAGCAACCGCTACGACGTATACTTTGTGCGTGAATATAAAGAAGACCTGATCATAACAAAAACGACTGCGCGAACTCTCAACGACCGATGTGAACTCCACATTCTATTCGACTTTATGAGGCGTAAAAATGCCTGACTCGGCGGGCAATCTCTTCTGAGTAGCAGGTCACTGGCAGCAGTGGCCGTGACGGAAGAGAAGAAAAGGAGGGGCTATGCAGCAGAACGGACTAGAACAACAGGAGCGCAGACGTCTGCAACAGGCAGTTGGGCAGCCGGAACGCGAAGGCGAGCCGAATGCCGCTCCCGTCTCGGCTCAGGGAGAGCAACGTCTTAGCGAAGAGCAGCAGAAGGCGGAAGAGTGCATGGACCTGCTGCAGCGAACACAGGCGGACTTCGTGAATTACCGGCGTCGTATGAGCCAGGAGCAGGCCGAGGGACGCATCGCAGCCCAGAGTGCGCTGCTCTCCCGCCTGTTACCGGTGCTCGATGATCTAGGACGGGCGCTGGGAGCAGCACCACCAGAGCTGGCCAAGCACCCCTGGGTGCAGGGCCTGTTCCTGGTTGCGCGAAGACTCACGACGCTGCTCGACCAGCTGGGCGTGCGACAGATCGGCACACCCGGAGAGCCGTTCGATCCGCGCTGGCATGAGGCCATCGCGACGGAGGCGCGAGCAGATGTGCCTGAAGGAACGATCCTGCACGTTGCCCAGCCAGGGTATACCCTGGGAGAACGTGTCATTCGTCCTGCTCAGGTCAGTGTCGCGCGCGCTCCGTCTCCCATAAGCGAGGGGCAGGACGGAGGCGCTCCCGCAAGCTAATAGGTGTTCACCCAGGTGCAGCAAGAGGCCCGAGTATCTCAGATCCCTTCCATGAAAGGCTTGGACAATGAACTGGAAGAACAAGCGACATGGCATGATACCAGCGGTGGAAGCAGTAATAATAGATCGGTTGTCAAGCAGGGCGGCTCTTGACAGGCCGTTCTGAAAGGAGGGGAGTGAGAAGCAATGGCCAAAGTAATTGGCATGGACCTGGGAACCACCAACTCGGTGATGGCGGTCATGGAGGCTGGTGAGCCGACCGTGTTGGAGAACAGCGAGGGGTCGCGCCTCACGCCCTCCGTGGTAGCCATCACCAAGAACGGTGAGCGGTTGGTCGGTCAGGTGGCGAAACGACAGGCGGTGACCAACCCCGAAAATACGATTTTTTCCATTAAGCGTCTCATGGGGCGCAAGTACGATGACCCCGAGGTCCAGCGCACGATAAAAAGTGTGCCCTATAAGATCACGCGTGCCTCCAACGGGGACGTTCGTGTAGTGATGGGTGGACGCGAATACAGCCCACCGGAAATCTCGGCGATGATTCTGCAAAAGATGAGAATCGATGCGGAAGCCAAACTGGGCGAGAAGATTACCCAGGCCGTGATTACGGTGCCGGCCTACTTCAACGACGCGCAGCGCCAGGCGACCAAAGATGCGGGCACGATTGCCGGGCTCGAGGTACTGCGTATTATCAACGAGCCAACAGCTGCCTCGCTGGCCTATGGGCTGGACAAGAAGAAAGACGAGACCATTGCCGTGTATGACCTCGGTGGTGGGACCTTCGATATCTCCATCTTGCAGTTGGGTGAGGGGGTCTTTGAGGTCAAGGCGACCAACGGCGATACGCACCTGGGCGGAGATGACTTCGATCAGCGCATCATTGACTGGTTGGCCGACGAGTTCCGCAAAGACCAGGGAATTGATCTGCGTAACGATCGCATGGCACTCCAACGCCTGAAGGAAACGGCAGAGCGAGCCAAGATCGAACTCTCTTCGTCGATGCAGACCGAGATCAACCTGCCTTTCATCACGGCTGACGCCAGTGGACCCAAGCACCTGGTGATGACCCTGACGCGGGCCAAACTGGAGCAACTGGTCGGCGATCTGATCGAGCGCACGCGTGGCCCGGTCATGCAGGCGCTGGAGGATGCCGGTATCCGGGCGAGCGATGTCAATGAGGTTGTGCTGGTCGGTGGACAGACGCGCATGCCAGCGGTGCTTGAGTTGGTGCGCAAGATCTTCGGCAAGGAACCGCACAAGGGGGTGAACCCGGACGAGGTGGTGGCCGTCGGCGCGGCCATCCAGGCGGGCGTGCTCAAGGGTGAGGTGAAGAATGTGCTTCTGCTCGATGTGACGCCGCTCTCGCTGGGGGTGGAGACCCTCGGTGGCGTGATGACGAGGCTGATCGAGCGCAACACGACCATTCCGGCACGCAAAAGCGAGACCTTCAGTACGGCAGAAGATAACCAGACGGCGGTGGAGATCCACGTGTTGCAGGGCGAGCGCGAATTGGCGCGCGACAACAAGAGCCTGGGGCGCTTCCGCCTGGAGGGCATTCCTCCGGCCCCCCGAGGCGTGCCACAGATTGAAGTGACCTTCGATATCGATGCCAACGGCATTCTCAATGTTACGGCACGCGATAAGGCAAGCGGGCGCGAGCAGAAGATCACAATTACCGCCTCCAGCGGCCTCTCCAAGGAGGAAGTCGAGCACATGGTGCGCGAAGCCGAGATACATGCGCAAGAGGACCGCCAGCGCCGCGAGGAGATTGAGACGCGCAACCACGCCGACAGCCTGGCCTATCAGGCGGAGCGGACGCTGCGGGATGCCGGTGACAGAATCTCGGCGGGCCTGCGCAGCGAGGTGGAGAATCACATCAGGGCTGTGCGTGATGCGCTTGCGGGCAGCGATCTCGCTCGTGTGCGCAGCGCGGCAGATGACCTGGACCGCACGATGCAGCGCATCGGCCAGGAGGTCTACAGCCAACCTGGAACAACCGCGGGCGATGGAACATCCGGTAGTGAACCTGGGACCGTTGAGGGAGAGTACCGCGAAGCCTAGGCAGCTCCCGACGCTCATCCTGGAGGGGCACCAGACCAGGATATGGGGCTCTTTCCAGGGAGACGAGCGTGTCTCTGAGGCGTCATGAACAGGATGCGGTCGCCTGGTCGGGGCAACCTTCTGATGGATGGTGCATCTCAGGAAGCGTTCCTCTCCGGTGGCACGCGCCTTCTGGGTCGGAGCGTGTCCTGGGGAACAAGAAAGGAAGTGCGACATGCTCATCACTACAGCACATCTCTTCGCTCTGCATGAGCTTGCGGCCAGTGAGGCTGCGGGACACGCTGTGCGTGCGCTGACAGAGGATGACCCGCAGGAACACATCTATCGCGAACTTGAGCTGCAGGGATTGGTGCTGCTCGAGGTCCCCCGGGCGTACCGGCTCAGCTACGCAGGTCGAGAGGCCCTTGGCTTGCTCGAAGCCATGCGCGAAGCAGCGCTGCTTCCTCCACTTGACCGCCTCGAGAACGACTGGCGCTTTCTTGGCTCCGATATTCTGGCCGCCCTGCAGGCGGCACAGCAAAATAAAGGACGAGTCGGTCCTCTGACAGCCCAGGCGTTGAGCGCTCGTGGGTTGACTGAGAGCGTTCACGATACTCTGGAAAATCGTTCCATTGTGCGCCTGAACCGGCATGGCGAAGCATGGGGAGACTTTGCCGGGCGTTACCGGCCACGATTGGAGATCACTGGTGATCTGGCCAATTCCATTCATCACATGCACCCGGGCTATACGGGCAGACCGGGCCTGGATATGCCAGCTGAGCACATCGCTCTGCTCGAAGCGCTGGATCTGCTCACCTGGTCTGTGCCAGAAAGAATCGTATACGCATTGACGGCGCTGGGACAGGCCGTGTACGAAGCACTGCGCAAAGGGGGATATGCCCCGCTTGACGCTGTGCTCGATGAACCGACCCTGAAGGTGTTGGCCTTGCTGGTAGACCAGGGAAGTGCAGCTCTCACGTCTGAGCAACTGCTGACCCTGCAAACGCTGGGCTATGTGGAGCTTGACGGGACAGTGAGTGCGGCTGGACAGGCAGCGCTGCAGGCGTATTCACTGCTAGAGCGGGAGAGCCCAGAACAGGTGCGCTCCTTTGCGATGACTGAGGCTGAGGGCGAGCTTTTAGCAGCGATCCAGCAGCTTGCTGACACTACCAATGCTTCTCAACTGTCCCCCGATAAAGAGACGCTCCATCGTGTCCTGGTTGATCGGATGGTCAAACGCTACCAGGACTTCGTGGGTCGCTATGGAAGGACCGTGAAAGAGCGGTCGGCCAAAAAGCGCCAGGCTGTAGCGATGCTTGAGCAGCTGAAGGAGCATGACGAATGGTTTGGCACGTTCTGGGATCTTGAGGAATTGCTCGTGAGCCTGGAGGCCTTTGATCTTCTGCATGCTGAGGGTGAGGGGACAAAGACCGTGTACCGGCTGACTCCACATGGTCACAAGATCCTGGCAGAGCAAGATGGACCGCCACGAGATATTACCGCGACAGCTGTCAAAGTGCTGACGACCGCTGTCAGCCGCCTTCATGCCCCTGCGGACTCATGGGTAGAGCAGGCACGAGAGGAAGGGCTGATAGGCACAGGGGGAGTCACCAGGTCCGGTCGTCTCTATGCTGATCTCGCGGAGCAGTGTGCACGCAAGCCAGCGTTAACGCAAGAGGAAGCTGGAGTGCTGGTGAATCTGCCTGAAACAGTGAGGGAAACGCCCACTGCTACAGCGAGAGATCATTCCTCCCTCGCTGAGGAAAAGCGAGACTGGGCATTGGAGAAGCTCGAAGCGCGTGGACTTATTGAGCGACTGGTCGATGGTCAGATCGTGCGTACAGAGGCAGGCCAGCTCCTGGCAAAAGCGGTGAGTGGTGCCTTGCAACTTGGGCACCCGGTTACCCCGACCATCGTCCGGCTGGTTGCAGCGATTCGGCAGGTGGGAACGCTCTATGTCAAGGAACGGAAGGTCCGCATGATGCCCGAGCAGTGGGCAGAAGTGGAGCGTCTGACGGGTCTGGGGCCGCAAGAGTTCCAGGAAACCGTCCATATCGCACGCATGGGGCATTACATCGGGAAGGTGAGTATCACCGAGGCCGGTTTGGATCTGCTGGCGGTCCAGGAACAACTCAATAACAGGAGAGAGAAAGAGCCATGAACATTGAGCACTTGACTGAGAAAGCGCGTGAGGCGATCAGTGATGCAGCACAGTTAGCCAGGCAGTACCATCATAATCAGGTCGAGGTCGAACATCTGCTGGCTGCCCTGCTTGCCCAGGAAGGCGGTGTGGTGCAGCAGATAATTGCGAAGATCGGTGGCAATCTCGCAGCAGCACAGCGTATCATCAACGACGAACTTGAGCGCATGCCACAGGTCTATGGTGGCAGTGAGCCGGGCATTTCGCCTCGCCTGCGCAAGGTGCTGGAAGATGCCTGGCGCGAGATGGGCACCTTCCATGATGAGTACCTGAGCGTGGAGCACTTGCTGCTGGCCATGTTCGATGTCAGCGATGGAGCCGTGCAGCGTGCATTGAGAGCGGCAGGGCTCATGCGTGACAACGTGTTACCGGCGCTGACCTCCATTCGCGGTGCGCAGCGAGTGACCGACCCGAATCTGGAGGGCACATACCAGGCGTTGGAGAAATATGGGCGCAACCTCACACAGCTGGCGGCGCAAGGCAAGCTCGATCCCGTGATTGGGCGCGATGAGGAGAT
>WNFI01592293.1_pt1 | contig 10895 bp, 11 predicted proteins | sample 5400471 | NCBI WGS metagenome assembly WNFI01 (sample SAMN13153348, study PRJNA577476) | soil metagenome | isolation source: 100 cm saprolite on Douglas fir-dominated hillslope | place: USA:California | collected 2013-09-17 | reverse complement strand
CCCCGTCTGGAGCGGCGCCCTCGTCACCGCGGGCGATGTCGCGTTCTACGGCACGCTGGACGGCTGGTTCAAGGCGGCGGACGCGAAGACCGGCAAGGTCCTGTGGCAGTTCAAGGTCGGATCGGGAGTGGTGGGCAACCCGATTACCTACACGGGACCGGACGGCAAGCAGTACGTGGCGGTGTACGCCGGGATCGGCGGCGACTGGTTCCTGCTGGCGGGGGACGTCCGGTCGGATGACCCGGCGGATGTGCGGCCGCCGGCGGACTTCATGTCGGACATCGCCCGGCACACCAGCCAGGGAGGCATCGTGTGGATCTTCGCCCTGTAGTCGCCCTGCTGCTCGTGACCGCGGCGTGCCGCGGACGCGAAGCCGCGCGACCTTCCGGGGCTGCGCGACTGGAAGCGCGTGTCTTGGCGGGCGGCGTGGCGCCGCCGGCGGCCGCCCCGCAGGCGGACAAGAATCCATTCAGAGGAGACCGGCAGTCGGCGGCGGAGGGCGAGCGGACGTTCGGCGTGATGAACTGCGACGGCTGTCACGGCGGCGGGGCCGTGGGTTGGGTGGGCCCCAGCCTGCGCGACGGCCGCTGGCGCTACGGGGGCTCCGACGCGGAGATCTTCCAGTCGATTTGTTACGGCCAGCCGCACGGCATGCCGGCGTACGGTGGCCTGCTGCCACCCGATGCGATCTGGAAACTCGTGACCTATCTCCAGTCGCTCGAGCCGCCCGCGAACGTGCCCACGCAGTCGTGGAGGTAGCCATGCGATGGCTGGGCGGGGTGCTGGGCGCCGTGCTGCTCGCCACGGTGCTGTGGGATGCGTTCGAGACGATCATTCTGCCGCGGCGGGTCAGCGGGAGGATCCGGCTCACGAGGTTGTTCTACCGCTCGACGTGGATCCCGTGGCGCGCCACAGCTCGAGCTTTGTCAGGCCGTAGGCGTGACGTATTCCTCTCGATTTTCGGTCCACTCTCGTTGATTCTGCTACTCGCCCTTTGGGCGGTGGGGAGCGTCCTTTCCTTCGGCCTGCTGCAATGGGCCGCCGGCTCGGCAATGAAGGTTGTGGGAGACGGGGGCGGAGCAGCGCCCGGCTTCTGGTCGGATGTGTACATGAGCGGCACGACGTTTTTCACGCTCGGCCTGCGCGACGTGGTCCCGCGCACCGCGCTCGCAAAGACGCTCACCGTGATCGAGGCCGGAACCGGCTTCGCGTTTCTCGCCGCGGTCATCGGATACTTCCCGGTGATCTATCAGGCGTTCTCGCGGCGCGAGGTGGCCATCTCGCTGCTCGATGCCCGCGCCGGCTCTCCGCCGAGCGCGTCAGAGCTGTTGTGGCGGCACCGCGGCGACCCGGGCACGGCGGCGCTCATCGACCTGCTGCGCGACTGGGAGCGCTGGGCGGCCGACGTGCTCGAGAGCCACCTCTCCTACCCTCCGCTCGCCTATTTCCGGTCGCAGCACTACAACGAGTCGTGGCTCGCCGCACTCACTACGATCCTCGACGCGAGCGCGGTGGTGATGATCGGCCTCGAGGGATGGTGCGCGCGGCAGGCAGAGCTGACGTTCGCCATGGCGCGTCATGCGGTGGTGGACCTGGCGCAGGTGTTCAGCACGCCCCCCGAGCGGGCGCAGCAGCGCTTGTCCTCTGAACAGCTGGCGCGGCTGCGGGAGCGCCTGGCGGCGGGCGGCGTCAGTCTGCGGGACCGGCCCGACTTCGAGGAGCGGCTCACCGAGCTGCGCCGCATGTACGAGCCCTACGTCGTCGCGCTGGCGAATTACCTCGCGGTGCCTTTGCCGCCGTGGGTGCGCGAGGTCAAACGCCCCGACAATTGGCAGACGAGCGCCTGGGACCGGGTGGTCAAGCTACCGGCCCGGGGACGGGCGGCGAGTAGTGAGGAGGAGCACTTCTGACTTCCGGTCACCCTGGGCTTGCGCCTGTGACCCAATGACGGATGTAGGGGCGCAGCATGCTGCGCACCTACTTCACGGCGGCGTGCTCCCGATGCGCACTCCGACCTCGTCGAGGTGGTTCAGAAGGTCGGCGGGATCCTGGTACACGCGGTATGCCCCCGCGCGCTCGAGCTCTTCCTCTCCGTAACCACCCGACAGGAGTCCCACGCCGAGCGCGCGGGCGCGGCGCGCCGCGAGCAGGTCCCACACGCTGTCCCCGACCACCACCGACTCGTCGATCGGGACCCCCAGCCGCTCGGCGCCCGCGAGGAACAAGTCGGGATCGGGCTTGGCGTGCTCCACCTGGTCGCGGGTCACGATCGGCACGCCGGCGGGAATGCCCAGCATATCGAGGTTGGGCTTGGCGCTCTCCATTCGCCCGCTGGTGCCGATCGCCCACGGGACGCCCACCTTCGTCAGGTAGGCGAGCAGCTCGCGTGCGCCCGGCAGGGGACGCACCTGTGAGACCTGGCGGGCGTATGCTTCGGCATGCACGCGTCTGATCTGGGCCGCCTGCTCGGGCTTCAGCTCCCTGCCGGTCTCGCGGAACAGCGCGTTGACGAACAGGCCGCCGCTCATGCCGATACGGCGGTGGATACGCCAGACCGAGAGCTCGATGCCGACGCTCTCGAGCGCGACGCCCCAGGCGAGCACGTGCTGGTATACGCTGTCGACCAGCGTGCCGTCGAGATCGAACAGAAAAGCGGGACCGGAGGGCATGCGTCCGGTAATGTAATACCGGGTCGACGGACCCCGGGGCCATGCCCCGGGGTCGCGCGGAAGCGCTACTTCAACAGCATGTCATGCGGACGCGCCTGCCCCGTCGGGAAGTGGTCGAAGTCCACGTCGAACTTGGCGTCGAGCGTCATCCCCGTGGGAGTCACGTTCACGAGCCGCACCCGGTAGGGCACCTTGCCGTCCAGGTTCGAGAGCAGCGAGTTGCTCACGTACAGCCGTTTGTTGTCGGGCGTGAGCTTCATCATCTGCGCCTGCGGAATGGCCACGGTGCTCACGAGTTTCGGCGCCATCGCATCGCTGACATCGTACTGTTGCACCGCGCCGCCGCCGAACAGCGATACGAACAGGAACTTGTTGTCGTACGAGATGCGCATGTCGGCCGGCAGGGAGCCGTCGGCCAGCTTGATCACGCGGTGGAACGCAAGCTTGCCGTCAGTTCCCACCTGCCAATGCCACACGCTGTTGCCGAACGCGCAGTTGATGAAGCCACCGCGCGCCGTCGGACCGTGCAGCCAGCGCACCTCGAGCGGCGACTTGTCGAGGTGCTCCACCTGCAGCACCTTGCCGGTCTTCCAATCCCATGCCACGACTTCATCCCCTACCTGGTCCATCGGCGTATTGCCGGCTTTCACGGCGTGGGGATGCGCCCAGCTCGACGTGACAATGAGGTTCAGCTCCGGCTTGATCCCGACGTCGTACATGTAGTCGGGGGCGGGATGCGCCTCGAGGAACTTGCCGTCGTTGTCGAGCTTCACCAGCGCGCCCGGCGCGCCGCCATCCTTTGCGCCGAGCATGGCGACCATCACACCCCCCGGCACGGCGTAGAAGGTGTGTGGCCCCGAGTAGCCGGTGCTGGCGGCGAGGTCGGGGATTGTCTTGATGAGCTTCGGGTGCTTCGGGTCGGTGGCGACGTCATAAATGAACAGCCGGTTCGAGAACAGGCCGCCCCCGAAAATGCGATCGGCGTTCGCGGTGTAGCCGAAGTGATGGGCTTCGTTCCCCGGCGACCCGGTCGGCACGGTGGCGATCACCTTGCCGTAACCGGGGGACGCGGGGTCGGCGTCGAGCACCGACAGGAAGTCGGGGTCCTTCTGATCCGCGTCGCTGGTCCAGACATACAGCACGGACTCATGCTGGCCCGCGGGAAGGCCCCGCACGAATACCGACTCATCTGCAGGGCCGCTCGGGGCGGGGGCGGGGGCCATCAGCAGTCCTACGGGCAGAGCGGCGGACAGCAACAGCCGGGTGGTACGGTTCACAGTGGTCTCTCCTCAGTCACAGAGCTGGTCCCAGCGAAGCTACGCGCGGTGCAGCGGGGTGCAAGGCGTATATTACCGCGATGCGACTCGATTTCTCCGGCGCACCTGAAATCGCGGCGCCCCCCGACGAGGTGTGGAAGCGCCTGCTCGATCACGAGTTCGTGGCGTCGGTGGCCCCCGGAGTGGAGTCGGTGGAGCCGATCGACGACCGGCACTTCAAGGTGATTTCCGGGTTCGGCGTGGGTGCCGTGAAGCTGAAGTTTCAGCTCGACGTCGAGCTGTCGGATGTGAACCCTCCCAAGAGCCTCAAGATGTCCGCCCACGGCAAGGCGCCCGGGTCGGGTGTGGACGTGAGCACCACCCTCGAGATCGAGCCCGTCTCCGCCAACCGCTGCCGACTGAGGTGGAGCGCCATCTCGGAGGTCCGCGGTACCGTGGCGAGCGTGGGGGCCCGCCTGTTGTCCGGCACCGCCAAGAAGCTCACCGAGAGCTTTTGGGACAAGTTCGCGGCGCGCGTCGGCGAAAGGCGCGCTAGCTAGATTTCCGGGAATGAAACAGTGGCTTGAGACGCGCGCCGTCCTGGACTTCCTGTCCGCCGCCCGCACCGCGGGAAAGCGGGTGGGGCTCGCCACCGTCGTACGGGTGCGCGGCTCGGCGTATCGTCACGAAGGGGCCAAGCTCGCGGTCGCCGAGGACGGCAGCACGGCCGGCAACATCAGCGGCGGCTGCCTCGAGCAGGACGTGCGCGAGGTGGCGCTGCAGGTGATCCGCACAGGAAAGCCGGAGCTCCGCAGCTATTGCTCGAGCGCCGACGAGGTCGCCGCCTGGGATTTGGGAGTCGGGTGCGAGGGGCAGGTCGATGTTTACCTCGAGCCTGCGGAGCCCCGGGCGCGGGAACGGGCGCTCCTCGATGAACGCCAACCGTTCGTGGCTTGCGGGTTGATGCCAGGGAAGGGGGAACGGCTCATCGTCACCGCAAACCGCACCGAAGGCGATCTCGAGTCGCAAGACCTGAACCCACCCATCGCGAGCAAGGCACGAGAGCTGCTCGAGGCAGGCGAATCGGGAATCCACGAGATCGGCGGCCGATCGGTTTTCTTCGATGTGCTGGTACCTCCGCCGCAGCTGGTCGTCCTGGGCGCGGGCGACGATGCCCGGCCGCTGGTGCGGTTTGCCGCCGATGTGGGATTCCGCGTGGTGGTGGTCGATCGCCGGCCTGGCTACCTCACCGTCGACCGCTTCCCGGCCGCGGCGGCGCTGATTCACAGCGCGGGCGACGAGCTGGACAGCGCGCTATCCCTGGACGCGGAATGCTACGCCGTCGTGATGAACCACAACTTCGCGGACGATCAGGCGTACGTGCGCGCCCTCTTGAAGACGCCCGTCGGCTACGTCGGGATGCTGGGCCCGCGGCAGCGCACCGAGCGTATCCTGCGGAACCTGGCCGCCGAGGGCCCGATGGACGAGGGGCGGGTGTACGGGCCCGTGGGCCTGGACATCGGGACCGATGGGGCGGAGCAGGTGGCCCTCGCCGTCATCGCGGAGATCCTCGCGGTGCGCTCCGGGCGGCGGGCCCGGTCGCTCAGGGAGCGGCAGGCGGCGATTCATGCGCCGTCCGACTGAGCCGCTTCGCGTCGCGGGGGTGATCCTGGCGGCGGGCGCGTCGCGCCGCATGGGCAAGAACAAGATGCTGCTCGAGCTCGACGGCGAATCGCTGATCCGGCGAGCCGCCAAGCGTGCCCTGGCGGCGGGGCTATCGCCGCTGGTGGTGGTCGTCGGCTACGAGGCGGATCGGCTGCGCGCCGAGCTGAAGGATCTCCCCCTCGTGTTCGCGGCCAATCCCGCTTACACCGGTCCCACCAGCGGCTCATTGCATCAGGGCCTGAACGCGCTCAGCTCGGATGTCGACGCCGTGGTCGTCATGTTGGGCGACATGGTGCGAGTGACCACACAGACACTCGCCATGTTGATCGCGGCGGCGCGCGGGACCGAGGCCCCGCTCGTGGTGTCGCGCTACGGTGAGGTCACCGCGCCGCCGTTGTTGTTCCGGCGGGCGCTGTTCGCCGAGCTGCTGGCGTGGACGGGAGAAGGATGCGGCAAGGCCGTCGTACAGGCGCACAAGCACGAAGCCATGTATGTCGATCGGCCGGAAGTGCTGCTCGTGGACGTAGATACGCCGGAGGATTTCGCGGCTGCCATTGCCGCTGGCCGGCCCACGGGCTAGTGTGGGGTGAGCAGTATGTGCAGTGCAATGCCGGCGCCGGTGCGTGGTGGCCGTGGTTGGAGCAGGTTGAAGCGGTTGGAGGCCATCACCATGAGCACCGAGCCCAGCGACATTCCCAGTCGGCTACGCGCGCACGTGGAGCTGCAAGGCGCCAGCCTTACCGCGGAAGAGTTATCCCAGCTTGGGGAGTCCTACCCGCGGTTCCGCGGGAAGGAGCCCTGGGACGTGCGCGAATACGCCGCCGCCACCGGCAATGGCGCCCGCGAATATCGCGTCGTACGGGGCAGCAGCACCCAGGACGTCTACCGGAGCCATGAGCGGGACCACGCCACCGCCGTCCGGGCGGCGCTCAACGAGCTCGAGTCGCAGGACGGCAGGACCGAGAAGGGCGAGCAGCCCTCCAACTAGAAGCTGCCCGCCGCTTTCCGGATCGGGTTCGACTCAAAACGAACAATTCCCCGGTGCCGCCGCATCGATACGCGTCGGACTGCCCGCGGGCACGAAGAAGGTCGCGACCGTGGTGGCCTCAACCGTTCCTTCGTTGCGGGCGATCCCCACCATCCCGCCGTTCTCAAAGAAGGTGGTACCGGCAGGGTGAACGTGTGGGGAACAGGTGGGATCGTCCCCCATGTAAAACGTGATCGTACCGGTCTTCACAACGATCAGCACGGGACCGGGATGAAAGTGCCAACCCGAATGCCCACCGGGTGCTACGGCTATGTTCGCGACCACGATGTCGGTGTTGTCGTGCGACTTGAGCTCGGCGTCATAAGCACCGGCCTTCGATTGAATGTGAAACGTGCCGAGGTTGCCGCGTCCAACGACTGTGGACGTAAAGTCCACTGCGGCCGTGTAGCTCGGCCCACCGATTCCCGCGGTCGCAAGCTCTCGCGGTTTCGTGGTGTCGCTGCAGGCGAGCGCTCCGATGGCGACGGCGAGCGCCGATAGGATGATGGAATTGCGCAGGAGTCGTGACATGTGAACCTCCATGGGGCACGGCAGTTAGCGAGCTCCGCGGGCGAGCCGGCCCCGACCGGACGCGGGAAACGCTCTGGCGGGTACCCCCCGCCGGCGTACATTCACCAGACTAGCGCCGGCCAGTGACCCAGCCGTGATCGGAGCGTGACTTGGCCGCCCCCCGTCGGTGCGACTGCCGCGGCGGTGGCTGTATGATCGAGTTGCGCATGCTGGGGACGCTGGACCTGAAGGGGGCCGACGGACGCGCGGTCCACACCATCCTCGCTCAGCCGAAGCGCCTCGCTCTTCTCGCCTATCTCGCCGTCCACGCTGACCACGGTGCCCGCCGCGACTCCGTGGTGGCGCTGTTTTGGCCCGACCTCGACACGGCGCACGCCCGTGGCGCTCTGCGGCAGTCGCTGCGCTTTCTCCGCCGCGAGCTCGGTGACGGCATCCTCAATGGCCATAGTGACGAAGCGATCGAGTTCGAGCCCGCAACGGTGTGGTGTGACGTGGTCGCATTCGAACAGGCCTGTAAGGCGGGCCAGGCCGGGCACGCACTACAGCTGTATCAGGGCGGGTTCCTCGACGGCTGTTTCGTATCGGGTGGGTCCCCCGAGCTGGAACGCTGGATCGCGGCTGAGCGCACGCGTCTCGGCCAGCTCGCGGTCCGGGCAGCGGCAGACGTGGTGGAACGCGCCGAGCGGGAAGGCGATCTGCCGGCGGCCGTCGATGCGGCGCGACGAGCGGTCGCCCTCGACCCTGACGACGAGAGTGCGCTCGCGCGCCTCGTCGCGCTGTTGGATCGGTCCGGGGATCGTGCCGGCGCGCTGAGTGCCTTTGAGACGTTCCGTCGCCGCTTACAGCAGGAGTACGAGGCGACGCCCTCGCCCGAAACCGACGCGCGTATCCGGGCGATTCGGGCACGCCAGACCCCGTATGCCGCTGCCGCGCCGGCTCCCCAACCGATCGTGACGTCCTTCACTCCGGCGCGACGTCGTCGTCTCTGGCGACAAGGGTTATGGCCCGTGGTCACCGGTGCAGTCGCGACCGCGACGATCGGGTGGCTGGTGGCCTCGGGACCGCACCGAACCTCGGTCGCGGTGCTTGGCCTCGGTAATGACACGCGGGACACGGCGCTCACATATCTGGCCGACGGGCTGGCGCAGGGCGTAACCGCTGCCCTGTCGCGCATGCCCGGCCTACGCGTCGCAAAGCCCGCGGCCATCCAAGATGCCGACGCGGTGGTGGCCTGGACGCTGCGCCGCCAGGGGGACTCCCTGGTCCTCGCGGTCGAGTTGCGGCGCGCGGCCGCAGGTGCGCGTCAGTGGGCCAGGGAGTTCCCGCTGTCGCCGTCGGGCGCGCTCGCCGTCGAGGGGCGGGTGGTCGGCGACGTCGTGCGGGAGCTGCAACCCCGCGCCGCCGATTCGATCGACCTGCGGCAGCTGCATCGAACCACCACGAGCGCCGATGCCTACCTGCTCTACCTACAGGGCAGGTACTTCTTGGGGAGACGATCCGGGGAATCGATCGCGCGAGCGCGCGGACTGTTCGCACAGGCCATCGAGCGGGATCCCGTGTACGCGGCCGCGTACGCCGGCTTGGGCTACTCGTACGTCGGAATGGCATACTATTGGGTAATGCCGTCGCGCGAGGCATATCCATTGGCAGAGGCTGCCGCCCGCCGCGCACTGCAGATCGACTCCACACTCGGCTTCGCGCACGCGGTCGTCGCAGAGGCGACGGCGAGCTTTCATCGGCGGTGGGCGGCCGCCGAACCGTTGACCCGCCATTTCACTTATCAGCTGGCCCGGGTCTTGGCGTGCGCGGGTCGTCCGGCAGACGCGGCTGCGCAATTCGCGAAGCAGCTCGCGCTCGACTCGATTTATCCGCCGGCCCACTATGAGCTCGCGAAGGCCCTCGCCAGCCAGGGAGACTATGACGCGGCCATCAACGAGTTCGCGACGGGAGCCCGCCAGTGGGGGGATACCGCTTACGGGCGCCTCATCCATGGGAACCGGGGCAGCGCCGGCTACACCGCGGCGCGCTTACTCGGGGCCACCCGATCCCTCGAGCGGCTGCGGACGCGAGCGAAGCGCGCTTTCGTTCCACCGGTCGCCTTCGCTCGCGAGTACATCGTACTCGGCCAGCGTGAGGAGTCCATGGCCTGGCTGCGGCGAGCGTTCGAGGAGGGCGATGTCAATTTGGCGGCGGCGGGTAGCTGCGAACCCGAGTACGCCCCGCTCCGGGCTGACCCAGCGTTCCAGGATCTCCGCCGTCGCATGGGGTTGTGATAGGCGGTTTCCGCAAGGCCCCTCAAAACAGCTCAAGCTGATACGCCACCAGGCCCCTGAGCTTTTCCAGCAGCTTGACCATCGCCCACGTGTCCCGCTCGCAGTACCGCGCCGGCAGCGTCTTCTTGATGCTGAACCCGCCCGCGAAGTCCGGGTGGTACACATGACTCCGTATCGTGGGCAGCAAGTCCACCAGGCGTTTCTCGATCCGTTCGAGCTCTTTGGCCAGATGCGGCGCGCCCTCCCGGAGACGCTTGATGCACTCGCGTTCGAAGCTCGCGTGGTAGGCCACGACCCGGCGCGCACCGGCGCACGCCGCGACCACGGCTTCGGCGAGTGCCGGTCGCGGATCCTCCGGCCCGTCCGCGATCCACTGATGATGCGACCATCCGCCGCCCCGCTCTTCCACGTGCGCGCTGAACTGCACGGGTACCTGCTGCCAGGGCCGGCACCTCGGCCAGCGCGGGATGGCGAGGCTGACCGTCTCGAAATCGAGAAACGCGAGCGGCGGCGTGAAATGGGCGAGCGCCCTCGCGAGCGTGCGCTCCACCACCATCCGGCCGGTCTGCACCGCCTTCACCTGGCGCGCGTGGATGACGGACAACTCCAGGTCCGACGGCAGATCGTAGATCGTCGCATACCCGTCGGCCTCGAGCTCGAGCGCCCGTTTGCGCTCGATGCGGTATAGCTTGCTCACGTGGTGGTCGGGAAGCTTGGGCCAACAGCGCTCCAGGAACGGGCAGTCGTACGGTCGCGTGCAGTGGTCTCCTATCGGGACGTCCGGGAGCGGACCCGCGAGCATCCGCTGCTGCGCCGCGAGCTCGTCCGGCACGCCGATCAGCGCGGCCTCGACGAGCGGCGTCACGTCCTCGCGTATGAAGAGCTTGGCCAGGTCGGGAAAACGGCATTCCGGGTTGAGATGCATCACTTCGGCGCGCTCCACCTGGAGACCAGCGCGCCGCAGCACGTGCACCTGCACGGCCGCATCGGGAAGATGCTCCGGCTTGCGGCTGTTCGACGCCTTCACCTCGATCACGGTGTGGCCGCGGGACGTGCGCTCCAGAATGTCGACGCCCACGTAGGTCTCGTCCGCCAGGAACCACGCCTCATAGATCGCCGGCAAGCCGCGCTTCAGGGCCTCGCGCGTGGCCGTCACCTTGTTGTCGTACTGGTAGAACGGCACATCGATCAGCTCGCCGCCGGGGACGTGACCCCGCGCCCGCTCACCCACGTCCCGCCCTTGCGAGAAGAGGTTCTGCTGCCCGGGCGTAGGGGTCAGCTCCGGGGCCTCGGGCTCATGCACCCGCCACCACAACTGCTTGTGACATTGCAGGCCGCACAGATAGCGCGACTTGGAGAGTCGCAGGGACTCAGGAGACATAAATGAACAGTAACCGATAACTCGCTACCGGACGCCCACTTCCGGCTTGCGGTGACGCCGGTCGCTTGACGCGGGGCCGTGTCGCTCCGTATA
>WNFI01321279.1_pt1 | contig 10895 bp, 16 predicted proteins | sample 5400471 | NCBI WGS metagenome assembly WNFI01 (sample SAMN13153348, study PRJNA577476) | soil metagenome | isolation source: 100 cm saprolite on Douglas fir-dominated hillslope | place: USA:California | collected 2013-09-17 | reverse complement strand
CCCTGTCCCGAGTTATGGCCGCTGTCGCCAATCAAGTTCACAGTACAGCTCAACAAATCGGCGCCCGGATCGGATGGAATCCGATTGATGCAGCAACGCGCAGGAACCCGGCGCCAGCTAGGAATATTGTTTCAGCCCATCTGTTCGTCACTCGGATGCGAGACAGAGAGTGCCTTCGGAAGAACATACAGAAGAGTGAGGGACTGCTCACCACGAGAGCATCGTCGACAACCTAGCCCTTCTAGAGACGCCCTGCCGATCGGCAACGGGTCGCTTATTGGATTTGAGTGAAAACGGCGAACGAGGGTTATAGTTGACTGTCCAGACGCTTTCCAATATGATTCCGCCATGCCCAGGCCGCGAAGCGACGAGAAGCGGATTGCCATCCTGGAGGCAGCAACTCGCATCATCGTCGCACAGGGACTTAGTGCCCCCACTGCCGGAATCGCGAAAGAGGCAGGTGTTCCAAATGGCTCTTTGTTCACGTACTTCGAAACCAAAACCGAGCTCTTCAACCAGCTCTATCTGGAACTGAAGGGCGAGATGGCTGCAACGGCCCTGAAGGGCCTGCCGGCGGGAGCGCAAGTTCAGAAGCAATTCTTCCGGGTCTGGCAGAACTGGACCAACTGGGCGGTAACTTTCCCTGAGAAGCGGCACGCACTCGCCCAACTGTCTGTTTCGGGCGAGATCACCGCAGAAAGCCGTGCGGCCGGACACAAGATGATGGCTGATCTCGCTGAACTGGCTGATAGCAGCCGGGCGAGCGGCCCTATGCGTAAGGCACCGCTTGGCTTTGTACTCGCCCTCATGAACTCAGTGGCAGAGGCCACGATGGATTACATGACTCAAGATCCTGCAAACGCCAGTAAGCACTGCAAAGCGGGCTTCGATGCGCTGTGGCGGATGGTGGAGTGATTTTTTGAAAGCTTCAATGACTGACTAGACAGATATCAAAGGAGATCTAATGCCGACCTACAGTTCGATTAACAATTCAGCAGAACACAAGGCGTACATCATCACCGGCCCGACTTCCGGGATCGGTCGCCGTACGGCCCTGGACGTGGCCAAGTACGACACGGTCGTGCTCGTGGGCCGTGACCGCGAAAAGCTTGATGCGTTGCAGAAGGAGATCCAGCAGAAAGGCGGGAATGCTGTTTCAGTCGTGTGCGACTTGTCAGATGTCTCTAGTGTGAAACGAGCGGCTGCTGAGATCGCAAGGTTGAATCTTCCCCTCGCAGGGCTCGTCAACAATGCGGGCATCATGCAGATGCGCCCCACGAAGAATGCTCGCGGCTGGGATATGTCGTACGCCACGAATCACCTTGGGCCCTTCGTGCTGACCGAAGCTCTCATGCCGCATCTTCCTGATGGTGCTAACGTCGTCTTCGTCGTCTCCGCTGTAGAGGACCCCGAACGCAAGCCAGCCGTGTCTGCGGGTTTCCGAGGTGGTCGCTATGTCTCCGCAGAGGCTAGTGCGCGGGGCGAATGAAAACCAGGCGGCTCCAACAAGCCGGGCTTCGATGCCTATGCGACTACCAAACAAGCCCTCCTGGCTGCGGCAATGGCATTCGCCCGTGAGACTCCACGACTGCACATCAACGCGATCGAACCGGGCTTCAATCCAACTACCGGCCTCGGAGGAGGCGATGTCAGCGCCTTCGTGCGCTTTGTGCAGAAATTCATCGTGCCGCTCCTCGTGCCGTTACTCATGCCCTTCATCAAGATCTTGAGCACCCCGAAGCGAGCCGCGCGCGAGATCACCAAAATCCTGATCAATGCATCCGGTCAGACCGGCGTCTACTACGACGAGGGCGGCCGCCCGATGCGAGGCTCTGCGCTCGTGCGCGACCCGACGTTCCAGGACCGCGTCGTCGCCGAGACGCGCGCTTTCCTGGCCGCACACTCGGAATGAAAAGCTCTAGCTAACTCGCCAGCTTCGCAAGCGAAGCTGCGTCTTCCCGCCAAGGTAGATTCGTACCGGGATGTCGGCTAATGTCCGCCTACCTGTCCAGGCGCGAATCCTCGGTTATGCCGAAGCGTGGCCCAGATCAGTGGCAGCCATTTATGAGATAGGTTCTAGGCTTTCAATAGCTCCGGATGGAAGTTTCGGAGCCAGGCTAGGGTGTTGTTCTTTAGTTCCTCTGCGAGTTTCACCATCGCTCCCAACTCCTGATCTGATACGGCCCCCGCAACGTCGTAAACCGATTTGTTCCTCTTATTGTTGAAGGTCTTGAATCTTTGAATGACCTTCGGGTTGGCCTTTATGGTGAGTTCCAGAGATTCGATTGTTTTGACGTGGTGACCTGCCTGGGTAACGGTGCGCAGACCGGAGGCGCGGAGCCCTGTCGTCGCGACGCAGAGCGCGTTGAAAGCAGCGATAAATCGAAGGTCGGTCGAAACAGCTTCGACCTTTGAATCCGCAAGGCTGCGATCCACAATTCCCAGAAGATCCTTGATCTCACCTGGGCTGGTCGGCTCCCGCCTTAGCCAACCGTACTCCACCCACTTTTCTAAGCTCATCCTCGTCTCCCAGCAAAAATTCCTTTTGGCCTTTGAGCACGGCGGTCAAAAAATGATTCCCGCTCGCAAGTTTCGACTTGAGTTCCTCGACGGAATACACGGTCGGGTTGATAGGGCGGCCGATGTTTTTCTCCACTGTAGAAAGCCGTGAAAGGATCTCGTCAAGTGTGGCCTTCCCAACAACCATTAGATCAACATCACTCTGTGCCGTTTCTTCCTCGCGCGCGACGGACCCGTACACAAATGCCACAAGGATTCGCTTCGCTAAAGGATGCAAGGCTGATCGCAAGACGCTAAAGATGCCAATCGTCTTGTTTACCAGGGCCTGCATCTCTCGAAATATGGGGGCGTGTCGGTTCGCCTGATAAAAAACCTGACTGCCCACTGAACTGCGAATGATAAGTCCCACGTTCGAGAGGTTTTCAAGCTCCCGTTGAACCGCGCCAACGCTGGCATCTACTTCGCGTGCAATTTGGCGTGTGTAGAATGATTGATCGGCCCTGCCATAGAGCAAGGCGAGGATTGCGCCACGCGTGCGTCCGAACAGAAGGTCCCCGAGACCGTCGAGTGTACTCATTCCGAGAACAAGTGTACTCAGGATGAGAACGAATTTCAAGGGTTTCGCCTAGCTATTCAAACCGAGGCGCAAAGGGCGCCCACGGCTATGCAGCGTGATCCAGCGCAGAAGGTTCTCGAGCAATTGCATCATCAGAAATGAGACAAGGACAAAAATGCATAGGCGGACGGGAAAGGAGCTCTTGGCGCCGCTCGGATCAGTCAGACAAAAAACGCCGGAAAGAGCGCATCCTCGCGAGGTTCTTCCTTGCGACCTGACCAGTCGAAAACCTTCAAAACTGGCACATTTACTTACACACTTTCACGCTTTGTGCGCTGTAAGTCATTTTGTTAACAACAATATAATCGAATACGCAGCGGACTCGTCATCCGCTATGGGATACAGATTTAGGCATCCCGATTCGCAGACGGTTTGCATCGGGGTCGCGGAGTTCGATTTCGTATCCCGATGGCGCTTCTTCGACTCTGGCGCCAAATTCCTTTGCGAACGGATGAACGTCGGCAACTGCAAGGTATAAGAGCGTGTCCGCCCTGGCATCACCCTTGTGTTCGGAGAGGAACACTTTCATCGGTCCGCGTTCGATGGTCACAAAAGCCGGGAATCCAGGCTCGAACCGATGCACCGACGTTTGTTGGAATCCAAGTCGCTTGTACCACGCGACGGCAACGTCAGCATTCTGAACTCGCAGTATCGGTATCACCTTCTCTTCCATACGGTCAATATAACAACTTCTAAGCGCCCTTCCTGTATCTCCCGAGGGGAAGCTCCGCTAGGCACGCGAGCGTCGTGATTCCAAGCACAGCAAGCAGGAAGATTCCGCCGTCCATCGGAAAGAGAGCTCTTCCCTCGCCACCAGGCGCATCGCTACATGAATCCGGCGGATCACCAACACGCTCTCCTCCGCTTCCACCTCTCCAGTCACATCCGCGGTCAATTTGCCGTCGCTCGCGTCGATTTGGCGCGCTTCCAGCGCACCTCCGAAAGTGCCCACCATTCAACCATCGCCGGGCAGGTGCGCAATACGGAGAGGTCCCTGCCGGCGTACGATACGTGACTTCGAAACATAAACGACATCACTCATGGATTCCTCTTTCCAAGACTCAATCACCATATGAGGCGGTTGAAGCGAGTCAAATAGAAAGCAACGTCGGCGAGTTTGTCGAAGAACAAAAGGACGCCGACGCTGACAAGCATGACTCAGGTGAATTTTCCAACTACCCACCTCGAAGTCAAAATCGTGTTGCCCTCCCGTGGCAGCAGGTTGAAGGCTGGTTCGCGACGCCTCAGATTCATTTGTCAACCGTGTGTCTGTCGCGATCCAGTTCACTTCCCAAGTCTTGCCTCCATCGTCCGAGAAGGCCTGTTCAAAACGGCAGGAACTCGCCGTGATGTCCGATATAACGAACCGAACAAAGATGGCTCGGCCATTCAGTGTTTCCTGGTCGTAGAATTCGCCGCGTCCATTCTTGAACTCGCCGACCGTGGGTTGGCTCAGGGTGCCGTCGTTGCTGTTGGCAAAATTGAGGCTCCATTGGTGGGATTGTGGATTGTAGAGACGCAGGTTCAGACCTTCGAAGTGCCCTTCTGGGCCATCGGCCTCGAGCTCTATCAGATTGGCGCGGCCATTCCAAACCTTTCGAACGACGGTAGTGCCCTCAAGTTCGACCCAGGTAGTGGAGCCAGTTAGCGGATGCACCAGGCGCCGGAGGTGAGTTTTCCAAGTACCAATCTCGAAGTCAAAATCGTGTTGCCCGTCCCGTTCTGTAGGAGTGTGTTGAAGCCCTGCGCTCGATGCACCTGAGTTCTGCTGTGCGAGTCCTTGAAGGGGCTGCAAGACGACAACCAAACTGCACACCATGAGATAAGCCCGAATCTGTTTGATGTTCATCACTGCCTCCTTTAACTGCTTCGCCAGCGGTCGTGATCGTGAACGCAAAATCTGTCGCAGAAAGCGACTGTAGGGAACGCTCGGCGACCGGAGCGAATTCGTTTTCTAACATCTGGTTGTCCTTGAAGATCCCCAGCCATACGAGGTAAGGGCCGTCGGTTCGGATTGGAAGCTGCGGAAAGTTATTGGTTACATCCAGCGTAACCAGGATGCCGGCTTGGCGTGCGCCTGCGGCTCGATAGCTGGCAAACGTCGTCTCTGCTTCTTTCGCAAAGGCTTCGACCCTGTTCGCTTTTACCGCAAATATTTGAGCAACCACAATACCTTGAGCCCCATTCGCTTCGGTGACGGGATCGACAGCGGGCAGAATGGGGACACCTCGTTCAGGGCCCAGCGGACGGAGCAACATCACATTGTCGGAGTCAGTCATGAGATCGTTCAGCGTTTTCTTGTGCTCTTTCCAAACGGGCCCATAATAGAATGCTGCGTTCGCCACGGCACGATCTTCAATCGTGTGGAAACCTCTAATCCACGTGAACCCGAATTGATTCCTGCGCTCGAAGAAAGAACCGGCTGCGATTGCCCCGAGCTGCTGAAAAGCTTCGGGAAAGTAGCTTTCAAAACACTGAGCGAAATGTTCGCGCTCTCCCTCTTTGATGGTGTATCGGCGGAATTCAAAAGCTTGAAAGTCGCTCATATGCTGGCTGTTTTCTAGGGATGCTTTCCCAGTCGTCTGATTAGTCTGAGCCAATGTGAGGTTGCAGACTGCAATGACCGCCAGAAGTCCGGTTAAGAATCGCATTATTGCTCCTCTAGCTTCACTGGACGAATGGCCGACTCCGTCATTGGGCCGAACGTCGTAGTCCCAGACATAACCTGGAAGAGCAGCGTTGATCTCGCCCAGCGGGAATTGCGGGTTCATTTCGTGGTCTTCCGCGTGAAATCGATCATCCAGTGTTTGGTCCAAGTTTTGCCGCCGTCTATGGAGCGGTGGCTCTCCCAGTGCGCAGACTGCTCGGTAATCCGGGACCAGGTGAGCCGCGAGAGAACGTGGTGCCCCGTCTCATCCCGCCACTCGCCGTGAAGATCGATGGCGCCGCCTTCAAATCGTCCGCGCCAGACCAGGAAGCCGCCCGGGGCAGAAGTGTCTGTCCACGTGTGTTCCCACTGAGAGGTTTGCGGATTGAAGGCGCGGAGACCGAGGCCCTTGATGATCGTTCCTTGATAGGGTCCCTCGAAGAATTCCAGGGAAACGCAGCCATCGAGGACCTTGCTTGCCCTTAGCGAGCCGGGGCCCTCGCCCCAGGATCCGTCAGGCAGAGGAAAGCGGCAGATAGCGTTCCACTCGCCTTCGAGAAAATCAAACTGCTTTGCCTCCGCGTTCGTCACATCGCTCATGCCGACCTCATCCAGGAAAACTTAACCCGTATAGTGGTCTATCGCAATAGCCACTCTGACCTGTTACGATATAACCACTTTAGGATTGCTCCGGATGAAACGCATTCCTGCCAGCTTCCTTCCACCAATAGCGCTCGACTACCGCACGAAGACTCCGATGTATCGCCAGTTGTACGACTGGTTTCGGAGGGCCATCATCGACGGCCAAATGCGGCCTGGACAACGAGTGCCGTCAACCAGAGGCTTGGCCGCTGAGCTGAAGATTTCCCGCATTCCGGTCTTGAACGCATACGAGCAATTGCTTGCCGAAGGGTACTTCGAGACGTTCGTCGGAGCGGGCACGTGCGTGGCGCGATCCATCCCGGATGACACGCTGAGTCCTCCGACCGTGAAAGCGCGGAAGGGGCATCAAGAAATAGTTGAGAAGCGAGGTCCGCGCCGAGTGTCACGTCGTGGGACGGCGTTGACGCACATGTCGGCGCAATCATGGTTGGACAACTTGGGTGCGTTTCGAGTAAGCCTGCCCGCCCTCGACCACTTTCCGATCGGCGCCTGGTCGAAGCTGGTGGCTCGGCACTCTCGAAGGCCGCCACGGGGCATCATGGCCTATGGCGATGCCATGGGATATCTGCCCTTCCGCGAAGCCATCGCGGAGTATCTGGGCGCCGTACGCGGGGTCCGATGCGAGGCATCGCAGATTCTGGTGACCACAGGGTCCCAGCAGGCCTTGCAGATTTCTGCACAGGTTCTGTTGGATCCCAAAGATCGGGTGTGTATGGAAGAGCCGGGCTATCCCGGCGCCCGCCAGGCTTTCATGACGGCCGGGACTCACCTGATTCCGGTTCCAGTGGATGACGAGGGCATAAAGGTAGCAGAGCTGATCCGTCGAGGGCGCGACGCGCGCGCGGTGTATGTCACGCCATCGCACCAATATCCCATGGGCATGACGATGAGCGCCACACGCCGTATGCTCCTCCTCAATTGGGCAGTGCGCACCGGTGCTTGGATCATTGAAGACGATTACGACAGCGAGTATAGGTTTGGAAGCCGTCCGATCGCTTCGCTGCAAGGCCTGGACGCGGATGGGAGGGTCATTTATGTCGGGACGTTCAGCAAAGTCATGTTTCCTGCCTTGCGCTTGGGCTACGTGGTTGTTCCCAAGGACTTGGTACCTGCTTTCTCCGCCGCTCGTGACGCCGCCGACATCTTTTCATCGACTCTCTATCAGGCCGTCTTGACCGATTTCATCCGCGAGGGACACTTCGCTCGCCATATACGCCGCATGCGAATGCTCTATATGGAGCGGCGTAGGGCGCTCGTAAATGCGATCCAAATCCAGATGCGAGGTAGGACTGAGGTGATTGGCGCGGAAGCGGGGATGCATTTGGTGGCACTGCTGCAGCGTGGCATCAACGACGTGGAGGTGTCGAGGAAGGCTGCCCACAGAGGTATCTCCGCAATGCCCTTGTCCGTTTGCTACTCAAAAGCACCGACGAGGGGCGGCCTGATTCTTGGCTACGGGGGCGCCAACGCACATCAGATTCACGATGGGATACGCAAACTCAGGATGACCGTAGAGGGCCAGATCGCGTAAAGGTTTCACATGCAATACATTCTGATGCTCTATGCGCGCGAGTCCGGCTGGTCCGAACTGACCCAGGCGCAGCAGGAACAGGCCATGGGGGCCTACAACGCTTACACAGAGGCACTCAAGAACGCAGGAGTCCTGAAGGGCGTGAACCGCCTCCAGTCGACTTCGACTGCAACGACTGTGCGTGTCGCGAATGGCAAGTCGCAGGTGCTGGATGGCCCGTATGCGGACTCGAAAGAGCAGCTTGGAGGGTACTACATCATCGATGTGCCCGATCTCGATGCCGCGATCTCGTGGGCAGCGCGGTGCCCGGCTGCAAGTCACGGTCTCGTCGAGGTGCGTCCGCTCTGGGGCAAGGCGGCGTGAGGTGCCCGTGAACACGGACTTGCGAGCCGATCGTCACCGGGATCATCAAGGAGGAATCATGGCTAGGATGAACTGTTTCCTTTTACTGGCATCGGTTATTGCAGCGTTTGTTGCGAGTTCGGTGTGGTACAGTCCTCTCCTTTTTGCTAAGCAGTTTATGGACTTGAGCGGCGTTGGACCGAGCGCCGGGCCAACCGTGGGGAAGATAGTCGGCGAACTTGGCCGGAACCTCATTCTCGCCTATGTGCTCGGGCGCTTTATTGTGCTTCTTGGGGTAGTCGACTGGAAGAAAGGCGCGCTGAATCTGGGAGTCTGGTTGTGGATTGGCTTTCCTGTTCTACTGCTTTCGGGCTCGGTTATGTGGCAAAACGTACCATGGATGCTCGCCGCTATCCACGCCGGTGATTGGCTAGTGAAGATACTGCTCATTGCCGTGATACTCGGCGTGTGGCGCAGGCAAGATCCGGGGCCGCTACGCGGCTGCGAGAAGGAAAACGAGTTTGGTCGCGCAATCTAAGACCGGAGTATAAGACGTGGCAACGAGCCAGACGGAAAAGATCGAGATAGAAAACCAGTCGCATGATACGGCAGAGGCGGTCGCGCGCCGCAGTTACGGCAAGCTCGTCGCTTTTCTCACGGCACACACGCGGGATGTGGCGGCTGCCGAGGACGCCCTGTCGGAAGCCTTTGCTTCCGCGCTGGCGGATTGGCCGCGGAATGGCTGTCCGTCGAACCCGGAAGCGTGGCTGCTGACCGTCGCCCGCAGAAAGACGATCGATGTCGCGCGCCGACACTCTAATGCCGAGGTTGCGACCCGTGAGTTGCAGCTCCTTGCGGAGGGATTGGAAGCTGCGGCGGGGGGCCATGGGTAAGCGACTCGTCCGTGCCAAGGACAAGATCCGGCAGGCTGGCATTCCATTCAACGTCCCGGAGCGCGAGGAACTTCCCAGCCGTCTCGAGACCGTACTGGACGCCATCTATGTCGCCTTTACAGAAGGTTGGACCGACCCTGGTGGGACCGATGTCGTCCGCCGCGATCTCACAGAGGAAGCGTTGTTTCTGTCGAGGCTCCTGGCCGAGTTGCTGCCGGAGGAGCCGGAGGCGCTGGGCCTGCTTGCCCTCATGCTTCACGCGGAAGCCCGGCGCGGCGCCCGACGCAATCCGCATGGCGAGTACGTGCCGCTTGGCGAGCAGGATCCTGCGCTTTGGGATCGGAAGATGATCGTTGAGGCCGAGGCGCTGCTGCGACAGGCCAGCGCTCTGGGCTCCATTGGCCGCTATCAGTTAGAAGGCGCGTTGCAGTCGGCCCACGTTTATCGCTGCCGCACGGGGCAAGCCAATTGGGCAGAGGTGGTGCAGCTCTACGACGCACTCTTCGCGCTCGCTGGCTCACCCGTGGTCGCTATCAACCGCGCGCTGGCAATCGCTGAGTTGCAGGGTGCCAGTGCCGCTCTTGACGCCATGCCAGAGCTAGCCGCTGATGTGCGGCTCGCCGAATACCAGCCCTACTGGGCGGCACGCGCGGAGCTGCTGGGCAAGGCAGGTGCACACCGCGAAGCCCGTCACGCGTACGAAATCGCAATCGGTCTCGAGCGCGATCCCGCGGTCCGACGATTCTTGCAGCAACGTCAGTCGGCGTTGTCGTCTTGACCTTTCCGTTGACAGGATGGCCGTGGCGGGATCAGTTGGTAGCTCCGAAGTTCGCGACTAACTCCTGCGCCAATCGGCAAGCGCATCAAGCGTCGCCAAGGTTTCTGGCGTCGAGCAGAGCCGTATCTCAAATTGCTCTGACCGCTTCAAGCAGATCCCGGTCAACCCAGTCGAAATAACCGCTTGTCCAAATCGCTGAGTTTCGAACGTCATTAGTAGTAGCGAAACGCTATACCCACCAAAGGTGGGCATCCGAAGGGCAGCAACGAGTGCAGCCCATCGAGCGGCTGGGCGTCACCGTGGGCGCTGAGCGAGGCACGGATGTGGAGGAACTGGCGGGAGTAAATCCTGGCGGGTTCACGGAGCACTTCGTATCGGGCGGCGGTAGGTGGCCAGTTCTCAGTTGCACCGTCGTCGAAATCTGCGCGCTGGTGGAGCCCCTGGGGCAGGTGATCGGCAAGGGCCCCGACGAGCGAATGCGGTGGGAGACGGAATTCCGCGCGTCGTCTGCGCCGGTATCTGGAAATGCTTTTCAGTGAATTCAAAACAAAGGAGAAAACATCATGTCAACCGCAACCGTGAAAGGACAGTATTCGAGAGATGAAGCCGACATACGGGCGCTGATCGAAACTGTGCACAAGGCACATCATAGCAAGGATGCCGCTGCCATCGCTGCACCGTACGCTCGAGACGCGGCTGTATTTAGTCTTGCGCCGCCGCTTTCTCATGTTGGAATGGATCTCGAAGAAAAGCAGGCGTGGCTCGACACGTGGGTAGGGCCAATCGATTTAGAGTCGCGCGATTTAAGCATCACCGTGAGCGGCGACTTCGCCTTCTGCCATGGCTTCTACCGGAACAGTGGAACTCCTAAGGCGGCCGGCAGGCCGATCAGTTTCTGGATGCGC
>WNFI01389678.1_pt1 | contig 10896 bp, 8 predicted proteins | sample 5400471 | NCBI WGS metagenome assembly WNFI01 (sample SAMN13153348, study PRJNA577476) | soil metagenome | isolation source: 100 cm saprolite on Douglas fir-dominated hillslope | place: USA:California | collected 2013-09-17 | reverse complement strand
ATTGTTTCAGTTCGCGGAGCTTTGCGGTTCCGCGAGGTGCAGGGCCTTCATGGCTTTCACAAAGCCGGAGAATTTAAGAGCGCGAGTGCATAGCGGCACGCCCTGATGATGAAAAGGCTGTGCTCGAAGCTGATAGGCGCCGCCCTCCGCTGTTCGCGCGGAAACGATGTAGGGTTGGTCTTCATAGTCTCCGAAGCGGTTGATAATGACCGAGCCGCCGGAAACAAAGCCTGAATCCGGAGAGTCCCTCCCATCGCCTGGACGTAATTGCGCAGGGTGCTCAGGTACATATCCGCTCGCTGTTCGATTCGCGAAATCGAACTCTGCGGGACGTCTAAAAGCTCCGCCATGTCTTCCTGTGTAAGCTGTTTGGCGTTTCGCAATTCATCCAGCGCCAAGGATCGCAACAAGATGGAGCGGAAGCTGGGACGGATTCAAGCTCAAAATAGCTCCGTGAACGACTTGTATGAAATCACTTTGCAGGATACTCCCGAGGGTCTGCGTCTGGTCTGGCAAATGAAAGAAGATCGCAAACGTTGGCGGGAACTGCGCGAAGGTGCGTGCATGCTGCGCACCGATCTGCAGGCGGATACGGCCGAGCAGCTATGGTCCAAGTACATGCAACTCACGGAGGCCGAAGCCTCCTTCCGGGCTCTGAAAAGTGAACTGTCGATTCGGCCCGTGTTTCATCAGATGGAGTCGCGGGTGAAGGCGCATGTGCTGGTGGCTTTTCTGGGTTACGCTCTTTGGGTCACCCTCAAACATCTCTTGAAACGCCCCTCGAGCATCGCGGGCCAACCATCCATGGGCGAAATGTCGCCGATGAAAGCCCTGGCGTTGCTTTCCGGACTGCATAGCGCCGACATCATTTTACCCACTACCGATGGCCGCGAAATACGCCTTCGTCGCATCACCGAACCCACACCGGAACAGGCATCGCTGCTGCATCAACTCGCGATCGATCTCCCGGAACGCCTCGGTCCTCAACCCAAATGTAGTGCAGACTCGGCCATTGCTTGAACTGATTCTAAAAGAGTTAGATGAACTCTTGCTCGGTTCGTGACGAACTTAGGCTAAGGTTTCGCGCAGCCGCAAAATCATCTAGGCGTTGCCGGTTTTATGAAACGATTTGCCGTCTTCCTTCACTAATCAATGAGGACAGCCACTCGTGAACGGGATCGGAACTCATTCACAATGCGGAATCCGAAGGGGGAGTTATGAAAGCACTGGCGATCAAAATCGTCGCGTTGGCTCTGCTGTTGCCTGGCAGCCTATCCATTGCCATGCAGCAAAACAAAAACAATCCGCAAAACGATCCCGATGTCCAGAAAGGGTACGACAAGCATCAGGCAGAACATAAAAAGGCCTCGTCGAATTCAAAGAGTAACCAGGATGATGACAAGTATAATGTCAAAAAATCCGGCGACACCGTAAACGGTAACGATATCCGCAACCTGCAGAAAAACACGGACAATAACAAGAAGAAGAACGACAATAGCGACAAGAAGAGCAATAGCGATAAAAAGGACAAGAAGAATAAGAAATGACCTTTTCGGGTCCATGCTTATCAGGTGGACACAGAAGTCGTGTTCCCCCGGCAACAGAAACCAGGCAGAACGGTGACTTGAAATCTCGGGGGGATAAGTTACCATCTTCTCCTTATGCGATCAACAGTCGGAGATGGAAGACTCTCAGAAGATATGACGGGCGGTCTAATAAGCTGCCCCAGAAGGAATGCAAATGTACCCTCTCAAACTGAAGCTGACAATCTCAGTCACGGTGCTGACCATTGCTACCTTTGCCCTGACGCTGCAAGGGCAGCACCGGGTCAATACAACTGTTCTTGATTTTCGATCGGCTGATACGTCAACAGCACCACATGTTGTTGAGGCAACTGCCTATTTGAATCAATTTGGAATTACTCTTTCCGGGATTACACCTGGTACCCAAATCAACATAATCAACAACAGTTTTCTGTATGAAGGAACTGCCGTCGTTCCCACACATCCGCCAAATTTGATGAGTCAAGGTGGCAGCAACGACCCGGTAAGTTTCACTCTAAACTTTTCTACGCCAATTACGAGTTTCAGCGTCACCCGGCCAGAACTGGTCCCCGGACCCAGTGGGGTCACTCACCCGATGTGGAAGGCTCACGCTTTCAGCGAACGGTACGCAAAAGGACAAGAAATCGGCAAAGCAGTCGGCGAAGATTTGATTTCCAGTTATGTCAATGTGCCTCCGTCAACTTTTACATTGTCGGGTAGGCAGATGCGGTCTGTCCGATTCGATTCCGAGAACAGACACTTCGCAGCTTTCGGTGCAGTCCTTCTTGGCGAGTTGAAGTTTGTAAGTGTGACAAAAACGAGACTCTGATGGCGGTCACTGCACGTGAAGGCCACATCTTCGTGAGCCATTCTGGCGCGGACACCGAGGCAGCTCGTCGCCTGGCAGAAATCCTGCACCGCAACGGCCTGCCTGCCTGGTTCGACAAAGAAAGTCTTCAACCAGGCGACCCCTGGATGCCAACGCTCGAAAACGCCATCCAGAAGGCTTCGGCCATGATTGTCTACATAGGCCGTCTTGGTGTCCGGGCATGGGTCGACCGCGAAGTCCGCCTGGGATTGGTGCGCAATACGCAAGAACCTGATGCCTTCCGGCTCATCCCGGTGCTGGGAGAAGGAGCGGACCCCTCGTTACTTCCGCCCTTCCTGTTGCAACAGCAGTGGGTCGATTTGCGCGACCCGCAGCGCGCCCCAGCAGAGATTCGTCGACTGGTGGAAACCCTCAAGAACCCTTCGCAGGAACGAGCTATCCTGGAAGACTATTGGGGGGGCCACAGCCCTTTCCGCAGCCTTCAAGTTTTCGAGCCGGAGGATTCATGGCTATTCTTTGGACGTGATTCCGAGACCTCCGAACTGCTCACCCGTCTCGGGCGGGCACCGGTGCTGCCAGTGTTAGGCAATTCCGGTAGTGGCAAGTCATCGCTGATCCGAGCCGGGCTGATCCCGGCGTTGCAGCGGGGAAGTTTTCGAAGCCGGGGCGTGGGGGTAAATTCCTGGCGCATTGTCGTCTTTCGTCCTTCGGAGGCCCCCTTCGATTATCTGGCTGAAGCGCTGCCTGCGCAAATCACATCCCAATTGACCGCCAAAGAATCCGCAGATTTTATTCAACATTGCCGGGAAACGCTTCCCCTCGGCGGGGACGCGCTACGCAATGCCATCGCCGCTAAAGCACCCAGAGACGCGCACGTTTTGCTTGTGGCCGATCAATTCGAGGAACTTTTTACCCTTACCCATAATCAGGAAACGCGGCACAGATATATTGACGCGCTTCTGTCATCCAGCCGTTTGGGCGGCTCGCTCTCCATACACCTGATCATCGTGTTACGAGCAGACTTTTATGCCCATTGCCTGGAGCATGCGGAACTGAGTCGATGCCTGGAAGCCAACCTCTATAACGTGCCACGCATGAATCCATCACAATTACGCGAGACTATCGAAAAGCGTCTGGCCCTGGCCTCCGCCCACGCTGAACCGGGACTGATTGATTCGCTTCTTTCCGATGTTGGAAACGAGCCCGGCGATCTGGCCTTGCTCGAACACGCGCTCGGCCAGCTCTGGGATAAGCGCAACCCGGACGGTACGATCACCAATTCGGCTTATATGGAAATCGGACGACTTCGGGGAGCGTTGGGCCGACACGCCGATGAAGTGTGCCGAGAGATCGGCGACCCAACAGAAAAACACCTCATTCAAAAAGTCTTTCTTGAATTGGTTCAACTCGGCGAAGGGGCGCAGGATACGCGGAGACGAGTCCCCAAGGAGGCATTGCTCCGATTGGGCGCTCCCACACAGATGGAGCAACTCCTGGCTCAACTTGCATCAAGCCGCTTAATATTTACCGGCGGTGAGGGTGGCGAAAACTTCGTTGAAGTCTCCCACGAGGCTCTCATCCGGGAATGGCCGGCACTCCGCCAATGGCTGGCTGAGAATCGTGAAGACCTTCGCATTGAGCGTCGGCTAATGGAGAGTGCCGAAGAATGGCAAAAATTGAACCGAGATCCGGGCGCTCTTCTTCAAGGGGCACGCCTGGCGCAGGCTGAGGAATGGCTCCACAAACATGCCGGAGCACCCGCTTTGCCGTTGGAATTCATACAAACCAGTGTAGAAGCACGGGCAGAAGCAGCGCGGAAGGAACGAGAAGCCCAACAGCGGGAACTCGCCCGGCAGCAAGAACTCGTTCGGGAAGCACAGGCGCGCGCCTCAGCAGAAAGATCTGCTGCCGTTCGCTTTCGTTGGTTTTCCGTCGCTCTCGCAGTGCTGCTGCTTGGATCCTTTGCGGTCGTATGGTTTGCACGTCATCAACAGTTGATTGCTGAATCGCGGGCCTTGGCAGCACAAGCCGAACAAACCTTCAACCAAGATCACTCGGCAGCGCTCAATCTGGCGGTGCGAGCCTGGCGAACTGCCGGCACTTCAGAGGCCCACCTTGCAGTCGCCGACTCCTTCCCCCAACTGCTGGCCACGCTGCAAGGGCATACCGGCACTGTTCAGAGCGCGGTGTTCTCCCCCGACGGCCAGCGCATCCTCACCGCCAGTTCAGACAAGACCGCACGGCTTTGGAACGCTGCCAATGGCCAACCGCTGGCCACTCTGCTGGGTCACACCGCCCCCGTTCGGAGCGCGGTGTTTTCCCCCGATGACCAGCGCATTCTCACGGCCAGCGAGGACAAGACCGCACGGCTGTGGAATGCCGCCAATGGCCAACTGCTCGCTACACTGCAAGGGCATACCGGCACTGTTCAGAGCGCGGTGTTCTCTCCCGACGGCCAGCGCATCCTGACCGCCAGCGATGACAAGACCGCACGGCTGTGGAATGCCACCAATGGCGAACTGCTCGCTACACTGCAAGGGCATACCGGCATTGTTCGGACAGCCGTGTTCTCGCCCGATGGCCAGCGCGTGCTCACTGCCAGTTCCGACAGCACAGTGCGGGTGTGGAATGTCGCCGGCGGCCAACCACTGGCCACTCTGCAAGGTCACACTCTTCAGGTTGTGAGTGCGGTGTTCTCCCTCGACGGCCAGCGCATCCTCAGCGCCAGTCAAGACGGTACGGCACGGGTATGGAATGCCACTAGCGGCCAACTGCTCGCCATCCTGAATGGCCACAACGACGCTGTTTGGAGCGCGGTGTTCTCGCCCGATGGCCGGCACATTGTGACCGCCAGCGGGGACAAGAGAGCGCGGGTGTGGAACACCGCCGACGGCCAACTGTTGGCCACCCTGAACGGCCACACCGCCGCTGTTTCGAGCGCGGTGTTTTCTCCCGACGGCCTGCACATCCTCACTGCTAGTGACGACCGCACGGCGCAGGTGTGGAATGCCGCCAACGGCCAACTTCTAGTCATCCTGAACGGCCACACCGACTCCGTTCGCAACGCGGTGTTCTCCAGCGATGGCCAGCGCATCCTCACCGCCAGTGCCGACAGGACAGTGCGAGTGTGGAATGCCGACAGCGGCCAACTGCTGGCCACCCTGAATGGCCATACCAACTATGTTCTGAGCACGGTGTTCTCCGGAGACGGCCAGCGCATCCTCACCGCCAGTCAAGACGATACAGCGCGGATGTGGAACGCCGACAGCGGCCAACTGCTGGTTACGTTACAGGGCCACAAAGGTTTTGTTTCGAGTGCGGTGTTCTCGCCCAACGGCCAACGCATCCTCACCGCCAGTGCCGACCACACTGCACGGGTGTGGAACGCCGACAGCGGCCAACTGTTGGCCACGTTACAGGGCCACAACGACCGTGTCTCGGGTGCGGTGTTCTCGCCCAATGGCCAACGCATCCTCACCGCCAGTGCCGACCACACAGCACGAGTGTGGAACGCCGACAGCGGCCAACTGCTGGTTACGTTACAGGGCCACAACGATTTTGTTTCGAGCGCGGTGTTCTCACCTGATGGCCAACGCATCCTCACCGCTAGTGCCGACCGCACAGCGCGGGTGTGGAACGCTGACAGCGGCCAACTGCTGGTCACGTTACAGGGCCACAACGACCGTATCTCAGGTGCTGTGTTCTCGCCCGATGGCCGGCGCATGCTCACAGCCAGTTACGACCGCACAGCGCGGGTGTGGAACGCCGACAGCGGCCAACTGCTGGTCACGTTACAGGGCCACAACGATTTCGTATCGAGCGCGGTGTTCTCGCCCGATGGTCAACGCGTCCTCACCGCCAGTGCTGATCACACAGCGCGGGTGTGGAACGCCGCCAACGGCAAACTGCTCGCCACCTTGACTGGCCATAACGACCGTGTTTCGAGCGCCGTGTTCTCGCCGGATGGCCGGCGCATGCTCACAGCCAGTTACGACCACACAGCGCGGGTGTGGAACGCCGGCGGCCAACTGTTGGTCAAGCTCCAAGGGCATACCATCCCCGTTACGAGTGCTGTGTTTTCTCCAGACAGCCAGCGTATCCTCACCGCCAGTTACACAGCGCAGGTATTTCGGATCGTTACACTATCAAACATCGCCGAGTTACTCGCAGGTAAGTAATTTTTTCACGCGCAGGCTAGCTAGTGGGACCAATACTTCTCCAAGTAGCCTCTCAAAATATGACGTAAAATCGTCCAATATTCTCGGAGCTTCATTTCTAATCTAAAGCCTTACGTCCGCCTATTTTTGCGAAATTGTGAAACCATTTGGCCGCCTTCCTTCACTAATCAACAAAAGCGTCGCCAGATCCGAGCAACCTGGTCAGAATGGCGATGAAATGGACGAAAAGAACGGCCAGATTGCGCATCGAAGAGTGGTACCAGGACAGGGAATGCCACAGAGTCTTGGGGAAATAACCATCCGCCGGCCACAGGTGTCCACAACAGTCAGTCTTGCGCTACCTGGAAATGCCTTATCCTGACCAATGGTGTCTGAGAAACACCGAACAGTGTTGTGAAGGTGGGGATCGGCGTTGTGGGGCTCAAAGAATTTCTCTAAGACCTGGCGATTTATCTTGTAACGGTTGGACCCTAACCGTCACTATCAATCAGGTGGCAGTCCAACAGGAGTGCCGGCAACACCCAATGAGCGTGGCTTCCATCTCAGGAGATGACTATGTATTTCGATGATGATGAGAATGATTCAGGTTCAAGCAGCAATGATGACTCCGGTCAGGTTTCGACCGTCAACGATAGTGGCAGTGACCCAGTTGATCTAAGTGATAAGCAAGGGATAGTCGATCCGGCCGATCTAAAGCAGGACGACCCGCCAGAACAATCCTTGCATATCGAAGAACCACCATCCCCAGCGGTCCCGCCCGACAATTCGGAATTCCAGGTCATCGTTTCAGGCAGAACTCCAGTGACTGCCGATTCAAGCCAGGATTCCAACAGCGACGGTGATTCAGGTGGGGGAGATGGAAGCGATTCGAGTGGCGGTGGTGACCAGAACTGATCGTTGTCAGGGACAGACCCGGGATAGATGGGACGTTCCCTCTAAGCTTAAATCGAGAGAAGTGCGTTCATCAGGTTCTTGAACCACGAACCACCGGGTGGTAAGTTCAAGCGATGCGATTTCATCGTGCCTCTTGCCGTACTTCTCTTCTGTCTTGGCGCCGCCACGGCCCAGGTCGAGATCATCCAGAAAGTCGGCGATAAAACGACCGCATGTACGCGCAGCGGCCTTATCAGCGATGTTAATGATTGCGGTGTCCACTACTGGGATACCTATGTGTTTGTAGGTTCCATTTCCGCCACCCGTGAAAAAGCAAAACCAGAAAACCTGAAACACGGAGGGAACGGAGGACAAAAATCAAAGGCAAGAGTTTAAATTTTAAATTTCAAATTTAAAATCCTGCTTTTAGATTTTCACCCTGTGGTTTTGCTTTTTCAGAACTTGCATGAACTGATGCGATACTGAGACATGTTACTTCGACCAGCCGAACCTGCGGATGCAATCGCTGTGGCTCGTGTGCACGTCCGGTCATGGCAGACGGCCTACAGGACGCTGCTTCCCGACGACTACCTCGATCAGCTTCGTCCCGAAGATCGGGCACAGAGGTATGATTTCGCGAATCCTGATCCGCTCAAGCCACGGACGATTGTGGCGACCGAAGATGGGTTGATCTTCGGATTTGTCACCACTGCGCCGGCGCGCGAACCGGACCTGCCGGACCATGGAGAGTTGTGTGCGCTCCATGTGGTTCCCGAGCAGTGGGGCCGGGGAATGGGTCTGGCCCTTGTGTCGGCGGCTCGTGCCCGACTTCTGGAACTCGGATTTCGAAAGGCGGTCCTGTGGGTCCTGGCGGGCAACGTCCGCGCGGACCGTTTCTATCGAATCGATGGATGGGAGCCCGATGGCCTGCAGCGAACAGATTCGGTGTGGGGCGTTACGGTGAATGAAATCCGCTACCGGCGTGGGCTTTAAAAACAAGACCTTTGCACCACGGAGGCACTGAGGCGCGGAGAAGAACAAAAAATAAGTGGGTTCTATTCGAACCCCTGACTCCTGGTTGTATCCAAAAAACCGGGCCTGAATACTTCGGCGGTCTCTCTCCAGCAGAAAAATGAGGACACGGAAGTTCTGATTTTGCCGCAGGAGTGCGGCCAATGTCCGTATATTTTTGCCGAAAGAGCAACCAGACGGTCTGGCGTGAAGTCTTACACTACAGAATCATTTATCTGAATTTTTTAGTGTAAGTGCGATATGAAGTTAAAAACTGTCATCAATATTTCCCCCGCTCAAATCTGCTTCCTCTTCATTCAGCTATGTTTCGGTTCCATTGCTTTTTGCGCCGTGAGTGTAACCGTGCATCCGGCAAGGGCGGCGCTGACGCTGACCGAGCCGCAGCAATTTTCCGCGGTGGTGGCCAACACCACAAACCAGAGCGTCACGTGGCTGGTGGATGGAGTTGCCGGCGGCAACACAACGGTCGGCACCATTTCCTCGGCAGGACTCTACCGGCCGCCGGCCGTCCGCAGCACGCATACGGTCACGGCTAAAAGCGTTGCCCAGCCTTCGGCCACAGGCAGCGCCTCCGTCTGGGTTACGGACTACCCGGGAATGCAAACCTACCATGGCGATAAGTTCCGCAGCGGGGTGAACCTGAAGGAGTTCGCGCTTACCTCCGCCACGGTCAATTCAGGCACCTTCGGCAAACTATTCTCGCGTCCGGTGGACGGCCAGATTTATGCCCAGCCGCTGCATGTGGCCAACATGACCATCGCGGGCGCAAAACATAATGTCGTGTTTGTGGCGACCGAACATTCCAGTGTTTACGCCTTTGACGCCGATGGAAAAACCACAGCGCCTTTCTGGAAACGCAGCTTCATCAATCCCGCCGCCGGAATCAACACGATCGCCAAGCCCGCCAACGCTCTGATTGCGCCCGAGATCAGCATCAGCAGCACCCCGGCGATCGACCTCTCGACCGGCACGCTCTACGTTTGTGTTTCCACCAGCGAGCCGGGCGGTATCGTGCATCGGCTGCACGCTCTGAACCTCGCCAACGGCGCGGAAAAGTTTGGAGGGCCCGTCGTTATTCAGGGCTCTGTTCCCGGCAGCTATCCCGCGCTGGCCGTGAATGGCAGGGTGCCGTTTGTCGCGAAACAGCATTTGCAGCGTCCCGCTTTGCTGGTCCTCGGCGGCAATGTCTATATCGCTTTCGGCTCCAATGGAGACGCCCTGCCTTACAACGGCTGGCTTTTTGTATACAGCGCACAGGGCACCGGCGTTCTGCACCAGGTGGCCCTGTTATGCGTCAGTCCCGACCAGGGCGCTTCGGCAATCTGGCAGAGCGGCGATGGCCCGGCGGCCGATCCTCAGGGCAACATTTTTATTGCCACCGGCAACGGCGCTTTTGACCTCAACACGGGCGGCGCCGATGCGGGCAACACCGTCCTGAAGCTGGCTTTGCAATCCGGAGTTCTGACCCGCCTGGACTATTTCACGCCCTTCAATACCGCCCAACTGACCGCCGACGACCTGGATTTTGGCGCAGCCGGACCAATGATGCCGGCGTCCCAGGCCGGGGCCGCCGCGCCTGAACTCGTGGTGATCGGCGGGAAAGACGGTAAGGTCTATATCATCAACCGCCACAACATGGGGCAGTTCAATGCAACTGCAAACAACGATGTGCAGACGCTCACCCTGGGCAGGCCCGAACCCACGAACGGAATGTTCGCGACACCCGCTGCTCTCGGCGCTTCGATTTATTTTGGCGAAGTGAACGAGCCGCTGGAGATGTTCACCTTTACCAACGGCCTGCTTTCCACCGCGCCCACCGCCCAGACCGGCAATGTATTTCTTTATCCCGGAACCTCGCCGATGATTTCGACCAATGGAAGCAGTTCCATTGTCTGGACGCTTGATCTCCACGCCTATGCGGGCGGCACCCCCAATGGCGGCGTGAATACTTCGGGGCCCGCCGTTCTGCACGCCTACGACGGCGCTACCCTGCGCGAACTGTATAACAGCACCCAGGCCGGGACTCGGGACCAGGCCGGCACCGCACTCAAATTTACCTCGCCTACCATTGCGAATGGCCATGTCTACGTTGGCACTGCCAAGGAACTGGATGTGTATGGGTTGCTGCCGTGAGGTCCGGGAACCAGTCCTCAGGAAAAGCAAAACCAGAAAACTTGAAACACGGAGGGAACGGAGGATAAAAACCTGAGGGAACGGAGGAACCCCATGGATCGTGCCGCAGGTTCCGGCAATGCAATTTTCCAATCTAGCCAGAGTGGCTATATAATGTGTCCGTGAGTAGCCACAAAAAGCGATCGGTGGGGATCAAAGAGCTGAAAGACCGGGCATCCGAGATTGTCTCGGCGGTACAGCGAACCGGCCTTTCGGTTTCAATTACGAGGAACAATCGGGAAGTAGCGAAGATTATGCCGATTCCGTC
>WNFI01096068.1_pt1 | contig 10896 bp, 10 predicted proteins | sample 5400471 | NCBI WGS metagenome assembly WNFI01 (sample SAMN13153348, study PRJNA577476) | soil metagenome | isolation source: 100 cm saprolite on Douglas fir-dominated hillslope | place: USA:California | collected 2013-09-17 | reverse complement strand
GCCAGCGACTGGCTGGCCATGGCCTTTTCCGCAGGCGACCAAAACGTTTCGATGTCGTCGATTGGCGGCGGAATTTGTCCCGGCGTTCCGCGCCGGAGTAGCGCGAAGGCTTGCTGGTGCGAAGTAAAAAGCCTGCGCGCTTCCGCGTCCGTTGCAGCGGCGACGACATTCACGCCCAGCATGGCATAGGGCCGGTCGAGCTGCTTCGACGGTTTGAAGCCGCTTCGATACAGATGAAGCGCCTGCATCATGTCGGCGGGCGCGAAATGCGACGCAAAGGCGAACGGCAATCCCAGCATCGCCGCCAGCTGCGCGCCGAACAAGCTTGATCCCAGCAGCCAGATGGGTACGCGCAGACCCGCGCCGGGCACCGCCCGGATTTTCTGCCCTGGCTCCACGGGTTCGAAGTACGACTGCAACTCCAGCACATCCCGCGGGAAATCATCGCCGGTAGATTTACTGTCACGCCGCAATGCCCGCGTCGTCGGCATATCCGTTCCAGGTGCTCGGCCCAGGCCGAGATCGATGCGTCCGGGATACAGGGACGCCAGCGTGCCGAACTGCTCCGCGATCACGAGTGGCGCGTGATTTGGCAGCATCACCCCGCCGGCTCCCACGCGAATGGTCTTTGTGCCGCCGGCTACGTGTCCAATGATGACCGCCGTCGCCGCGCTCGCAATGCCCGGCATGTTGTGGTGTTCGGCCAGCCAGAAGCGTCGATACCCCCATTCTTCAGCGTGCTGCGCGAGTTCCAGGGAATTGCGAAAGGCGTCCGCCGGAGTCGCGCCCGCGGCAATGGGCGCCAGGTCGAGAACTGAGAATGGGATCACGCAAAGCTCCTGAGCCGGACACAATAGGACAAGTCCAGCGGACATTCCGATGCTCAGTTCTTTAGATGAACACCCCAGCCAAGTCGGCACACCCGGCACGGGTGGCAAAGACGGGCCGGGCTAAGGTCGCAAACCTGCCCATAACCTCAATCCCAAGAGGGCGTTTTGTCCATCTGTAACGGCCTCTTTCTTTGGACGATTTCGCATTCCGGAACCCGCAGGCCTTGCTTGCCTATCCTCAACTTGCTCTGATATCGTCCCTTTGCCTCACCCAGACTCTTCAGGGGAGAGTCACAAATGCCAGGACTTTTGCAGCGGTTCTTGCCGCGCGAAGAGGGTTTCTTTGACCTCTTTGCAAAACAAGCAGCCAATATCCATGTGGGGGCTGAAGCCCTGTATAGAATGCTTTCGCACTACACCGGGGTGCCGGAACAAGTGCAGATCGTCAAAGCTATCGAGCACGATGGCGACGAGATTACCCACGCCCTCTTCACCAAGCTGAACCAGACCTTCATCACCCCCTTTGACCGTGAAGACATTTACGAACTCTGCAGCCGTCTGGACGACGTGATCGATCTGATCGACGCCGCCGCCAGCCGATTTGTGCTCTATCGCGTCGATAGCATCCGCAGCGGAACCCTCGATCTCGTCAAGGTCCTGGTTTCGGCCACCGCCGAGGTCGAGGTGGCCGTTCGCGCGCTGGAAAAGCCGCAAGAAGTGCTCAAGCACTGCATCGAGATCCCGCCGTCGACAAGTGCGAAGACGTCGCCAACGTCATCGAAGGCGTCATCCTCAAGAGCGCCTGACCCGCCCATGCCCCGATTCGATTCAGCATTTGCCATAGCGAAGAACTGTCATCCTCGCCAAAGAGCGGGTGCGCTCGAAAGTTCCTCCGCGTCCTTTACCTCCTTTACTTCCTTTACCTCATTTATTTCCCTTCCCTCTCGAGGCCTCCGCCCGTGAGTAGCTTCTCCCTCCTCCTCGTCGTTATCTTCCTTACCCTTACCTTCGAATTTTCGAACGGCTGGCACGACGCCGCCAACTCCATCGCCACTGTCGTCTCCACTCGCGTCCTGACGCCCTTCCGCGCCGTCGTCTGGGCAGCTTTCTGGAACTTCATCGCTGCCTTCGTTTTCGGCACCGCCGTGGCCAAGACCATCGGCAAGGGGATGGTCCGTATTGAAATGGTGGATGAAAAGGTGCTCCTTGCCGGCCTTCTCGGCGCCATCACCGGCTGGACCAAACCCGTTCTCTTTATCTTTCTATCGCCGGTCATTGGCCTCGTCGTCGCCGTGGCCGTCACCATTCTCACCAGTTGGATCGTCCGCCGCCAACGCCCCCTCAGAGTCGACCGCTGGTTCCGCCGCCTCCAGCTTTTTTCGGCTGCGGGCTATAGCCTGGGCCATGGCACCAATGACGCCCAAAAGGGCATGGGCATCATCGCCACCGCCCTCGTCGCCGGCGGCCTGATGAAGACCTACGACGTCCCCTACTGGGTCATCCTCTGCTGCCATCTCGCCATGGCTGGCGGCACCATGGCAGGCGGCTGGCGCATCATCAAGACCATGGGACAGCGCATCACCAAGCTCACGCCGTTCGGCGGGTTTGCCGCCGAAACCGCCGGGGCTCTCACCTTAATGGCTACCGCGCATTTCGGCATCCCCGTCAGCACCACGCACACCATCACCGGCGCCATCGTGGGTGTCGGCGCAACGCGCCGCCTTTCCGCCGTCCGCTGGGGCGTTACTCGCCGCATCGTGTTCGCCTGGGTGCTCACCATTCCCGGCGCCGCCCTCTTCGGCGCCACCCTCTTCCAACTCCTCCGCCACTTGCTCTCGTAAGGTCCGCCTTCTGAGGCGAGCCGCTTCCCCGCCGGCCGTGATTTTTCTTCGCGCTTTGTGACATCATGAGAGCCACCTGACGGTTTGAGGGAGTAACTCATGAATGCGACACCAGGAATGCCCTCTTCGGAGTCACCGCAGCTCAATTTTGCTCTGTTGGTCCTGCGCGTAGCCTGCGCGCTCCCATTTCTCTATCACGGCAGCGGCATTCTTTTTGGCGTTCTCGGCGGACCGGGACCGGTGAACTTTGCCGCGTTCATGCACGTGCCCGCGGCCGTCGGCTATCTCGTCGGCCTGGCCCAATTTCGACATCAATCACAGCGGGTACGAATTTGCGCTCTCCGAACTGCTCCTTGCCTTCGGCTTGCTGATTGCCGGCCCGGGCGCCTATTCGCTCCGAAACGTTTTGCCCGCACCCCTCCGCAAGCTCTAGGAAGGGCGCCTCGCGCCACAACGGGCGAGTGGCAAGACTCTACCGCGTCTCCCTTGCTTTCTTGAGGGCTTTCCGCTGATCCCGCGCGCCGTGGAAGACGTGGAGAATATCGGTCCCCCGGCGCGTGGCGCGGTAGTAGATCAGGTATTTTCCTGCGGGAAAGCATTTCACCCCGGCGGCAATGCCATCTGAAGCCTTCCCCTCGTCTGGATGTTCGCCGAGCAGCCAGAAGCGGTCAGTGACCTTGTCGATGATACGGTCGGCGATCTCCAGACTCGCGCGCTCTGCCCAAATAGGAGAAAATCTCGTCGAGATCGCGCTCCGCATTTTCTGAGACCAGGTAACGAATCCTCCATCCGCCGCAACGCTTCGCGCACCACCTCGCTTGCGTTGTTGTAGCGCCCGCTTTTCACCTTGTTCCGCACATACCCTGCAAGACGGTCCGTAATCGATACATTCATCTGGTCCATGGCTTGCCTCTCTGCTCTGCTCTGCGCCTTCCATAGAAGCCTATTTTCTCAAGGTTTTCCACTTTCCAGCCACCCACTCCAGCAGACACCCGCCATCCCACAGCAAACAAACTACTTAAAATAATCATTGACAAACTGTACCAATCTGCTATAATGCTCCGTACACTCTTCCAAGTTCCGTATCCTGTAAATCCTGTGTTTGCCACTCTTACGCAAACACCCGGGGTGTGGGGGTATTCTTCCCATTCTGGAACTTACTTGTCGGGTGCTCGAGATTCGATCCCGGCAGTCAGCGCCTTTCAAGGTCTTCAACTGACTACTGCCAACTGATCACCGACCTGTCCACTGACCTGCCCCGACCCTGTCGGGGTCACTGTCACCCTTGCCTTAAGTCCTTTAGCTGCAACACTTATGGATTCCCCGCAAGTGTTGCAAACAAAAGACTTACGGCTTGGCTAAACTCTTTAGATGCAACACTTACAAAAAACCGGGGGGGTGCATCTGCCCCTCGACGTTCCGATTTTTCGACGTTCAGATGCGCAGTCTGCATCCCAGGTGGGGTTACGGGACGCGGACGTTCCGACGTTGCGACATGCTTTCGAGTCACCAGCTTGCCCCGTATCCTGTCAGGGTCACTGCCATCCCAGCCGTCGCCAGTGTTATCATTCGGAAGAAACTTAGAATTGACAACTTATGACTGAAAACTGCTCCCATTTCGCCACCGTCGAAGATGCCGTCGAAGAAATCCGCCAGGGCCGCATGGTCGTCCTCGTGGACGACGAAGACCGCGAAAACGAAGGCGACCTCGCCATGGCCGCCGAAAAAATCACGCCCGACGCCATCAACTTCATGGCCAAGTACGGCCGCGGCCTGATCTGCCTGCCCCTCACCGAAGAGCGCTGCGACGAACTCCACCTCCCGCTCATGTCGCCCATCAATACTTCCGTTCACGGCACGGCCTTCACGGAAGCGGTGGACGCGCGCGTCGGCGTCACGACGGGGATCAGCGCTTCCGACCGCGCCATCACGATTCTTACGGCCATCGATCCCAAAACGAAGCCGCAGGACCTCGCGCGCCCGGGTCACATTTTTCCGCTGCGCGCGCGCACTGGCGGCGTCCTCGTCCGCGCCGGTCAAACCGAAGCCTCCGTGGATCTCGCGCGCATCGCTGGATTGACCGCCGCCGGTGTCATCTGCGAAATCATGAACGAAGACGGCACCATGTCTCGCGTGCCGCAGCTCGTTGAATTTTGCAAGGAACACAATCTGAAGATGCTCACGGTGGCAGACCTCATTCGCTACCGCATGCAGCATGAGCGCTACGTCCGGCGCGTGGCGGAAGCGGTCTTGCCTACGCGCTTTGGCGATTTCCGCATGATCGCGTACGCCAGCGACGTGGACCACGATCAGCACGTTGCGCTTGTGCGCGGTGATCTGGAAGGCACGGAGCCGGCGCTGGTGCGCGTCCACTCGCACTGCCTGACGGGCGATGTTTTCGGTTCCACGGCTTGCGATTGCAGCGAACTGGTTTCGCGCTCGCTGGCCGCCATCGCCAAGGAAGACCGACCAGCACGAAAGCGGCATCGGCGCGCAAATCCTGATCGACCTCGGCCTCAAGGACATTCGCGTCCTCACCAATCACCCGAAAAAAGTCGTCGCCCTCGAGGGCTACGGCATCCGCATCGCCGACCAGGTGCCCCTGCGCATCGAGCAACCCCGCCCAACCCATCAGGTGTTGTGATGAGCGTCTCTGCATGTTCTCGATCCTGGCCTGTAGGGGCGGGGCTTGCCGGGCCCGATTCACCAAGCGCTGTGACTGGCGGACTGCATCGCCAAAGCAATGGTCATCCCGAGGTTCCTGCTCCCGTCGGGGCCGTCGGATCACAACTGTTGCGCTATCGGAGAGTGTTGCTTCAGGACTACGTTGCGGAAAGGGCCTCTTCTGGATTCGTTCGAGGATGCGCGCCCGGCATATGGTTTGGGAGAGCATTGCTCTTCGGCGACGGCTTCCCGACAGTCAAATACTTGCGCATTTTTTCAAGGCGCTTCGCCCCAAGCCCGCGAATTGCCAGCAAATCATCGACGCTCTTAAACGCGCCGTACGACTTTCGCATTTGCAGAATTTTCTCCGCCGTCGCCGGCCCGATTCCCGGCACTTGCTGCAGTTCTTCGGAAGTCGCTGTATTGAGATCCACCGGCTTGGCCGGTGGCTTTTTCTTTCCGGCGTCCGCTGAGGGGGGAAAGATCAAGCCGAGAAAAAGAAAGATGGAAAGGAGTCGGATTGGAAATCGCCGCGCCATAGCGGCAATATAATGTTCCGACTAGGTACACAAATCAACAACAAAAGGGGCATTCACTCCAGGCGCTTCCCCTGCGCGTCGTAAACTTCGAGTCCGCCGAAGAGGGCCGCTTGCTCCTCAATTTGTGCGCGGTCGCCGACGACGACGATTTGCATGTTGGCGGAGTCCAGATATTTGCGCGCCGTTGCGAGCAGGTCCTGCGGAGTGAGGGCGCGAACTTTCTGGCGATAGGTTTCCAGGTAGTCGTCCGGCAATTCGTTCAACGCAACCGTGGACAGTTGCGACAGCAAGCCATCCTGCGTCGCCAGCCCCATGGAAAAGACGCCGCTGAGATAATTCTGCGCGTCGGCCAGCTCCGGTTCCGGCACCGGCACGGACCGCAGTTTGTCCATCTCATAAAAAGTTTCCGTCAGCGATGCCGCCACAACATCATTTCGCACCGCGGCCGAAACCGAAAAGTAGCCATGCTGCCGCAGCGCATGCACGCCGCTGCGAGGGCTATAGGTATAGCCTTTATCCTCTCGGATATTCATTACTAACCTGGAATTAAATGCTCCGCCGTACAAACTGTTCGTGAGACCCAGCTTGATCCAGTCCGGATGCTTCCGCGTGATCGCGTGGCATCCCGCAAGGACCTGCGTCTGGACCGCTCCGGGCACGTGCACCAGATACACCCGCCGCCCGCGTGGATTCGCCGGAGCCGCGGCTGCGCTCGCCGCCGGTTTTTTTCCGGTCCATCCGCCAAATACTTTTTCGGCGGTCTTCAGCATTTCCGGCGCGTCGAAATCGCCGACAAGCAGCAAGAGCCCATTTTCCGGCGTGTAAAATTCGCGGTAGACCGCGTGCAAATCTTCGCGCTTGTACGCGGCCACTTGCTCTTCAGTCGGCGACACTTGCGCGTAGGGATGCGCACCGAACAAAACTTTACGCAATATTTCGCTCGCCAGAAATCCCGGTTGCGTGCGCTCCAACTTTACTTCTTCCAGCTTCTGCCGCCGTTCGCGTTCGAATTCGGCTTCCGGAAACGTCGCTTCGCGCGCCAGTTCATTCACCAATCCCAGCAGCGGTTCCGAGAATTCCGACAAACCGGCAAACGAAATGGCGCTGGTATCCGCTCCGGCGCTGGAAGAAAGATCCGCGCCGATGCGCCTCAGATCTTCTTCAATCTGGCGGCTTGCGCGCTTCGTTGTTCCCGTGCGCACCACCGTCGCGGTCATTTCCGCGAGCCCCGGAGCGCGATGAATCGCAGCTGCGTTTCCAGAACGGAAAAACAGTTCGCCATGAAACTTCGGAATCGAGTGCGCCTCCGCGAGAATGATTTCCAGCCCGTTCGAAAGCCGCGCCTTGGTCCGTTTCGGCCATGTCACCGCGCGTTCCGCCGCGAGGCCAGGCACTCCGTTGGCCACTTCCACAACGCGTGCCGCCATTACGCCGCCTCCTTTGCACCCGCGTCCGCGGGTACTCCGGCCTTGACCGGGGTGCGAAACACAATCGCGCGTCTTTCGTTTCGCAGATATTTTTTGGCCACGGCCTGAATCTCTTCGCGCGTGACGGCAAGAAACCCATCGAGAATGGTGTTCACCAATTGCGGCTCGTTATCGAACAGCGTGAAGCACGCGAGTAGATGCATCAGGCCATATTTCGGCATGTATCCACCGCGCCCACCTTCCAGCGTGGCGAAATAATCCGAGCGCCACTTCACCTTCAATTGTTCCAGTTCGTCCGCGCTGATGCCGTTTTCCCGCACTTCGCGGATCACCGCATCAAACGCCATCAGCGCCGCTTCCTTCGAATACTCGGGCTTGTGGAGAATGCGCGTGGTCATTTGCGTCGGCCCGTTGTAACCGAAGATGTCGTCGATTCCGCCGCCGGCATCGACGGCAATTTGCTTCTCCAGCACCAACTCGCGATGCATTCTTCCCGCTCGTCCGCCGTGCAGCGCCTGATCCAGCAGCGCCATGGCGCACCAATCGGCTGTGCGCCTTTTTGGCAACAGGTATCCAATGGCCATCGCGGGCAACGTCCCGAATTGTTCCTCGACGTTGCCGCGCCGCTCCTCCGCCTGTTCGGGCTCGGTGGGATCGGCGAACGGCGGCGGCGCTCCCGGCGGAATCTCGCCGAAATGTTTTTTTGCCAGCGCGATGCCTTCCTCCGCCTTTACATCGCCCAGCACCAGCAACACGGCATTATTCGGAACGTAGTATGTCTTGAAAAATGACTGCACGTCGGCCAAGTCCGCGGCATCGAGGTCGGCAAAATCACCGTAAAAATTGTGGGCGTTCGCCCAATTTCGAAACGCCACCGGCGGCATGTCCAGCCACGGGAAACCGCCATAAGGCTGGTTCATCACGTTGACGCGGACTTCTTCCTTCACGACGTCGCGCTGGTTCTTCAGATTTTCATCATCCACCTTCAAAGCGCGCATGCGGTCCGCTTCGAGCCACAGCACACGCTCCAGCGCATTCGAAGGCACAGCTTCGTAGTAATTCGTCACATCGTAACTCGTCGAGCCGTTCAGCACGCCGCCACTGGAATTGACAAGCTTGATGTGCTGCATCTTCGGCGCGTTCTCGGAGCCTTGAAACATCATGTGTTCGAACAGGTGCGCAAACCCGCTGCGCCCCCGCGGCTCGAGCCGGAATCCAATCTTGTAGTACACCCCCACGGTAACCACCGGCGCCGTGGTATCCGGCGCAACCACCACGTTCAATCCGTTTGCCAGCTTCGTACTTTCCATCCGAATCTGGAGCCGTTTCACGCATTGCCCCCTATCGCCTCTGCTTTTGGTTTCTTTTCCAGGGAAATCTTTTCCAATTCGGCCAACATCCCGACAGCATCTTTTGCGAGGACGCGCGCGGCCAGATGACTCAGCACATCGTAGGCCTGGGCAAATTCTTCCGGCGACTCCTGAAGTGCGTCCAAATGCGCACGCACCACTTTGTAATCGCCCCGAGAGAGCGGACCCGTCCACGCCGCGCGCGGCCCTAACGTTTCGAAATTCTCCAGAACCTGGCGCGTCAGCGGCAACAACGCGCGCACGGCTTCGCTCCGGCTCATCCCAAGCGAGAGAAGCAACTGCATGGCGGCTTCCGCCAGCGCGAGCACATGACCGGCGGCCATCGCTGCCGCCGCGTGATACAAGATTTTCTTGCTTCCCGCGATGTGCACGGGCGATCCGCCGAGCGCTCGCGCGATCTGCCGCGCCACCCGGACCGCGTGCGTTTCCCCTTCAATCGTAAAAACCTTGCCTTCCAGCGATGGCACCGCGACTCCGCTGAACGATTGCAGCGGATGCATCGATCCGACCGTCGCGCCCCGCGTTTGCAGGGCCTCGAGCACACCAGAGTCCATCGCCCCGCTGGTGTGCAGTACAACTCTCCCGCGCAACTCTTCTTCGCCGATCCGCGCCAGTTCTTGCGCAACAACCGCGATTTCGTCGTCGGGTGTTGCGATCAGGATCACCCGCGATGCCAGAATCTGCCGGGTCATTCCGGCGCAAGCTTTCCCTGCTCCAATAAACCGAACGGCCCGCCGCGCGCTCGCGTCGCTGCGGGTAACGACTGCCCCAATCTTCCACCCGAGTTCGCGCAGCCGGCGTCCCAGCGCTCGTCCCACGCGTCCCGCCCCGATGATGGCCAGGCTATTTGGCATCCCGTGTTAGGATAACCCGAGGGCAACGCTGACATCAATTTCCATGCATCATTTCGGACTGGTTCTCTTTGGTTTCATTGCGTTCTTCTGGCTCACCCACGGCCTCCGCGTTGCCTATGGCGCCATGCGCCTTCCTTGGATCAAGGATTTCGCGCCCGCATCCGACGCCGATTGTCCGCGCATCTCGATTCTCTTCGCGGCGCGTGACGAAGAAGAAAAACTGCCCGCCGCGCTCGCCACGCTGATGGAAATCGATTACCCGGATCTGGAGGTAATCGCGGTCGATGACCGGTCGCGGGACTCGACCGGCCGCATCCTCGACGAGTTCGCTGCCACGCATCTCCGGCTTCGGGCCGTCCACATCACCCAACTACCCGCCGGCTGGCTCGGCAAACCTCACGCCCTCCAGAAAGCCTACGAAGCCTCCACGGGCGATTGGCTGCTCTTCACAGATGCCGATGTGCGGTTCAAGCCCGATGCCCTGCGCCGCGCCATTGGTCTCGCGAAAGCGCGCAACCTGGAGCACCTCACGCTCATGGGCGACGTCGAAATGGTTGGCTTCTGGGAGACGGTGCTTATTACTTTTTTTGGCATGGCGTTTAACATTGCCATCGATCCTTATCGCGTGGCCAATCCCAATTCGCGCACTTATATCGGGGTTGGCGCATTCCAACTCCTCAAGCGCGACGCCTATGAAGCCAGCGGCACCCACCGCCGCCTGGCCATGGAAGTTGTGGATGATATGAAATTGGGAAAAATCGTCAAGCAATCGGGTTTTCGTTCAGGAGCGGGCATTGCACAGGATTTCGTCGTCGTGCGCTGGCACGCCGGCCTCGGCAATCTGGTTCGCGGGGTGACGAAAAATTTCTTCGCCAGCGTGGGCTACAGCGTGGTTCTTGTGGCGATTGCCGTCACCGGTCTTCTGCTCCTGAACGTAGCACCAATTTTCGGTATTTTTTTCGGCCACGGGTGGATTCGCATTTTCGCCGCAATCGCCTTGGTCATCGCGCTCTGCTTCCACACCGGCGTGGATATCGGCATGCGTGTTTCGCCGTTGTACGCGTTCACGCATCCTCTCGGTGCGCTTCTCTTCAGTTACATGCTTCTCCGCTCGACCGTCGTCACGCTCAAGCAGGGCGGCGTCATTTGGCGTGACACCTTCTACCCGCTGGACGACCTGAAACGCGGTGTTGTTTAGTTTGCTGGCTCCGCCGGCGCGGGAGTGGCTGCCATTGAAAACAGTCCCGCCACATCCTTTTGCTTTAATGAGCGGATGCGATCGCGCAACTGCGCCGCTTTTTCAAATTCAAACTTCTTGGCCGCTTCGCGCATCTGCGTTTCCAGTTGCTGCAGCATCTCCGCGAGCTGCTG
>WNFI01070751.1_pt1 | contig 10896 bp, 16 predicted proteins | sample 5400471 | NCBI WGS metagenome assembly WNFI01 (sample SAMN13153348, study PRJNA577476) | soil metagenome | isolation source: 100 cm saprolite on Douglas fir-dominated hillslope | place: USA:California | collected 2013-09-17 | reverse complement strand
GATCCTCAGGTTCATCACTATCATCGCCGAAATTAGGGTCCTGAATTGGAGCATCATCCTCTAGTTCGCCGGATTTAGTATCGGTCCTCCTTTTTCTCAATACTTTGTCGTCAGATTTCTCATGCGTGATTCCACCTCCAGTATGTCCACGGATATGGTCTGGTCCCCACGCATCCCACACACTTGGTCGAAGTGCCCTCACATGAAGATTCGGATCATCCCCATAGAGCGATCCCGAGCAAATAGCCTGAGTGAGTAAATCCAGCTGCTTCTTCTCGAACTCCTGAGAAACCGAACAGTTATTTCCCAGATGTCGCTGACTGGCAACTTCCGACCTACAGAGAACTGGGCTTTGAGCATCTTAGCACAGCCTACAACCTTCGGCAGGACGTTGGGATCCTCCGTCCTGCCATCTCTATCATCCTCACCCCCATACATAGTCGCGCCACTGCTGGAGCCTGCGGATTCCCGTACAGTTGAAGGCTGCGCCCGCTCGACTTCTTGTGACAATCGATTAGAAACAGCACGAATATGGTCGGAAACAGAAACCGATGAGACAAAATGGGTCGGCCGAGGTCGTTTTGGAGAAGTCTGCTCAATTCCTGACAACCTTTTCTCGTTATCAGAGTCAGATCCCTTGACGCCGTCAGATTCAGGTTGATTACGATCTCCGAGTTCACCACTATTTTCTTGTTTTTCAAGATCAAAATAGACCTCGTAGCCTGAGTGATTAGTGCCCAAGGCCCTGGAACACCCCCCGCTCAGCTCATTTTGAATTTCCATAATCGTTTTTTGGGTACTGCGGCGTAGCTGTATAATGAAGATTGGTGAAATGAGTCATCGTAGCATGGAACAAGGTTTATGAACTTTGAACCCACACGATGGAATGGGCCAATTGTGCTTGGCAGGAACCGCTCCCTGAATAACGGACTATCTCCTTGACAACTCCAAATACTGTCCGTTTCGTCCGTCCTGACCAAGCTTGAGTACATAGCAATCAGACCTAACTGCATTTTTCGGGTCTGGGTGATGATGGCATTATAGTCTTCCGTGGACCATCTGGACCAATTGATCTCAATTGTGGCCGCCTCGGCCTTTGCGTTCAATAGACCAAAGTCCGCCTGCATAAGGTACCCTGATGAGACACGCTGGCTCCATTGAGCGGGGAGACCGCTTACACGTATGCTTTGGTTCAAGCCATCACGAACTTTCCTTTCTTCGTCAGTTATAGTCAAAGTGTACGTCTTCGCAATCAGGTGCAAGAATATAGCGATATGATCCAAGGACGTTACAAGCGTTTGACGGAGCTGCCTCTCGGAAGACTCTGGAAGAACGAGAATGTTCACGCCAACGACTAGCGCACCACCCCACCTGACCAAGGGAATGAAGATATTTACCGACCAGCGAAATGACGAGTCACCCACAGATAGGATTTGAAGTAGCTTTCCAGATATGCAGGAATGAATCTCCCAGTAACTATAGACGTATAGATTCCATTAAAAGTCATCAAAATCGCAAGCAGGGACAACCCGAAGTACCTATGTAGCATTACGAAAAGTCCATTAGCAAACAAGGCAAAACGTAGAGCGATTCTCTCTCACTTCAAGTGGTATGCCTTGAGAATCGCCAAGAGGTATACCATGATAACGAAGACTACTCCTTGAGCAGGTAATGATGACCTTAGTTTGGCAAGAATTGCAAAATTTCCTGCGCCAATGGCAACACCTAGCATCGCAAGGGCAATAAATCCGCACACTTCGCCTGTCGACTTTCCAGGAAACGCAGCGATAATAACAATGACCATGGCTATTTAGATTCAACACATTATTTCCGCGGTCATCGAGTTTGGGTCATCGACACACACAGGAATATGTCGCTGGGTAAACTTCTAGGTCGTCAAAGCCCCTCAAGAAGGGTAGCATGATGGAAAGGGTATACGCAAGAGCACCTGAGATAAAGGGAAACTGAGTATCAGTGATCGTCGAAGTTCAGAGCGGAGGTGTTCACTTTTGAGCACTCTGATACACCTCCGAGAAAAGATCCAGTGCCTTATCGAGAGCAGGCGCTGCTGGATCGCCTTCTGATGCTCTGGTGACGACATGACAGTCTTCGAGATGCTCAGCCCAAAAGAGGGTACAAGTTATCGGAGGGTGTGTCTTCTCACAGGCTCCGTCGTGCCGTCAACTCTTGCTACGCCGTCGTGATTACAGCCAGGTGGGTAAGTTCCCGCAATGGTGTGGTAGTCCCTTCGGGCATAAGCATTTGTCCGCCGTTGGCGGATGACGGTACACATATGACTAAGACGCCGTGCTTGAGTAGGTTGAAGGTGTTTTGAATTAAACCAGGTATTCCCACGTTGTTTCAATCTAATCAGACTTGTGGAAGCGACCAAACGGTCACAATATTTATTTTTGGCACGAAAGGCAGCGCACGATCCGTAACTACAAGTATCGAAGCCCAAAGGAAGCGCAAGAGAAACGGTGAGGGAGCACAGGAAGAACAAACAAAGCAAACAACAGAAGAAAAGTGAATACAGCGAATCAGAACCCGTAAGGAGCAGAAACGAAACAGGTGGATGCAGGGGTTGATGGTGGGTAGCGAGAAGCAGACGGGGCAGCGAAGTGAAGATGGAAGTTGGGGCTAAAATCTTTACGCACACAAGCAAGTATAGAGATGATGCTTCACCCGCAGCAGCGATCTTTAAGGGATTACCCCAGGTTATGTAGCAAGGGGATGCCTCTCTGTTGCGTCGAAACACATTGCGCATCCGCGCTGTAGCGTGCAAAACATCGATGAGGCACGGCGTTGTCCGTTTAGTCTAGTGAAATACGATATTAAACTTTTCGCGATAAGATGTGGCAGTGCCATCCTAGCCGAGGTTGAATCAACATGATCTTCTATTAGACTTCGGACTGGGCGAAAGTTGTTGTTGAGATTCCAGCTCTGTGAACACTCAGACCGCCTGTCATGTCCCTGTCCCTATACTTGCCACCCCATTTGCTTTAGCCCCTGAGCGACGCTTTGACCGCCACATTTCCATTCAACTCCTCCACGACCCTGGTTGCTTGGGCCTTTTTACTCGTCGCATATAAATAACATCATGTACATATATATCTGTAACAAATGAACCCCTCTATTTTGATTTCAACGGCTCAGAGCAGCGACAGAAGAGCGCATTCCACGCAGTATACATGGTCCCACTCCATTACACGCTACACTTCACACATGAAATGCTCTATTGAGATTTTGATTCCGACTTCTCCAAGGCCTTGGCGGCATTAGACCAGACAACTTTAGGACTCTGGGCAGCATCAATACCGGTCCATACACCTTTCTTCTTGTAGTAATCAACAACTGGGCCAGTTTGAGCATGGAATGTACCGAGACGTTTTCGGAGAGTGTCAACATTGTCGTCCGACCGCTGAATTAGAGGCTCGCCGGTAACATCGTCAGTCATTGGCTTCTTCGGTGGTCTATGATGGTCAATGTTAGCTAAGCATAAATGGACTGTTATGAATTTGCACGTACTGGAACTCTCTGTGGTATGTCCGTCCACTTGACGGATGAATCAAGCGTCCAGTAATACGGGAGATGAGCAGTTGGTCGGCAATCATGAGCTCAACAACATTATCTAGTTTCTCCTTGCGGGACACCAGCATATTATCGAGTTTCTCCGCTTGTCCAACTGTCCGAGGGAAACCGTCGAGGATGAACCTGTTCAAATTCAATGCCATGTACTTGAGATTGACACTAGTAGCATCTCGATAACATCCCCCTACTCACCCAAGTTGACATCCCTTGTTATGATCTAGCTCATTCTTAATCATCCCAACCATGATTTCATCGCTAACCAGTCCACCAGCGTCCATCACTTTCTTTGCCTCAACACCAAGAGGAGTTTTCTGCGTGACCTGTTGCCGCAACATATCCCCAGTAGCAAGGTGGCATACATTATACTTCTCCTTGATCAGAGGGGCCTGCGTCCCTTTGCCTATAATATTTCACAGAACAGCATTGCGTCACGACAACCAATGAGTTCGGGAACTAAGCGCCCAAGTGTGTCATCTGACAACGCAAGGGGGAAGAACAATGACTCACCGGCGCCCGGTGGGCCAATGAGGATCATACGGAGCTCCTTCGCCGCGTCGAATGGTTTCTGGCGCCCAACATTGGTCTGAGCCTCCAGCTTCTCAATTTTCTCATTGAGCTGAGCAACAAGGCCCTTGAGATAATCAATCGTCTCCGACATCGTTACGAAGCGCGCCTACAGGACTGCGTAGAAGTCTATGAGTGAGGGAAGAACGCTTCCCAACTGGACGTAGGACACGCAACCGCCCGAACGTGGGAAACTCAACTGGAAAGCAAATTCTGTATCGCCGGCATCACGCACTTTTTTGTCCGAATCCTCAAACACCATGTTGCGAAATGAAGTTCATTTCCTTTCATTAAAGGGATAAGGAGACAAAACAGAGGAGAACCATTAATTACTAGATGTGGATAAATGCACAGGCCCATCTCGGTCATATATTTAAACGCGAAGAAAGGTCTCGCCCAGAAAACAGTGCAATCCATAACGGAGGTTAAGATCGAGCAAGCTGATACATGTACAATAAACTAGAGACATCCGTAGCGAGAAATACCGCGATAGTGGAGGCTGCAGGATAAACCCTAGAAATGAAGGGTTGCGTGGGCCCAAATATGTAGAGCACGATTCGAACCCTTGATGGCTGAACATGGAGCCGTCGGCAAGACGCGACCCTAACGAAGCGGTTGTGGGCAAGCAAACCGATCCGCCGATCACAGCTATCGTTCACAAGCTTGTGCCTGTAGGGATAGGCACAGTCGTGGTCGAATTCGTGGTCATGGATGGAGTGCTTTGTTGTCGAGCTTGCAGCACGTCGCCAATCTGGAAAACTAGGTGTTGGACGAGCCAATGAGTATTACGCTTCTTAAATATGCCCAGGGGCAGCGTTCGCTGCACCGTGAAATGATGATATCCGCTAACCTGTCAAAGGGAAGACTTCCTGGAGAAGACGCATTTGTCTGATGACAATATCAATCTTCGCATCAAGTGCAGCCACCGCCTCAGTGCGAACCCGAGATCGCTCCTCAATTAGGATATCGCAGGTATATTTCCAGCAATGCTGAAGTTGAAATGTAAATGAGCTCTGATTATGTCAGTAGGGGGAAACACAAGCGTACCCCTAGGAGCATGTCGAATTCCCCAAAGTCGACTTGAGATGTAGCCAGTTCGCTCACAACTATGACAGCTGCTTCTGCAGCCCCCAACCGCTTTTCGTAGCTGATTGAATCATCAAGGGCCGCATTATTGTGCAGCCGCATAGTTGCGGTGTACGCTAGGGTATGGACATATACCAGTTGGGCATTGACCGGCTCCGATGGCGAAAGAGGTGGTATTTCCCCCATTGTACCTGAATTCCGTACATACGGCAATGTTCTTAAAAACCGTCCAATTGCAAAGTCCACCGCACGGAATTTGTTCCAGAGTGCCTCTGACATGTTGGGGGCTGTACGAGGGTAAATTCGATGAACGACGTAATTCGCAGGGTCAGAGGACTAATCCCATCATTGGAAAAAATATCTCACCGTAGCGCGACCCTAGACGGCTGGCTTGTTCGAAGAGGGCTGAACCTTTTAGACGGAGAGTGAAAATGGTATCCGCGCGCGCAGCGGTTGGCTGTCCATCTGGCTGGTACAGAAATCTCACTGTACCATAATCAGAATCGTACACTTGCCCCTATTTAAGCAAAACAACATGAATGAAGTTGCCAAAGACAGTTAGAAATAAGAAACGAGAGTGAAGCAGTAATACCAGAGATGGTCATACGTACACATTCGTATTCCTCTAGCGTTCGAGGCCACACAGTCTCAATCTGGGAAAACGAGTCGCATTCATCCGGTAATGCAGCCGGTAAATTGGTCATAATCGAACCACATCGGTCCAATAGGAAGATATGCCAAACTAAGCGAGCAAAGGACGTAATTGTCAGTTCTGGAATGATTGACTTGGCCTCAATCACGATCAAGGGGCAACCACGCGAGTCGAACGTGCACCGAAATTGATTTCGGGCGGAAAATAGATAATGCAGTTGGGCCCAGCAATCGGAGCAGTCGGATCTCCGAGGGTATTCACTCACAGGTCAGGATTCGTTCCCCAATCTCAATTTGGTCCTTTGGTGTATCCAACATGGAACCAGCGCGCCGCACCGACATGTTGGTAACCGTCCACGGAGCTGCATGTGCGCTCTTGCCTGAGCCAGAGGTAGAACTGCTTGCGCTTCCGGATTCGCCCGACGAATTGACATGCGGTGACGAGAGCTGGTGAAGTCCACAACTAACAGCGAAGCGCGCTACTTGGCAAGTTTGATGATATGCCTCGATGAATCGCCCGTTTTGATAAAGGTAGAACGCAATCAGGCACGAAGCCTGAACAAAATTCCACAAGCGGTCCGAGTGCTCCAGAGAGTCACACTAGACGCAAAGTATGAGTAAAAATTCCCGGGAAGCGGCTAACTGATCGGGGATCGCGGACGGGTTCATCAAATGTGCCCTCGACCGAAGCTCTTAGGGCTTCATGTACTGAATTGGAGGGGCATCGAACCCGCCAAGAGAATGCAATCATCACAATAAGTGGACGCTCACCAGTCCCTGCCTAGCCCTGGACAATAACATCCCCTCATTGCTCCTCAGGTCCTCATTTTTGGATAGGTAACAACCAAGCAGGTAGATAGCATCCTTCAAACATTCATGGGGTTGCTTTTTCGGGTCTGGATCCTCTAGAGACTCCAAAAAACGTGGTACGTGGACGTCAAAATAGCACCGACGACGATAACGGAGGAACAGCGATAGCCTGCAGGGACGAATAAAGGTGAATTGTGCAGGGTTGCGGTGCAAATTTGACGTTCACAAATGAAAGTCAGAAGAAGATAGGGTCTCATCAACAAAAATGCAGGACTTACAAGGTTCTTCGACCCTCCGGTGTCAAGTCCACATCTGTCCCAGTGCTCGCTCTCACGCGCATATCACCATATTCATTCGATGTGGAGGGCCTAGTGCTATCTGGCACCCAGCCTCCCGTATCATTCGGCAAGGACATGGGGATAGATCCCAACCCACGCAATGGGTCATCTAGCCCGAACCCATTAGCTGACACGTTGGGAGATGAGTTCAGCGGCGTTGTGTGATGCGAATAGCCAATCGGTGCGCCTGAAGGAAACCACGTTGATGGGTTAATTGGTGGGTTCAGGTCGAACAGGGAGGTAGAGGTGGAGCCAAACTGAGGGGGGAACGTGGAGGTTGTTGATGATGAACGAGTAGGGGCTGCTTCATTGTTAGAGTTTCCTAATAGCAATGAATCAGGTGACAACGTCCTTGAGCTGCCGCTAAGGTCAGAGCCGAAGATGGGAGGGAAACCTTGCAACGATGGAAAGTCGACACTACTAGTACTGACGGAATCATTGAATGGCTGATGAATGAAGGAATCGCGAGGAGACGAGGGCTGCAAGAGGATACTATCTGCGTGATTCTGATTTGATCCAGAACCAGCAGAGGAGGATGATCGGGCACGCTGTAGCTGCTCGCGCCCGGAAGGCGTCGAGGCGCCCAAACCTGAGTCGGCCCCGAGACCACTAAAAAGTGACGAAGAGTTGGATGAGGGAGAACCGATCATATTCTTTCCCTGCAACTGAGCGAGCATTTCTTCAAGCTGAGTGATCCGCCTCTGTAGAGTCTGGGTCCTACTAAGGGCTTTGCCGTTATCGTACGAACACTCCTGGGGATGTGTAGCTCGAACGCATTGATTGCAAGCGGGCTTGGCAGCATCGCATTTGAGCTTGCGTTTGCGACAAGTGAGACTGAGAGAACGCCAGGTAAGTTCATGAGAGGCGCGTGTGGGGAACCAGAGCTGAATTACCAAGCACTTCCTCGTTGTAGTGGGGCGGTAGATTCCTTGGTCTTTGTCTTGGATGCCGAGTTGGCTCGTGTTGGCTCATCTGAAGATGAATGGTGTGACGTCCTCGCTGGCGGCATCGATGATGGTGGATAGGGAGGAGAGGAAGTGATGAAGGAAGGGAGATGGAAAGGAACGAGTATATAGATAGTAATTCGTCGTTGAATACAGGCACTATTACGGAAGCAATGCAACAGCAAAAATTGGGAAATGTACTTTTAATTGAGCCACCTCCTCTTAGAATTAACATTTATCCCATCTCTAATCCATGCAAATGAAATAATAATTGAACGGAGAAGGATCAACCCAGAAATTCAAAAAATCGCATCCCCCCCATTGAAAACATCCTTGGTCCTTGGGCGCTTATCTGACCACCTACGCCAACGCACTCGCCCATCCACCCACCTACAATAGAACCCGAATCATCCTGTGTCATCACTGCTAAGATGAACAGCGTACATCGCCCCTCTCGATCATTCCGAAGGTCAGCACCGCAATGTGTGCGGCACGACATCTGATGGCATGATCGGATTCAACCTGTTCACGTCTGAAACCTAAGGCTGACAACAACCGGCGTGACGTGATCCTAATGACGTGGATGACAAAGACAAAAAGAGTCATTCTCAGATTCACCGCATCCACGTCTAGATGCTGATGGCAGCAATGGGACAAGTGGCGCCTTCCGAATGATCAACGGGACGACGGCAAACGTCCAGAGACCATTATACGGCGGCCAGCCTTAGGAGGAAAGAACCTTGGGCGATGCGTTGGTGACGGCCCGAACCTTAATCGGGACTTGCGGGTGTTTGCGGTGACATCCATGCCTGCAACACTCACTGTCCAAAATCCATCAGAGGACTCTCGGTACAAACTTACTTGATTCTCGTTCCTAGGAGCCAATGTACCATACGGAACACTGTTTATCAGCTAATGAACTGTCAGGCCCAATATATAAAGTCACCATGACATTCTGTGACATGCTCGGGTCATCGTTATAACCCAGAGAAACGAAAACTCGGGAGTCACCATGTTAGGCGCAGTGATCCATAAACTTGAAGCCGCGACGGAATTCCTTACGTGGCTTTTGTTCCTCTGCGGCGAGCCACTAGGATTGATTATCGGCAACCATTCAAGAAGACAGGGGATGGGAAGGGGCCAGAGTTGGAAGGAGTCGCACCAAACGATGGCGACAGATACCAGGAAACCAAATTCCATTGAGAAGGGTAACCCAAGAGGGGAAAAGATGAGATGGGGTGCTAGCCTATCACTTAGTATATAAAGGGGTAAGAAAATCAGAACCCACAAGATCATCATTACCGAAGGCATATCGGTCTTGGTGCTCACAACATCCCACCCGGAGACAACCATGTGACTAGGAGTCTACCGCCGGATTGATCACAGGAAAATCTCCATGGAATTGCTTCATACCATCGCTTATGCGGCAGAAAGCTCGCACAAAACGCCCGCACAGGGTCGCCCCAGGGCTAGGTGGGTGATTTCGCACATAACCAGCAATATGGGCATACGGGCCCCGCATGCTGTTTAGCTGACGAGCCCATGGTGTGAAGTCTGGTTCGCATAATTGTCGGGGAGAAGAGCTGTCGCAAGTCACCCAGGCCCAGTTCTGCACCTCCAGATGGGAGGCTCAAGTTGTCTCGGCAACAAGCGTCGCCATTTTCTAGCTCCCCTGGCGGGCTTCACACTAGTTCGCAGGAGTCTGGTAAGGAACGCCGCAGGTGGAGGTAACTACGAAGGGCGATCAAAGAACGGCCCTGAGCTTTCATCCTAGCACAAAATGAAAGGGGCCACTACAAATAGGCGGTTTAGAACGAGTGATAGACAAATACCACAATGGGACCGCTCGGCGCTTCGGTTATGAATGAACCAATTCAATCGGTTTTAGCCGAGATCCTGCCAAACGACAGACGTCCAGCGCAGCAGGCATTCGCTGGAAACTCGAAATGCTACGACGAGTGCTTTCATTCGTGTCACTATGCTTGCTTTCATTGAATTCATTCGCCATATCGAGCACGGGCTCAAACATACTCGTTGTGCTTGAACCAAAAGTTAAGAAGACTGACTATTCGCTTTTTTTCAATGGCTTGGAAGGTATATAACATATAGGTCATTTCAGCATAGTTGAGTGAAAGGCTGACCATCTGGCCATCCATTGCTGCACTTAGAGCGCGGGTTCAACTTGACGTTTAAGGGACCCAAGGACGATGTGCCAGCTCTTACACAGCACAAAGTCCCGTCCTTCTCTCATGTCGTCCTTTTCGCGCCTACGACTCGAAGTAAGCCATACAGAATCCATACTCCTGATAACATAGACAGACATACCTTTCTGCGTCTTGTAGCATTATCCTCAGATTTGACGTCCCAAGCAATAGTTTCCCTCCTTTCAGCCAACCCACCTGTTAATTTTCTTATTGCTCTTTCGCCCACGTCAACGCAGCTATCAAGCCTAGCGGCAGAATTCTCCTTGTCACTGCCTCCGCCTAACATGCCTCTCATTTCGCACTTTCCCCCGCGCGATGGTCCACGAACCATCGTGCCAGTTACCATCCCAGAATGCCCGCCATATGCTCCCAAGTTGTCACCCGTACTCACGAAGACGGATGCGGCAATTTTGTTCTCGGGAGTCCCGCACTACCTTGATGACAACCCTCTTCTGGTGGAAATCCTTCGCGCACCTCCAGAGAGCTTCGTGACCGACACAGAAAGCGATAAAGGCGGCCGTTCAGTGTACGATGTCGCTGAGAAAGGCGGTGAGGGTCTCTGGGCAGGAAGTTCGTTGGGACTTGTTACTGGCTTCCAGACCCGCACTGGCGGTCGTGTTGTGTTCTCCGGCGGAGTCGAAGTCTTTTCGGATGACTATGCACGCATCGAGGTCAAGTGAGCTATAAATGCTTCATAGGGAAATTAAT
>WNFI01663373.1_pt1 | contig 10897 bp, 9 predicted proteins | sample 5400471 | NCBI WGS metagenome assembly WNFI01 (sample SAMN13153348, study PRJNA577476) | soil metagenome | isolation source: 100 cm saprolite on Douglas fir-dominated hillslope | place: USA:California | collected 2013-09-17 | reverse complement strand
GCTCCTGCTCGAGCCGCAGGGTCCCGGCGTCGCGCGCGCCTTTCTTTTCTCTGCGCGCGAGGTGCACGTGGTCGAGGTCCTGATCGACACGCCAGCGCCGCCGCCCGCCGGCAAACCCACTTGCGAGACGGTGAAGGACGCCGCCTGCTACGCGCAGTTCCGCGCCGCGCCGCAACCGAGGATCGTCTTCGAGCTGGAGGGCCTGCAGGCGGAGGCGAAGGCCGCGCAGGACGAGCTCGTGAAGGCGGGCCTGAAGAACATCTCGGTCGCCATCTCTCCCTGGGGGGTGAAGCTCAGGGGCGCCAAAGATGCCGCCGAGAAGCGCCGGGCCCTGCGCGCCGTCTGGCCGGCCATCCTCGGGCCCTTGCGGCTCGACGATTGATACGTCTTCAGATCAACCGCAGAGTGCGCAGAGGCCGCAGAGGTTTTTGGTTTTTAACAAAAGAAAACTCGGCGTCCTCAGCGTCCTCTGCGGTTGATCCGAAGCCGTTCAGCTTCGGGAGCTGCGCTTGGTGTGGACGCGCGGGGTGACCCACTTCTTCCGCTCGTGCAGATGAGCGGTCTTCTCGGGGAGCGCCTTGATCGCCTGCCGCAGCCGGCCGTGCGCCACCGCCACCTGCGGCGCGGACTGGAGAAATGGAGAATACTTCTCCCAGAACGGCGAGCCGCCGGCGCGCGCCAGCCGGTCGATCTCCATCCGCACCCCTGCCACCGTCCCCGGCGGCAAGAGCTCCTGCGCGAGCAGCGCGTCGAGATCGACGATCAGCTCGCTCATCGGATGCAGCCAGGCGAAGTACGGGTCCTCGGTGAGCAGGCGGAGTAGATCTCCGGGCCCTCCCACCGAGTTCCCTTCTTTCTCGTACTGCAAGCGGACGGCGCGCACCAGCACGCGATGCACCTCGCGCAGCGCTTCCGCCGCCTCGAGCAGGGCCGGCTTGTGCACCCCTTCAGAGTTGGACATTCCCCTATCTTACGCCGGGACGGGCACTCGCGCGCCGTTTCCGGCCGCCTCGTCGACGGCGCGGTGGCTGTGGCCCATGACGATGTAGCGGACGTCGAACACCTGCGCCACGCGCCGCGCGGCCGCCTGCAACATCGGGTGCGCGTCGGTGCGGCGCTGGGAAGCGAGCAGCGCGTTCACCGCGGCGAAGAAGATGCCCACGCCGGTGAGCGCGCCCGCCTTGGCCCAGAAGCCGTGCACCGCGGCCGCCGTGCAGAAGGCGCCGAAGAGGCAGAGCAGCGCCAGCAGCATCCGGTCGAGGTAGAAGAGCTGCATCGAGTCGAACAGGCTCTGCTCCGCCGGCCGGGAGGCGATGGCCACCAGCTGGTGCGCCTGCCGGTCCGTTCCCTGGAAGCGCGCCAGCATCCGGCGCACGTGCGCGTGCGGGTCCACCTTGCGCGCGATGGCCCGGTCCGCCGCCCGCGCGAAGGCGCGCGAGATGCGCAGCGACTGCCGCAGGACCGGATAGAAGACGCGGAAGACCATCATGAAGTAGTCGGCCGCGATGCGCAGCGGGTTCCCCGCCTTGAGCACCCAGTCGAGACATTCCTTCAGGCGCCAGGTATCGACGTCGTCGGGCAGCTCCACCTGCTCGCGGTAGCGGTTGGCGAAGTAGCGCAGCACCTTGCTGGAGAGCGGCAGCTCGATCTGGCCGCCGTGCTCCTCGAAGAAGTCGGCCTGCACCGAGTAGTGGTCGTGGGCGTGGCCGTGCTCGGCGTAGAAGAAGCCTGGCTCGAGGTAGAACCAGTCGTGGAACTCGACCAGCTTGTCGAGCCGGCGGCGCGCGGCGCCCCGCTCGGCGAGCAGCGCGCGCAGCTCCGCTTGCACCGCCGGCCAGCGCCACTCGGAATCGTGGTTCCCCCGGATGATTTGAAGCGAATTTCCCTTCTGGACAAATCGGGCGAGCGCGTCGAAGACGGCGGGGTGGCGCTGGCAGGTGCGCCGCAGCTTCCAGACGCACTTGGCCTCGCTGGGGCCCAGGCCCAGCTCACGCTCCTCGGCGCTCACCTCGAACGGCGCGGCCCCCTCCGGAACCAGGGTGATGGCGACGAAATCGACGATGTCGCCGTTCAGGATCAGACGCCACGGCTTGCCCTCGCTGCGATGCGCCGCGTGCCAGTCGAGGAACGAGGCCAGGGGAGCGTCGGTATGGCGAGGCTTGTCGAAGCGGTTCCCTGCCCGCAGATCGCAGCCGAGATGGAGATCGGAGATGGCGATGAGGTTGTGGGGACGCTCCGAGAGCGACCGCACCCTCCGCCACATCTTCCTCAGGCCCATGCCGCCTGCCCCTCTCCGGGTCGAGCTTGAGCAAGTGACGTGCCGCCGCGTACCATCCGCACCATGACCGAGCCCCGCGACACGGCGGCGACGAGTCCGGAACTTTTCGGCGACGAGGACACCGCCGCGCACACGCAGATCGTCGAAACCAAGACGAGCCTGCACCTGCGCCGCGTGCGCCTGCGCGTGCAGACCGGGCCCGCAACAGGGCGCGAGTTCGTCACCGACAAGGAGCGCATCCGCATCGGCAACGCCCGCGTCCCGCCCGGGCGCGACGGCACCGGCAACGACCTGGCCCTCGACGACAAGAAGATCTCGCGCAACCACTGCGAGATCGCGCTCACCGACAAGGGCTGGCTGCTCACGGATCTGGAGAGCACCAACGGCACCTGGCTCGACGGCAAGCGCGTCGAGCGGGCCTACGTCTCGCCGGGCAGCAACCTGGTGGTGGGCGACTCCTCCATCCTCTTCTCGCCGATAGATCAGGAGATCGTCGCTGAGCCGGATGTTGACGGCCGCTTCGGCGAGATGGTGGGGCGGTCGCTGAAGATGCGGCAGATCTTCGGCCTGCTGAAAAAGATCGCGCCCATGGACGTGAGCGTGCTCATCGGCGGCGAGACCGGCACCGGCAAGGAGCTGGTGGCGCGCGGCCTGCACGAGAACAGCCTGCGCGCCAAGGGCCCCTTCGTGGTGCTCGACTGCGGGTCGATCCCCGAGAACCTGATCGAGAGCGAGCTGTTCGGGCACGAGAAGGGCGCCTTCACCGGCGCTACCTCGTCGCGCGAGGGCGCCTTCGAGCGCGCCAACGGCGGGACCATCTTCCTCGACGAGATCGGCGAGCTGCGCCTCGACATGCAGCCGCGCCTCTTGCGCGTCCTGGAGAACCGCGAGGTGCGGCGGGTCGGGGGTGCCGACGTCATCGACGTGGACGTGCGGGTGGTGGCCGCCTCCAACCGCGACCTCGCCAAGGCAGTGCAGGAGGGAAACTTCCGCGAGGACCTCTTCTTCCGCCTCAACGTCATCAACGTCCAGCTGCCTTTGCTGCGCGCGCGGCCCGAGGACATCCCACACCTCATCGAGCACGCCCTGGGCGCGGAGGAAGTGGTGGAGAAGCACGGGCAGAAGCGCGTCACTCCGGCGGCGATGAGCGCGCTGCAGAGCTATCCCTGGCCGGGCAATGTGCGCGAGCTGATGAACGTCGTCTCGCACTTGCTCACCTTCTCGGAAGGGCCCGACGTGGACGTGCAGCACCTGCCGCCGCGCCTCACCAGCACCGGGCCCAAGCAGCCGCTGCCCTTCAACGAGCACCTCGGCTTCCACGAGGCGAAGGAGCAGCTGCTCGAGTCGTTCGAGCGCGAGTACCTGAGCGCGCTCCTCAAGCGCTGCGAGGGAAACATCTCGCGCGCCGCCCGGGAGTCGGGCCTGCATCGCAAGTCGATCGAACGTCTAGTGAAGAAGTACGACCTCGACGCCCGGCAGCACCGAAGGTAACGGCTTCAGATCAACCACGGAGCGCACGGAGCGCACGGAGTTACTTGCTTTTGAAAAAAAAATCTCAGTGCGCTCAGTGCGCTCCGTGGTTAAAGTTTTTTTCGTAAACGCGATACGTCTTGTACTTCCGCGCGCCCATGCGTTCGATGCCGCGGTTGATCAGCATGTTGTCTTCCAGCGTCCAGCTCAGCTCGGCGCCCAGGTAGCCGCGGGCCATTCCCCGGCGCGCCACCTCGACGGGGAGCACGGCCGCGAGCGTCCCGTACCGGTGCGAGGCGCGATACTTCTCGCGCACGCCCATGAGGATGAAGCGCGCGTTGCGCGGGCGCCGGAAGCGAAGCCGCCAGAGCAGCTTGAGCAGATTGAGCGGCCGCCTCATCAGCTCGCCGTCGAAGTCCTTGATCATCTCGTTGACGTCGGGGATGGCGAAGCACATCGCGGCCGGCTCGCCGTCCACCTCGGCCACCAGCGCGATCTCCGTGTCCACGAACATTTTATACTCGGTAGCAATGATCTCCAGCTCCTCGGCGGTGAAGGGGGTGAACCCCCAGTTCTTCGCCCAGGCTTCGTTGTAGATGTCGCGCACGATGTCCACCTCGCGGCGGAAGTGCGAGAGGTCCATCGGCCGCACGCGCACGTTGGGCAATTGCAGGGTGCGCTCGGCGACCCGCCGCGTGCGCTCGTCGATCTTCCCCGCCGTGAACCACCAGCAGAACAGGTCCTTGATCTTGGCGAAGCCCGTTGCCTCCAACAGGGGCCCGAGGTAGGGCTTGTTGTGCGGCATGCCGATGCGCGGCGGCGTGTCGAACCCGTCGATGAGGACGCCGACCTCTCCCTTCGAGTCGAGCGTCATCGGGCCGCGCAGGCGCGTGCGGCCGCGCGAGCGCGCCCACTCCGCGGCAGCGTCGAACAGCCTGGTCGAGACTTGCGCATCGTCCTTGCAGTCGAAGAACCCGAAGAACGCGACGCCCTTCTCCTCGGGCCACTGCTTGTCGAAGTCGGCGTCGATCTGAACCGAGACGCGCCCCACCGACGCGCTTTCTTGGAGGGCCAGGAAGCACTGCACCTCGCCGTGCTTGAGATACGGGCTCTTCTTCGGATCGAGCAGCCGCCGGTAATCGTCGAGGAGCGGCGGCACCCAGTTGGGATCGCTCTTCATGCCCAGCGTCCAGGGCACGTGAAGGAAGGTTTCCTGCTCCTTCTTCGACTGGACGGGGCGGATCTCGAGAGCCATCGCGGCGCTTGTCCTACCGCGGCCCGCGTGGTACGCGAAGCCCTTTTCTGTCACGCCCCACCCTCTGCTTGAGTTGATCGCCTTGCCGCCAATGAGACGCTCTTCGATCCGGCGCCTGCGGCGCCTCTACCAGGGTGGAGCTCGCTCCCCCCTGGACCCCCCAACATCCGGCGGTCATTGCAGATGAGCGTTGGGATGGATTTCAAGGACACCGTCCATCTGCCCCGGACTTCGTTCCCCATGCGGGCGTCGCTGGGTGAAAACGAACCGAAGCAGGTGCAGGCCTGGCAGGACGAGAAGCTCTACGAGAAGCTTCTGGAGAAGAACGCCGCCGCCCCCAAGTTCGTGTTCCACGACGGACCGCCGTACGCCAACGGCGCCATCCACCAGGGCCACTTCCTCAACAAGATCCTCAAGGACCTGGTGGTGAAGTTCAATCTCATCTCCGGCCACCTCACCGACTACGTGCCGGGCTGGGACTGCCATGGGCTGCCCATCGAGCGGCAGGTCGACAAGCAGCTCGGCGCGAAGAAGCGCGAACTGACCGTCGGCCAGTTCCGCCGCGCCTGCCGTGGGTACGCGACGGAGCAGATCGAAATTCAACGGCGCGAGTTCATGCGCCTGGGCATCCTCGGGCGCTGGTTCGAGCCTTATCTGACGATGTCGTTCCACTTCGAGGCGCAGATCGTCCGCGAGCTGGCGCAGTTCGTGCGGCGGGGCGCGCTCTACCGGCGCAAGCGGCCGGTGCACTGGTGCTTCCACGACGTGACCGCGCTGGCGGAGGCGGAGGTCGAGTACGCCGACAGGACCAGCCCCTCCATCTACGTGCGCTTCGAGGTCACCTCTCCCGAGCCGGGCTGGGGCCTGGCCATCTGGACCACCACGCCTTGGACCATTCCGGCGAACCTCGCCATCACCGCCAATCCCGATCTGCAATACGTCGCCTACGATTTGCCAGGGCGCGGGATCACCGTCGTCGCCAAGGATCTGTTGCATGCCTTCTTGCGCGCCTGCGCGCCCGGCGAGCTGAACGAGCCCGGGCCGGGCGGCGAAGATCTGATCGCGGCCGCGCGCGCGACGGGCGCGACGCTCAAGCATCCCGAGCGGATCCGGCGCACGCTGCAGGGGAGCGAGCTGGCCGGCTGGAAGTACCGCCATCCGCTGATCGCGCGCGAGGGCCGGGTGCTCCTCGGCGCGCACGCAACGGCCGAGACAGGAACGGGCCTGGTCCACACTGCGCCCGGCCACGGCGAGGACGACTTCCGCATCGGCGTCGAGAACGGCCTGCCGGTCTTCGCGCCGGTGGACGGCCACGGCCGCTTCACCGACGAAGTCGGTATCCCCGGGTTGGCCGGTTTGAAGGTCTTCGACGCGAATCCAAAGATCGTCGAGATGCTCGCGGCCGCCGGCGCATTGCTCAACCACGGCGGCAAGGCTTTCGAGATCCGCCACAGCTACCCGCACTGCTGGCGCTGCAAGAACCCGGTCATCTTCCGCGCCACCGACCAGTGGTGGATCGGCCTCGACCTGGAAGTGGATTTGCCCGGCCGCGGCCGCACCACCATCCGCAAGGCGGCGCTCGAGGCCATCGACGAGATCGACGCGCGCGGCGGCTTCGTCCCCGCCTGGGGCAAGGAGCGCATCCGCGGGATGGTGGAGAACCGCCCCGACTGGTGCGTCTCGCGGCAGCGCGTCTGGGGCGTGCCGATTCCGGTCGCGTACTGCGCCAGGGATCGCGAGGAAGTCGTTTCCGCGGAAGCGATGGAGCACGTCGCCGGAATCTTCGAGCGTGAAGGCGCCGACGCTTGGTTCGACAAAGACCTTGAAGAGCTATTGCCCAAAGGTTTGAAATGCCGGAAGTGCGGCGGGACGTCGTTCGAAAAAGAGACCGACATCCTCGACGTCTGGTTCGACTCGGGCTCCTCCTTCGCCGCCGTGCTCGATCGGCCGACCCTCGGCTTCCCCGCCGACCTGTACCTGGAGGGCTCCGACCAGCACCGCGGCTGGTTCATGTCGTCCTTGATGATCGGAGTCGGCACTCGAGGGACGGCGCCCTATCGCGGGCTCTTGACCCATGGGTTCCTCGTCGACGGCGAGGGACGCAAGCTCTCCAAGTCGCTCGGCAACGCGCCCGACCCGCAAGGTCTCTTGAAGAAGTACGGCGCGGAGATCATGCGCATCTGGGTAGCCGCTTCCGACTACCGCGGGGAGGTGGCCTGGTCGAACCAGATCGCCGAGACGCTCTCGGAAGGCTACCGGAAGATCCGCAACACGCTGCGCTACTGCCTCTCGCAGCTCTACGATTTCGATCCGCGGGCCGACGCCAGCAGCGAGTTCCAGGCCATCGATCGCTGGGCTTTGTCGCGGTTCGAGCGCTACCGCTCGCAGGTGATCGAGTCGTACCGCGCCTACGAATTCCACCGCATCTACCACGCCACCGTCGATCTCTGCGCCACCGACCTCTCCGCCTTCTACTTCGACGTCCTCAAGGATCGCACCTACTGCTCGGGCAAGCGCTGGCCCGCCCGGCGCGCGGCGCAGACGGTGCTCCACCGGCTGGTGCGCGACCTCTGCCGGCTGCTCGCGCCGATGATGTCCTTCACCACCGAGGAAGCGTGGAAGCACGTGCCGGGCCGCGAGACCGGGAGCGTGTTCCTGGCCGGCCTGCCGGAGCCCGACCCTGCGGCCGTTTCCGACTCTCTCGAGGAGGAATTCAGGCATCTCCAGGCGCTCCGTCAGGTGGTGAACCTCGCCCTCGAGCAGAAGCGCGTCGCCAAGGAGATCGGCAAGGCCACCGAGGCGGACGTCATCCTGCGCGTTCCTCCCGGGATGGCGCGGGAGGTCGCCGACCGTTACGAGAAGGACTTGGCAGATCTTTTTCTCTGCGCGAGCGTCACTCTCCTGCCCGGGGAGGTGGCCGCCGCGGAAGTTCGCAAGAGCCCGCACCCGGCGTGCCAGCGCTGCTGGCGGGCGCTCCCGGACGTGGACTCTTCCGGGTTGTGTGCGCGCTGCCGGCGCGCGGTGAGCGAGGTGGAATGAAGTCGATGTCGAAATGGACGCTGTTCGCGCTGATCGCGGGGATCTGGTTCGTCGCCGACCAGGTGACGAAGTACCTCGCCGTCGAGCACCTGACCGCCGCTTTCACGGCGGCGCGCGCGCACACGCTGCCGGAGAAGATCTCCGCCTTCGTCTCGCAGAAGGACCTGCTCGAGCGCGGGCTGGCCGACCCGGCGCCGGTGACGGTGACGCCCTTCTGGCAGAACCGCTACACGCAGAACCGGGGCGCGGCCTGGGGCATATTGGCCGGCGCGGGCGAAAAGTTCCGCGTGCCCTTCTTCCACCTGGTCAGCATCGTCGCAGTAATTTTTATACTAAGTTACTATCGCAAGCTCCGCGCCGACCAGCGCTACCTGCAAGTGGCGCTGGCGCTGGTCTTCGGCGGCGCCATCGGCAACGCCCTCGACCGCATCCTGCGCGGCTACGTCATCGACTTCATCGACTGGCACTGGTTCGACCCCACCTGGCTGCGGCCCTCCTTGCACTGGCCGACGTTCAACGTCGCCGACAGCGGCATTACCGTGGGCCTCTTGTTGTTGTTCCTGGAGATGCTCTTCGTGAAAAAGCCCGCGGCCGCGCCCGCGCCGAAAAAGGCCTGACATGTTGCCCGTCCTCTTCACGCTCGTCATTCCACCGTCCCTGGGCATCGCGGCCTTCATCCTGGTCTCGCTCGCTTCCGGCGCCTGGCAGTGGCGCAGCGCTCGTCTCTCGGGCGAGGCGCCCAAGGCTGCGCTCAAGACCTTCCTCAACTGGACGGTGGGCACCGCGGTCGCGCTCTTCGCGGCGGTGAAGATTCTCGGCGGCCAGAACATCCTCGCGCTGCAGCAGCCGCTCGCCATCCCGGTGCACACCTACGGCATCCTGGTGGCGGGCGGGTTCCTGGTCGCCATGACGCTCGCCGCGCGGGCGGCCGAGCGGGCGGGGCTGTCGCGCGAGAAGGTGCTCGACCTCTCCTTCGGCATCCTGGTGGCGGCGATGATCGGCTCGCGCGCTCTCTTCATCGTCGTCAACTGGGACGAGTACGCGCACGACCTCCTCGGCATCTTCGAGTTCTGGAAGGGCGGCCTCGTCTTCTACGGCGGCTTCATCGGCGCGGTGCTCTTCTCCATCTGGTACATGCGCCGCAACCGGATGAGCTTCTTCCCCTACGCCGACGCGCTGGCGCCCACGGTGGCCGTCGGGCAAGCGCTCGGCCGCTTGGGCTGCTTCTCGGCGGGCTGCTGCTGGGGCGGCGCGTGCGACGTGCATTACCCGCTCCTCTACGAGGCGCTGGGCTGTGCGCTCATCTTCCTCTTCCTCACCTACTGGCGCTCGCGCAAGCGCTTCCACGGCGAGCTGCTCGCGCTCTATCTCATGCTCTACGCCCCGCTGCGCGCCTTGGTGGAGACTTTCCGCGGCGACGAGGAGCGCGGCCGCGTCTTCAACTTCCTGGGCGGGTTCGCCCGGCACGCCTGGTGGAACCTGTCCACCAGCGAGCTGATCAGCGTCGGCATCTTCGGCGCCGGCGTCGCCATCTGGCTGCTGCAGAGCCGAAAGGCGGCGTCCGCAACGGTAGCCGCCCTCGCGTGATAGAATGGTTCCGTGACCGGGACCAGCAACGGCGGCATGCTGCCCCAGGAGAAATTCGCCGAGGAGATCGACGAGCTCGACGAGTCGCTGACGAATCTACAAGTTCTCTACGAGAAGTACTTCCTCGGCATCGATCGAAGGCCGCCCGACCAGGAGCGGAAGCGCGTCTCCAGCAAGCTGCGCGAGATGCGCACGGCGATGATCCGCAACACCGCGCTCAAGTTCCGCGTCAACACGCTCTTCGCCAAGCTCATCTCCTTCGAGCGCATGTGGGACCGGACGCTGCGCGAGATCGAGGACGGCACCTACAAGCGCGACGTCTTCAAGGCAAAGATGCACATGAAGGACAAGGCTGAGCCGCGCAAGGAGAAGACTGCCGCCGCCCCCGAGGCGCCGCAGATCTCAGACGACCACCTGCGCCGCCTCTACGACACGTACCTGGTCGCGCGCAGGCGCTGCGGAGAGCCCGTCGACGGCATCAGCTTCGACAACGTCGCGAGCCGCATCCGCGCGCAGGTGCCGCAGTTGATGGAGAAGCACAAGGCGAAGAACATCGAGTTCAAGGTCGTGATCAAGGGCGGCAAGGCGATCCTGAAGGCGATCCCGCACGCCTGAGCCGCGCTCGTCCCTCGACTACTTCGCCGGCGGATCGAGCTGGTCGGCCTCCGCCTTCTTCTTGTCGGCGGCCGCCTGCGAGCGCGTGGCGTCCGCGTCGTGTTGCGCGGCGTCGGCGAGTATCGCGCTACTGACGGACGCTTGATCCTTGACGAGGGCCGCCGCCTTCCGCAGCTCCTCCGCGTCGTGCTTCAGGTGCGTCACGGCCTCCTCGAGCTCACGGACCTCAGTTCGCAACCGGTGCGCGTCGGCCCGCAGCTTCTTCGCCTTTTCTTTGTTGTCCTTGGCCATCTCCGTAACGGAGGGCAGCGGCTTCATTTGCGTCGGCCCCGGCCCTCCCGCAGGGCCGTTCGCCGCCATCGCCGCGCCTGCCATGAACGTCGTCGCCGCCAGAATCGCTGCAAGAGTCTTCACGTCGCCTCCAGGGTTTGATTACTCGAACAGCTCGCTCACCGGCACGAGCACCACGTCCTTGTCGCTCTCGGCGCCGAAGGGAAACTTCTCCATCTCCTCGTCGACCGCGATCTGCGCGGCGGGCTTCTCCGGCGTCTTGCCGGTCGCGTCTTTCTGGTAGGCGATGGGCGTCGAGGCGCCGGAGAGAATGGCCTTCCTGACCGCCGCCATGTCCTTACCGGCCATCACGATCTGCAGCC
>WNFI01333730.1_pt1 | contig 10897 bp, 14 predicted proteins | sample 5400471 | NCBI WGS metagenome assembly WNFI01 (sample SAMN13153348, study PRJNA577476) | soil metagenome | isolation source: 100 cm saprolite on Douglas fir-dominated hillslope | place: USA:California | collected 2013-09-17 | reverse complement strand
AACTTCCCTGAGGCAACCCCTGGCTACTTTCCTATCCACAGTTTCCTGATGCCCATCTCCTGCCTGTACATATTCTCGTCAGAGAAGCCCTTGGATCCCGCTCTGATTTTCAACGGATCAGGAGAGCAGATTTCAGGCCAATTAATGGCTCCGCGGAGATAATAGACCAATGATTGCTTGAAAAGCCTTATAACGGTCGATAAAGGGCCGAGGTACAGAGATTTGTCCCGGGACTTCGGTGTTAGGTTGGACTCGATAAGTGTAACCGACAGTCCAGGACTGCGTGTCTCTGATCTGTTGGCATCACCTTGAGAGTGCTTCCTTTCTTTGCCTGTACCTCGTGTCACTACAGCTCGTGTATCGATCACGCAGGGAGATTTCCGAAGTAGACGAGACTGTCTCGGAGTTTGTACCAGGGTTGTTCCCAAATATCCCAAGATTTGTCGATAGGTTATCTGATGATTCGGACAGATAGTGGCTGAGCTCGATTGATAAGACACACTTTCATAATTGTATTTTTCCTCTTGAAAGTCATGATTGGGACATTATCAACATCAAACATCAGTTGATGCATGTGGACGGGACTTGCCTCAAATCTCGGTTTTTTTTTTCGTTTGCAGTGCCCCTATCAGGGATGACCCCTCAGGCCTCAGGCCTCGTGAGAGTGACCCTGGAAAGTGACAAATTGGCTTAGTAGTGCCTGGTTCCAATGCGTCTGCCACCAAGCGAAGGCCAGATATGTATTCTACGGATCCGACTTGAAGACCCCTGCGTACTACATACAACGATGCGTTCCAAACTCCTGCCAAAATAAGTGGATTGGAAGCGCAAGACAAGACGAAGTTGTGAGTCATGTAAATGCCTCCGCTTGCAATTTCCACAGGCGTGCGTAGTCCCCCCCCGACTTCGTCAGCTCTTCGTGGGTACCAGTCTCTACAACAGTGGTCTCATTCATGTATCTGAGAGTAAACTCGTCAACGGCCATCCCATAGTTTGGGGCTCAAAATTGCGCACATTATTACGTCCGCATATTTCGTCAGGTTTCCGAAGCGGTGAGTCGAGAAGACCATCGTCTTACTCCCACGAGATTTGTGAAGTCGCGAGAAAAGGTCTGGATTTGTAGACCACAGATCATTAATAGGGAAATAAGAAGTACCGAGGAATATGTACCGTGTTCGGCGACAGGGTCGAGGGCAGCACTTGGCTCGTCGAACAGCAACAAGCCTACGGCGGAATCTGGTCCGATGGTGTGCATGAAAGTGCGCGCGCTATATCCAGAGTAGTATTCATCACCCGAAGAAAGGCTGACGTTACGGACTTACACCGCAATTCTTTGCTGTTGTCCACCGCTGAGTCCTTGTGGTGGTCGTGTTCCCGTCAGTTCACGGAGCGCGCGGCCAATGTCACCGTTAGGATCATCACGTTGAACATGAATAACGTCATGCACAGAATCAGGGCGTGACAGATAGGTATCCAAGTTTTCAGGCAATTTTTCAATCACCGAGTCAGCACCTCCGAGACGCGCCGCCTCCTTGACTAGCTTAAGATCAGTAGCATGTTTGGGATTACCGAGTGCGATATTATCCTTAATCTAGTAGGTGGTGGCCGCTTATTTAGAGACATCACTTAGCAATCGAGATCGAGGGACGCACTGATAAAGGGAACAATGTGTAATCTTGAAAGAGAACAGCGATTGAGCGGTGTAAGTCATCTAGCTTCACTTCCCGGATATCGCGACCATTGATTCGGATAGTCCCTTCAGTTACATCGTATATGCGAGCCGCCAGCTTCAGGATAGTGCTCTTGCCCGAGCCATTGAATCCCACGATGACCTGATTTGGAATGAGAGTGGGCATGTAAGTCAGATAATTCCTTACACATAGTTGACCTTGTTGTACTCGGAATGAAACGCGACGCAATGCATAGCTCTTGCTTCCAGGATATCGAAAAGAAACGTTTCTTGCATGCCATGAATAAGTATTTGAGGGAGTGTGGCAGTGAGGACCCACTCAAATTCTAGGCTTATTCCTTCGTGACTATTTTTCAACTTTTCTGTGCCATCCACAACCTGGTTCTTGATCTCGCTCACGGCATATACCACGCGTAGACTAGCTAGATGGTTTGCCAGTCCACCAGTTTGTTGGAAAATGGAGCTCAAATTCAAACGAAGATCCTTGGCAGTAGATTGGACGAGGGTGAACGCAGCAAGAACCATAGGGAGGTTTCCCGGGTCGCAAATTACCGTCAGTGCAAGAGCAATCTTGGGATACAGTTAATGAAGTAGTCATATACACGAGTTAATGGTTCACCTCGGGCAGCTCACCAGAAAGCCATTTTAGAAGATGAATTGAATTATCGGCTTTGCGCTGGTGAACGAAAAAAAGACTCCAGAATTCAATCGCGCGATCCCCGAGGCGATGACTGAGTTCAAAAAAGTCTAGACTCGGAAACGAAACAATAAACAGGAGGAAAGTGTGAATTGAACCGATGAACGCACGATCAGAAAGATATGAGCTAAGGCCCATAGCAACGATCTCTTGGCGGTGTTCTTGATCACTAACGAGTTGCTTGAGGCCCTCCATCTTCACATAGTCCTGGTTTCGAGTCGTGGCCGCGTACGCTGTAGGAGATGGGGTTGAGAAACCGGCCCTTCAAGTAGCAGAAAACTGACAAAGTCCCTCCAGACTACTGCTTGCGAGTTCCATGTGAGATAAGACACAGACTACCAGGTGGCAGAGGCAGGTTAGGAGGCTCAAATATGAGCTGATGCCTTGTTCACGAAGGATGGTGACGAGCACGCTAACTTGCGTAAAAAGCACAACAATGCTGCATCCGCTGCGTAACAGGCTGTCAAGAGTGCGCCCGACGGAGCAAAAGCCGTATCTGAGTGATACTGCCTCTAATTGTTGAGATACAGAAGGGTCCATAAAAGTAGGCAGATCGATCCGTGCGACGTGCTTGAAAGCATAACGCGAGTAATGACGCTTGACAAAGTCATCGAAGTCAAGGTACAGCCGCCCGTCTATTCTTTCGAGGAGGCTCTGAACGAGGGAGCACACCACTCGGCCGCATGTCAGCTGAATCAGCATATTTGCATCCAGTTGCCGGCCATTAATTGCAGCTTGGACCTATGCACGCAGTTGGAAGACGTTACTCGACGTAACGAAATCTTTCTCACCAATCGCAGAAAATTTCCAGTAAACCTGGATCCTTGTTGAGCATCGACCGACCATTAAGTTACTGGGGACGCGCACCAAAGGGATACCGCGGGGGAAAGGGCCAAAACTGCTGAAACGGTAAGGCGAGCAAATAGCAGCGGACTATTGAGATCGTATATAGCCTTCCATAAGTATTGCAAATCTCTGATGAAGAGGCCCATGTCGGGGTTCAGTGAATAGAGCGGAATGCCCCACTTGACCGGGAGTTTTTCAATGTATAAATCCCATATACCGAGGAGAAGATGATTGAAACCTCCGTTAATCTTCCGGCTTTCAGGGTGTTGAGTTTCAGGTCCAACAGATTTGCTGCTTTTTTCTGACAACTTGGGATTGAAGAATGGGAATTGCATGGTTGACTATGGGATTTGTGGCACCCCTCTGAAAACTGGTCTTGTAGGTTGTTGAGGTGCTCCTACCAGGAAACAGGAACTGATTTTATGTGTTGCCATCAGACCCGCGAGTATCGGCGTTACCAATAACAAATAAAAGGATAAATTGATGGACGGAGACGTGGAGTCGGTGCTGACCCGAAAGGAGATGGCCGTAAAAAGCGCACTTGACAGGCGCTTGCGTAATTTAGACGACCAACAAGCCAACTGTATGGCTGGGCAGAAAATGCTCCTGCAATGGACGCACCGAAAACACGAGTTAATAAGGTGCATATTCTCTTTAAAATTTAACCCTCATGTCCGGGGCCTTTCTTGGATGGAGTGAGGAGGAGAAGCGAAATATCTGTATGAACTCGGTGTCGCTGGGCGCGATCGTCATTTCCGTGTGCTTAAACGACAGAAATGAAGGTGCTTGGACGCCATAGAACGGGTCTTTCTGTGTACTCGAAAGTTGTGTAGGCACACCCGTTGATCTGGCGGGCACCAGAAGCCAAGGCTATTGATGCCTGAGCCAATGGCTCTTGTTTGGGAAAAGGACAGGGTGTCACTGCCTCGGGAGACACACGGAAATTGAAGAACATGCTGTCAGCTTGTCAACTAAGACGTTACAAAAGGAGAATAGAACATGCTTTGGCCTCACACACACCTCGTGATTCAGCCATGATCAACGTTGTCCTGAAGGCGAACAAGATGATATCGCGCTATGGCGCTGAAAATGGATCGTCTTTTCAACATACTGTAGATAGCCTTTACGATCATCTAACTTTAAATCGCAAGCGAGTTGTTCGCGACTTGGACACTGCGAGACCAGTTTCCGGTCCCTCGGGAAATTCCCGCTTCAAGTTGATGCTCCGCCTGACCACCACAACCTGCGTTGGCATGGAAGCTTTGAATTACTCAATAATTTATAATAAGTTTCACGTCACTCTGGCGGTTAACGTTCAAGTTACAGTATCGGTTGTGCTGTTGCATCTGCAATCAAGTGACTTTTTCAAAGCTCTGCGACCTCTGAATTACAGGCCCTTATCATCCCATCAACGTCACCTCTGTGCAACAGTCGAGGTGGCTCACATGGAATATGGCCTACAACAGTCGTATAACCACATGCACGTGTCGTCAGGACATAGTTCTTCCCCGGTTGCTTCATGGCCGGCTCTCTAATACAATTATGGACAACATGGTGACCATTAATGTGTAAGTTTTCCGTACACTTGGCTTTGCTAGTCGCGCGATTATCTCCGCTGTATAATGAGAAGTCAGCGGGGTTTTTCGGAGCTAATGCGAAGCCATTACTACACGCCCATCTCACAAATTGTCCACCCTGACGGAAATACTGACCTCTCGTGAAGTCTCACTTTCCCGCGGCCTATTATGACCTTGGAGGCTTTCAATCTACGGTATGGTGAGTGTGGTCAAGAGATTTTCAAATGGACTCATATTTTGGAAGTTGCACTTGCAACTACGTAGATCTACCATCATCACGCTGGAGCGGCCATAAACGTGACACATTCATAGGGCGATCGAACTCGTTTTAATATCCCCCGCTTCTCGTTCTGATGTTGGAAGTTGGAGCATGTTCTACTTCTCGGGCTTCACGATAACGATATTTCCGCGAGGATCCAAGGTGCCATATGTTTTCTGATAGCCGGATCGGATACTGCGTACCGAACATCGTCCCACGAAGGCTACCTTACCTTACGGTGAGATCACGTATGGCGTCAAGTACGGTCATTTATGCATCCCTGGGTGCCTCATTGCGCCATGTCCCTTTGCCTCAAAGGCCAGCAGACTCGGAAGAGCCGGAACTCATCAATCGACGGACATATATGACGTATGGCCTTACCGAAGCCTCGCCATCCCCGCGAGGACCGGGTGGATCATATAAAGAAGTGATTGTCAGGCTCGTGGCAGGCCATTAATTAATTCCGCCCTATGGGCATGGCAGGAAAAGAGCGTGATGGATGGGCGCTTGCCATGATGCGGGCGCCTATTGGCCTTAAGATAAACTTGAACCATGAACACTGACAAAAAAAAAAACAGGTCAGCCTGTTCTCACTAGGATCGAGAGCGTTTTAACTCTGTCGACTGGGGTGTAATCTCTGATCGACCTGCATTTTCCAGGATGGCGGGTACTTTCGTCGATTAATGGGTTAGTACGACCACTTTAACTGATAAATGACTCTGTCAGCCTGAGTGCCAGTGGCGTTGACTGTAGTCCGCATTGAAACCTGCCAGATGTCGGGTCGCTGTTCGACTTTCCACCCCGATGTGCTAACCATCCATGGCTGACTGGCTGACACCAGTGCCAGTAGCCGCTACTAGTATGGAACGTCCTATTTGAGCAACATCCGCCAGCCAACAACAATTCCTGGTACCTTGCCTTGAAATGGCGTTCAAATACGGATGGAAAGGGATCCAATCGCCTCTTCTCTTCTGGAGAATGGATGTACCACGGGAAATGTGTCTGACCGTAAAAAAAAATTTCACTGTGACTCCAGCCAGTGGCGCCTGTGTAACGAGACCATTATCCGGCATCTTTTCCATGCCCACTCGGTCACTGGCACACAGTACAACGCTACGATGTTCTCTTTAGTAACGACGCCGGAAATGTGAATAAGTGGGATGGCACCCGAGGATTGACGCCTATTGATGCCTGTGTCGAGACGTGCTTGGACGCTCGAACAAAGGCAATACTGTAGCCCTCTTTCCACAAAAAGATAGTGTTTCATTTCGCCACATATGTCCAGAGTACGATCAACAACTGCCACTCCTTTGGATCCGGCCGCTTGACCTAACCTAGGCATGTGTCACGGTCGTTTCAAAATCCCTCTGCCTAAACTGATCGCTCGAACCCTTGTCAACACGTTTTCCATCCCCAGGTCCCCTGAACACCATCCTCGATTTAGCCCCAAGCCCAATCATTAGTGTATGGCACCGGTGGTGTGTCTTTGTCCTCGCTGTCCCGCACCAACCTACCTTGCCTGACATAAGGAGCGGTTCCGTACACCCTGCCGTCCGTGACAATCACCTGCGCCTCCGGAAAATTTGGAGAGAGGGGAGCACAACCTATCTCTGCCGTGCACTCAACCCCCCTTGAGATATACGTCGATGTGATCATGCCTTGGCAAATAATTTCGGCCGTGGGAGACTCGGCGATGCACCAGTGATGGACCCTTATCACATCGGCAAGTCTTCTGTTAATACCGTAGTATTGTCTTGGCCATAGGCGTCACCACTCATTGGCTACAGCTGTTGTCCGACATAAGGATGAGTGGATTGGGGCATGCGAGTATCCATAGATATACTCCGGCATCATCAGGAGCGAATAACAGACGTTATTGAAACTTCTCCTTGTAAATCCATGCAAGGCCGACATCACTCGCACCTTGCGCAACCTAAACAAGACGACTAGCATCAGTACAATAGTTATTAGAAAATGCAATTCACATGGAACTCACAGCTGCACGGTACCATTTGGCCGCCTCCTTGCGATTTTTCTTGCAACCACGGCCATTCGCATAGCAGAACGCAAGTTCTTCTTGTGCATCGACATCGCCGAGCTTCGCTGCAATTTCGAAATAAGACTAAAGGAGAAACAGATCATTGGCACCATCGCCGCGTTTTTTTTTTTTTTAGCTGGAGCACCACATGTACAAATGACATGACTCACAACGGCCATCTTCTGATCCTTCTTCACGCCCCATCCCTGGAAGAAGCACTGACCGACTTCGTATATGGCAAGGACAAGCTCGCCGCGAACAGCGCTTATGTCGAGGTCCGCACGAGCTTGCTCAAGGTCGCCCACTGCCGCCTCTGCTGCACGGCGCAGCCAAGAGAAGCCAAGATTCTCGTCTTTGGCGCAGCCCCAACCATGCCGCAAAGTGAGCCCCCACATGAGCATGCCAACCCCACTACCGCCTGGTGTCCTCGCACTCCTCTCGAAAGCAATCGCTGCTTCCCTGAGCCGGTTGGCTTCGTGATGTCGGATGCCTTCTTGTAACAACTGATCGGCCAGATCGACTTGTTGAGAATTATCTCTAGGTGTGGGATCAAGCGTCATAGGAGAAGCGCTTCGTTGGGTGGGCGCATGAGGAGAAGCCGGAACTTGAAGAGAATCGCTCGTAGGTGAGTCAGAAGGACTGTCGAGCTCATAGTATGAGAACTTGGAATAGAGGCTAACTGGCGAAGATGACACGCGGGGAGGTTCGTGCAATAGGGGTATGACTTGTGGGCTCATGGTGACAGGAGGTTTGGGGGGAGGGCGTGTAGGTGTGAGGGGAGGAATACGGGTGTCGGGGGACATGGAAGAGTTTAGGGGAGTCCCTGGAGCATGTTTCCCTTCCTCGGATGGGGATATTTGCCGGGACAGTGGTGGCGATGCCCCTGGCGAAGGCTGTGAAGACTGCGCGTTGAGTGGTGGTGGTGGTGGGGACGCCGACTGTCGAAATGCGTTTCGCGCGAGGACTTGGAATTTTGAATCTTCTGAGGCACCGCCTGCTCTCATCGGCCTGGAGAAGTTTAAATATTTGCGCTGGGTGTGTTCACGCCCAGCAGAATGGGATTCTGCGATCGGACTAGATAACACATTCCCGTGCCCTTGACCGGGCTCATCGACAACTCCTTCTGGCTCCGACGATGATACCACCACAGTGGGCAGGGGTACTGAATTATTTGACGGTCCCTGGTACAAGTTGTCTGGGTCTACCCTGCCAGTGCCGAATTTTGGACGACGACCTTTCACACTCCAAGTACCACCTCTCGGTTGGGGTGAAGGCGTACTTCGACCCTGAACTGCGCCACTCAGTTCAGATATTTGTTCCAACTCGGCGGGAGCTCGAACGAAGTTCGACAGAGGACCAGGAGTTGGACCAGAGGACGCGGGGGTTGAGTAGATACTGACATCATCATCATAAGGGAAAGCTTCAGGCCCCCTGGTCACGCGTGGACCGTAAAAGTCGTTGGACGTGTTTAGCGACGACTGCGTTGCTATGGATGTCCGGAAGTGGGTGTGCAACAAAGGGGATTGGGGAGCGGGACCGAGAGATTTCTTTGACGGAGCATCAAGTACAGAAACATGGGCGTACTGAGGGTCTTCACCCGACCCGGCCTGAGAGACAGGGATTTGAGCTTGGTTTGGGCGTCGGCGGGACGACGTTCGGCGCGCGAGGGTATCAAGTGGAGAACCGACAGTCACGACATAGTCGCTCATGGCCAGGGAGGGGCTAAAGAGGCAGAAAACGTCAGACAGGTCAGGTAACGATCTGAGTGAAAAACGGTGGACTCACTCAGCGGAATGAAGGTGTTGGCGACACCCGCCAGTGCCCTCGCTTATCGTCTGTCACGGTCGTCAGCTGAGGGTATGCACATCCGGACAGTCGGCCCGCAGGAAGCCGAGCCGACAGCGGGAATGGTAGCTGTGTTGGGGCAGGCTTCTATTTTTGGAAGTAATAACCGGTAAGACCGACCGATGACTGTGGGGCGTGGCGTGGGGCAGGGGCACAAGGCGGTGCCTTATCTGCAACCACTACAACACCGTCTGGCTGTAGTGATCGACCTTGCGTCTGCCTCATCTCTCTGGTGTGTACCGCACGTGTTCCCCTTGGATGGCGATAGGTGCCCCGTTTGGGTTTGAACTATGTACTAGGCTCCTACTTCAACTGCATTAAGTCGGACATGCAGTCGGTAACTCAAATATCTTCCTCGTTGGCCATTACCTGTACCTGCCTACTGATTACGTGCTGGTCAAGTGTCCGCCTTGGAGACGCGGCTCGGCTGAGTGTGATCGCACTCGATCTATCAATGCCTCTTACCCCGCCAATTTCCGTGACTACCTCATGTTACAAGTACGTTCTTACTTTATGCAACAAGGCCCTTTAATTCGCGCTCTATCGAGCGGGTTCTGGTTTCTTGAGCTTCGCGTGGGGGTAAGACATGACTGAATAAGCCCCAACCTCCCTCCCTACCTCTATGTTAGTGACTTGACACCCATCACCTGCTATGCAACAGGATGCCGCTCGGTATATTGCTACTCTGAGATACTGACGTGTAGTATGTGGACGCTTTGAAGGTGTCACTTTTTAACAACGGAGATGGGAAAGATAGAAAATGAGTACTGTATATCATGGAGAATGGCACTCAGTGAAGGGCGACGAGTGCATGCTGATACAGGTTTCTAGTAGGTCATCGTACTATACGTTGTATACTAAGATATGTCTAATCTAATAACCATCGCTATCAATCTGTGGCGTGGCCTCAGCTCCTTGGGAAGAGACTCTTTCTCTCCTCTTTCTCTCTCTCTTTTCTTCCTCTTTGATTGATTGATAAAAGTGACACTTGCTTTGATGATCCCAGTGGTGCTACTAGCTCTCTTTGGTCCACTGCCTATGCACGACCAAAAAACGCCATCGAGTGAGCTTCTAACAGTCGGACTGGCAGGAGCCTCCTCATGCGTCTTCTTGTTCGATCTTCGTACAGAGTACATACCGGTGAGAGTTCGACATTACGCAGGTAACGCGACATTGGATGGCCGAAACTACTCGGAACATGATAGCAACACTTAGACTAGCTTCAGTTCCGATTTCCTGACCCGAGGTCTGAGCGATCTGCAAGTGGCAGCTCAGCCCGCTCCATAAGTCCGGACACACGGTGCATGGCTATGACTCCAACAAAGCAGGGCAAATCACTTGAACGATTTGTCATGGCCCTAGTATGTCTCTGTAGAGTCGTGGTCTAGGAAGCGGCCTTTCTAGCTCATCGGACCCACAATTCAATTGCGGCGGCTTTGGCCAGTGTCTTCCCGAATCCAATGTGAGGCGAGGAGCAGTCAAGGCGGCGACGTGTTGTTAATTAGTAGGAGGCGCGTGCGCGTGATACGAGTTAATTATATATTTAAAAGTACGCGCGAAGCTTTTTAGATTTAACCATTTTATGAGAAGTGATAGAAGTAAGAAGTGATAGAAGTAATATAATAATATAAGGTGTGCTGCGGACTCGTGCGGAGACACGCTCGGACCGGAGCGGAACAACCAAGCGCTCATCAGCCACGCGCTCGATTTCTTCTGTCACGGCGAGCAGGAATGAGTCCACTTATAGTCGACTAAGATATTGTCATGCATTATGGGGTGTTATGTTGTGCGTTATGAACAAGTTGTATGTAGGATAAAGCTAGCGCCGTTCATAACGCACAACATAACACCCCATAATGCATGACAATATCTTAGTCGACTATACGTGGACTCATTCCTGCTCGCCGTGACAGAAGAAATCGAGCGCGTGGCTGCTGAGCGCTTG
>WNFI01047577.1_pt1 | contig 10897 bp, 4 predicted proteins | sample 5400471 | NCBI WGS metagenome assembly WNFI01 (sample SAMN13153348, study PRJNA577476) | soil metagenome | isolation source: 100 cm saprolite on Douglas fir-dominated hillslope | place: USA:California | collected 2013-09-17 | reverse complement strand
CCGTCGTGCAATGTCACCCTCGATTACGGAGCCGGGGAATTCGGTGTCGCACCGCCCCAGGTATAGATCGCTTCACCTTTTACGCCGAGCTCCTTGTACGTCACCGGCATCTCACGCGGCGTCCCGGGCAAGAGCCCGGCGATCACACGCTTCGGGCTGTTGTCTCCTGCCCAACCGCCACCGACGATGACGGGAAGGCGCCGCTGTTCCCAAAATGGCACCGGTCCGAGACCCGGCTCTTCGACTTCCTTCTCGTACAGCAGCATGGCCCACAGCGAGCACGCCTTGCCATCCTTCGCTTGGAGCCCGTTTGCCATGCAGGGGCCATCGGCGTCTGCACCCAACCCGGCATTTGCCGCCGAGCTCGCCAGACCACCGCGTCCAACGCGCGTCTTGTCGATGAGGGCAACCGCGGACGCCATGTTCGACGCGCCCTGACGGAGCAGCGCTTCGGCCCACAGCAGGTCGTTCACCGTTGCGTTGATCACCGGCGCCGGTCGGTAGCCGCCGTACTGGCCGTTCGGATCCTGAATGCCGGAATAGTCGTAGCGGATCTGCGACATGTTCGACTGATGATATGATCCGCGCGATGGCCTGAATCCGGCCACACCGGACCACGCATAGTCCGTCCCACCCTTCGCGGTCTTGGGGTAGGTCCCGTATGCATCCACGTCGTCCGCGTTACCGAAACTTCCGTCTCCAAAGCGTTTGTCGGGTGAATTCGGCTTCGGGTTGCCGGAGAGCGGCCACGGATCGACTTGCGTGGACGGATCGAGCAGATGGGCGACGCGCGTACTCATGCGCCCCGTGTCGATCTCCTCGAACCAGTTCATCAACTCGCTGATCCAAGCGTTATAGCCATCCTGCACGAACATGAAGTCGAAGGGCGCACCAGTAGAGATGCCCTTCGAGGCGTAGGAAGCCACTCTGGCCCAGTCCACCTTGGCAATCTCGGAGTTGTCGCGCGGCCAGAAGGCAAGCGTCATCGCCGCCAGTGTGTTCGAGAGCTGCGTGATCTGGACGTTCGTATAGCCAATGCCGTTCGCCCACGCGGTCGGGGTCGTGAACGTGTTCGCAGACGCGAGCGTCGCCGCCTGCGTGAGCTTCGATACAGCGGAATCGCGCACCACGGCGCGGTTTGCGTACGCGATCGTGTTCAGATCGGTGTTTTCGTCGACGATGTAGGCCTTGTCGTACTGGAGCGCAAGCATCATCAGCGAGGCGCCCTGCATCATGAGGGACACCGTTTCCGACCGTTTCGTATCGGACGGCGTGCGGATCACGACCTTGTTCTTCCGAATCGCGATCAGCGCGTCGTTCGCCGACGAGAGCGCGTTGTAGAAGCCGCCGCGCTGGATTCCGTTCTCGTCGATGCCTCCGCCCCAGAACGCATCGATGCTCGTACGCGCCGCGGCGGCGGGATCGTTCTGCCAGGATCGCGGCGTGTTGCCACGCGTCCACTGATCCGGCGGCGCCGTCGGATTGTCGATGCTGGAGTAGAAGTTGACGTTGCCGTTGTTCCACGACGACGAGTACGATCTGGCCTGCGTGCTCAGCACGCCGGCCCCTCGAAGGCTGGTGTACGCGTTGAAAAAGGTACGCAGCGCGCCCGAGCCCACCGCCTCGATGGCATTGGGATCGGCGAGTGCGCGGACGCGGTCCGGCTCATTCGGATTGGAATCGATGTCCTCGAATGGGTGGGGTTTAGAAACCGAATTCCAGCATGGCCGTGAACGTGCGATACGCGGGATACGTGAAGTAGTCCACGCGATACGCGAACGGATTGCCGCCACCCGGGCCGGTGACGTCGGGATCGTAGCCGGAATAGTTCGTCTTCGTCCACAGGTTACGGCCAACGATGCCCAGGCGAGCCGAGTGAACCGTGCTGCCCGGAAGGTGCGACACGAGGTTGACCGGAAGTTGCCAGTTCACCGACAGCTCGCGCAGACGCCAGTAGGAGCCGTCCTCGACGAAGTAGTTGTTGGGATCGAAGTTGTTGTAGAACGCGCTGTAATATTGCGTGGACTTCTTGCCCGTCTTATAGGGGCATGTCGCGTCCACGGCCAGCGCCGGGCACGCACCTGCGCTGGGCTTGCTGCTTTGATCGATGACCGCATCACGCAGCTCGTTGAACGGCCACTGGCGGGTGTAGTTGTAAATGTTTCCGCCGCGCACCCAGGTCAGCGTGCCATTGAGCGACAGCGTCTTCCACGTGGCGTTCGAGCTGAACCCCATGTTGAAGTCGGGGTTCACATCACCGATCTGTACAACGGACTTGGACGTCTTGCACGCGTCGTCAAGGCAGGTCCACGCCTTGAGCGGCACCTCGGCCTTCGTGTGGAAGTCGGCTGTCCGTACATAGAAGCCTTCTTCGTTCAGCGTATAGTCCGTAACCGCGCCCCCGAGTTTGCCGGCTTTGATGGTCTCGCTGAGCTGGTCCGCCGTCTTGACCCACTTTGCACCGTAGATCACACCGAACGGCTCGCCCGCGGCGATACGGAAGATCTGGGTATTCGTGGTCGCATCCGACGGACCAACCAGGAACGCGCCGACGCTCAAATCGTCGATGCGCTGGCGAGTGCGATCCGCCGTGACGTTCACACGCCAGAACTTGTCGGACTTGGCGAGCAGCACGATGCCGAGCGCTGCTTCGTGCGAGTAGCCGGAGAGCGTACCGGCATTCCGCCACTGCGTCTGGTATCCGGTGGCCGCAGAGAGCGGCACCTTGATGATCTCGTCGGTCGTCCGCTTCTTCGAGTAGCTGTACTCGAGGGAGACGTTCTTGAACATGCTCGCATCGAAACCCATCTCGGTCTCGCGCGAGAACGCCGGACGCAGATCGCGATTGCCCAGCGTGATCTTCTCGGGAACGCCGCCGGTCACCGCCAGCACCTCGTACTGCGCGCTGAACGGCGGCCGCAGACCCGCCGTTCCGTTCGAGATACGCAGCTTCAGCTCGTCGAACAGCGGAAGATGGAAGTCCTGCGTGACGCGATACGCCGCCGAGACGCGGTGATAGAGAGCCGAGCGCGCGTCGGCGCCGAACAGCGATGATTCATCGTGACGAATGAGGCCGTCGAGGATGTACCGATCCTTGATCTCGAACGTGGAGACGAGGAACTCGTCCCGCGCGCGAATCGTCTCCGTGCGCGAGCCCGGTGAGATCGGATTCGAGGGGTCGGTCGACGCGGCCGTGAACTCCGGCACCTTGGGCACCGTAAGCGCAGAGGCGCTGATGCTCACGAATGCGTTCGTCTGGTCTTCGTACAGGAACGCGGCCTTTGTCGTATTGCGAATGGCTTTCCATGTCCCCACGGCCGTGCCGTTCAAACCGATATTGTAGGACCGGTCGTTGTCGTTCCTCTGAAACAAACCACCCTTGCCCTGCGAACCGGAGGAATTCGCGAAGCCGAGGGGCGTAAAAAACCTGTAGGTCTGCCCCGACTCGTCGTAGCCGAAGTTTCCGTCCCACGTCAGCCAGTTCGCCGTGCGATACTGCGCCTTGAACGTACCGGTGAACCGGTCGCGGGCGTTCTCCACCTGCCGCTGCTGGAGCACGTAGAGCGGGTTCGAGACGTTGCCCGAAAGAGGCGGCTGCTTGATGGCCGGGTTGAACTGGCCAGCGAACGGCCCAGTGCTCGGGATCGAATCGAGCTTCACGTTCGGTTCGAGGAAACGCATGCCGAAGAACAGGCCGGTGTCTTCGCCCTGATCCGCCACGCTGCGGCCATAGAAGGCGCCGACGCCAAGGTCGATGTCCTCTGTGAGGGCCTGATCCGCGTTGACGCGGAAGTTCTGCCGCCGGTAGCCGTTGAGCTGCGCCAGAACGCCCTGATCCTTCGTGTTCTGGAACGAGCTGCTCAGGTTGGTAGATCCACGGCGCTGCGAGACCGAGACGTAGTTCGTAAGGAAGTTGCCCGACCGGAACACGGCAGCGGGCTGGTCGTACAGGACTGGATACGGGTTGTCCGAGATGAAGTCTTCCTTCGTGACGCGGTTGCCGTTGGCATCGCGCGCGAAGGTGACGCTTCCGTTCGCAGCCGTCGTAACCGCGTACGGGTGGTGCTGGTTCGAAGCAAGGAAGTGCGGAATCTTGCTCTGCCCGAGCTCATTGCGCACGGTGAGCGTGGTCTGGCCCTCACCGAGGTTCGTGCCGCGCTTCGTGAAGATCTGGAGCACGCCGTTGGCGGCGTCTGATCCATAGAGCGAGCTTGCCGCCGCACCCTTGATGATCTCGACTCGCTCGATGTCCTCGGAGTTGATGTCGGCCAATCCCAGACGGGTGATGGTACCGTCCACGATGATGAGCGGATCCTGACGTCCGGTGAGGCTGGTCGCCGCGCGCAGACGAATGGCCGGTTCGGAGCCCGGCTGACCGGAGGTCGTCACCACGGCGGCGCCCGGGATCTTCCCCTCGAGGGACGCTCCTCGAGATTCAGCACGTCGCGCTCGAGCACGAAGTTGTGCTCGACCCGAGAGGTGTTCGTGTTGATGGCGACGAGGAATCGCTGCGGCTTGTGACCGAGGTACCGGGCCGAGAGGGCGATGGTCCGGCCGGCGACTCGCGCACGGTCGACCGTGAACGTATAATTGCCCTCGGCGTTTGCGGCGCCGCCCGCCCGGAAGTCCACGATCGAGACCATGGCGCCCGATAACGGACCGCCTGCCTGCGACGTGACACGTCCGGAGAACGTGACGGTCTGCACTTGAGCGGCTGCTGCCGACGCGAAGCTCAACAGAGCGGCGGCGGCGAGGAGGAACGCTCTTCGAAACGATGCACCTGCCATGAGTGACCTCGAGTGCGTTGGTGGGACGGTTTTCGCTCTGGTCGAGATGAGCCAGGGCCCCGCGGGAGGGGAGTCCGAACCAGCAGGGCCGATTCTGCGGCTCAACGTGGACCGTGTCAAGGACGTAAAGAATTCTGAATCATTGGGTCTCGGCTAGGTCACGCCTGCTGGACAGACCCCGAGATCGGCTCCATCGTCATCCTCTTCGGATATTTCGGACGGTTCGGCGACACAATTCGCCGAGTGATGCCATGAAGCCACCGTTCCACCAAGGCTGCCGGATGGCCCGGATGTTGGTGCTCGCGCTCGGTACGGCCGCGTTGCCACTCTGGCTGCAAGCGCAATCGCCCCGACTGGCCAGGGTCAGCGGCCGCGTGACCGACCGAACCACCGGTGCGCCGGTTTCGCACGCCGAGTTGCTCGTGATCCAGGATGGGCGGCTGGTGACGGCGGATTCCGTAGGCCAGTACGCCCTCAATGAGCTGACGCCCGGAGATGCGCACCTTCGCGTGCGAGCGCCGCGATTCCAGACGATGGAGGTGGTGGTCGCGCTCCGTGCGGGCGACGACATCGACCTGCGAATCATTCTCGACTCCACGCGGTCCGGTGCGGCGCAGGCGCTCGCAGGCGTCTCCGTCACCGCACCGGCACCGCTCGCCGTGAGCTATCGGCTGGTCGACTTCGAGCGCCGGCGCCGCACCGGCATGGGTCAGTACATGACGGAGGAGGAGATCCGCGGCAGCGGCGCGGCATCGCTTCCGGACGCCACTCGCGGCATGCGCGGGATCACGGTCCACTGCGGAGGCACCGAGTCGGGTGGGTGCCGCATTCAGGTGGCGCGCGCACCGATCAACTGCCAACCCGAGTACCTCGTGGATGGCCGCGTGGACAACGTGTTCGGTCCGCTCACGCCCATTCGAGACATCATCGGCCTCGAGATCTACACCGGTGCGTCCGATGTTCCCGGCGAGTTCGCTGGCACGCGCGCCGGATGCGGTGTCGTCGTCATCTGGACGCCGTCCGGACCCTCCAAACGAAGTCGCTGAGTAGTCACGGCACGCGCACGGAGATCTCTCTCTGATCGATTGCCAGCGGAACGGTCTGCACGCGTCCGCCTGGCCAGCGCACCCAGAGCGAGTCCGCTGGAGACGGCCTCGGACGAGCGATGACCGTGGTTGCGCCATCCATCGACCAATAGCCGCTGCCGGCGTGGAGCTCGCGAAGCGGTCCGGCCCGCCCTCCGCTCAACAGACGGACACTCGCGCCAATGCCGAGCGGATTGCCCGCTCCGGCGGAGAGCCGCACACGAAGTCCCGGCGTCGCGGCACGATTGTGCCAGAGCGTCGTCGGTCCGCCATTCTGCGACACGGCGAGATCGACGCGTCCGTCGCCGTCATAGTCGGCGCCCGCTGCGCCGCGCTGGTCTCCGAGCACCGAGATGCCGGATCGCGCCACGCTGAGCGGCTGAAACCCGCCGCGGCCGTCACCGCGCAGCACCAGGCCCGCGCCGGCGTCGAAGCGCGGCGTCTCGATATCGGTGGGAAAGAAGTTCTGGGCGAGAAAGAGATCTTCGTGTCCGTCGCCGTCGAAGTCCGCCACGACGATGCCGAACGCGGGTGCGAGCTGCGCCGCCGTCGGAAGTCGCACGATCTGGAAGTGATCGCCTCGGTTGAGGAGCAGGACGTGATCGAACGTCGTTGCACCAACACGCACCGCACGCGCCGAAGCCGGCCCGAGCACCTCGTCGAGCGACGCGGTAGAATATGCTGTGAATGACGCGAAGCGATCGCGCAGTGAGGGCATCACAGTGGCGAGTCGCGTAAACGGCGCCAACGGCATCTCACGCTTCGTGATGGAATCTCGGCGCGCCGGCACGAAGCCGATGCCGTCACCGCCAAAGTTGCCGACGACGAGCTCATACGGTCGTTCCGGAGACGCCTGCCACGGCGTATTTTTGCCAAAGCTCGTGACGACGAGATCCATGCGGCCGTCGCCGTCGAAGTCGCCGGCGGCAAGTCCGAGCCACCGGCTCGTCATGCCCGTCAGCCCCCACTGCGTGGTCACGTCGCGGAAGCGTCCGCCCTCATTGTGCAGCACGCGGACGGGACCCCACTCTGCGGCGGCGATGAGATCGGGGCGTCCGTCGCCATCGATGTCCGTAAACATTGCCACGGACACGAGTCCAAGACTGTGGAGAACGGTTGCGTTAGCCGAGTCCAGCGTCCATCCGCCGTCCGCCGTTCGCAGATAGAGTCGCGACGGCGCGGGCGCGGGCCACGCGCCTGGAATGATCCGCGCACCGACGAAGAGGTCCAGGCGTCCGTCGCCGTTGACGTCGGCCAGCGCGAGAGGGCCTACACTCGCCGACTCGGGTGCCGCCAACGTTGCGGGCATGCCAGGGGCACCGCGTGTCAGCGGCACACGCAACACGGACGGCGTCGCGAGTGCGGCTGCCGGCGTTGGCGCTTCGTAGCTCGACTGGCCAACCGCGAGCGACAGGCCAGTCGCATCGGGCACCGGGAGGATGGTCGTGAGATCCAGCCGCGCAATTGGGAACGATCGCGCGAGATCGGTGAATCGCGTCGCACCGTTCTTGAGGATGGCCAGTCGCCCCCCAACGCCGGTTCCCACGACGAGATCTTCGCGCCCATCGCCATCCACGTCGATCCAGCTCACACCGGGACCGAGTTGGCTGAATCGATTCGGAAGGAGCGGCTGACGCCGCGCATCCTCAAACAATGAGTCCACGTGTACGTGTCCGCCGAGCAACGCGGTTGCGTCTTCGAAGAGCGCCGCGGTATCGGACAGCGCCGCCACGCCCACCGTCGCCGACGCGCCGGTCTGGTCGATCTCGTACAAGCGATTCGGTCGCGCGCTCGAGATCGTGCTCACTCGGCCGTCCCGCCAGCGCACATCGATAGTGACGGCTGAATCAGTCCCCGTCGCGAACACGAGCTCCGGGTCGCTGCTCGAGAGGTAGTAACCGCCCGCCGTCATCTCGCGGGACTGTACGGGAAGCCCGCGTGCGCGCACCGTGACCAGCGCGCCAATGCCGCGCGTATTCGCGGCAAGTCCCTTGAGACGAATCGCGACGCGTGGCGCGTTCGACATGTTGTGATAGACAACCGGAGGCGCGTTGAGCCGCGTCACGACGACGTCGAGCGCGCCGTCGCCGTCCAGATCACCGAGGGCGATGGCGTGCGAGATTGCGCTGTCACGCCCCACGCCCCACGCCGCGCTCACATCTGTAAAATGCAGATCACCGCCATTCCGGAACGCCATGTTCGGCACGGCGAGGCGCGGAAAGAGCTTCTGCTCCTGATTCCACGGCACTCGCGGAAAGCTGTTGCGAATGCGCTCGAACGTGTCGGCGTCGCGGACGTCCCACCGATGACCAGCGGCGACGATGAGATCCTCGTACCCATCGAGATCGACGTCGAGAAAGGCGGAACCCCACGTCCAGTCGGACGCTGCCACGCCGGCGAAGTCCGCGACCTGCGCCCAGGTTCCGTCGCCGCGACCGAGCTGCAAACTGTTGCGCATCCACTGCGGGCGGTCGTTCGGATTCCCCACCGGTTTCGGCAGCGGCGAATGCGTCGGAAACTGCCGCTGCCGCGCCGCCAGCGTCGGACTCAACATGTCCGCCGTGAAGAAGTCGACGTGGCCATCGCGATTCACGTCGGCGAAGTCGACGGACATGCAGGTGTTGCTCGTCTGTCGCAGGGCATGCCACGGCACGAGGCGGAAGTGGCCTTTGCCATCGTTGATCCAGAACTGGTCCGGATCCTCGAAGTCGTTGCAGACGTAGAGATCGGGCGCGCCGTCTCCGTTCACGTCGTAGAATCGCGCCGCCAGCGTAAAGAAGTCGGGATCTTCCGTGATGGGCTTTCCATCTTCGTCGAGAAATCGCGGCCCGGTCACGGGGACGCGCCTGAAATGCGCATGCCCATCATTCAGATAGAACAAGTCCGGCTCGGCGCGCTGCGACCGCATGACGCCGCCGAGGTCCGGGCGGTCTTCCACGCGGTATTCCTTCTTCCACTGATCCGCGACGACGTACTTGCTGCCGACCTTGTGGACGACCTGGTCGAAGGCGCGCGCCTCGGGCGGAAATGCGTCGAGCGCGTTGCGCACCTTGTACGTGGAGACGTACACGTCGAGATGTCCGTCGCCATCGACGTCGGCGAGCGCGATGGTGGTGACGGCGTACCCCGAATCGAGGCCGCTCGAGGATTGCTCGTGAAAGTGCCCGTGACCGTCGCCGAGCCACAGCTTGATGGGTCCACCGAGTGTGCCGACGAGGAGATCGAGGTTCCCGTCTCCATCGAGGTCGGCCAGCACGGCGCTCGTCGTCGCCAGTCCGCGCGTGTCGATGCCGCTCGCGGCGGTGACGTCGGTGAAGTGCATCCCTCCGTCGTTGTGGTACAGAGCGGCCGGACGCTCCATCGACGCGAGAAAGATGTCGGGCAGGCCGTCCCCATCCACATCACCAATGGCGACGCCTGCACCGATGAGCAGGTTGCGATTGAGCGCCGCATGCTCGTCGTCGACGACGTTTGCGTGGGTCAACCCCGTTCGATCGGCGTCGAGCTGGGCAAAGCCGGCGTGGCCGCGACGTGGGACAGCGAGCTCCCGCCAGCGATATCCGTGTTCCTGGTGCCAGCTGGTGTCCACGGGTGGTGCACACGCGAACACCACCGTCACGCTCAGGGCGAGCGCGCAGACGCGTAGCCTCATGTCGCGGGGTTCCTTGTCGGCACACATGAAAGTGCCGTGCGTGTGCCGGAGGGGAAAGGTGGCCCTAGTGTCGGATCACGATCTCACGGGTTCCCGCAGCGACGCTCGTTCGCGTTTGCGCACCGCCGGGCCACCGCACCCAGACCGCCGTTGGCGTTCCGGCGAGCCCCATCACCTGCGTTGCGCCATTCTGCGACCAGAAACCGCCACCCGCCGTCACTTCGCGCACTGGCCCCATATGGTCGCCATACAGGACTCGAATCTGCGCGCCGACGGCGTCGGGATTCGATTGCGGACCGACGAGGCGCACACGCAATCCAGGACGGGCGCCGCGATTGTGATAGAGCTTGGTTTCCGCGCCGTTCTGCGACACCACGAGGTCGAGCCGGCCATCGCCATCGTAATCGGCGAACGCCGCGCCACGCTGGTCGCCGTACACTTCGATTCCGGACAGCGCGGACGGCTGCGGAATCAGCTTGCCAGACCCATCGCCCAACAGCAGCAGCCCGCGACCCGCGTCGTAGCGCGGTGCTCCCAACGCGGTCGGTGAAAAATTCTGTCCAAGGAAGACGTCCTCGTGTCCGTCGCCGTCGAAGTCGGCCACCAGTACGGCATGAGCGGGCGCCATCTGCGCTTCGATCGGCATCGGAACGGCCTCGAAGTGATCGCCACGATTGAGGAACACGGTGTTGTCGAGGGACACGATGCTGCGTTGCGCAGCGCGTTTCATCCATGGCCCGAGCACCTGCGGCAGTGTGGCATCGGCGTACGCCGCGAAGCTCGGTACGCGGGTCACCACGTCCGGTATCGCTTCGCGCACGCGCGGAAAGCCGTTCAGCGGGGCGAGTCCACCGAGGCGCTTGTCGTCCTGTGCGAGCAGCATCTCCACGCCACCGTTCGCGCCAAAGGGCCCATAGGTGAGCAGGAGTGGGTGTAGCGGCTCGGGATGCAACATGGTGTTTCGCCCCCAGCTCGTGGCCACGATGTCGAGGCGTCCGTCGCCATTCAGGTCGCCCACCGTGACCCCGATCCATCGGCTGGTGAGCCCGTCGAGACCCCAGGACGGCGGCGCGATCCTGAAATGCCCGTGACCGTCGTTGAGCAGGAGCAACAGCGAGCCCCACTCACGCGCGAGGATCAGATCGCTGAATCCGTCACCGTTCACGTCGGCGAACACCGCGGAGCTCACCATTCCAACGTCGCGAAGCAGCGCACTGTTCGCGGAGTCGAGCACGAATCGTCCATTGACGTTCCTGAAGAATCCGGACGACGCGGGCATTGGATAGCGCATCGGCACGGCACGGGATCCGACGAAGAGATCGATTGCGCCATCGCCGTCATAGTCCGCCATCGCGATCGGTCCGGTGGCCGAT
>WNFI01430416.1_pt1 | contig 10898 bp, 11 predicted proteins | sample 5400471 | NCBI WGS metagenome assembly WNFI01 (sample SAMN13153348, study PRJNA577476) | soil metagenome | isolation source: 100 cm saprolite on Douglas fir-dominated hillslope | place: USA:California | collected 2013-09-17 | reverse complement strand
GACGGGCCTCTCCAGCAAGCCTTCGGAGAAATCGCCATGGCTCATGTTTCCGGGAACGCCGAAGGCGCACATCATGTTCTCGGTGGGGATGTGAGCGTGCCCTGGCCAAGCTGTGGACCCGGGACTTTAGTTCACCAAGTCTGACCCTGGTGCGGAACGCACAGACGAGGATCTATGAGACGTCTTGGAGCCGCGCTCATTGCGGGCGGTGCGGTCGTGTGGACAACCGACGTTGTCGCGTGGGTATCCGGCGTTTGGGTGACACTTCCTCCCGATACCGTTCGCGTTCTGGTGCTGAGCCTCCTGGCCGTGAGTGGCGGCTCGCTCGTAACCGCGGGTGCACTCATCGGCCGCACTCGGCGCGCACACATGGCCGCTCAACTGCCAGGCGTTCACGACGCGAGTCAATCGCCACAACAGTTGCCTGAAGCGTCGGCGTCCCTGTCGTCACTGCGGGCCCGTGCAACACACATCGATGATCGTGTGACGTGACCTCGGAAAGAACGTCTGGATTGGCCCGCCCGTCGCCTCGTTTCAATGAAACCCGTCGGCACCGGCCTGGCGGAGCTACACTATGAGGTAACTCGGGGTACTTCACGTGCCCATTTGAGCCGACCACACGACCGAGGGTAGTACCATGAGCATCCTGACAGGTACGCCGATGGGTGAAGCGGCTGACCCCGCCGTCCAGGGCTCAACCGCAGCGCAGCTATCAGCTCTGCAGCAACATGAGGGTCAGGTGCAGCTACGTTTGAGCGACATCCAGGTGCAACTCGACCAACTCCGAGAGCAGCAAGCGCTTGCGAGGCCATCGGACAGGGTCCAATTCAATGAAGCCCTCGCCAACGCGAAGCATGAGTTCGCCGCTACGATGCTCGACTACGAGGCGACGCACGCGAAGGTCGAGTCCCCGTTTGCAACGACTCGAAGAGGCGTGGAGGCGATCGCCATAGAAGTCGAACGGATCGGCGAGGCCGAGCGGTTTTCGGCGAAGCTGTTATCCAAACGTCGGCCCGCGCCTGATGCGTTGGCAAGCGCTCGTCGCGAAGTAGGCACGATCACACCGCACTAACGGGCAGGAATGGCCTCCTGGCAGGTAGAGTTTCACGTCGTACCGCGCCGCGCACTTGATGGAGGGCAGTCGCTTACGCCCGCCATCCTCGAAAACACGGCGTGGTGGACGAGCGCCACGTTCCCGCCTGATTATCGACGCCGGTTATCGTCGGTAGCGGAGCTCGCCCGATCGTCGACCACTGATCTGGAGAGATGGGGAATCGAGGATGGTGATCGTGTCGATGTGTGGTCAGTGGATGGACAGGTGAGCCGCGTAACGGTCAGCGTCGACGTGCGTCGCCTGAACTCCACGTTCGGCGCGGCCCTGCTCGCGTTCGTGCGAGCGGCAGGTGCCGTGCTCGTGCGCAATGACGGCGTGCTCGTCGAGCCGACCATCAACGCGTACGCAGGAGCGCTCCGCGGTTCTCGCGCCTGGCGATACTCAAATGATCCGATGGCGTTTCTTGCGGCACAGGAGAAGATTGCCGACGACGCGGAGTAGACGGCGCCGCGGCCAGCCGCCTCGCAATTGATGTCGCGCGCAGCACTCCTACCCGAGGCCACACAAAAATGCTCACTGTTCAGATCGAGCACCCGATCAAGGACTACGACGGTTGGAGAAGCGCCTTCGACCGGGACCCGGCGCAGCGGGAGGCGTCCGGCGTACGGCGCTACAGAGTCAATCGTCCGCTGGATGATCCGCACTACGTGATGATCGAACTCGACTTCGACACGCGAGACGGCGCGGAGGCCTTCGTCGCGAAGATGCGCGGGATCTGGCAGCAGGTGGACGGAACCCTGGTGACTGGTCCGCGCGCTCGAGTCGTAGACTGTATCGAAGAGCACGTGTACTGAGGCGCACGCGCAGGGCTCCCGCCAATCCCGGCATGTCAACGTTGATTCGACTCGCGACGCCGACGGACGGACCGGCACTTGCGACGATCTACTCGCCGGCTGTGACGGCTGGCGCCATTTCCTTCGAGCTCGAGGCCCCAGATGGGGACGAGATGGGGCGCCGAGTGGAGCGACTCATCGTACGGACGCCGTGGCTGGTCTGCGTGCACGACGGGACCGTCGTCGGCTATGCGTATGCAAGTCCTCACCGTGATCGACCCGCATATCAATGGTCGGTGGAGATGTCGGCGTATGTGAGCGCCGATGTCCGCCGCGCCGGTGTGGGGCGAGCACTGTATGCTTCACTCTTTGCGGTACTTGCCCTCCAGGGATTTCAGAACGCGTACGCCGGCATCACGCTCCCGAACGCCGCGAGCGTTGGCTTTCACTTGGCAGCCGGATTCACGCTTGTTGGTACCTACCGGGACGTGGGTTACAAGCTCGGCAAGTGGCACGATGTGATGTGGCTCGAGCGCGCACTCGCACCGCACTCGACGACGCCAACACCTCCGACTCCTCTTCAGATGGTGGCGAACAGCCCGGCGTTAGCATCTGCACTGGCAACTGGGCTGCCTCTTCTGAGGCTCGCGTAGTGCCGCAGAGCTGTCGCGGCACCTGAGCCGCCCCGGAGTCTGGAGACTCTCTTTAGGCCGGCGGTTACATTTGGGCATCAAGTAGCGTCACAGGCAACGCGAGCGCGCATGTCAACGCCGGCAACTTCCTCTCGAAGCCTTCGCCGTCACTCTGCACAGGACCGTCCCGTTGAGCGACTCACCTGGTGATCTTCTCAGCCGCCGCGCTTTCGGACAACTACTCGCGCTGCCGCATTGACCGGCGCGCTGCCCGACATGTCGCTTGGCGCGTCGCTGCCGCTCGGGGCGTCAACGGAAAGTCCGGTTGTCGCTGGCGACGAGCTCTGTGATCTGACCGCACTCGATCTTGCCGCACGCATTCGTGGCAAGCAGGTGTCGGCACGCGAGGTGATGGCGGCGCACCTCGCGCGCATCGACCGTGTCAACCCGAAGATCAACGCCATCGTCACGCTCGTGGCCGATCGCGCGATGGCCGACGCGAAGAAGGCGGATGAGCGGCAAGCGCGCGGCGGGGTGCTCGGACCGCTGCATGGACTGCCCGTCGCACACAAGGATCTCGTCAACACAGCCGGCATTCGAACGACGTTCGGCTCGCCGTTGTATCGCGACAACGTGCCTACCACTGATGCGTTGATCGTGACGCGCATTCGGGCCGCAGGTGCGATCACCCTGGGCAAGACGAATACACCTGAGTGGGGCGCAGGCTCGAACACGTTCAATCCAGTGTTCGGCGCGACGCACAACCCATACGATCTCGCCAAAACCGTGGGCGGCAGCAGCGGCGGCGCGGCCGCTGCGCTACGATGCGGCATGGTGCCAATCGCCGACGGAAGTGATACCGGCGGCTCACTGCGCAATCCGGCGGCGTTCAACAATGTGGTGGGCTTTCGCCCCTCGATTGGCCGAGTGCCCCATGAAGACGGATCGTGGTCCCCGCTTTCCACGAGTGGGCCGATGGCGCGCACCGTGGCCGACGTCGCTCTCTTCCTCGATGCCATCGCCGGACCGAATACCCTCGATCCCCTCGCCCTCGAGAGTCATGTAGGCTTCAGCGCTCCGCTCGACCGCAATTTCAAGGGCGCTCGCGTCGCCTGGTTCAAGAACCTGGGTGGCATTCCGTTCGAGCCGGAGATCACTCGCGTCGTCAACGCGAATCGGCAGGTGTTTCTCGACCTCGGTTGCATCGTCGAGGAGGCCGAGCCCGATTTTGCCGGTGTTGACGAGGCATTTCCCGCCCTGCGGCATCTCTCCTATCACGCCCGGTTCGCCAACGTTGCGTGCGAGCACCCCACGATGATCAAGGACACCATCAAGTGGGAGATCGCCGAAGCCGAGCGGCAGACAGCCGCCGAGGTGGGGCGAGCCGAGGCGCGGCAGGCGCGCATGTATGTGGATGGTGCATGCTTCTTCGAGAAACATGACTACTTCGTGTTGCCGGTCACGCAGGTCGAGCCCTTCGACCTGACCACCGAGTACCCGATGAGCATCGCGGGTGCGGCGATGGGGACGTACATCGACTGGATGCGCTCGTGCTGGTACGTCACGCTCATGGCCTGTCCGGCGATTTCGGTGCCTGCCGGGTTTACGGCGAACGGGTTGCCGGTCGGACTTCAGATCGTCGGCCGCCAGCGGGACGATTGGAGCGTGCTGCAGATAGCGCATGCGTTCGAGCAGGCGACGTATCACGGGGCACGCCGACCGCCCCTGTGAACATCATGCTCGCCACATAACCGAATCCGGCAGGATCGGACCGGACGATCCACGCTCACGTCTTGTCGATTCGGCAGGGATAAACGCCGCTTGCCGAACGCGACGCCGTTACATGAGCGCATGGCGCGTTGTGACAGGGCCGCAATTTCACCGTCATCGCGGGTCCGTATGGTTCGGCTTCGATGCCGCGGCGCGCCAATACTCGACTTATTATAGTAATATGCTATTTGCTATAATAGCGTTGCCTTCTATTTCAATCATTGCAATAGCGATGGAACGCGGAAACACGGGGAGATATCTCCATGTGTCGGTTCACGGCGACGAACGCGTCAGGGCCTTCATTCCGCATCCCCTGCCTCCGCATCCGCCACTCGACATCGACGCAGGTCTGCGTGCTCGAATGGACGACGCAATCCTGAATCTCGGGCGACTCGACAGCGTCAGCACGCTGCTGCCCGACACCCACCTCTTCCTCTACATGTATGTGAGGAAGGAGGCTGTTCTATCCTCTCAGATCGAAGGGACGCAGTCGTCGCTCTCGGACCTCCTGCTGTTCGAGGCGGACGAGACGCCTGGCGTACCGATCAATGATGTGCTCGAGGTGTCGAGGTACGTCGCGGCGCTGGAGCACGGATTGGCTCGGCTACGCACTGGATTTCCGATCTCCAATCGGCTCATTCGCGAGCTCCACGGTGAGTTGCTCGCTCGTGGGTGTGGCTCTGACAAGGACCCGGGACAGTTCCGGCGCTCCCAGAACTGGATTGGTGGAACGAGACCGGGGAATGCGGCGTTCGTTCCCGCGCCACCGCAGACAGTTCACCAATTGATGGGTGATCTCGAGCTTTTCCTCCACGACAGGAAGGGTCGGACACCGGCGCTCGTCAAGGCAGCCCTGGCACATGTCCAGTTCGAGGCTATCCATCCATTCCTCGATGGCAATGGAAGAGTGGGACGTCTCCTTGTGACTCTCCTGCTGTGCAACGAGCAGGTGTTGTCGGAGCCGTTGCTCTACCTCAGCCTCTATTTCAAACGCCACCGTGCGCGCTACTACGAGTTGCTCGATCGCGTCAGAGCCAAGGGCGACTGGGAGGAGTGGCTTGGCTTCTTCGTAGACGGCGTGGCCGAGAGTGCGCGCGGGGCCGTGCACACGGCGCGGCGTCTCTCGACGATGATCAGCGACGATAGATCCAGACTGCGTTCCGACAGCCGCAGCTCTCATATGCTGCTCGAGATTCACAGATGTCTCCAGGAACGCCCGCTGACGAACATCGCCAACTTGGCTCGACGCGCCGGCATTACCTTCGCCACGGCGAGTCGGACGCTCGGCATTCTCCAGCACATGGGGATGGTCAGCGAAGTCACGGGGCGGAAGCGCAATCGCATCTTCAGTTACGAGCGATACGTTCGCATCCTGAGCGAGGGCACGGAGCCGCTTCGGGCGTAGCGGAACACCGCCACCGGCGTACAGACGTCAATGGCGTAAGAACCGAGGAATGAGAAATGGACCGACCTTTCATACGCTGTTCACACCAGCTCCTTACTGTCCTTCTCCTTGCATCCGCGGCTGCACGGGCGCAGTCGCCGGCAGCAGACCCGCATCACGGCATCGAGTCATTCAACCGCGCCTTCGCGGACGCGACTCGCCACATGGACAACGACGCAACGCTCTCCCTTTGGGCCGACGACGGCGTCAGCCTCCTGCCATCCAGCAAGCCGATCGTCGGAAAGCCGGCCATCGCCGCGTTCATCGAGTCCGTGACGAAGTCCCTGACTGCCGCACGCATGAGGCGCTTCGACATGACGTGTCACGACATCCACGTCTCAGGCGACTGGGCGTCCGAATGGTGCACGGAGCATCAGGTCGTCCATCTGTCTGACGAGAAGCCCGATTTCGATGGTCACGGTAAGATGACGTTGATTCTCCACCGTGGCACAGATGGCAAATGGCGTATCGTACAGGAGATGTGGAATCAGGGCACGGCCGCTGACGAGAGCGGCTCAACCGACTAGGTCCGGGTCCGGACGTCAACCCACTCGATACCATGCTCAACGACCTGTTCGTTCTCGGCATGCCGCTGGCGGAAAAGCTGATCCGCTCATTCGCGGTCTATGCGTTTCTCCTGGTCGGCCTTCGCCTCGCTGGCAAGCGCGAGCTCGGCCAGCTCAATCCGTTCGACCTCGTCGTGCTGCTCCTGCTATCGAACACGGTGCAGAACGCGATCATCGGCAATGACAACTCGCTCCTCGGCGGGATCATTGGCGCCACCGCGCTGCTCATCATCAACTGGGTCGTCGTGCGCTATCTCTACACGCACCCGGTGGTAGCACGATGGCTCGAAGGGGACGCGGACGTCCTCATCGAAAAGGGCCAGGTTAACGATGCGCGCCTCAAGCGCGAACTGATTACGCGCGCAGAACTGGAAGCGGCGGCGCGGCGGCAGGGACTCGAAGGGCTTCACGAAGTGGAAACGTGTCGGCTGGAGATCGGCGGCGCGCTGACGTTCGTCCCGCGAGCACCCACGGACGATGAGGCGCGACATCAGGAGCTGCTCGGTCACCTCGCGGCGCTCGAGGAAGGGCAGATTCGGCTGCTGGCGCGGGTGAGCGCCCTCGAGGCGGGTCGCTGAACCTGATTTACACCCCCCGGACCCGACCGTATCTTCGCGACGGCCACAGACCGGATCCCCTTGCGTCCCCTCACGCGTGCCTTCGGATCTTCGCGACAAGCTCCAGGCTGCACTCGCCGGCACACACACCATTGAACGCGAGCTAGGCGGAGGCGGCATGTCCCGCGTCTTCCTCGCGGAAGAGACGCGGTTCCACCGAAGGGTGGTGGTCAAGGTGCTGTCGCCGGAATTGGCCGCCGGTGTGAACACGGCGCGATTTGAGCGGGAGATCGCCCTCGCCGCAGGGCTGCAACAGGCGCAGATCGTTCCGGTCATCACGGCGGGCGAGGTGGAGAGCCTGCCGTGGTACAGCATGCCATTCGTGGAAGGGGAGAGCCTGCGAGTCCGGCTCGCGCAGGGCCCGATCTCCGTCCCCGAATCCATCGCGATTCTGCGCGACGTCGCACGCGCGCTGGCCTATGCGCATGAGCGCGGGGTCGTGCACCGCGACATCAAGCCCGACAATGTGCTGCTCTCGGGAGGAACGGCGGTCGTCACCGACTTTGGCATCGCCAAGGCGGTAAGCCTTTCGATGACCGATGGCGGCCAGGAGCGACTTACACTCACCGGTTCCGGACTTGGGACGCCAGCGTACATGCCGCCGGAACAGGCGGCTGGCGACGACAAAGCGGATCACCGCGCCGATATCTATTCCTTCGGCTGCCTTGCTTACGAGACATTTACCGGGAAGCCGCCATTCGCTGGAATGACGCCCCAGCAGATGATCGCGGCGCACTTTCAGAAGACGCCGGATCCCGTGCGCAACGCGCGCGCCGACGTACCGCCGCACATCGCGACGCTGATCGCACGCTGCCTCGAGAAGGAACCTGCCCGTCGTCCACAGACAGCACGTGAGCTCTTGCATGCCCTGGATCCGGAAGCCAAAGTCGGTCCGGCGACCAAGCGCCCGCGCTTAGCCGTGATTGCCGGAGCGCTGGCGGCATTGGCCCTTCTGGCGACTGTAGCAATTGTTGCGCGCCGCGGAGGGGCCGGCAACAGCGCCGAGCCAGCCGTGCGATCGCTTGCGGTTCTCCCCTTTGCAAACGTGGGCGGTGACTCGGCGCAGGAATATCTGGCCGACGGCATTCGCGACGAGCTGGCGACCGCACTCGGGAAGGGCGCCGGTGTGCGCATCATCGGCCGGAGTGCCGCATTTCAGTTTCGCGGACGCCGCGATCTCGACGTGCGCCAGGTGGGCCGAGTGCTCGGCGCACGCTACCTGCTTCAGGGGACACTCCGGCAGGCGAGTGGACACCTGCGCGTGTCGGCGCAACTGAGTGATTCCGCCAGCGGCGCGGAGCTCTGGGCGGACACGTTCGATGGATCGCCGGGTGATCTTGCGGCGGTGACCGACGGCATCGTGCGTTCCGTTCGCGGGGCGCTCAGTCCGACGGCTGCGAGCCGCACGTCCTCGCGGCAGACGTCGAGCCCCGAAGCGTACGACCTCTATCTGCGCGGAGAGTTTCTTCTCCAGCGCAGAGGCGCCGGTGTCGAAGGCAGTGTCCAGAATTTCTCGAAGGCGATTGCCGTGGACAGCCAGTTCGCGCGTGCCTGGGCAGGGCTGAGCGCGGCGTACGCGCTGTTTCCGTACTTCAACGGAACCTCACCCATGGAGCTGGTCGAGCGCGTAGAAAGTGCGGCCCGGCGCGCACTTGTGCTCGATAGCACGCTGGCGCAGCCGCACGTGTCGCTCGGACTGTCCTACTGGCACACCGGACGCACCACGGAGGCAGAGACGGAGCTCAAGCGCGCCATCGAGTCGGACGACAACGATCTCAACGCCCATCTCCAATACGGCCGCTACCTCCTCAGTGAGGGCAGGCTGAAGGACGCGCTCCAGCAGCTCACACGGGCGAAAACCATCGATCCGGTATCGCCGATCGCATCGATCTGGGCGGCGTACGCCCAGTATGGTCTGGGCAATGTTCCCGCCGCCGTGGCCGAGGCCGATCGGGCGCGTCAGATGGATTCAACGATGCTTCCCGTCGCGAACTTCTCCGCAGCGCTGAACCTGCTCATGAACCGGAAGGACCTCGCACGGGCCGTCGTGTCGCACGTGATGATCGGAAACACCATGTCGTACGTGCCGTACGTGCTGGCTGCGACGGGCGACAGCGCGAAAGCGTTCGCCGCGCTCTCGGCCATGGAGCATCGGCCGGTTCGTCCATGGTTTTTGGATGTGGAGTATGCGAGTGTCTATCTCGCTCTCGGTGATACCGCGCGCGGCCTGACGTCGCTGGAGCGGTCAGCGAACATAATCCCGAACTCCTGGACGCTCTTCCTCCCAGTCACGGATCCACTCTACGATATCGTGCGTGAGAGCCCCCGCTTCGCCGCGTTGGTACGGAAAGCGAAACTCGACCCTGCGAAGTTCGCGGTGGCGGGAGGCGGCAGGGGACGGTGAATCACGGAGGACCGGAGCGCTCTTCTATTGTGATTTGGACTACGAGAGCGTGCAACGCGTTACGCGATCCCGGTTGTCCTTCGCCAATGCTCGAACACCAGCACCATGCTGAGGGTGTCGAGCGCGCAGTACTGAAGAAGCAGTTCTCGCCACTGGGCTCGCGCACGCTCGTCGCGCCGCTCCGCGCCGTACATCATCGCTTCATACGCGCGAACTGCCCCTGTTCCCTCGTGGACCGACTGTTCCACCCCTGCAATGACGAGCGGCGGTAGCGCCTTGTACGGATCCTCCGACGCGCTGACGCGTCGCCCCGTCCATTGCAGGAACTGCTCACGCATGATCGGGTCTGTCTTCCACACGGCGTCGAGCACGACTTTGATGGACGTGCGGCCTTTCATGCCGGGATGATAGAACTGGTCGCGCGCGCTTTTGTGCAGGTCGAAGAAGCGCGCGCCGATGAGATCGCGAATCCAGTCGACGAGACCGGAATCGAGCGCCTCGAACCGCGGATGCTCCGCAGCGATGTCCTTGAGTTGACTCGCCTCGAACGCCGTCCACGTGAGCACGGATCCGGCGTCGCCGAGCGCGTCGCGTAACGTGCGCGCGAACGTGAGGTTCGGCCACGTAGATTCGGTGTTCAGCCATTCGCTGTGCTGCGGCGTCGAGCCCGGCGCAGCGCGTGTGCTCGATCTGTCGAAGTTGACGGGCCGCGGTCGCGCCAATCTCTCCCTTTGCCGTGCGAAGGCCGGCCTCGGGGATGTCCAGCAGCGAGGCCTTGCCGGTCGACACGAGATACTCGACGAGAGGGCCGCGGTCGGGCGACTTCGCAGTCCCGATGCTGAACAGCTCGAGGGCGTGAGGCCGTGCGAGCGCCAGATCGCCCCAGCATTCCTCGAAGCCGTTTGGCTCGATGCCGTTTCCGACGCGGAATTCGCACGACCCGCATTTTGAGCCGTGACGTGCCCATGAGCGGTCGAACGGCTCATCCAGCATCGATTCGAATTCGGACGCCGCGGAATCCACGTCGCTACGGAGCATCTCGACTTCTTCGGAGACGTCCACCTCGAGCAGGATGTCCAGCTCCGCGAGCTGCTCACGGGTACCGGTGAATCGCATGCTGCGCACGCCGGCGCCATCTCGTCCGCCACGCTCGATGTCGAAGAGCGACGGAACATCGTCGATGCCGGAGCGACGACTCGTATCGACCAACACGAGCCAGGGCGTCACCGCGACGTCCGGCAGGAGGCGTTCCAGGAGAATCGTCTGATACGTGACGTCCTCGAGATACTCCCTCCAGTCGTTCTTGATGTGATAGGGTGACTTCACGCCGCGCATGCTGCCGCGTCCACCTTTGGCGAGACTGTCGGCGTGCTCGTCGCCCGCGATGGATCCCGTCTTCACTTCCAGCAGGCGGATCGCATTGCCGCGTTTTTCGAGGATATCCGCGCGCGCGAGCCGGCGATTCAAGAGCAGCGTCGCCTGGAACAACGTGACGTCGTCGCGCGCGAGATATTCCATGGTCGTCGCGAAGTCGGCGGCGTGATTGCGCCCGTACTCGAGCGCGATGCCGTCCGGCCG
>WNFI01217163.1_pt1 | contig 10898 bp, 13 predicted proteins | sample 5400471 | NCBI WGS metagenome assembly WNFI01 (sample SAMN13153348, study PRJNA577476) | soil metagenome | isolation source: 100 cm saprolite on Douglas fir-dominated hillslope | place: USA:California | collected 2013-09-17 | reverse complement strand
GCGCCGGCATTTCAGGCGGCCCGCCGTGCGCTGCGCGCGGCCTTGAACGAGGGCAGTCGCACATTGACGGCGCGGCGTGAAGGATTGCGCGGGGCCCTGGTGGTCGCGGAGGTAGCGCTGGCGCTCGTGCTGCTGAGCGGCGCCGGACTGATGCTGAAGAGCTTCCTGCGCATGCGCGCCGTCGACCCTGGGTTCCGGCCTGAAAACGTGCTGACCATGACGGTAGACCTGCCGGGTTCGGTCTACCACAACGCGTCCGACATGAAGTCGTTCCATGAGCGAACCTTGGACAAGCTGTCCCACTTGCCGGGCGTTTCATACGCCGGCGCGGTAAACTGGCTCCCACTCGGCGGAGCCCTAATTATGGGCGATTTTCATCGCGCCGATGGCCGGCCGCTGCCGCCCGAATATCTGGTCGACAAGCCGGCGGTCAGTCCGGGATATTTCCGGACCTTGGGAATCCGATTGTTGAACGGCCGTTATTTCAACGAGTACGACACGGCAGCGGCGCGCAGTGTCGCGATCATCAGCGCCAGCGTCGCACGCGCGTTGTGGGCCGGTGAAAACCCGATTGGACAGCGGATCACGATGGACGACGACCCCAAGACGCAGAACTGGCTGACAGTTATCGGCGTAGTGGATGATGTCAGACAGCAAAGCCTCACGAAGAAGCCGAGCGCAACCATCTACCAGCCGCTGGCCCAGGTGGCCCAACCGTTTTTCCTGAGCCACATGACGTTTGCGCTGCGCACGGCGTCGGATCCCCAGCGCGTGGCCTCGGCGATGCGCTCTGTGCTCCACGAGGTCGACAAAGACCAGCCTGTGCTGAAGATCGCGAACATGCAGGACCTGGTCGCGTCGACGACAGCGGAACCGCTGTTCCAAGCGCGCCTGCTGGGCGCATTCTCGATCATCGCGCTGGTGCTTTCGGCGATCGGCATTTATGGCGTGCTGGCATATTCGGTGACCGAGCGCACGCACGAGATCGGGATTCGCATGGCGCTCGGCGCCGGAAGGAGCGATGTGCTGCGCATGGTGCTCCGGCGGACGCTGTTCCTGGCAGCGGCGGGCGTGGCGCTCGGCACGGCGGGAGCCTTGGCCGTGACGCGCGTGCTCTCGAAGTTCCTCTTCGAAGTGAAGCCCACCGACCCGGCGACGTTTGTTGCGGTGGCCGCGACGCTGGCCTTTGTAGCTCTGATCGCAGGCTTCATCCCCGCCCACCGCGCAAGCACCGTAGAACCGCTGGTGGCGTTGCGATACGAGTAGCAGCCGGTAACACAGGCTTTAGCCTGTAATCCTTTGCTACACTCCGCTCATGCCTTTCCCGACCAATTGGGCGACGTGCGCCCTCGCCGCCGTGCTTGCGACGGGGTTGACCGCGCAAGAGCCCGCTACTCGACCCGCGGCGCCGGCGCCGGCCGCCCCGCAACAACAGCAGGGCCTCGACGAAACACTGAAGCACGTCGACGACCTCCTGTGGTACCAAAAACTCGGCGACATCGCCGAGGTCGACAAGGTCGAGTACACCAGTCTGCCGCCGCAGCACGTCACGAATCCGAAGGCCCCCGGCGCGACGAATCCGCTGATCATCCGTGCGTACACCTTCATCCCCAAGAAGCTGGACCGGTCGAGGCCGCACTCGCAGCCGCTCATCGTCATGATCCACGGCGGCGTGCATGCGAACTTCGATACCGGCGAGGCCCACATTGTGCGGGAGCTTGTCGATCAGGGTTACACGGTGATCGGGACGGACTATCGGGGCAGCACTGGATATGGCCGCCAGTTCTTCGAGCAGATCGATTACGGCGGGCGGGAAGTCGACGACGTCTACCTGGGGCGCGAGTTCATGCTCGACAACTACGACTTCCTCGACCCCAAGCGCGTCGGCATCATGGGATGGAGTCACGGCGGGCTGATCACGCTGATGAACATCTTTCAGCATCCGCAGGCATACGTGGTCGCGTACGCCGGCGTCCCGGTGAGCGACTTAGTCGCGCGGTTAGGTTACCAAACCGAGGCTTACCGCGCGCTTTATTCCGCGCCTTATCACATCGGCAAGACGGTGCGCGAGGACATCGGCGAGTACCGCCGCCGCTCGCCCGTGAATCACGTGCAGGATCTGCAGACGCCGCTGCTGGTCCACACGAACACGAACGACGAGGACGTCAACGTGCTCGAAGTAGAGCACCTCATCGAAGCGCTGAAGGCGGCGGGCAAGAAGTTCGAATACAAGATCTACCAGAACGCGCCGGGCGGGCATCACTTCAACCGCACCGATACTCGGCAGGCCAAGGATTCCCGCCGCGAGGTTTACGCGTTCCTGGCGCAGTATCTGCACCCCTTGAATCCGGTGAAGTAATGGTCTCTACTACTTCATCGTCCGGTACCATTTCAGGTTGTGCGTGGCCGAGCCGATGCATGCAAGGTCGGGCGTGCCGTCGCCATCGAGATCCGCGGCGACGCAAGCCGCGGCCGAGACGCCGCCCTGCGGTCAGGATGGTGTGGCCGTCGAGAATCGAGTCGTCAATAACCGTGCGATTCCAGCTCCTTCCGCTCTTGCTGTAGACGACAACCTGATTGCCGTGCCAGGGCTCGATCGCGGCGATGAACCGCTCCTTGTTCCATCGCCCAACGGCCACGTCGCTCGATCCACTCTTCGGCCACGGCGCGGGATCGCCTTTCGCAATCTCGGTGCGCGACCATTCCCCTCCCTTGCTGAGCGCGTACAGGTGGATGCCTGTAAATCCGGCGCTCAGAAAGTTTTCGCGGCCAGTGTGGTCCCAGTCGGTCACGTAGATTCCGTGGACCACGCCCTCTTCTTCGTCGCTGATGACATGGCGTTTCCATTCACCGGGGCGATAGTACACGAGCGGAACATGGCCGCGGTATTCCGGCGCGCGTGCCTGCGCATCGGTCAGCGGCGCGTTGATCACCACCTTCTTCCCGCTCCCGTCGATATTGGCCCAGCGCAGGCGATGCGAGGTGGGCAGCCTGTCGATCTCGGTCACCTTCCACGGCTGTCTGGGATCGCCCTGATGTTCGAGCAGCGCGACAATTCCGGCGCTTTTCGAAGCATCCATCGAGAACTCGTAGGCGACCACGATCTCGGGAATGCCGTCGCCGTCGATATCCCAAAGCGCGCAGTTGATCATGTGCGGAAGGTTCGAAGCGATGACATGCCGCTGCCACCCGGGATTCTCGAACCAGACCAACTCGGTCATGCCGCTTGCGAGCGCGACCAGGTCGGGCTTGCCGTCGTGATTGATGTCGTAGGCAATCACCTGGTAGCCGCCCTTGAGATCGGCAGCAATGGTGTGCTCCTCAAACCGGAGCGTCTGAGCATGGGCGGACAGCGCCACAACAAACGTTACGAAAGTGACTGGAAGTGATCGCATCTTCATGAATAACAATACATCGAAATTTACGAACAGATACAGGCAACGTTTCCGACCGCACATCCAACGTAGTGGAGGCGAAAAAAACAAATGCTTAGAAAACTTGGACTCAAGACAATGGCGTTGGCGGCGGGACTTGCCGTTGCGGCGCCCACTATCTCTTTGGCTCGGGATCGCGACGATTTTCGTGGGCGCGATTTCGATCGTCACGAACGCAACGGCCGGAACTTCAGCTTCGGCTTGGGTATCAACACGGCGCCGTCGTACCGGTACTACACGCCGAACGTCTATTCGAACGGTTACTACAACGGCTACGGCAACAACCAGGTGAACGGATACTACGATAACCAGGGCTGCTTCCACCCGTACTAATGACAAAGCGACCGAGGAAGGCCAAGGAATCCCCACGAGTGGGAAGCCTTGGCCTATTTCTTTGGCGGCGGAGGATTCACGACGACCCGGAGCGCGAGCGGCTTCAGATCGATGTCCTCTTTGACGTCGATCGCGAGCGGCGTGCCTTGCGCAATGTCGGACGGTTTGATTTCCTTGCCGTTCTCTACGAATTTCGTCTTGCGAGTGCGGCGGATGGACAGCAACTGGTCGGACTGCAATTGAATGACGATTTCCTTGTTGGTCAGCAGCTTCAACGTTCCTTCGAACGTCGGGCTTAGGGCCGCTTGCGACGGAGCCGGATTGGCCTTCGTTGCAGTGCGTCTTTGGCCGACGGCAATCCCGGAAATCAGAAGTGCCAACAGCAGCGATGTGACTTTGTACCGCATCATCGCTCATCTTCGCACAGGCTAAAGCCTATGCTACCTCGATCATGCCGATCAAACGCTGGGCACCGTCTCCATTTCCGGCTTCGGGACCTTGATGCGGTCGCCGGCGCGGCCGCCGCGTTTTTGGCCGCCATGTAGACCTTCCTGAAACTCTTCGATCATCTTTTCATTGAACGCCGGAATATCATCGGGTTTGCGGCTGGTGACGAGCCCGCAATCAACTACGACCTCGTGGTCTACCCAGTCCGCGCCGGCGTTCTTCAGATCCATCTGAATCGAATGGTAGGAAGTCATCTTGCGGCCGCGAACTTTGCCGGTGTCAATGAGCGTCCAGGGTCCGTGGCAGATGGCCGCCACCGGCTTGCCTTCCTCGAAGAAGCCGCGCACGAAATTCAGGACGTCTTCATTGCGGCGAAGCTTGTCGGGATTCATGACGCCGCCCGGGAGCAGCAGGCCGTCATAATCCCGAGAGCGGGCCTCCTCGATCGACCGATCCACGGGGAACTCGTCGCCCCAGTTGCCGTGGTTCCAGCCTTTGACTTTGCCCTTGACCGGGGAAACGATTTCCGTCTTCGCACCGGCCGCGTCCAACGCTTTTCGAGGTTCGGTCAGCTCTACCTGTTCGAACCCGTTTTCTACAACGATGGCAATACTCTTGCCTTTCAACAACTCAGGCATAGTATGAGTCCTCTGCCTGTTGGACGCGGTGAGGGCGAGGGTATTTCGTGCTACTTGGCGCTGGGGTCCATTTGCATCACGCCGAACATGTTGCCATCAGTGTCCTTGCAGTAGGCGAGCCATCCGACGCCGGGGACCGCCATCTTGGGCAGCGCGACCTTTCCGCCGTTCTTTTCCACCGTTTTGAGCGTTTCGTCCACGTTCGCGACAGTGACGGTATTTACGCAGGGCTGAGCGGGGTCTCGGCGCGGCAATAGGCCGCCGTCGATTCCGGGCTCCTCCTTCGGGCCGGTTGTAATGAGCCAATAGGGAGACGGTCCCTCCCACTTGCTGAACTTCCACGCGAACAGTTCGAATAGAAGCCCATGGCGCGCTCCGGGTTGTCTACAGGTATTTCAAAATGCGTTGGTCTTGGCATGTTTTGCTCCTTCTCTTCCTAGACGCTGCGTGAGGAAGCCGATGATCGCTCCGACAACGAATCCGGGCAGCATGATTTCGAGATAGTAGTGATGTCCATTGGGTTGTGGCATGAGCGCGACCAGAAACGCGAACAGCAGGCCTAACGCCGCACCCAGGACAATGCCCCACTTGGTGGATTGCACTTTGCGGGCAAACCAGCCGCTCAACAGACCTACCAGCATGCCCTTGAATGACGACCCCATCAGTATGCTCGAAATCTGCGGCCGCGCTTCGGGCGTGAACCACGCAGTGGCTCCATCCACGGCGCCGAGCACAGCGCCGAAGATCAGCCCGACGACGATCTTGTTGTTCATAGGACTCTGCTCCCTTCAAAAGGCTTCACAGTCTAAAGCCTGTGCTACCTTCGTATTCCGCATCGGCGGAAGTTCCTTTAATCCGGAAAACCGCTTGCTGACGCGCGCGGCTCAGAATCGTGCGGAGACACTTGATTAAACACGGCGCAGAAAATACAGAATGAATCGCACGGCAACGTAGGCCGCAAGCAGAAGAAGAAGCACTCGATTGTGCACGGCGAAGCGCCAGCACTTCTGCCACAGCGATTCGGGGAAGGCCTCCACGGCAAGTCCATCCTGAAAACGTTGCAGGTCGAGCAGCATCACGGAAACCAACGGATAACGATCGTCCGGATTCGCGCGCATGGCTTTCGCAGCGATTGCCTTCATTGCACGCGGAGCGTCTTCGGGAAGCACGAAGGCCAGCAATCCGCCGAGCGCGTAGACATCCGACCTTTGATCGACCTCGGCAACGGAGCCTTCGCCCTGCTCCGGCGCCCGGAATTGCGGCGTCCCGGCGATACCGGCGACTCCCCAGTCCATGACATAAACCTCGCCGAAGCGTCCGATCATGACGTTCTGCGGCTTCAGGTCGCGATGCAGCACGGCGTAGAACGCGCGACCGTCGGGAAGCGTGCCCGCTTCGTAGACGGGCACGATGGCGGGATGCTCCAGGTTCGCGATTACGCGCGCTTCGTCCGGCGAGTCCAGCACCTTGATGGCCACGCGGCGCCCAAGTTGAGAGTCGAGCGCGGAATAGACCACGCCCAATCCGCCCCGTCCGACCTCGCCGTCGATCTGGTAGCGCGTACCAGTCAAATCGGGAAGATCGACGACCTCGCGCAGATGATCGAGTGTGGAGTCGCTGAGGTTCATCTTCATTGAGCGCGTCCCAATGCCAAGCGCATCTCCGCGCGCAGCTCGCGTTCTCCGGACGTAACGCCGCGCAGGCGCTCAGTCACGAATCCACGGAGCATGCGGCGTGACCAGGCGAGGTGGTTGTTCAGAGTGGTCACGGTGATTCCATGGCGCGCGGCCAGGCCGGCGTAATCGGGACGATCGGCATCGGCGAGATCGTACGCTTCGAAAATCCGGAACTGGACCTGTTTCCCAGAGCGCTCACAATGTTGGCGAAGGTCCTCCACAGCGAGCGCAAACAACTGCCGCTGCCATTCGCGATGAAATAATTCTTCCGGCGAACCGGCGGTATCGCTTGGCTCGATTTCTGCGCCCTCAAAATCAAGTGCGGTGATCAGCAGTCCGCCGCCACGCTTCTGGCGATGCGCGGAGGCATACTCGTTGGCTGCGAAACGGTCGAGCACCATTCGCAGGTAGGTCCGGAAAGACGCCTGCTGCGGATCGAAGCGCTGGATGAAATCGCGCTCCAGGGCGCTGGCGAAGAAGCTTTGTGTCAGGTCTTTCGCTTCCTCGTTGCTCTTATGCCATTTCAGGCGGATGTAATTGTAGATCGGCTTCCAGTAGAGCGCGGCCACCTGATCGAGCGCGTCATTGGGCAGGGCGCCGCCGGCGGAAGCGGCTTGGAGCAACGACGGCCGCGTGGATGGAAACCGGTCGTGCCGGCCGCCGATGGCCGTGTCCGGATCGAAAGGCATGAAGCCGGTATTTTCTCACGGGACGGGAGGGTTCGGGTTATTCGGCGCCCATCTGCCATTTGCCGTCGGCTGATTTTTGCAGTTGCTGGCGTCCTTTGTCGGATGTACCGTCGCCAAAATTGATGACGAACTTGACGTACGCGGTGGTGCCTTGCATGCCATCATCGTCCACAGTGTAGCTCTTGATGCCGCCCTTTGCTTTGGTGGCCTGGTAAACGATATTCACGGGGATCTTGGCATCCATTCCCCCGCCCATCTTCGACATCATGGCAGGAGACACGAACTTGGCCGCTCCATCGATGTCGCCCTTCTGGATGGACCCCAGGAAATCTCTGTAGGCGCCGGCGGGTGTGCTGCCGCCTCCGCAGCCCGTCAAGACAATGATGGAAGCAAGAAAAAGCGCGAAAAACTTCTTCAGGCCGTGCAGGGATCGTATAGGCATAGTCAAGCGATCATAACAGGGTGAAGCGCAGATAGCAATGCTTAGCTCTACAGCTATACAGCCCGATCCGAAAGCTCGCTGCGGCTCTTGCTGTACAGGAAGTACACGATCAAGCCTAAAATCAGCCACACGAAAAAGCGCAGCCAGGTCTCGAGCGGCAGCCCGATCATCAGCAGCACGCAGCAGGCGATCGACAGAATCGGCGTAAATGGCACCAGCGGGACGTGGAAGGCGCGGCGGCGCTCCGGTTGCTTTTTACGCAGCACGATTACGCCCGCGGAAACCAGCACGAACGCGAACAGTGTGCCGATGTTCGATAGCTCCGCGAACGTGTCGATGTCCCAGATACCCGCGGGGATGCCCACCACGAATCCGGCGATCCAGGTGGACCAGTGCGGAGTCCGGAAACGCTTGTGCACGGCGGAGAAAAGCGGAGGCAACAAACGGTCGCGCGACATGGCAAACCAGATGCGAGCCTGGCCATATTGATAGACCAGCAGCGACGAGAGCATTCCCATCAGCGCGCCCGCCGTTACGATGATGTTCAGTTTATACATCTTCAGCGAATCGAGCGCGGCGGCGACGGGCTTGTCCGGGTCGAGCGTGGACCAGTTCTGAATGCCGGTGAGCACCAGCGAGACGGTCGCGTAGAGAACCGTGCAGATGGCCAGTGTCGCGATGATGCCGAACGGGAGATCGCGCCGCGGGTTGCGGCACTCTTCCGCGGCCGTCGAGACGGAGTCGAAGCCGATGTAGCTGAAGAAGATGATGGAGCCGCCCGCGAGGATTCCGGGGAAGCCATGCGGCGCGAAGGGATGCCAGTTGGAGGTGTTGATTGCATGCGCCGATCCGATGCAGAAAATCGCGATCGCCGCGAGCTTGATCATGACCATCCCGGTGTTGGCCCTGGCGCTCTCGCGAATGCCGCGCACCAGAATCCACGTCACGCCCAGCGTAATCAGGAGCGCCGGCAGGTTGAACATTCCGGCGTGCCCGCCGGGCGCGGGGAACGGCGGGTACGCGAGCTGGTCCGGCAGTTGGAAATTGAACAAGTTCTTGAACAGGCTCTGGAGGTAATCGGAGAATCCTACGGCGACGGACATGTTCGAGACGGCATACTCAAGTATTAGATCCCAGCCGATGATCCACGCGAAGATTTCGCCGAGGATGGCGTACGAGTAGGTGTAGGCGCTTCCCGCGATCGGAATCATCGACGCCAACTCGGCATAGCAGAGCGCCGCGAAGCAGCAGGCAATCGCCACCAGCACGAACGACAGCGTAAGCGCGGGACCGGCGCCCGGTCTGCCGATCTGCGCGGGTACGTGGAATCCGTTCGCGACCCAATCGAAGACGGTGACTTTCAGCCAGGCCCAGCCGTTGTGATGGAGCTGATCGGCAACGGGTATGATCTTGCCGCGGGCGGCCGTGCCCGTGACCGTGAAAATGCCGGAGCCGATGACCGCGCCGATGCCGAGGGCCGTCAGGCTCCATGGGCCGAGCGTCCGGCGCAGCTTCTTGCCGGGTTCCTCCGATGCGGCGATCAGGGCGTCAATGCTCTTGCAGCGAAAAAGTTGATTCATGGTTTCTGGACGGCGTCAGACTATCCTACAACCTACAACGCACAGGCCACAAGCCCGGAGAACCCATAGGCTAAAGGCCTGTGCTATCTCGTCTCAATCAGTAAACGATTCCAGAGGAGACCTCGAACTTGCGGTAGTTCGTGTACTCGGCGACGAACCGCCCTGGCTGTGTATCGGAGGCGTTACGGCGTATCTCGGATCGCACCGCTTTGGGCATCCAGAAGGGCTTGCCGCCAATCGGCACTTGGGCATAGTCCACCGACATGGACCACAGGCGGTAACTCGATGGGACATTGACGATTTGCCTCTCCAAGCGCGCGACCTGCATGCACTCGGGATCGATCCAGGACTTACCCGTGTCTTCAACGAGGAAGCTCCCTCGACCAAAACTCGCCCCGATCTCTTGCTGACCCGGCCTGGTAGTAAAAGCAATTACCAACATCGTCTTGCCTTCCAGAGATTCGGCGGCCACCAGATTGTAGGTGCGGTACGGGGCCATTTGTGCATCAAAGGTCGTGCTGAGAACTGCGCTGAATCCTCCGTGGAGGAGGAAAGGGCCCTTGGGCTTCTGCCCTTTGGCAGCCTTCTTCCCGTTGAGCGTGACCAAGTCGCGGGTCTCCGTATATTGCATGTGCCCGTGTTCGTCCTTCTTTTGGACGCCCGCGAACAGCGATTCAATCACGGTCTCGCTGGTGACTTTGCCGTCGGAGATTTTGCTCGACGTGATTCTTTCGTTGCACACGAAGTCAGGAAGCGACGTTTCGAACTGGGCCACGTTCTACTGGACGCGTTGGAGCACCTGATCCAACGTGGTCGCCTGCTGCCAGGCTGGGAGCAAAAACACCGAGGGCAACACTGCCAACAAGACGAGTCTCGGTTTCACGGCCGATCTGTTTTGCGAACAGGCAGGCCAGCAACAACGATCCGGATTTCGCACGGATAAGTTGGCCTGCCCATGCGCTAGCGCTTGCGTTGGCCCTTCACCATCTTGGCGACTTTCTTCTTGGCCGATCCTCGTGCGACGCCCGAAGCGCGCTTGGGCTTGGCAGGCGCCTTCTTGCGAGCCACTCGCTTCAGCTTCTTGCGTTCGGTTCTGTCTGCAACTTGTTTTGTATTCATTCTTCCTTGATCCCTGCGTATTTTTCGACCAGCTTCTTCAATCCGTAGCCGGGAAAGCTAACTGTCAGTTTAGCGTCATCGCCCTCGCCTTCGCGGCGCAGCACGGTGCCGCGGCCGTATTTTGGGTGGACGATCGTCGCCCCGTAACCCTTGCGGCGGGTTGTGGTTTGTGGGTTGTGGGTTGTGGGGCGAGGTGGTGTCACCGGTTTGGGCGGGGCGGACGGCTGTTGGGGCGCCATCGATGGGATCTTGACGCCCTTCTCGGCGAAGAAGTGACCGATGGCTTCGATGGAGTTGACCGTCTTGCCCGTATAGAGATTGCGTTTCACGGTTTCGCGAACTTCGTGGCGTTCGGAAAAAAGATCCACTTGCGGAATGCGCCGGCCGCTTTCGCCGAGCTTCTCCACCAAGTCGCGCGGAACTTCTTTCAGGAACCGTGAAGCGATGGAGGGTTCGAGGTCGCCCCCACCGAAACGCCGCCGGGCACGCGCCCAGCTCAGGTACAGACGCTTCTCGGCGCGCGTCATCCCGACGTAACAC
>WNFI01681941.1_pt1 | contig 10899 bp, 8 predicted proteins | sample 5400471 | NCBI WGS metagenome assembly WNFI01 (sample SAMN13153348, study PRJNA577476) | soil metagenome | isolation source: 100 cm saprolite on Douglas fir-dominated hillslope | place: USA:California | collected 2013-09-17 | reverse complement strand
GGCATGTCGGACTCCTCAGATTCCCGGGGTTGTAAAGCCGTCGATCTCGATGCCCAGATCGCGGCCGGCTGACAGCAGCGCGTCGAAGAGGTACTGGCCAGATGACCGTTCGCAGTGCAGCAGATAGGAGCGCACGCCAGTGACGTCGTCCCTGATCACGTCCGTCGCCAGAGCCGCCACCGACGACCGGAACGCAGCGCCGTCTGGGGTGACCGCATCGGACAGGTCTATGCCGCACACCGCGGACAGGACCTGGGCAGCCTTCTGGCCCGTAAGCCGGATCAGGGCGCGGCCGTGGGTGAGGTCGGTGACGCTCACCGCCTCGCCCGGAACCCGGCCGGCCAAATCATCGAGCCGCGCACCGACATCAGCGGCCTGCCCGGGCGGGGCGATCAGCAGCCACTCCCCCGGTCCCGAGCCCACGACCAGGACGCCGGCCTCGTTCCTGCGCGCGCGGCCGAAGGGCACAGCCAGCTCGGCCGCGGCCTGGCCGCTGGCTGGTGCCCGGAGCAGGATCTTGGCCAGCGGTGTGCAGTCAGTCAGGGTCAGCGCGCCGGCCGCCCGGCGCCCGCTGACTTCCCAGCCTGCCAGCACGATCAGCGGCTCGGGCGGCCGGATCGGGCTGCGCGCCAGCGGGTCAGACACGCATCCGCCCTCCATCCGGGTCGACGTGCGCCAGGTGCGGCATGACCCGCGCTCTGATCAGGCGGCCGCTCGGCAGCCGCACGGTTACCTCGGTCCCCGCGGCCGCGAGCCGCGCTTCGACCTGGGCGAGGCAGACCGGCCGTCCGAGGGTGGGCGACATCCTGCTCGAGGTGACCCGGCCTGCGATGTGGCTGCCCTCCACGATCAGGCTGGCTTCATCCGGCACGACCGAGCCGTCCTCCGGCTGCAATCCGACCAGCCTCGGACCTGATTCCTCGTCGTGCTGCCAGCCGAGCTCGGGCTTCCCGGCGAAGTCGGCCTTGTCCAGCTTGATGGCCCAGTCCAGGCCGGCGCTGTAGCCCTTGGTCAGCCCGTCGGTGTCCTGGCCGACGATGAAGTGGCCCTTCTCCAGCCGCAGGATGCGCTGGGCCTCGACGCCGAACGCCTGTGCCCCGAGGTCAGCGCCAGCGTCGAGCAGCGCCTCCCAGACGTGCAGGCCGTAGCTGGCCGGGACATGCAGCTCGTAGCTGAGCTCGCCGGTAAAGCCGATCCGCCACAGGACGCAGTCGTCAACCCCGGCGATCCGGCCGGTGCGCACGTGCATGTAACCGAATGCCTCGTTGCTGAGGTCCACTGCCTCGGTGACCCGCTCGATCAGGGAGCGCGCCTGCGGCCCGGCCACGTTCATGCTGGCGTAGGCGGTCGTCACCGGGGTGACGTGCACGACCCAGTCCGGATGCTCGGTCTGCAGCCAGTTCTCCAGCCATTCCCAGACCGTCGCCGCGCCCGACGACGTGGTGCTCATCAGGTAGTGGTCCTCGCCGAGCCTGCCGGTGACGCCGTCATCGAGGACCACGCCGTCGTCGGCGCACATGACCCCGTACCTGACCCGGCCGATCTCCAGCTTGGACCACTTGTTGACGTAGACCAGGTTCAGCAGCCTGGCGACATCCGGGCCCCGCAAGTCGAGCTTGCCGATCGGGGTGACGTCGATGATGCCGACCCGCTCGCGGACATTGCGTGCCTCGGCCGCCGCATCACCGTAGTGATCGGGGCGGATCCAGGCGCCGGCCAGGAGCGGGACCGCGCCGTGCGCCTCGTGCCATGGCTGCATGGGCGAGTGGCGGACCGGCTCGAAGGCGGGCCCAGCGAGCGCGCCCAGGCTGATCGGCACGTACGGCGGTCGCCAGGTGGTGGTGCCGGTCTCAGCGATCGAGGTGCCGGTGGCTGCGGCAACGACGGCGGCCGCGTTGACCGTCTCCAGCTTGCCCTGCAGCGGACCCATGGTGGCGGTCGTAAAGCGCTTCGCCAGTTCCGCTGAGTCGAATCCCTCGGCCACGGCCGCCCGCAGGTCCTTGGCGGTCACGTCCTCGCTGAAGTCCACGAAGCCGTTCGTCCGGCCCGCGAACAGCTCGGGATGCGGGTCCACCGGCAACCCCGGCAGGACGACGGGCTCCTCACCACCGCGGGCGGGGTCAGCGGGCTGAGCGGCGCCGTCGCGCTGCCCGGGCATCGCCCGCAGCCAGGTCCGGCCGATGCCGTCGGCGCGCCTGGCGGCCTCGGCCCCGACGGCCGTAGCGTGAGCTGTCAGCTCGTCCAGCGTGCCGTCCCCGGCGATGCCCCCGGTGACCAGGACCTCGCGCGGCAGCCGGGCGACGTCGGGAAAGAAGCGCGCTGCCCGCTGGTTGTAGACGGGGCGGTCCCCCGACATGTTCAGCAGCGACGTCGGCGCGGTCCATCCGGCCGCGATCACGAGCAGGTCGCAGCTGACCTGCGTGCCGTCGGCGACCTGGACTGAGCGCAGGCCCATCCGGCCGGTCGCGGCGACGATGTCACCGCCGAGCCTCGCGTCCTCGACCCGGACGACCTGGACGCCGGCCCGCTTCAGGTCGGCGATGGCGGCATCGCCCTCCGGGTTGGCGGACAGCACCACGGCCCGCTCGCCCGGCCTGACCGCGTACAGGTTGATAAGCCGCCGCACCGCCGTCGAGAGCATCACTCCGGGCAGGTCATTGCCGGCGAACACATAGGGCCGCTCGATCAGGCCGGGCGCGACCACGAGCGCCTTGGCCCGCGCCTTTACCAGGCGCTCGGCTTCCGCGCCGCCCAGCTGGCCGCGGCGTTCAAGCACGGCGACCCAGTTGCCGTCGTACCGGCCGAGCACCACGGCGTCGGTCAGCACCTCGATTCCGGGCTCCGCGGCGACCTGGCCGGCCAGGTCCGTGCGGGCCGCCAGGTCCGCCTCGGTGCCCCAGCGCAGGTGGCCGCCGAGCTGCTGTTCCTCCTCGACCAGCAGGACCGATGCACCGGCCCGGGCGGCGGCCAGAGCCGCGGCCATCCCGGCCGGCCCGCCGCCAGCGACGAGCAGATCGGGATGGGAGTAGCGCTTGGCTGGATGGGCCGGCGGGGTGTCCGGCGACACTCGCCCGCCGACGACGAACCGCCTGAGCACACCCTCGTAGGCCGGCCATGCGAACCTGGGTCGCATGAACGTCTTGTAGTAGAAGCCAGGGGTGAGGAAGGGAGCGGCGAATTGGTTCACCGCCTTGACGTCGAAGCGCAGCGATGGCCAGGTGTTCTGGGACGTCACCCTCATGCCGGCGGACACCGGGCGATGAGCGGCGCGGACGTTCGGCTCGTCCCCCACCTGCACCATGCACCCGGGGTCATGGAAGGAGGCGGTGAGCAGTCCGCGCGGCCGGTGGTACTTCATGCTCCGCGAGAACACCCGTTCCCCGGCGGCCGCCAGCGCGGACACGATCGTGTCCCCCGCGAAGCCGGTGACCGGCCGCCCGTTCCAGCTGAACTCCACCGGCCTGGTGCGGTCGATCACCTCGCCGGGCTGCGGGGCCAGGCGCATGGCGTTCGCCTGCTCGCTCATGCGGTGGCCGTCCTTGCCTGCTGCGGCGGGCCCCCGGCGTCCCCGGCGGGCTGCAGCTGTGGCTGGCCGGTGACCCGGTGCTCGCGGGTCTCGTTGGTCTCGGTGTGCCGCTCGACCTTGATGAACCGCCGGCAGCCCAGCCGGTGATACCACGTCTCGACCACCCAGCCGCAGGTGTTGGCCCGCAGGTACAGGTAGCTCCGCCACTGCGCGGGACTGGCCGCGGCCGGGTCAGGCCGGGGCGAGGACTCGCCCACGTGGCCGAACTCGGACGCATCCCTGGGCCCGCACCAGGGACAGGGCAGAAGAATCATCGGAGACCTTTCCAGGGGTTCAATGGCCGACCGCGGCTGCGCCCTTCTCACCGACGAGCGCGCCGGCCGTAAATCGCTCCAGCCCGAAGGCGGCGATGATCTCGGGCGGCTGGCCGGATGCGATGCACTCGGCCATTGCCTCGCCCGACACCGGGCCCGCTTTGAACCCGTAGGTGCCCCAGCCGACGTCGACGAGGAAGCCGCCGACCGGGGTCGGGCCCATGATCGGCGAGAAGTCCGGGGTCATGTCGCACAGGCCCGCCCACTGCCGCAGCAGCCGCACCTTGGACAGGGCGGGCATGAGTTCGAGCACGTGCCCGGCGAGGCCCTCGATGAATTCGAGCGAGCCGCGCATCGAGTAGGACGTGAACGGGTCCACGCTGGCGCCGAACACTAGCTCGCCGCGATCGGTCTGGCTGATGTACACGTGCAGCGAGCCGGACACGATGACCGTGGACAGGAACGGCTTGACCGGCTCGGTGACCGCGGCCTGCAGCGGATAGGTCGTGATCGGCAGCCGGACCCCTGCCATGTCCGCGATCAGCGTGGACCAGCCCGCGGTGGCGTTCAGCACGATCCGGGTGGCGATGTCGCCCTGGGTCGTCCTGACCGCGCGGACACGGGGCGCGGTCCCGCCCGTGATATCGATCCCGGTGACCTCGGTGTGCTGGTGGATGTGCACGCCCCGGGCCGCCGCGCCTCGGGCATAGCCCCAGACCACCGCGTCGTGCCTGATGATGCCGCCTGGCGGGTGGTACAGCGCGCCCAGTATCGGGTACCTGGCGCCATCGCTGACGTCGAGGAACGGGGCGAGCCGCTTGATCTTGGCCGGCCCGATCACCTCGGAATTGACGCCCTCGACCTTGTTGACCTCGGCTCGCCAGCGCATCGTCCGCAGCGACGCATCGTTGTGGGCGAGGGTCAGGTGGCCGCGCTGGGAGAACATCACGTTGTAGTCGAGGTCGCCCGCGAGCCGCTGGTACAGGCGCACCGAGCGGTCATAAAACCTGACGCCCTCGGGAGTCAGGTAGTTCGAGCGCAGGATCGCGGTATTCCGCCCGGATCCGCCCGCTCCGATGTAGCCCTTGTCCAGCACCGCGACATCGGTGATCCCGTGGTTGGCTGCCAGGTAGTACGCGGCGGCCAGGCCATGGACGCCTCCGCCCACGATCACTACGTCATAGCTCGGTTTGATCGGGTGCGGGCGCCAGGCGGGCGGCCATTCGGTATGGGTCAGCCCTCGGCGGATCAGTCCGGCCGCGGAGTACCTGGCCGGGTAGATGCCGCTGCGGCTGCGGGAACGGCCGATCGCGAGTTGCGACACGGTTGATCGCCTTCTGCGGAGCTGGGGACGGGAGGTTAGCCTGCGCCGCTTAGGTTACGCCAGAGATGAAACCATGTCCACTAAGAGGAAACTGGACCCAAGGCCGTCTGTCAGCTGCCTGGCTGGATCGATTTGACCGAGAGGAACTGGATCGGCAGCTCGATCAGGGTACACGGGCCGTGCGGGACTTCGCCGACGAACTGCATGGCGTCGCCGGGCTCGAGCAGGTACCTGGAGGACCCGTACAGGTACTCGATCCGTCCCGCGATCATGTAGATCAGTTCCGTGCCAGGGTGTTGGTAGAGAGGGAAAACCTCGGCCCGCTCGGTGAGCGTGACCAGCAGCGTCTCCAGCGAGTTGTGCGGTGCGCGCATCGTGCCGAGCAGCTGGTAACGATGTCCTGGCCCCGAGCCCTTGTGCTCGATGTCCAGGCCGCGACCCGCCTTGACATGCAGGACGTCCTGCTCCTCGTTGAGGCCGCGGAAGAAGGCGGTGACCGGAACCTTCAGGGCCTCGGACAGCCGCGCCAGGGTGGCCAGGCTCGGCGAGGCCTGCGCGTTCTCGATCTTCGACAGCATGCCCTTGGACAGGCTGGTGAGCTCGGCGAGCTGCCCGACGGTCAGCCCGAGATGCAGCCGGAACTCGCGGACGCGTTCGGCGATGACAGCGCTGAGCGCGTCCTCCAGCGCCCCCCGCGAGATCACGGCAGCCCGCTCCGGCCCGCCGTCATCGCTCGGCGTCAGATCGATCAGCTGCGTCATCGCAGCCCTTCCTTCCCCCCGGTTGACGTCACCGCCGGCAACCGGCCGGCCGGCCCTGTGACGAGATCCGAGCGGACCTACGGCTTGTATCGTGTCATGATACAGGGTTTACTGTCCGTGAATCGCGAGCTCGCTCCGGCGCCCGCTAAGCAACCTTGAGGCCGCGCGTCCCGGGTGCTAAGGCCGATGCCGTAACCGGGCGAGGCGGACAGAACGTTAGGAGGCCCCCCGTGTCGACTGACCTCGAGCGGTTCCTTGGCACCGATGGCCGCGCCGACGCCATCCAGCGCGTCCGCGCCGACATCAATGCCAAGGGAATCACCTACGTCTACTACCAGTTCGCCTCTGTCACGGGCCGGATCATGGGCAAAGGCGTGCCAGCCGATCACTGGGAGACCATCGCCCAGCGCGGCTTCCAGCTAGTTTACGGTTCGACCGCCAACCTGTTCACCGACCGGTACGGCAACTACATCGGCTACGGGCCTGAGGCATGGGAACTCGTCGGGATGCCCGATGTCGAGACGTTCTGCCAGCTGCCGTGGGACCCGAAGACCGCGCGGGTCTTCTGCACGCTGTTCCGCAACCGGGAAGAGGAGGTCGACCCGGGCGCCTACCTGACCTCGGACTGCCGCGGCAACCTGCGCCGGATCCACGAGGCGTTCGAGCGGGACACGGGGCTGCACCTGCGGGTCGGCACCGAGCCCGAGATGATGTGGCTCAAGGTCAAGCCGGACGGCACGCCATCGGTTGATGGCAAGACCAAGCCGTACTGCTACCACATCGACCAGTTCGCCGAGCTCCAGCCGCTCATTCACAAGGTGATGGAGTACGGCAAGGCGATGGGGCTCGACATGATCCAGGGCGACCACGAGGACGCCCCCGGCCAGCTCGAGCTCAACTGGATGTTTGACCGGGCGGAGGCCACTGCCGACCGGCTCACCACCTACCGGCAGATCTGCAAGCAGGTGGGCCGGGAACTCGGCGCCTATCCCTGCTTCATGCCCAAGCCGTTCATGGGCGTCTCCGCGAACGGCTGCCATCACAACATCTCGCTCTGGCAGGGCGAGGAGAACATGTTCCTGCCGGACACCGACAACCCGCGGATGCCAAGCAAGCTCGGGCTGAACGCGATCGGCGGCGTGCTTGAGCACCTGGCCGCCCTCACCTGCATCACGGCGCCGACCGTCAACTCCTACCGGCGGTTCTGGGACACCGGCTTCTGGGCGCCGTTGTTCGCCGACTGGGGCTTCCAGAACCGGACCACGGCGCTGCGGGTGAGCGCCCCTGGCAGGTTCGAGTACCGGTCGGTGGATTCCGCGGTGAACCCGTATCTGTCCTTCGGGGCGATCATCAAGGCCATGGAAGACGGCATCAGGCGCAACCTGGATCCCGGGCCGCCTGAGGACCGGAACATCTACGACGCCATCGCGGGCGGCAAGAACGTCAAGCGGGTGCCGATGAATCTCGGCGCCGCTCTGCAGGCGCTGGAAGCCGACGAGGTGGTCCGGGAGGCGCTGCCAGGCGAGATGTACAGGGTGTTCCACCACTACAAGACCGACGAGTGGGAACGCTTCTGCGCCACTGTCTCTGACTGGGACATCGCGCAGTACCTGGACGTCTTGCCGTAGCCGAAAGGGGCGAGCACATGTGCGGTATCGCCGGCATCATTCACCGGGACGGGACTGGCGACATCGGCTCCGAGATGACCAGGATGCTGCAGTCCATGAAGCACCGCGGGCCGGCGCGGCGATCAGGAGTACGCGTACCGGGTCACGTTCCGCTACAGCGGCGAGCTCAAGCCGCTCGCTGATTACATCGAGGACGTGCCGGGCTGCGAGGTCCTGTCGCTCGGCCACTCGCTGGAGATCATCAAGGACCTCAGCGACGCCGAGAGCGTGGCGCAGCGGTACCGGCTCGAGGGCTTCACCGGCACCCATGCGATCGGGCACGTCCGGATGGCGACCGAGTCGGACGTCGACATCTCCGGGGCGCACCCGTACTGGGCGTACCCGTTCTCCGACATTGCCGTGGTCCACAACGGGCAGCTGACCAATTACCACCAGTGGCGCCGCAGGCTTGAGCGGATTGGCCATCGTTTCCAGTCCGAATGCGACTCCGAGATCATTGCCGTCTACCTGGCCCAGAAGATGGACGACGGGCTGTCCCTGGAGACGGCGATGAAGCAGAGCCTGGACGAGCTTGACGGCGTCTTCACATACCTCGTGGTAACCGCCGATTCGCTTGGGGTGGCCAAGGACGAGATGGCCGCCAAGCCGCTGGTGCTCTACGAGTCCCCCGATTTGGTCGCGCTGGCGTCCGAGGAGGTAGCCATCCGCGCCGTGATCGGCCATGAGATCGACACGTATGACCCCTACGAGCGCGAAGTGCTGGTGTGGAACCGGTGAAGATCAATTACGACGCCCGCGGGCTGGCTGAGCCCGACGCCCAGCCGCCCAAGATCGCGACCATCGACGACGGCCGCGCAGTTTTCGACGCGGACCAGCTGACCACGCGGCAGATCAACCTCGAACTGCGCCGCCTCGTCTACGACGAGGGCATCGAAGACGTCACGATCCGCAACCCAGGGGCGAAGCATTCGATCGCGGTCGGCATCCTCGCCCGGTGCAAGATCACCATCGACGGCAGCCTCGGCTACTTCGGCTGCGGTTTGATCGACGGGCCCGAGATCCGCATCAGCGGCCGGGTCGGCTGGTCGTCAGCCGAGAACATGATGTCCGGCGTGGTCCTCATCAACAAGAACGCCGGATCGCTGACCGGCGCCGCGCTGCGGGGCGGCGACGTGGTGGTCCGCGGAGATGTCGGGGCCCGGTCGGGCATCGATCAGAAGGGCGGCACCATCATCGTCGGCGGCAACGCGGGCATGATGACGGGCTTCATGCTCCAGCGCGGCCGGCAGATCATCTGCGGCAACGTGGGCGGCGGGCTCGGCGACTCGATGTACGACGGCGCGATCTATGTGGGCGGGAAGGTCACCTCGCTCGGCGTGGACTGCGTCGAGGCAGAGCTGACGGCGACTGATGACGAGTTTCTCGCGCGCAAGCTCGGCATCTACGGGATCGAGCCGCCGGGCGCGTTCCGCAAGTTCGTGTGCGGACGCAAGCTGTGGAACTACGACAACCTCGAGCCGGCCGAACGCAAGCTCGTCCTGTGACTGGCGAAGCCAGCGGGAAGCACCTGGCCACGCCAGCGGTGAGCACTGAGAGGCGCAAGAACACGTGACGACGATTGACAGCGACGGCAAGGCTGTGCTCGGGCACAGCAGCATCTTCACCCCTGAGGTAATCAACGACATCCACGTGAAGTCCGAGCTCGGCCGGTACCGGATGCGCGGCTTCTCGATGTTCAAGCCGATCCCGCACTGGGACCAGCTGATGTTCCTGCCCGGCACGCTGACCAGGTTCGTCATCGAGGGCTATCGCGAGAAATGCGAAACCAAGACCGGATCGAGGCCAAGATGGCGCTCGCCAAGGGCGCCTCGATGGCGGGATCGGCGACCTGCTCAGGCGAGGGCGGGATGATCCCGCCCGAGCGCGACCTGTCGACCAAGTGGTACTACCAGTGCATTCAGAGCCGTTACGGCTTCAACCCGCACCACCTGATGCTCGCGGACGCCTGCGAGTTCTTCATCGGGCAGGGCTGCAAGGTCGGCCTCGGCGGTCACCTGATGGGGCAGAAGGTCACCGAGCAGGTCGCCGAGATGCGGTCCCTGCCCGCCGGGATCGACCAGCGCAGTCCAGCCAGGCACCCGGACTGGCTGGGCCCTGACGACCTGTCGCTGAAGATCCAGGAGGTCCGCGAGGCCACCGACTATCAGGTCCCGATCCAGCTGAAGCTCGGCGCCGCGCGCGTCTACGACGACGTCCGGATGGCCGCCAAGTGCGGGCCCGACATCATCTATCTCGACGGCGCCGAAGGCGGGACCGGGGCCGGGCCGCACGTGGCCGCCGAGGAGACTGGCATCCCGCTGATGGCCGCGATTCCCGAGGCCAGGCGGGCGCTGGAGGACGTCGGGCTGGTCGACGACATCGATCTGGTCGTGGCCGGGGGTATCCGCAACGGCGCCGACGTCGCCAAAGCCCTGGCGCTCGGCGCCAAGGCGGTGGCCATCGGGCACTCGGCGCTGATGGCGCTCAACTGCAACAAGGAGATCCCCGGGGTCACTGACTACGAGGGCACGGTGGGAGTCCCGGCCGGCCGCTGCTATCACTGCCACACCGGGCGCTGCCCGGTCGGCATCACCACCCAGGACCCCGAACTGCGGAAGCGGCTCAGGGTCGATGAGGCCGCTGAGCGCGTCTACAACTTCCTGCACACGCTGACACTCGAGACGCAGATGCTCGCCCGTGCCTGCGGCAAGACCGACGTGCACAGCCTGGAGCCCGAGGACCTGTGCGCCCTCACGGTCGAGGCGGCCGCCATGGCCCGGGTACCGCTGGCTGGTACGAACTACATACCCGGCCACACCGAGGAACGAGCGCTCGCGGAGATCAGGGCGCTGCTGGAGAAGAACGTCCTGGACAACGGCGGAGGGCGCAATGGCTGACGAGGTTCCCGGCGCGGCGGCCGATGGCGCTGAGCATGTAGCCGGGACCCGGCGGCTCAGCACCAAGATCGGGATCGACACCGAGGAGCTGACCGGGCGTACCTTCCCCTACCAGTTCGACCGGTCGCTGGTGGAGGACGTCGATCTGGTCGCCGCCACTCCTGGCCAGGACATCAACTGGCTCGAGGACATACACCTCATGTACGAGGACGGCGTGCCTGCGGTGTTCGACCGCTATACCAACGCCTTCCTCAAGATTCACTTCGAGATCCCGGCCGGGCGCGAGGATGAGTTCGCCCGCAAGGTGCTCATCACCCATCTGCAGGAGGGCAACTCCTACGGCATCTGGCTCAAGCGCAAGCATGCGAAGTTCAGCCAGCCTGAACTCGGCCCGTGGCGCAAGGACTCAC
>WNFI01274414.1_pt1 | contig 10899 bp, 8 predicted proteins | sample 5400471 | NCBI WGS metagenome assembly WNFI01 (sample SAMN13153348, study PRJNA577476) | soil metagenome | isolation source: 100 cm saprolite on Douglas fir-dominated hillslope | place: USA:California | collected 2013-09-17 | reverse complement strand
GGCCACGTGCACGGCGGCGCGGGACTGCACACGCATTGATCGTTCCCCTAGGGAACGATCGCTTGTATATGAGGCGTGAACGAGAAGAGCCGCGGGCCGGCGGGATCGACGTCCACTTTCACCCAGCCGACGATCGGGCTTCCGTAGGTCACCACGCGCGTGAGGTTGGGCAGCGGCGCGCCGGTCGCGTCGTTGAAGGGCGTGTCGACCTGGTAGTTGTGCGTGTCGCCGTGGATGAGGAGCACGGGCTTGCCGAGCGAGCGCGCGGTCCGGTCGAAGAGCGCGAGGTACTCGTCGAACACGCGCCGCGTCGTGAACCACGGATTGGCCTGCATCGCGATGACGAGCGCCCGTGAACCGGGCGAAGCCGCGGCGGCGGCGGCGCGCGCGACCCAGCGGCGGTTCGCGTCCAGCCGGCAGCGCGCTTCCGCGTCCGATGGCGCGTTGAATTCCCGGTTGTCGTTGCTGCCCGGCACGTTGATCGTCACGAAGCGGATGCCCGCGCGCGACCACGCGCGGTTCTCCGGGTATTTCGTGCATCCGGCGCTCTCGTCGTCCTGGACCTCGAGCGTCATCTTCGCGAGGCCCAGCGACTGGTCGTCGTCGAAGAACACCTCGCGCAAGCGCGCGAGCCGCTCGAGCGCGTCGAACCCCATGCTGCGGCAGTCGACCCACTCGTTGTCGCCGGGCGTGTAGATCATGGGATGGCGCGAGCGGTCGAACTGGCGCGCGCGGCGCTCGTAGCCGGCGTCGGTGCACGCGCCGCGTCCGGCGCCGATGTCGCCGACGTGGATCACGAAGGCGACGTCCTCGCGGTCGATGCGCTCCATCATCCGCTCGAAATGCGGCTCCTCGCGGGCTTTGTACGGCGCGTCGCCGATGATCGCGAAGCTGAACGCGTCCGACGAGGCTGGGGGTTGTGCTGCGCAGCCTGCGGCATTCAAGACGGTGACGCAGAGAACGCAGAGAAAAAGGCGAGACACAGAGAAAGGCTATTGGTCCAGGAGCTTTCGCAGGCGATACACCAGTTCGAGTGCTTCCCTGGGAGACAGTTCGTCAGGTTTGAGATCGGCGAGCGCGTCGAGGGCGGGATGGGAGGCAGTCGCGTCGGGCTCGGGAGCTTGCGCGGCGAAGAGGTCGGGATGCGCGGACTGGGGCTTCAGCTGCCGCTCGAGCTCCGAGAGGTGCTTGCGGGCGGCGCGCACGACGTCGCGCGGGATTCCGGCCAGGTGGGCCACGTGGATGCCGTACGAACGGTCGGCCGGTCCGCCTTCGAGGCGATGCAGGAAGACGATGCGGTCCTTGTGTTCGACGGCGTCGAGGTGGACGTTGGCGACGTTGGCGAGCGCGCCCGCGAGCGCGGTGAGCTCGAAGTAGTGCGTGGCGAAGAGCGTGTAGCAGCGCACCGACTCGGCGAGCTGCCGCGCGATCGCGTATGCGAGAGCAAGCCCGTCGAAGGTGGAAGTGCCGCGGCCGATCTCGTCGACGAGCACCAGGCTTCGCGGCGTCGCGTTGTTGAGGATGTTGGCCGCCTCCGTCATCTCCACCATGAACGTCGAGCGGCCGCCCGCGAGGTCGTCGGACGCGCCGATGCGCGTGAAGATGCGGTCGATGGGGCCGAGGACGGCGGATTTCGCGGGGACGAAGCTGCCGCAGTAGGCGAGGAGCGCGATCTGCGCGACCTGGCGCATGTACGTCGACTTGCCGCCCATGTTGGGGCCCGTGATGAGCAGGAGCTGGCGCGAGCGCGCGAGGCTCGTGTCGTTCGGGATGAAATCGCCGACCTGGCTCTCGACCACGAGGTGGCGCCCTTCGTGGATCTCGATGCAATCGTCGCTCGTGAATTGCGGCCGCGAGAGCCCGAGAGTTTCCGCGCAGGCGGCGAGCGAGCCCAGCGCATCGAGCCGCGCCGCCGCATCGGCGATCGCCTTCAGCCGCAAGATGTGCGCGTTCAGCTCGTCGATGAGCGCCTCGTAGAGCGCCTTCTCCCGCGCGAGCGCCCGCTCGCCGGCGGCGAGCGCCTTGTCCTCGAACGCCTTCAGCTCCGGCGTGATGAAGCGCTCGGCGTTCTTCATGGTCTGCCGGCGCTTGTACTCGACCGGGACCTTGTCGAGCTGGCCCTGCGTGACCTCGATGTAGAAGCCGTGCACGCGGTTGAATTCGACGCGCAGGTTCGCGATCCCGGTCCGGCTGCGCTCGCGCTGCTCCATCGCGAGCAGGAACTCGCCCGAGTGATCCTGGATCGTGCGCAGCTCGTCCAGCTCCGCGTCCCAGCCGTCGCGGATCACGCCGCCCTCGCGGATCACCGCGGCGGGCTCGTCCTTGAGGGTGCTTTGCAGCCGCTCGACGATGTCGCCCGTGGGCTCGAGCTCCCCGGCGGCGGCTTCGAGGCCGGCCTCGCCGCTCGAGGCGAGGGCCTGGTTGAGCTGCGGCAGCGTCGCCAGCGTATCGCGCAATCCCGCCAGGTCGCGCGGCCGCGCGTTGCGAAGCGCGATGCGCGCCGTGATGCGCTCGACATCGGACCAGGCGGCGAAGAGCTCGGCGATGCGCGGATGGCGCAGGCGCGAGCTCGGATGCACGAGCGCGCCGATGACGGCGTGGCGCGCGGAAAGCTCCGCGGTGTCGCGCAGCGGATGGTGCAGCCAGTGGCGCAGCCGGCGGCTTCCCATCGACGTGCAGCAGCGATCGAGGAGCGAGAAGAGCGTGGGCGCCTCGGCGCCGGCGAGCGTCTCCGTGATCTCGAGGTTGCGCCGCGTCGACGCATCCATGATGACGAGCTCGCTGTCGCGCTCGACGCGAAGCCCCGTGACATGCGGAAGCGTCGATTGCTGCGTGTGCGCGCAATAGGCGAGGAGGGCGCCGGCCGCGGCGATGGCCGCCTCCATGCCGTCGCATCCGAAGCCCGACAGGTCGGCGGTGCCGAATTGCTTCGCCAGGTTCTTGCGCGCCAACTGCGCGTCGAACTGCCACGGCTCGAGGCGTTTCATCGCCGGAGCGGCGTCGATGCGCCACTCGGTCGGCTCCGCGGCGAGGAGCTCCGCCGGCTGCAGGCGCTCGAGCTGCGATGCCATCTGCGAGGCCGCGACCTGGCTCACGCGAAGGTCGCCGCTCGCGAGCGAGATCCAGGCGATGCCGGCTTCGTTGCCGTCGCGATGCACCGCGGCGAGGAGGCTCTCGCGCCGCGAGGCGAGCAGCGCCGAATCGGTGATGGTCCCCGGCGTCACGATGCGCGTGACCTTGCGCTCCACCGGGCCCTTCGACGTCGCAGGGTCGCCGACCTGCTCGCAGATCGCCACGGATTCGCCGAGCTTCACGAGCTTCGCGAGGTACTGGTCGGCCGCGTGGAATGGAACGCCGGCCATGGGAATCGGCTGGCCCGCCGACTGCCCGCGCTTCGTGAGCGTGATGTCGAGGAGCTTCGCCGCGCGCTCCGCGTCGCCATGGAACATCTCGTAGAAATCGCCCATGCGGTAGAAGAGCAGCATGTCGGGGTACTCCGCCTTGAGGGCGAAGTACTGCTGCATCATCGGGGTATGGGTGGTGCCAGGCGCTTCGAGTTTCATTGCCCCGCTATTGTATTCGGCGCGCTACGCGAGCTCCGCGAGCGTGCGGTTGGTCCTTCGCATCCGGAGGCTGAGCTCGCGGCCGAGATTGGCGAGGATGGCGAGCACGGCGTGGGGATGCGATTCGGCGAGGCGCTCGAAGCTGCTGCGATTGAGGACGAAGCACACGAGGTGATCGCCCGCGACCACCGTCGCGGAGCGGCGCTCGCGATCGAGGAGCGCCATCTCGCCGAAGAAAGTGCCTTCGGAGAACGTCATGAGGCGGCGCTCGCCGCATTCCGGGTCGCGCAGCCAGGCGTATTCGCGCCTCTCGAGCACCTCTCGCAGCGCCGCGCGCTCGTCCGCGCCCATGTCGCGGACGAGGTCGAGCCTCTCGAGGGCGTGCTCGACGCTCGCGGGCGGCTCGCGGCACATCGCCAGCAGGTGATCCTCGCATCGCTCGAGCGCGTGGTCGAGGTCGGGAAGCATCCGCTCCGGCGTGAGCGCCTCGGCGATGCCGTGGTCGGCGATGAGCGCGGAGAGCTCCGCGCGCTTCCCGGTCCCGCACAGCACCATGTGGCACTTCACCGACTTCAGCCGTTCGTGGGCGATCAACAGGATTCGCGCGCCCGTGCTGTCGAGCTCGCTCACGCGGCTCATGTCGAGGATCACGTAGCGCACGCCGCGCGAGATGGCGGCGTCGACGCGGTTCTGCAGCAGCTCCGCCGAGGCGAAGAAGAGCGGTCCCTCGAGCTCGAGGGCGAGGATCTCGCGCCCCCGGGCGGCGAGCAGCGCCTCGTCGGCGTCCTCGCGCGCGCGGCGCGAGTGGACCGCGTCGCCGTAGCGCTCGCGGCGGATCACGCTGCGGCTCATCCTCAGCATGAACACCACGATGGCGATGGTCACGCCCAGCAGCACGGCGAACATGATCTCGCCGGACAGCGCGACCGCGGCGACGATGCCGATGACGGTGAGATCGACCGCGATGCTGCGCCAGTTCACGGCCTTGCGCTGGGCCACGCGCTTCACGAGCTCGAGCGTCCAGCGATCGAAGAGCTGGAAGCCGGCGTAGAACACGAGCGCGCCGATGACGACGCGCGGAAGGAACCCGATCACCGAGGCGACGAGCGGGATCAGCACCAGGAAGAGCAGGCCGTGCACGAGGAGCGCGAGGGAATTGGTCGCGCCGCCGCGGATCGCGGTGGTCGTCGTCGCGAGGCTGATGGAGCCGGAAATGCCGCCGAGCAGCGGCGTCACCAGGTTGGCGGCGCCGATGGAGATCAGCTCCTGCGTGCCGTTGCCGCGCCGGCGCGTGAGGTTCTCGACGATCTTGGCGCTGATGAGCACGTCGAGCGAGCTCACCACCGCGAGGCTCGCCGCGCCCAGGATGATTCCCGGAAGGGCCTGCGCGAATCCGGGAAGCACGGTGATCGACATGATGTTGCCGATCTCGCGCCCGTCCGGGATCGCCACGGGGATGGGTCCGAGGGTCGGCCCCAGCATCGCGTCCCAGCCCGCGAAGCGCAGCGCGTGGTAGAAGACCGTTCCGCCGATGAGGCCGAGCACGAGCGGCGGCACGGCCTTGCTGATGCGCGGGCCCTGGAACACGGCGAGGAGCGTGACCGCCGCCACCACGAGGCTGAGCGGACGCGCCTGCATCAACGCCGCCGGCCATTCCGCGATCGCGGGCCGCTTCGACAATCCCATGAGGATGTGCAGCTGCGAGCCCATGATGACGAGCGACGCGGAGTTCTGGAACCCGGCCATGACGGGCGTCGGGATGAACTTCCCCACCTTCGCGAGACGCGCGAGGCCGAACACGAGCTGGAAGGCGCCGGCGAGCGCGAGCAGCAGGAAGATGGCTGCCGCGATCGAGTCGGGATCGCGCGGTAGCCAGCGCGCGTCGAGGTACAGGTCGGCGGCGACGGAGGCGACCATGAAGCACACGAGGCTGCGCGGCGCGTAGATCGCCACGCTGCGCGCGCCCACCAGGAAGGCGACCAGCCCGAGGAACGCCGCGGCGTAGAGGGCCGCAAGCACGCCGCGGCTCGCGAGCTCGGGTCCGAAGGGCGCGAACGCGAGCACGCCCAGCCCCATCGAGAGCGGGAGCGTGACCACCGCGCCGAGAAGGGCGCCCATGAAGTTTCCCCGGACGTTGCCGCGCCAGGCCTCGGGCAGCGACGCGAACGCGCGGACGCTTTCGTCGATCGGAGAGGCGAAAAGGCGCGAACGAGGCGAGCTCACGTGCCGATTCTAGCTTCGTACCGCTCGCGTCGGCGGCCGCGGTGAGCTTCTCCACGATCGGGCGGCGCTTCGCTTCGTAGGCCTTCGCCGCTTCGCGAAGGTCGTCGTGGGCGGCGATCTCGGCGGCGAGCGCGATCGCGTCCTCCATCGCGAGCCGGGTGCCCGATCCGATCGAGAAATGCGCGGTGTGCAGGGCATCGCCCACGAGCACGGCGTTGCCGGCGCACCACCGGTTGTTTCGCACCTGCGGGAAGCGCCGCCACACCGACTTGTTCGACACCAGGCCCTCGGCTCCGAGCACGTCCGCGAACACGTCCTCGAGGTAGCGGCGCGTCTCGTCGGGCCCGAGCCGGTCGAGCCCCGCGCGCGTCCAGGTCGCCGCGTCGGTCTCGACGATGAAGGTGCTCATGCGGGAAGAGTAGCGGTAATGGTGCGCGTTGAAGGCGCCGTCGCCGTTGCGCCGGAACGACTGCGTGAGCGTCTCGAAGCGGCGCGTGGTGCCGAACCACGCGAAGCGGTTGGTGAGCTCGGTCACACGGGCGCCGAATTCGGCGCCATGCGCGCGGCGCACGAGCGAGTGGACGCCGTCGGCGCCGACGACGAGGTCCGCATCGGCGAGCTCATCCAGCGAAGATACCGGGCGCTCGTACTCCACCTCGATCCCCACGGCCTGCGTGCGCTGGCGCAGCAGGCGCAGCAGCTCGAGCCGCCCGATGGCGGAAAAACCGACGCCGTCGATGCGGACGACTCGTCCGTCGAGGTCGAGCGTGATGTCCGACCACGATTCCAGCGCCGGCGCGACGGCGTCATACGTTTGCGGATCGTCGTCGCGGAGGAATTCCAGGGCGCGCTCGGAAAACACGACGCCGAAGCCGAATGTCGCATCGGCGGGATTCTGCTCGAACACGCGCACTTGCGCACGCGGCTGCCGGCGCTTGAGGAGGTATGACAGATACAGCCCCGCGGGACCGGCCCCGATGACCGCGACCTTCACCGCGCGGCCATTCCCGTTCAGTGCAGCTTCACTTTCGGATCGACCTGCCGCCGGATGAGTCGCGCCAGCGTGTCGAGCGCCATGCGCCAGAAGCCGTGCAGCGCCCAGAGATGCTGCCGGTACAACGAGACGTAGAACACCTTCGCGAGGAAGCCTTCGACGCGGAATTTCTCGTTCGCGATGAAGCCCATGAGCTGGCCGATGGTTTCGTAGCGCCCGAGCGAGACGAGCGAGCCGAAGTCGCGGTAGCGGTACGGGCGTGGCGTGGCGAGCAGCGTCTTCACCAGGTGCTCCGATTCCTGGTGCGCCGATTGCGCGCGCGGCGGCACCGTGCGGCCATCCCAGGGCACCGCGGCGCAATCGCCGATCGCATACACGTCGTCGTCGCGCGTGGCCTGCAGCGTAGGGCGCACCACGAGCTGGTTGATCCGGTTCGATTCGAGCCCGTCGAGGTCCTTGAGCACATCGTTGCAGCGGATGCCGGCGGCCCAGACGGTGAAGTCGCCGCGCACGATCTTTCCGCTGGCGGTACGCACGCCTTCCGCGGTCACCTCGACCACTTTCTCGCTCGTGTAGACGGCCACGCCGAGGTCCTTGAGAACGCCGAGAGTGCCTTCCGCGATGTGGTCCGCCAGTCCGGGCAGGATGCGCGGCCCCGCTTCGACGATCGCGAGCCGGATCTGGCGCGCGGGGACGAAGTTCGCGAGCCCATAAGCGGCCAGCACGCGGATCGTGTTGTGCAGCTCGGCGGCGAGCTCCACGCCCGTGGCCCCGGCGCCGACGATCGCGATGTCGATCGTGCGCCCGTCGTTGGCATAGTTCGCCCGGAAGCACGCGTTCACCAGGCGGCGATGGAACAGGTGTGCCTGCCACGCGTTGTCGATCGTGAAGGCGTGCTCCCGCACGCCGGGCGTGCCGAAGTCGTTCGACTCGCTGCCGATGGCGATCACGAGCTTGTCGTAGGCGATGCGCCGCTCGGGAAGGATCCGCTCGTCCTCGTCGTCGCGCACCTCCGCGACCACGATCTGCCTCGCCTTTCGGTCGAGGCCCGCCAGCGCGCCGAGCGCGAAGGTGAAGCGGTGCCAGCGCGCCTGCGCGAGGAAATCGAGCTGGTGCTGGTGGATATCCATGCTGCCTGCGGCGACTTCGTGCAGCAGCGGTTTCCACAGGTGCGTGCGGCTGCGATCGACGAGCGTGACGTGCGCGCGTGCGCTCCTGCCGTAGCGATCGCCCAGCCGCGTGGCGAGCTCGAGGCCGCCCGCGCCGCCGCCCACGACGACGAGGCGCGGCGCCATCAGTCCGCTTTCTTCGCTTCCTTGCCGCCGAGGAAGAGGGACGACCAGAGAGCGCTCCATTTGTCCCATTCGTCGAGCGCGATCGCGGGGTCGATGAGGCGGTACTGGAATTTGTTGAGCGGACTTTCGACCGAGCGGCTCGAGGGCACGCGGTTGTGCGCCTTGATGATCTCCTGGCCCTGGCGCGAGAGCATGAAATCGGCGAGGAGGCGCGCGGCCTCGGCATGCGGCGCTCGCCGCGCCACGCCCACCGAGCTCGGCTGTCCGTACGCCGGCTGCAGCGGCTTCCAGTCGATCGGCGCGCCCTTGTCCTTCAGCCTCGCGATGCCCTGGACGTGCGTGTCGAGCGCGATCTCGATCTCGCCCGCGGCGACCATCTCGGCCATCAGCGTGTGGCCCTTGCGCATCGAGGGCTTCATCGCCGCCAGCCTGCGGAAGTACGACACGCCCGGCGTCTCGCCCATCGATTTCACGACGGACGCGAACCAGGCGACGTCGTCGGCTTCCAGCGCGAGCCTGCCGTTCCAGCGCGGCTGCAGCAGGTCGCCGTAGCTGCGCGGAACCTCGTTCGGCGCGACGAGCTTCGTGTTGTACGCCATCACGTAGAGCGTGAGGCGGGTCGGCGCGTAGTGGCCGTGGACGGGAACGATCTCGGCCGGAACGTCGGCGACGGACGGAACGTCGAGGGGTGCCAGCTGCTTCTCGCGGTACAGGATCTCGACCTGAGCGCCGTCGGTCTCGATCACGTCGACGTCGAAGCGCCCGCCGCGCGATTCGGTGAGGACGCGCTCGACGACCTTCTCGCCGCTCGCGCGCCACAGGCTCACCTTGATGCCGTATTTCTTCTCGAACGCCTCGGTGAGCGGACGCGAATCCACGAGCTGCATCGACGTGTACAGCGTGACCGCGCCTTCCTTGCGCGCGCGATCCACCCACGCCGCATCGGGCGGCGGCGCGGCGATCGCGATCGAGGCGGCGAAGGCGGCGAGCGCGGCGGCGATTCGCACGTCAGGCCCTTTGCTTGAGCAGCTGGAGGAACGCGCCGAAGATCTTGCCGTTGGTCGCGACGACGCGGCCGCTCGCGAGGAAGCCGTCGTTGCCCTCGAGGTCGCCGATGAGCCCGCCGGCCTCGCGCACGAGGAGCGCTCCGGCCGCCATGTCCCACGGCGACAGCCCGATCTCCCAGAACCCGTCGATGCGTCCGCACGCGACCCACGCGAGATCGAGCGCCGCGGCGCCCGGCCGGCGGATGCCCGAGGTGGCCTTCGTCACGTTGCGGAACATGCGCAGGTAATCGTCGAGGTGGCCGACCTCGCGAAAGGGAAAGCCCGTACCCATCAACGCATCCTCGAGCTTGTCGATGCGCGAGACGCGGATGCGCCGGTCGTTGAGATACGCGCCCACGCCCTTGCTCGCGGTGAAGAGCTCGTTGCGGTTGGGATCGAACACGACCGCCTGCGAGGGCTTGCCCTTGTGCAGCAGCGCGATCGAGACGCAGTACTGCGGGAATCCGTGCAGGAAATTGGTCGTGCCGTCGAGCGGGTCGATCACCCACAGGTAGTCGGCGCCGGCGTCCTGGGTGCCGCTTTCCTCGGCGAGGATGCCGTGGTCCGGATAGGCGGCGCGCAGCGTCGCGATGATCGCTTGTTCGGCCGCCTCGTCGACCTCGGAAACGAAGTCGTTCTGCCGCTTGCGCCGGATGGTGAGCTTGTCGATGTCGAACGACGCGCGGTGGATGATGCTGCCGGCCTTGCGCGCGGCTTTGACCGCCGTGTTGAGCATCGGGTGCATCGATTGATTTTACTATGGGGCCGTGACGGTCCTTTCCCGCATCCGTGTCGTGCTCTCCCGCCCGAGCCATCCCGGCAACATCGGCGCCGCGGCGCGCGCGATGAAGACGATGGGATTCGACGATCTCGCCCTTGTAGCCCCGCGGCACTTTCCCGATCCCGATGCCACGGCGATGGCGGCAGGCGCGGCGGACGTGTTATCCGGCGCGCGCGTTTTCGATACGCTCGAAGGCGCGCTCGCCGATTGCGCGCTCGCAGTGGGGTTCAGCGCGGGCCGCCGATGGAAGAGTGGCGCTCGTGTTCGGCAACGAGACATCGGGCCTCTCGAACGAGGAGATCGCGCGCTGCCAGCGTTTTCTCGTGATTCCTTCGAATCCCGCCTACGGCTCGTTGAACGTGGCCTCGGCCGTGCAGGTCGCCTGCTACGAGCTGAGCACCGCGGCGCGCGCGTTCGCGGCGCCGGCCTCGCGCGAACGCGGCGCCGCTTCGGTGGGCGACGTCGAAGGGCTCTTCGCGCATCTGGAGAGCGCCGCGGTGTCGTCGGGATTCCTCGACCCGAAGAAGCCCGGCCGCTTCATGGAGCGCATGCGGCGCATGTTCGCGCGCGTGCGGCTCGAGCGCCAGGAGGTGAAGCTCCTGCGCGGGCTGCTCGGCGCGCTCGAGAAGAGGAAACGGCGCTAATCCGCGGCGGCGGGGCGCGCCGCGCGCGGCGGCGCGATCTGCAACGCGACGATCGACATCGCCGACACGATGAGCGCGCCCGAAAGGAACGCCGAGCGCAGCCCCGTCGTCTCCACCAGCAGGCCGCCCAGCGCCATGCCCGCGCCGAGGCCGCTCACGATGAAGGTCGAGGACCACGTGAACGCCTCCGTCGCGTAGTGCGACGGCGCCAGGCGCGATACCAGGACCGATTGCGATGCGATCGAGGGCGCGATGAGCGCTCCCGCAAAGAAGGCGACCACGCCGAAGGCGAGCGGCGCGCTCACCCACGCATGCAGGTACACCGGCAGCGCCATCAGCGCCATCACCCACGC
>WNFI01043565.1_pt1 | contig 10900 bp, 8 predicted proteins | sample 5400471 | NCBI WGS metagenome assembly WNFI01 (sample SAMN13153348, study PRJNA577476) | soil metagenome | isolation source: 100 cm saprolite on Douglas fir-dominated hillslope | place: USA:California | collected 2013-09-17 | reverse complement strand
CATGACCCAGCCACTCTTCGATCCCGAGCACTGGCTCGCCTTTGGCAAAAAGCTTGGCGGAAAATCTCCTATTCCCGTGCTGATCGGCATTTGGCCGCTCAACAGTTACAAACAGGCGCTGCGCCTCAATAACGAAGTACCAGGAATTGTGATTCCAGAATCGCTCCTCAAAACTCTTGAAACCGCCGGAACCGCCGCCCGCGATCGCGGATTCGAAGTAGCCCGCGAGATGCTCGGCTGGTCACGCACCGAACTCGCTGGCGCCTATCTAATTCCACCGTTCAAGCGCTACGAAGAAGTCCTCGACATTCTCTAATGCTCGACTGGGCGCTTCCTCAATACACTCCGGGAACCAGCCTCTTTGTCACCCTGCTGTACTGTACGTATTCCTCTCCAAATGCCTCCCGTAACGCCATTTCCTCCACCTGAATCCGATAAATTAGCGCCGCCGTCGTCGGCACAATCGCCGCAGCAAAACTGATCCAGTTCCGCGAATGAATTCCAATCGCTACAAACACCATCAGCAAACCCAGGTAAGAAGGATGCCGCACCGCCCCATACAGTCCGCTACGCATCATTTTCTGCGACTCGCGAATCGCCACGTTTGCACTGAATGATTTTCCCAACGTCAACACCGCTGTCCATCGAATCGTCAGCGCCGCGACCAGCACCGCCACGCTCGCCGTTTTCAGCCATGCTGCCCCGCCAAACATATTCGCCGGCACAACTCGTCGCATCCACTCGCACGCCGTCACCGAAACTACGATCACCATCCACAAAATCAGCTGCGACCCGCGGTCGCGTAGTTTTCCGCCGCTTTTCCCAGTCCGCGTCGCTACCGCAATCACTACCTCCGACGCCACCCACGCCCAGTAAAAAGACGTCCACAAAACTGCTGTCATGCCTGCCTCTGTGCTCGCGGTTCAAGCTAGCACGACCGCCGCCACCGCGAAGCTGCTTTTAGACAAAAAAGGCGCTCTCACCTGCGAGAGCGCCTTCTGGATGCTCAACTTTTAAGACTTTGCTTAGTTCTCTTTGCGACGGCGAAGCGCACCGAGTGCCAGCCCGCCGAAGCCCAACAGGATCAACGAAGCAGGTTCCGGCGTACCCACTGGGCCACCCGGAGGATCGACTACGGTTAGAGTCGCCGGGCCGAGATGGTAGACGCCCGGATTTATGGTGATGGTGCCGTCGGAATTCATGGTGAAAAGTCCCGGAGCGACAAATTCGACAGATTTGGTCATGCCCCCCGTGGCAGCGTAATTCGTGGCTCCATTATAGCCCAGCGGTCCAAGCTGCACGGCGTTAAATGTGTAGCTCCCACCGTCGTAAGTTCCTGAAACATTCGTGATATTGACGAGTCCGTTCAACGCCACGCTCGAGGGAGTTAGCGTCGCAGGCAGGGTAAAACTGATACTTGTGCTTCCCGCGGTGTAAGTAAAGGTATCGAAGCTGTCTGCTTTGGCTGGCTGAACGAACAACAGAGCGACAAAAAGGACCGTCCCCGCAATCGAAATGAACTTACGCATGGCTCTCCTCTGGTTCTTCTCGTTGCGCCAGCCTGCGGAGTGATCTGGACAACCGAGACCTGTACTCTCGTACAGGCGTCTAACCTGCAGGTGGCGTTCCACATCGGAACAAAGCTCTGTTGTTTATTTTCAACGACTTAAAGGTGACCGTCGGAGCGCCGCCAGAAATTTTTTTCCAACTTCATGCCATAAAGTACCCATCTTTAAGTAGCGTAACCCCATGCGTCTGTGTGGCTTACAGTGATTACTGTATTCCTTTTACGGTGTCTGCTTTTGTGCACTGGTGTGGTCATGCATAATGCGCCAACCCTCGGGAAATCGCTGAAACACCAGGCTAAAAACGCCTCCCATCTCATCGCTCTGCCGCTTGAGGTGCCAATGACCGAGAACAAGGGCGGCTTCGGAACCTAATTGCCGGATCTCCAGGCCTGAAAACTCCAATTCGCCCATCGCATTTTTGTCCGGATAGTGCTTCCGGTACCGTTCGAGAAGACCATTGTAGCCACGGACGATTCCATCGCTGCCCGCAAACGTCAGCTCAGGTGAGTTCCAATAGCCGCTTTCCAGGAACGCGAGAATATCCCCACGGTTCCAAGCGGCCTGTTGGGAGGCCAAAACTGCACGGATAGCCCCATTTGACTCATTGGAAGTACCTGCATTTATTAGACTTCGCAGATTTTCCGGTCGGCCCGTGTTTCCGCCGGCCAAACTGCTCGCAAGCCCAATTCCCGCAAACGCCAGGAGTGCAATCGTCACGCCGAGCTTGATTCGCATTTCGCCCTCCGACGCCCGGATTCGCCAGGCGCGTTTGTTCTCAATCGGTTACGCCGCAAAGGACCAGTCCGATAGTACCTCGGAGCTATAGCGCGTTACAGCCGCTGGCGGCAAAATGTTTCCAGAGGCAAGCGATGTTCTCGGCACTCATACTCGCAATTTCGATCGTGGCACTCGCTCAATTCGGAGCGTTTTATTGGCGTGCCATCGTCGTTGGAATTGCCGCGCAGCCTGTTTCCGACCAAGTGCTGGCTGCCGCCAACGTTGATACCGGAACGCTATGCGGGGACGATTACCGCTCGCTTGCGCAACTCCACCAGTTGACCCCGGACATCTGCGCCAAGTCATCCGGCCTCGGTCTGGTGCCTCTATACTTCAAATTCTGCCACGCGATTGGAAAGCTGGCCTCGGGCCGGGTAGCCGCACTGGCTAACTGGGCCGAAAGCGAGCGCATTCTCTGTGCTCGTTACGCAGCAGTGCAAATCGACCGCCGCCTGCAGGCTAACCTTGAGCTAGCCGCGTCCATGCGCTCCTGCTAACGCCCGTTTTTATTTTTTGGACGTAGTCTCAATAAGCCCAGCGCAGCAGCACGCTGCCGGTGGTATACCCAGCGCCCACAGCCATCAGCAGCACCAAATCGCCCTTTTTCAATTTTTGCTGGTCTACCGCGTCGCGTAAGCCCAGCGGAATCGTTCCACCGGTGGTGTTTCCGTAGCGATCAATATTAACCATGACTTTGTCGTCCGGCAGCCCGAGCCGCTCCTGCATGGCGCGGATGATGCGCAGATTTGCCTGGTGCGGCACCACCATCGCGATGTCCGCGCTCTTCAGGCCGTTGCGTTCCACCATGTGCGCGGCCAGCTCCGCCATGCGGCGCACGGCGTACTTGAAAACGGCCGAGCCTTCCTGGTGAACGTAATGCATTTTTTTATCAACGGTCTCGTGAGTCGACGGATTCAGCGATCCGCCGCCGGGCATGTACAGATATTGGCCACCTGACCCATCCACGTCGTGTTCGAAATCAAGAATGCCTTCGCCATCCGCCGCCGGCTCAAGCAGAACGGCGCCCGCTCCGTCACCGAACAGCACGCAGGTTGCGCGATCCTGATAATCGAGAATCGAAGTCATGGTATCACTGCCGATGGCCAGCACCTTCCTGTGTACGCCAGACCCGACAAATTGCGCACCAACCGTGAGCGCGTAAGCGAATCCGGAACACGCGGCGGATAAATCGAAGCCCCAGGCTTTTTTTGCGCCAATGCGGTCCTGCACGAGACAGGCTGTGGCCGGAAAAAGCATGTCCGGCGTGACGCTGGCTACGATAATCATGTCGATGTCAGCAGGATCGGTGTTGGTTTTGGCCAGCAACTCCTTGGCGGCTGCGGTCGCCATATGAGAAGACGCCATGCCTTTGTCCACGACGTGACGCTGCCGGATGCCGGTGCGGGTGCGGATCCATTCGTCATTGGTATCCACGATTTTTTCCAGGTCCGCGTTGGTCATCACTCTCGGCGGCAGGAACCCGGCCACGCCTGTAATCTTCGCTGCGATGCGATGCGACATAACACCCCTTGCCGGGTTTCAGGGTTTGTACTTGCAAACCCTGACAAAACATTAGTGCCGGTGAAACAAAGGAAAAAGAAGTTTATGCGATGCCGCGCATCGCGCACAAGAGTTGCGCCGAATGTCACAAATGGAATCTCAGAAGCGGAAAAGATAGCTGACCTTCACCAAGAACAACTGATTGTTGCGGTTGGTAGGACTGCCCTGGTAGAAAACCGATGGGGCCGGAATCGTTTGATCGAGCGCCAGGTTATTAAGGCCGCTGTTGTAGCCCACGTAGATTGCGGTGCCGGGGGTGCAGCAAATACGTCAACAAGACGTCGGTCGGAAAATTGTTTGGTCGCAGGAATCGGCCCGTCGCTGTAGCTCCCGAGATTGCTCTGCAAATTAAGAAGCTGATTGTTTGCCAGCGTGGCTTCGTAATCCACAATCAGGCGTAGCGACAATTCTTTGCTGAACTGGTAGTTCACTTTCGTGCGCAGCAGATAATGGATTCAGTCCGTCGCCGGGAAAATAATTTTCACCAATGCCGCTCGTGAATCCGCTGGTGAGCGCCGGCCACTCATATATGGCGGAGGTGCCGTAAAATTGAACTGCTGTGCTTACGGAGCGGAATATTGTCGGACAATTCGTAACCTTCGCCGCGGCTGACCGTAAAAGTGGAGTTGCGCGTCAGGTCCAGCTGCAAGCGCAACGCGGCCGTCCAATCTTGCAGCACGTTGTTGTGATCCCAATCGATGATCTCGCTGGCGATGGGGCCGTAATCCACGATGGGATGAAGGTTAGGGCGCAGAGATAGCTGGCCAGCGAATAACTCTGGCGAATATCCACCCGCGGAACGAAACCAAGTTTCGCGCAAAAACCGGGCGAGAAATCGTTGTATTCACTGAGGAAATAAAATTTTCGGCCGGTGTAGGAAATGTCAGCATACAGGCTGTTGCCCTGCTGCGAGGCAGCGTTCAGATGTCCCGGCGCGTCCAGCTGTGCGTGGCCTGAAAATCGGCCACCCAATGCGGAGAGAATTTCAGGCGCGCGTCCAGCGAGACGATGCGATTACTGGTGTCCGCAAAATGGCGCGTCGAAGCGAAAGCCCCGATCTAGGATTGCTGTTGCTTTGTGATTAATCTCCTGCCCGCAAAACCTCGTAGCGCCACGTCAATTCGGCGGACTTTTTTAGCGTTGCCGCCACCGAACAATACTTCTCTTCGCTCAGTTGAATCGCCCGCTTGACCGCTCTTTCGTCCAATTTGCCACGCAGGCGGAAAAGAATTTCAAGTTTGTTCCACACTTGCGGGTAATCCGTGGCCCGTTCGCCCGAGCAAATCACGTCCAGCGACTCCAGTTTCTGGCGTTTCTTTTCCATGATGATGACGATATCGGTGGCGGTACAGGCGCCCAGCGCCATCAGCAGCAACTCCATCGGGCCGGGGCCGGTATTTGAACTGCGGTCGGAGTCCATCGCCAGTGCGTGACCCGACGGGCTGATGGCCACGAACTTTTGTTCGCCGATCCATTGCACTTTCGAAGTTTGCATTGCGTCGCTCCTGTCTGAAGCGAACAGGATAGCAGTATCCGGAGCCGGCGATTCCTCAGGCCTAGCTGGTTCTGGTTTGCGTCAGGGATGCAACTTCGATGATGGGATTGGCCTGCTGCCGCATCACACGCACAAAAATCTCCACGATGCGCGCGTCAAACTGCGCGTCGGCGCAGCGTTCCAGTTCCGCCAGCGCTTCGTCCGCCGGGCGTCCCTTCTTGTACGTGCGGTCGCTGGTGATGGTGTCGTATGCGTCGGCCACCGCGACGATGCGCGCGCCAAGTGGTATGCCTTCTCCGCGCAACGCATGAGGGTAGCCGGAGCCGTCAAAATATTCGTGGTGGTGCAGAACCATTTCGCGAATGCGCGCCAAAGGCGTCAGCGGCTCCAGAATTTTCGCGCCAAAGATCACGTGCGACTTCATGGTTTCCCACTCGTCGGGATTCAGTGGCCCGGATTTGTTCAGAATCTGTTCGGGAATTCCCACCTTGCCGATGTCGTGCAGCACCGCGCCCAGGCGGATTTCGTCAATCTCCGCGTCGCTCATTTCCATGGCCTCGGCGATCAAAGCGGCATACGCCGACACTTTCTGAGAGTGTCCCTGTGTGTAGTGATCCTTCGCGTCAATCGCGAACGCCAACGACGTCACCGTGTCCAGCACGGCTTGCGGCAATGCCTGCGGCCCGGCGTTCTCCGGCACTTCGGGAGCGACCGTTATTCCGTTACCCGCCTCCGTGGCTGCCAGGGATTCCGTGAACTGTTTCAGCCGCAGGTAAATTTCTTCGAATGCCTCCGGGCCCGTGGCGAACAAGCGTTTCAGGGTCACTCCCAGATACGCTTCCAATACATCTTTCTTCCATTTTTTCGCTTCGCCCGGATCGAAATGATCCGCGGTTGAAACGGCGTTGCCGCCCTGATGCTTCGACAAGTACATCGAAGCGTCAGCGACTTGAATCAATTCTTGTGGTGAAGATCCGTGCAGCGGGTAGCACGCGATTCCGAAGCTCGCGGAAACATTTTTTTCGCGCAGCAAATTGTCCGCGCAGACCCAGCTGCGCAGCTTCGAAGCCAGCTGCCGTGCCTGTTCCATGGAAGTTTCCGGCATCAGGATCACGAATTCGTCGCCGCCGTAGCGCGCCACCACGTCGGAGCGTCTGCAATTGGCTTCCAGAATGTGTCCCACGCGCTGCAGCACCAGGTCGCCTTCCAGGTGGCCGTAGAAATCATTCACGAATTTGAAGCGGTCCAGATCCATCAACACCAGCGCGAAGGCGCGGCCGGCGCGCGTCGAGCGTTTCCATTCCGCGGACAGAGCTTCCATGAAGAAGCGATGCGTCTTCACGCCCGTCAATCCGTCGGTGATGGCCTGCTCTTGCGCTTTCTGGAAGGTCAGGGCGTTGTGCAGAGCGCCCGCAATCAAGTCCGCCAGCGTGCTGAGAAGCAGAACTTCTTCTTCGCTAAAGGTAATGTCTTTCGAGGATTCGACGTACAACACGCCGTGCAACTGTTCTGCGAAGAAGATCGGCAAGGCCACCGCGGAAGCGGTGTCGGCCATCATCGGCTTCAAAGCGGCATCTGCTGCCTGCGTCGCGTGGAAGGTCGCCGTATTTCCGTTGCGCGCGACATTGCCAACCAGTCCCGTGCCCAGCAGAATGCGCTGCCCCAGCGAGCCGCGGCGGTTTCCGGCCTCCGCCTGAATCACCAGCTCGCGCGTGGAGTACTCCAGCACCGCGATTCCAATGTGGTCATAGGTGAGCCCGGTCTCCAGCTCTTCCGTCATTTTGGCCAGCATCTCGTCCGGATTCAGCGTCCCGATGGCATGCCGCGAAATCGTATTGAGTAACGTCAAGTGTCGCGCTTTGGTTCGTTCCTCCTGGAACAGCCGCGCATTTTCGATGGCGATACTCGCTTCGCTCGCCAGCACCCGCAGCAATTCCAGATGGCCTTCATCAAACGCCTTGTCTTCATCGGAAAAAACTGCCATGGCGCCGATGGCTCGATCGTACGCCACCAATGGCACGCAGCAAAAACAACCCTGCTTGCGAATCGGTTCCACGCCCAGTTTTTCCGCTTCTTCCAGAAACTTCTCGCGAATCAGGATTGGCTGCCGCGTTCGAATCACAAATTCAGTCAGAAAATTTCCCGCCGGCCGCACCCGCTGCGACTGCCGCTCGCCATCGATAATTTCCAGATCGAAATGCATTTCATTGCGAATCGCATCGAGCGACGCGATGTAGAAATTTTCCACATCGATCAGGCGCCGCAACTCTTCCCAAATCTTGCGTAGCAGATCTTCCTTGTGCAGCGTCGAGCTCAGCGCGCGGCCAATCTCATTCAGCACGTGCAGTTCTTCGGAGCGTCGCGAGGTCTGCTGAATCAGCAAACTGTTTTCCACCGCCATCCCGATTTGATGTCCCAGCGCCAACAGGAGACGCAATTCGGCGGGAGTAAATCGGCGCGCGTCCGGCGAACCCAGCAGCAGAACGCCAAAGGCTTGTTCTTTTGCCTGCAGGCTGATCGCAACCACGCTGCGCAGTTGATGTTCCAGGGCCAGTTTGCGGAACCGCCGGATCTGCTCTTCTTTCTCCAGCGCCATCAGCGAGTCATCCCGCAAATCGCGGAAACCCATCAAGCCGCCAAGCCGCGACACCAGCGTAACCAGATAATCGTCCAGTCCTTCTTCTTGCGCCACGCGGCAGAATTCATCCTTTAATCCAACCGCAACCACCGAAGTTGGTCCCTGCGGATCACCGTGGTTCAGGAACAACGCCCCGGCCGGCAGACGCACCACGCCCAGCACCCGGTCCAGCGCTTGTGACAGCATGCGGTGAATTTCACCGCCCGCGAAGCTCGACGCTGCCAGATTCAAATTCGACAGCGCCAGCATGTTGCGTTCGACGCGGCGCTTCTCTTCTTCGTACAGCGCCATCACCATCAGCATTGCGGCGAACGTTGCCGGCAGCGCGGAAATCGGATCCAGCGCCACGTGCAGCGAATCCAGGCGCGCCTGGAAGAAATAAAAAATCAGTCCCAGCGAAGCCCACGCAAAAAACACCACGGACAGGAGCCAGTCCGCCAGCGTCTCCTGCAGCCTGCTTTCCACCCAGAATTCCACGCCTACTGCGGAGTAAATCGCAAAAGCCAGAAAAATAACCGGGAAGGGAAACACGCCTAGCGCATTGGCGATGGTCCACACCAGAACCGTGGCGCCCACGCCCATTGCTGCGCCGGACATCAGCGATCGATGGGCGTACTGCCGCGCGCCGAGAAAAAAGAAAATGCCCGCGCCCGCGAACAGCCCTTGCCCAATCGCGCTCTGCACCGCGTTCGCGGCGGCAACTCCGCTTAGTCCGCTGCCGAGATAGTGCAGCGCCAGCATGCTCCAGCCCGCGGTCCAGTACAGGAGATACGCCTGACGTTTCAGGTTGTAGACGTACGCGAAGTAGCCGGCCACCAGCGCCGTGGCCACCAGTAACGCTAACGAAATCAGGCCGGAATCAATCAAGGACCTATCGCTTCTCCGTCTCGCAACTTGCAGACGGCTGCGCCTGATTCGCATCGCAACGCGAACCGGCGTGTGCAGCACGCAGGCATCTGGCCACTTTCCCGAGGACTGGCGTGAGCTGTTGCCCGACCGTTCCTGCACAAAACAAAGTACTTGCGATTATGAGTCAGGGAAATTTAAGTGTGCAAGCGTACCGCAGTACTGTGTGCGTAAGTGATAGCAGGGCTTCGCCCCTGGCCTGTGGAAATCTCAATGGAGCGCCGCCCGGTGATATACCTGCGGTTGGACGCTGTTCCGCGCATCCATTACACTGGTTTATTACAATTCCAAAAAAAAGCGCAAAAAGGTCAACAAATCTCAAATGCCCGCTAATGCATCCCATCCTACTAATTCTGGAATTCGCGTAAGATTCGCCCCTTCGCCCACCGGCTACCTCCACGTCGGCGGCGCCCGCACCGCCCTTTTTAACTGGCTTTTCGCTCGCGGCAAGGGCGGCACCATGATCCTGCGCATTGAGGACACTGACGCCGAACGCAACAAGCCAGAACTCGTCAACGGCATCCTAGAAGGCTTGCAGTGGCTGGGCGTGGACTGGGACGAAGGCCCGTTTTATCAGTCGCAGCGCTCCGCGTTGTACGTGGAAGCCGCCAAAAAATTGCTCGCGAATGGTTCCGCGTTTCTTTGCTACTGCGCGGCGGAAAAATATGTTGGCGGCGATCACGCAGAGGACGGCGCCGAAACACAAAAAGTCCGCCGCGTGACCCGCTGCTCCTGCCGCGATGGCAAACCTTCCACGCCTGACGTCAAACCTGCGCTGCGCTTCAAAGTCCCGGTGGGCGGCTCCACCAAATTTCTCGATGCCGTGTTCGGCGAACGCGAATTTGCCAACGACGAAATCGAAGACTTCGTCCTGATGCGTTCCGGCAAGGGCGGTGACCGCCCTGCGGTCGCCGCTCAAGAGGAACAATTCGGCCAGGCCATGTACCAGATGAGCGTCGTCGTGGACGACGTGGACATGCGCATCACCCACGTCATCCGCGGAGCCGACCACATTTCCAACACGCCCAAACAGGTGCTCCTCTATCGCGCGCTGGGCGCGGAGATTCCCATCTTCGCGCATCTGCCGCTGATTCTCGGCGCGGACAAGTCGCGCCTCTCCAAGCGCCATGGCGCCACGGACGTCAACATGTACCGCACCGAAGGATTTCTTCCCGAAGCCTTCCGCAATTTTCTCGCGTTGCTCGGCTGGTCTCCTGGCGGCGACGAAGAATTCCTGCGCACCAGCCAATTGCTGGAAAAGTTTTCGCTGGAAGGCGTCAGCCGTGTCAACGGTGTTTTCGATCGCCCCAAGCTCGAATGGTTCAACACGCAATATCTGCAGAAATTGCCGATCGAAGAGCTTCTCCCGCAGGTCGAAGCGCAACTGAAGGGCAGCAAGCTCTGGAAAGACGAGTGGGCCACGGGATCCGGCCGCGATTGGTTCTCGAAAACGGTGGACTTGCTTCGTCCTCGTGTGCGTCTGCTGCCGGATTTCGCTTCCTGGTCGCGCGCATTCTTCTCCGACGATTTCGAACGCGATCCAGCCGCCAAGGAAAAATTCTGGAAGGACCCGGCCAAAATTAAAGACCTGCTCTCGAAAACTGCGGACGCTCTCGCCGCGCTGCCCGAGTGGATTCACGATTCCTGCGATCACGCCACTCGCGCCGTCGCCGAAGCCGGCGGCGTCAAAGCCGGACTCCTCATCAACGCCATTCGCGTAGCCATCGTCGGCCAGGCCGTTGCTCCGCCATTGTTTGACACCATGGTCGTTCTCGGCCAGGAGCGGGTAGTGCGTCGCCTTCGCGACGCTCTTTCAGAGATCGCCTGACGGTTGCAGGATCAAGAGTCGCCCTCCCTGGGAGCGCCAGTCTCCCGATTGGCGGGTGGAGACAGCAGCCATTTACCATGCGCCCGCCATTCCGGGCGCAGGGAGGAATCTCTCCGGTGCCTGAGTCC
>WNFI01041754.1_pt1 | contig 10900 bp, 9 predicted proteins | sample 5400471 | NCBI WGS metagenome assembly WNFI01 (sample SAMN13153348, study PRJNA577476) | soil metagenome | isolation source: 100 cm saprolite on Douglas fir-dominated hillslope | place: USA:California | collected 2013-09-17 | reverse complement strand
CATCAAAAAAAACTTCGCCGCATATTCGTTAGCAACCGCGCGACCATGTGCCTGGTACCAATAAAGGACCAACAAGCGGTCCGTGCCTCGAGCAACGACATATCGATTGATTGTAATTGCCCTTCCCTGGGGCATCGCGAGGAGCATGCGACTGGATTGGACCGGTGCCCATCCACTGCCCGGGAGGCAGTTTTTGGGGGAATGTATCGTATCGCCAGCACGCTGAGTTGGGAAATAAGCGAGAAACAAGTTCACGGAAGGTTCAGTGGGTCGCCGCTGGTAATCGCGGGCCAGAAACTCACCGGGCCCCAGAACCTGCAAGACGTCGGTTGGGATGGTCTCATTTCTACCCGTCCAGCTCCCCAGCTGCATGGGAAACAAGGAAAGACCGGTCCTCGGCGGCATAACCTCTTCACGGTTCTGCGCATGCAACAAAATCGCTGCACCCGCCAGCAACGCTGCAACAGGAAGAAAGCGCAGCCAGGAGCTTAGCCGGTGACTCATGGATAGCTTTTCGCCCTAGGTTTCCAATTTATCCGAGACAAGGCTATATGGAAAAGATAAAGCATGATCAGCGCAAGAACAAAAATTACCCAGCCCGAGAACAGATGAAGGAAGCCTTCAGCCTTGCCCGGGTCCCAATATTGTCCCAAAAGTCCGGTGCCCATGATGCGCAGGCCGTTGGCCGCCACAGCGATGGGAACAGCAGCCATTACCAAGAGAATTCGGCGTCGAATCTGTGGTTCAAAGAAATACCCGTAGAAGATTGCCAAAGTCAGTAGAGACATCAACGACCGAATTCCGCTACATGCCTCCACTACTTCAAGCGCCATGGAAGGGAGCTGGATTATATTGCCTGTTCGTAGCACGGGGACTCCCAATATCGCCAACAAGCCGCTCGCAAGCTGTGAGGCCAAAATCTGCAGCGGGAGTGCGACTTGGTTGAAAAGGATTACGGGGATCGGGATCATCAGGAACAAGATTGCCCATGGAAAAAGGACTGCACGAAAGTGATTCCAACCCAGGAAATAGATCTCAAATCCAGCCAAGAGAAAAAGAAATGATGACCGAGACAGAAATAATTCAGCGGCCAAGACACCAGCGATCAAGATCAACAGCGCACCTGCGATGATTACCAAACCAAACCAAGAGGGGTTCGTAGGAAAAGTTGCTAGATTTTTGCGATTCCGCCACAGAACGAATGCCGAGAAAGCCGGCACGAAAAATCCATGTGAGTAATTAGGATCACTCCACCAATCTGACGCTAATCGCATTAGAATTCCGGAATACAGCAGAGACACTAGTGCAACCAGAATGAGAATTTGCAACCAGTGCCACGGGTGGCGAGAATCGCTCACCCGCTCTCCGGACAGCCCTGAGTGTTCAGTACCCTGGCTCATTTTCTCCAAAGACAGATCTACCTTAGGTATTTATGATAGGTCCCAAAAGGAGCAATTCTACTACCACTTGAGTCAATGTTAGATTTCAGCGAAGATTTGGAGATTCTTAAAATCAAAACCGGCGGTTGGAGATAGGAGAGATGAGAACGTCTTCGTTGTTCTTTGCAATTGGAGCTTGCAAGTCTTACCTTAGGGCTTTCCACGGCGAAATTGGGACGAAGATGTCTTTGAGGAGCAGAACGGGCTGGTGTGCTCTAAAGAATGCCTCAAATATGCAAAAATTTTGCCACCTAGTGGTAGTCTTCTGGGGAAGCTATGGAAAGAGAGAACCACCGCCTGGATGAACGAACTGGATGTAACTCCCTCAAAATACAAAAGATGGCCCATCTCTCTCCGATGCGGTTGATCCCAAGCGGCCTGGCACAGGCCGTGCCTAACCCCAGGCATCGGAAGCCTCAGGACTAGAGGAATATCCGCTCGCCCTCCTTGGTAAAGGACCGGGCGGCCCAAGAAACAAGCCAATGGTTCAGAGTTGCGAGAATATAGCACCGAACGAAAGCTTTGTTACGCGGACGGTAAATCCCGCGATGCAAGAGCTAGAGCAGGTGATCGCTGACGTTGCACCGACCGACATCCCGGTTTTACTTATCGGGGAAAGCGGGACTGGCAAGGGAGCGTTGGCCGCTCGGATTCACCAACTCTCGGCCCGACACGATGAACCCTTCGTCAAAATGAGCTGCGCCTTGTTGACTACGGTATCTTTCCAAGAGGAATTGCACAACACTGGGCGCGACCAAGCAGCCAATCGTGGACCAAATCGGGGTACTGTTTTCTTGGATGAAATCGGTGAATTAGATCCCTCTTGTCAACGCCAGCTGCTTTCAATGCTCCCCGATGGGAACCAACTACAGGGGCGACACTGGTTAGCCTCAAGAGTGATTTCTGCCACAACTCGAAGTCTTGAGGATGAACGACGCAATGGGCGGCTCCGTGAAGAATTATATTACAGAATAAATGGGATTAGCTTGCGCCTGCCACCCCTTCGTGAACGCAAGGAAGACATACCCATCCTTGTGGACTACTTCTTGACAAAGTATAGCGCCTTGTTCGCTCGGCCTCGGCTTTCGCTCAGCCCCGAGACGCTGAGTCACTTAGCAGACTATCCGTGGCCGGGAAACATCCGAGAGCTGGAGAATTTGATGAAGAAAATGGTGGCCGTAGGTCACCTGGAAATACCGATTGCGGATCCAATTGCGCCCGCGTCGAGGCAGCAGGTGCCAAGCGCCCCTGCCGTGGGATGTTCGCTAAAAGCAACGGCTCGTGCTGCCTCCCGTCAAGCCGAGCGCGAACTTATTTCGAAGGTCTTGAAAAATACTCGCTGGAATCGCAGACGCGCGGCACAAGAGCTGCAGATCAGTTATAAAGCACTTCTGTATAAACTGAAACAGCTTTGCGTGGACGGTTCTGCGGATTGCTAGGAGCTGTGAAATATGACTGAGTACCAAGTCAAATGTTTTGGACTTTTCGGACTACTTCTGTCGGTCATCCCGGCGACAGCGCAAGTGAACGCTGGCATGAAGCCGCAAGACCAGAAATCAATTCTAGTCGGAAAAAACAACGAGCGGCAGCAGGTTTTGGCCTCCGCAACGGATGATCCATCTTACAAGATCGGCGCCGGAGACGTGCTCGATATTAGCGTCTGGAAAGAGCCTGGTATCTCGCGGGCGGTTCCCGTTCGACCCGACGGAAAGATCTCGCTCCCGTTACTCAACGATGTTGAAGCTGCCGGACTCACTCCGATGGAACTAATGGCACAACTCACGGAGAAACTGAGAAAGTTCGTTACCGACCCGCAGGTGACCGTAGTCGTCACGGAAATTAACAGCCGTCGAGTTTTCGTCCTCGGTGAAGTTAGCCGCCCGGGCGCTTTTTCAATGTTACCTAATATGACCGTATTACAGGCCATTTCCAGCGCCGGTGGTTTCACCCTTTTCGCCAACCAGAAGAAAATCTACGTACTGCGCAATGACGACGGGAAACAGAAGAGGTTTAATTTCGATTACAAGCAGGTGGTTCGGGGAGAAAAGCCCGAGCAGAATATCATTCTGCAACCGGGAGACACGATTGTTGTTCCGTAGAGGTGACTCATGATCAAGCTGCGTCAGGTAATTTCGACAGCGGTCCTCATGGCGGCCTTGTGCGCCCCAGGAGTCGGGGCACAGCAGCTAAAGACGTCCTCGGCGCAGTTGCCTCCCACCCCATACCCTCCGCTCCAGATCGATGGAGGCAGCGGCCAGTCGACCACAGGGACAACCTCTACTGACGTGAAGCAAGAATCAGCCCAACAGCCCTCGGGTCCGATATCAGGTGTGAGGCAACCCCCGCTGGACCCGGTCGGCGGAACACGTAGCTATCTGGTGCCTAGCTTAGGGTTTGCACAGGTCTGGGACTCGAATCCCCTTTCAAACCTCAGTCATCCGGGAGCAGTGGAGGTGAGTACTTTGTTCGGCCGCGTGGATCTGCAACGGGTCACGGCCCAATCTCAGTTAGTCTTAAAGTATGCAGGCGACGGCGTATATAGCAACCAAACGGATTTGAACACGACTGCGCACCAGTTTGGTGTCGCGGAGACAATCACGGGGCGGCGATGGTCGCTAAATCTCGATAATTACCTGAGCTACCTGCCGGAAGCTGCGTTCGGCTACGCCGGCTTCGGAGTGACCAACGTGGGAGAAAGCCTCGGTGGCGGTGTGAGCACAATCCTTCCCGTCTTAGGCCCCAATATCGTACCGAACCAGTCTATCTCGACAGCCCGGACGTCGCGACTTAGTGACGCGTTTGCGGTGCAGGCCGGCTACTATCTCACCCCGAGATCATCGATCACAGTGGCGGGTGTATATGGGGTCCTGCACTTCTTCTCTCCCGGCTTCATCAACAGCTCCAACGAATCGTTTCAAGTGGGCTATAACTATGACTTGACATCGAAAGACACTTTGGCGCTGTTTTATGGTGTCAGCCTCTTCCAGTTTAAACAAACTGGTTTTGATGATCACTCCATCGGAGTCTCCTTTGCCCATCGAATCACCGGGCGGCTAGGTTTTCAAGTATCCGCTGGGTCTCAGATTGACACTTTTAACGGTCTGATGACGCACCCTTCCCCGCAATATTCTTGGAATTTCAAGAGCTCGCTCAATTACCGCTTCCAGAAAATGGAAGTCAACCTCTCAGCTTTCCGGTATACGAACGCCGGCTCGGGTGTTCTCACCGGAGCGACAACCTACGTGGTTCAGGGGGCGGTATCTAGACAGTTGGGGCGGATGTGGAGCGCATCGTGGAATGCCGGGTATGCGCGCAATTCCAGCTTGCAACAAAACGCTACGTCCGGTGAATCCGTGTTCAAGAACTGGTACTCGGGCGTGGGCATCAACCGCCAAGTGGGACGAAGTGTGAGTTTGTTTTTGAACTATAACCTCCAGAAGCAGGATTCTTCCGTGGTTGCCTGCCCGCAAACAGTCTGCCCGACCGGCATCCTGCGCCATCAGATTTGGTTTGGCGTTCAATGGCAATTTCATCCCATTCGGCTCGATTAGCTGGAGCGTGATCTCGAAAATTGAGGAATCGAAGGACACAAATGCTTGGATACCGAGAACAGACAGTTGACGATTACCTGGCGATCCTGCGGCGGCGAGTGTGGGTGATAGTCATCCTGGCCGTCATTGGATGCGTGACCGCGTATCTTGTCTCGCTCAAGTTGCCCAATCGTTATACTTCGCGGACTCTTGTCTTGATAGAGGAACAGCGCGTACCTGATAACTTCGTTAAATCAGTGGTCACCGGAGACTTGAACGAGCGACTGGCTTCCATGCAAGAGCAAATTCTGAGCCGGAGCCGTTTGCAGCCGATTGTCGAGCGTTTTAATCTCTTCAATGGAGTCGAGGGCCGGACACCAATGGAAGAAGTGATCGACCGGCTGCGAGCAGGAATCGTCGTCACGCCTGTGCGCCCGATGGCAGAAACACAGACGAATATGCTTCCGGGATTTTCCATCGCCGTGACGTTGGGAAATCCGCAGCTTGCCCAGCAGGTGTGCACCGAGATCACTTCTATGTTTATGAATGAAAATCTCCGACTTCGACAGCAGCGTGCCGAGGGCACCAATCAGTTCCTCGAAAACCAACTTCAGGAGGCAAAGTCGAAGCTCGACGAACAGGACGGGAAACAGGCGGCGTTTAAGCGACGTTATGCTGGCGTGCTTCCTGGCCAGGAGCAAACCAATCTGGGTATTTTGATGGCGCTCAATACGCAAGTCGAAGCCGTGACGCAAGCGCTGAACCGCACTCAACAGGATAAGGCGTTCACGGAATCTCTCCTGGCCCAACAAGCGGCAGCTTGGGAAGCCGGACAAGATCACAGCCGACCTGGCCAAAGCCTTGAGGAACAGCTCGCGGGCCTGCAAGACCAGTTGGGAATACTTGAAGCTCATTACACATCTGATTATCCGGACGTCACTAAAACAAAGAACGACATTGCTCAGCTAAAACAGAAGATTGCAGCCAAGGCCGATGCCCCGAAAGAAGAGCTGGCGGTGGAGAATGGGAAGAAAGCAACCGTCGACCCTCCTCAGATTCAGCAATTGCGCGCTCAAATCCATCAATACGAGCTGACGCTAAGAGAAAAGGCGCAGCAGGCGGAGCAACTCCGGCAACAAATCAAGGTCTATGAGGCTCGAGTACAACTGAGCCCGCAAGTCGAGCAGGAATACAAGCAGATCACCCGCGAGTATCAAACCGCCTTGGATTTTTATGACGAGCTTCTCCGAAAAAAAGAACAATCGAAAATGGCCGTTGACCTGGAACGTCGCCAAGAGGGTGAGCAATTCCGCGTCTTGGACGCGGCTAGCTTGCCAGAGAAGCCATCGTTCCCGAATAGACCGCTTTTCGCATTGAGTGGCTTGGGCGGCGGGTTAGCTTTGGGTGTTGGAATCGCATTTGTACTCGAATTTAAGGATCGCTCACTGCGCAACGAGGATGACGTGGAATGCTACCTCGAACTCCCGATACTGGCTGTGATTCCTACGATCAATGTGCTTTACAAGAGGTGAGCTGCAGTGATGCGAATTTTCAATCTCTACTATCCACCACGCACGCTGCTCTTGTTGGGGGGCGAGCTAACGGTCATCTGCGCATCGTTTCTGCTGGCCACATTGATCCGATTCGGACAGGATTCCTACCTTGTGCTGGGCTACGAGTACGGTTTGTATAAAATTCTAGCAGTTACGGGATTCGCTCTCTTCTTCGGTTACTCTTTTGATCTTTACGATTTACAGCGGCTTCAGTCACGTGGAGAATTTATCTTCCGAATGCTGGCTGCTGTAGGGGCACTGTCGTTGTTCACGGCTGCGATTAGCTACCTGTTCCCCCAGGTTGACCCTGGAAATGGGGTCCTACTGACTGGGCTATGCATTCTCGCAGTGGCCCTTATAGGCTGGCGTTCCGCCTACGGATGGCTAATCGGCCGTCCGTACCTCCGCGAACGTGTCTATGTTTTGGGTGCCGGCGAGCGCGCAAACTGGTTGGTGGAAAATCTCCGCATCAACAAGTATCTGGGTTTGGACGTCGTAGGTTGGGCAGGCGCAAACAATAACGTCTCGCCCACGCGCGAGGAACTCGCGAACATGCTGCTGAGTTTAAAAGACTCGCGCGCAGTCGACCGGGTGATTGTTGCAATGAGCGACCGACGCAGCACAATGCCCATTCGCGAGTTGTTGGAACTTCGCATGGCGAACATCAAGGTGGAAAATGCCGCAGACCTGCTGGAGAAAGTCTCCGGGAAGATCGAAGTGGACGGACTCAACCCGAGCTGGCTGGTATTTTCCGAGGGCTTCGGCTTGAGCTCCGCGTTCTTATTGGCCCAGCGCCTAATCTCCTTCGTGGTCGCCTTCGTTTGTTTGGTCCTAGTCCTGCCGATTACGCCACTAATTGCGCTTGCGATCAAACTAACTTCCCCAGGTTCTATCCTATACCGCCAAAAGCGAGTGGGACGGAGCGGCGTCATGTTCAATTGTTATAAGTTCCGAACCATGAGTATAGACGCCGAGGCCGACAAGGGGCCCACTTGGGCTAGTGATGACGACCCACGCATCACGCGCGTCGGCCATTGGTTACGCATCACGCGGCTGGATGAAATCCCTCAGTTGTGGAATGTGCTCCGGGGTGACATGAGTTTCTGCGGCCCCCGTCCTGAGCGCCCGGAATTCGTGGATTGGCTCACTACAGAAATTCCATATTACCATCTGCGACATGTCATCCGCCCCGGGATCACGGGATGGGCTCAAATTCGCTACAAGTACGGCAATTCTGTTGAAGATGCCAAAGAAAAACTGCGCTATGACCTCTACTATATTAAGAACATATCTTTAGGCTTCGACCTCATGATCATCTTCGAGACTTTGAAAGTGGTGGCGCTTGGCCGGGGAGCGCGATGAAGGCGATCTTTTGGTCATCGGTGATCCTTGTTATTTATACCTACGCAGGATATCCGGCGTGGTTGCATTTTCGCCGCCTGTGGCGCTTCACGCCAGTCCATTCTGCCCCTATCTTTCCGTTCGTTTCGGTCGTCATAGCGGCACATAACGAAGCCGAGTCACTGCGGCGCAAATTGTCTAACCTGATTCAGGTGAAGTACCCCTCTGAACGCTACGAAATTGTCGTCGTATCCGACGGATCGACTGACGGTACAAACAGTATTCTTCAAGAGCACTCCTCAATAGAACATCTGCGTGTAATTCTTAGGCCACGACACGAAGGGAAGTCCACTGCTTTGAATCATGGCATTGAAGCGGCCCGAGGTGAAATCCTGATCTTCACCGATGCGCGGCAGACCGTTGCGCCGGACGCAATCTCTTACCTGGTGTCCAATTTCGCTGATCGCTCCGTGGGATGCGCAAGTGGAGAACTCTTCCTGCATGAAGGAGACGCCGACGCTGTTTCCAACGCCGTTGGGATTTACTGGAACATCGAGAAGAAAATTCGACAGTGGGAGAGCGACTCTGGGTCAGTCATGGGGGCAACAGGGGCTATTTATGCACTACGACGGAATCTCGTGGTGCCCCTGCCTGCGGGGGCAATCCTGGACGATGTGTACCTCCCCCTCCACGTGATTCGGCAAGGAGCACGAGTGATTTTCGATTCGCGCGCCCATGCATGGGACAGCATGACACCAGACGCGCGCAAAGAATTTCGACGCAAAGTGCGAACCCTAACAGGCAATTACCAACTCCTTCGACTAGCGCCTTGGTTACTTACTGGCGTGAATCCCGTGCGTTTCGAATTCATCAGCCACAAACTCTTCCGCCTTCTGGTTCCCTTTGCTCTCGCGGGCGCCCTTATTTCAAGTGTTTCACTTCGTGGAGCCATCTATGCACCAGCCCTGGTAACCCAGCTTGCGTTTTATGCGTTTGCAGAAAAAAGTATGGATACGGTAGGGGACTTGTGCGACGACAGGGTGTGTCGCTTTTTTGCTCTGTCCGATCCTGGAGTCAGAACCATTGGCAACGCTTGATAGCCGCGTGTTACGTGCCTCCCGCCCAGTAGAACCTTTGGCCGCGGCCTATTTCTGGCTGGTGCTTTTCTTCGTCGTATACTGCACTAGGCCTCAAGACTGGATTCCTGGTCTTGTTAATTTTCCGTTGGCGAAAATTACAGGATTCTTTGTGTTTGCTGCTTTCGCTGCCAGCGTGGCTGTGTCGCGGCGGAGGGTTCTGTCCATGCCACGGGAAATTATATGTCTGGTACTGCTTTTGGGGCAGCTTAGTTTAGCGGCAATTCTTTCTCCGGTGTGGCGGGGCGGTGCTATCCAGTGTGTTTTGGATTTTTCGAAAGTCGTACCCATCGTCATCGTCACCGCGATCGCGGTCAAGTCCATGGCACGATTCCGGAAGCTTGTATTCGTACAGGCCGCTTCCGTGATGCTAATTTCAATTGTGACAATTTGGAAAGGGAGACTTTCCGGTGGCCGCCTCGAAGGTGCGTTGAGTGGCATCTATGAGAACCCGAACGACTTGGCGCTCGCCATCGTGCTGACGTTTCCTCTGTGCTTCGCATTCCTACTTAGATCACGCTCCGCTTTCCGCAAGGTAATCTGGTCCGTATCGATGCTATTGATGACTTATGCGGTTCTGCTGACCGCCTCCCGCGCAGGGCTCCTCGCGCTGGTAGTCACTGTCGGCGCGTGCCTCTGGGAGTTCGGAATGAGAGGTCGGCGACCTTACCTGATTCCTTTAGCGGTCCTGGCCGGAATCGTGATTCTGCCTCTAGCCGGTGGGTATTTGGCGAAACGGTTCGAGTCTACCTTCGAGTCAGACCTGAGTACCCAAACCGACGTGTCGGCACGTGAGTCAGCCGAACAACGTCGTGCACTAGTAATTCGGAGCCTTGTCATCACTGCCGAGCATCCTCTGTTCGGCGTGGGGCCTGGCAATTTTGAGGTCGTCTCGGGATACTGGCATGTAACGCATAACACATTTACTCAATTCAGCGCTGAAGGCGGCCTGCTCGCCCTGCTTTTGTATCTCATGATCATAAGGCAAACCTTTTCAAACCTTCGCCGGACTCAGCAGACCGCCAATATGGACACGGATTTGATCTTGTGGGCAGGTGCGTTGCGAGCTAGCTTATACGGTTTCCTGATAGGATCGTGCTTCGCCAGCGTGGCCTATCAATTTTTCCCTTATTTCTTGGTCGCGTATTCCATCTCGCTCGCTGGGCTCGCCGCAACAGATGCTAATCCCCTCCCTGGATTGCCGCGTCAAACTATGAATGAAGTGAGAAGGGGCGCGGGAAGATGGGGCAGAAGTCCTTCACGGTCCGGGATCGGGTATCGAGTATGAGCATGTGCTGCGCAAAGGACGTCGTGGGAAGCGAGCGTCCAGAGATGGTTCGTCAAAGCTGGAATACAGGGTACATTCCTACGGCCTATGAACTCTACCTGGGGAAACCTGGGTGGCATGAGCAAATTCGGGAAGAAATGGAGAAAAGGTTTTTCGCCTCGATTCGACTGAAGAACGGGACCTACAAATTTACCTACTCCCACCGGCTCGACGATCTGAATGAGCTGACGAACAAGTTTCTTCCGCCTGCGCGTCCGCTCAAAGTCATGGATGTTGCCATATCTTCTGGAATCAGCACGCTCGAGTGGACGCAATCTCTTATGAAAGCGGGAATCAATTACCAGATGACGGCAGGGGATGCAACCATCAATTGTTGTCTTGTCTCGGCCGGGCGCCGTCTCCATGTGTTGGCGGATTGCTCGGGGTATCCACTGCAATTTGACGTGTGGGGCAAGGCTGTGCCGAACCCTCCAGGCAAACGTAACTGGGCTGCCTATGCGGTGCCACTGACCCTCCTTCGCTGCGTACTGGCTTGGCGCAGGCGGGCGATCCGAACAACGGGCCAAGGAATCAGGGAACCGCACCGACGATTTGGCACCGAAATATGTCCGAT
>WNFI01161663.1_pt1 | contig 10901 bp, 9 predicted proteins | sample 5400471 | NCBI WGS metagenome assembly WNFI01 (sample SAMN13153348, study PRJNA577476) | soil metagenome | isolation source: 100 cm saprolite on Douglas fir-dominated hillslope | place: USA:California | collected 2013-09-17 | reverse complement strand
GTGATGTCCTCGGTGGCGCGGATCGTCGCGAAGCCGCCCGCGTTGTTGACGAGCACGTCCACGCGCCCCCAGCGGCCCACGGCGGCATCCACCACGCCCTGCATCTGCGCCGGCGCGGCCGCGTCGGCGCCGAAGCCGACCGCCTCGGCGCCGGTCTCGCACAGGCGCTTGGCAGCGGCGTCTGCGCCGGCGCCGTCGAGGTCGAGCACGGCCAGGCGTGCGCCTTCCCGCGCGAACGCGTCCGCGGTGACGGCGCCGATGCCGCGTGCGGCGCCCGTGACGATGACGACACGTCCCTGGAATCGCATGTCGTGGTCCTCTCTCGCGCTCGTGGCGATCGTCAGCCCAGCGCGCGCTCGGCCTGCTCGCACCAGTAGGGCATGTCGAGCGCGCGGTATTCCGCGCGCGCCGCGCCCATCTCCTCGAGCGCCTGCTTCTTCAGCCCCGCTCGAGCGTACGCCGTCCCGAGCCCGAGGCGACCGTGCGCGCCGAGCGGACGCATCTTCAGCTCGGCAGCGAGCACATTCGCCTCCGCAAACCGTGTCTCGAAGCCCGGGACGTCGGACGGGGCGCGCCGTGCCGCGACCTCGGCATCGAGCCGCAGCGCACGCGCCTCCCAGCCGCGCTGGCCGCAGCGCCGCGCCAGCTCCAGCGCGGAGGCGGCGCAGGCGGCCGCGCCGTCGACGTCGCCGGCGAGCAGACGTCCCTCGCCGAGCATGCCGAGAATGAGCGCCTGGCTGTAGATGAAGCCGAGCGTCTCGGCGTGGCCGGCCGCCCGCTCGAGGAGCGCCACGCCGTCCTCGACCCGGCCCGAGCGCGCGTAGGCCTCGCCGAGCGAGGACGCCGTGCGGGAGAAGTAGACGGCGAGATCGCTGCTCGTCTCGCAGACCGGCAGCGACGGCTCGAGCACCTCGATCGCACGCTCCCACGACCCCTGGGCAACATGGAGTCGTCCGAGACCCAGGCGCGCCCAGACCTCCTCGTGGCGCCGGCCGTGGGTCACCGCCCCGAGCAGAATGCCGTCGCCGATCCGGGCGCCCTCCGCGAAGTCGCCGGTCTCGGCCATCGCCAGCACCATCCAGATCCGGGCGAACGTCGTGTTCGGAAGTGCGTGCGGGTCGTGCGCCTGCACGGGGAGCGCGTCGTTCCGTCGAGCGACCTCGACGGTCCGGCGATAGTCGCCGAGCCCGTAGAGCGCGCGCGCCAGGACGACGTTGGTGCCGCGCAGCGTCGGGAGATTACCTTGCTCGGTGGCGAGGGCGTGCGCCCGCTCACCCACCTCGAGCGCGGCGGCAAGCTCGGCTTCCCGCAGGCGCTCGAGGCTGCGTCGGAATTGTCCGAGCCCCATCAGGGCGTTCTCGAGCTCGATGCGGATGTCGATGGCGTGCCCGGTCCGTTCGGCCCCGTCGGTCATCTTCTCGACCGCCTCGAGCGCGGCCTCCAGCGAGGCGACCGCCTCGCGGTTGGCGGCACGCTGGAATGCGGCGACACCCGCCTGGCGCAGGTAGCGCACCGCGGAGTCCCAGGCCTCGGCGCTCCGATAGTGCAGACCGAGCGCCAGGGCGTGAGGCTCGAGGTTCCCGGCGTGCAACGTCTCGATCGCCTCGGCGATGCGGCGATGGATCAGGCGGCGCCGCGGCGCCAGGATCCGGCCGTAGACGGCCTCCCGGATCCGGTCGTGCGAGAAATCGAACCGCTCGCCGACATCGTGCAGGATGTGACGGCGCACCAGCTCCTCGACGGCGGAGGCCGTGTGCTCCTCGCCCAACCCGGCCGCGCGCTCGAGGAGTGCCCACTCGAACTCACGGCCGATCACCGCCGCCACCGCCGCCAGCGACTGACCGCGCTCGGAGAGTCGCTCGAGGCGCCGGCCGACGATCTCGCGCACGCGCTCCGGCAGCGCGACGCCACGACCGTGGGCGACCACGGCGCCCTCGGCGTGGGCGCGCACCGTCTCCACGGCGACGAACGGGTTGCCCTCGCTCGCCGACCACGCCTGCTCGCCGAGGTCGGCGAGCGCCGCATCGTCGCCGCTGCGCGCCAGGGTGCGCACGAGACTGAGCGTGTCGTCACGCGAGAGCGGACGCAGCGCCAGCGTCGCCAGGTGGCCGGCGCGCGCGAGATCGTCGAGCGCCTGGCGCAGCGCCGGCGCGTCGGCGAGCTCATCCTCACGGGCCGTCGTCAGGAGCAGCACCGGCCACCCCCGGAGGCGGCGACCCGTGAAGGCCACGAGCCGGGCGCTCAGCTCGTCCGCCCAGTGCAGGTCCTCGAGAATGACGAGCAGCGGGCCGCGGCCGGCGAGGTGGCCGATCACGTGCGCGACGCTCTCGAAGACGCGGCCGACGTCGGGCGCCCCGCCCGCCGGGGTCGCGGCGCCGCCGGCCTCGGGCAACAGGCGCGCGAGCTCCGCACGCAACGCGGGACCGAGGCGCTCGAGCAGGTCCGCGTCGGCGGCGATGCGCCCCGCCCGCATGGCGTCGATCCAGGGCCCGAAGGGCAGGATCTGCTCCGACGCGTAGGACCGTCCCAGCAGCACGGTGACGCCGCGCCGCGTGGCGTCGGCGGCGGCCTCGGCAACGAGCCGGCTTTTGCCGATGCCCGCCTCACCGAGGAGCGCGATCACCTGCCCGGCGCCGGCGGCGGCGCCGGCCAGCGCGTCGCGAAGCCGCCCCAGCTCGTCCGCCCGGCCGATCAGCGTGGCCTCGGCACCGGTGCTCGCCGCGCGCTCGACGCGCCGTGCGGGCCCCTCGGAGAGGGCCACGCGATGCTGCGGGCGCTCGCGCAGGATTTCCTGGTAGAGCGCCTTGGTCTCCGCCTCGGGCTCGATGCCGAGCTCGCGCCCGAGGACGCTCACGCACTGCTGATACTGCCGCAGCGCCGCGCCTCGGCGACCGCGCTCCGCGTACAGCCGCATCAGCGCCCGGTGCACCGGCTCCTGCAGCGGATCGAGCGTCAGCAGCTTCAGCGCCGTGTGCACCGCCGCCTCGCTCGCCCCGGCGTTGCGCTGATTCGCCAGCAACCGGGTTAGCGCCTCGAGCGCCAGCTCCCGCAGCCGTTCGCGCTCGGCCAGCAGCCACTCCTCGAACGGCGCCTCGTCCACCGCGAAACCGCTCAGCAGGTCGCCCTGGTAGAGCGCCACCGCCCGCTCCAGCGCCGACGCCGTCCCCTCGTGCACCAGCCGCTCGAACGTCACGGCGTCCACGTCGACGGCGCCCCGCTCCAGCGCCAGCGCGTCGCCGTCTTGCTGCACGACCGCCGTGTCGCTCAGCGCCTTGCGGAGGGCGAACAGCGCCTGCCGCAGACTCCCCCGCGCCGATTCCTCTCGGATCCCGCCCCAGAGGAGCGCGGCGAGCTTGTCGCGTGGGTGCGCCCGGCCGGGCGGCAGCGCCAGATAGGCGAGCAGGGCCTGGGACTTACGTGTGGGCAAGGCGACTGCCGAGCCCGGCTCGAGCCGGGCCTGAAAACCGCCCAGGAGCGTGAGGCTCAACCGCGCCATGCGCCTCGTCGGCGGACCTTACCACTTTTTGACGCCACTTTTAACGCCCGCCTCGACGGATCGTGAACGCCCCCGATGCGAGAACACGCGCATGGAGGAGCGATGACGGCGGCCGACCGGCCCATGACGTTCATCGTGAGGATCGTCACGGGAGAGCGCGGACTGCGCGGGGTCGTGGAGCGGGTCGGGACCGGGCGCAAGGACGAGGTTCGACGAGCCGAGGACGTCGCGCACGTGATCGCGGCCGCCCTCGCAAAGGAGACAGCCATGACGCTGAAGGGCAAGCACGCGCTGGTGACGGGGGGATCGCGGGGCATCGGCCGGGGCATCGCGCTGAAGCTCGCGGAGAGCGGCGCGCGGGTCGCCGTCCACTATTACGCCAATGAGGCGGCCGCCACGGAGACGCTCGAGCGCGTGCGCAAGCACGGCGCCGACGGCTTCATCGTCCAGGCCGACGTCTCGCGCGTCGACGACGTACGCCGGATGTTCGGCGAGGTCAAGCAGCGCTTCGGCACGCTCGACGTCTTTGTCGCCAACGCGCGCCCGGAGGCGGCGAAGTTCTACCAGAAGCCGATGGAGATCACGCTCGAGGCCTGGGACCACGCGATGGACTCGCAGGCCAAGGCCTTCCTCGTCGGCGTTCGCGAGGCGGCCGGCCTCATGGGCGGGGGCGGCCGCATCGTCGCCATCACCTACGCGCCGGGCGGCCAGCGCGGCACCTGGCAGCCGTGGGTCGCCATGGGCTCGGCGAAGGCCGCCCTCGAGTCGCTCGTACGCTACTTCGCCGTCGCGCTGGCGCCGCGCGGGATCACCGTCAACTCCGTCAGTCCGGGGCTGACGGACGACAGCGTGCTGCAGAGCTTCGGCGACGCCGCGGTGGACGTCGCACGCAAGTGGCACGGCAGCGGCTGGACGCCGATGGGGCGCATGGGCACGCCCGCCGACATTGGCAACGCGGTGGCCCTGCTGTGCTCGGCCGACTCGGGTTGGATCACCGGCCAGCTGATCTATGCGGATGGGGGCGCCTCCCTGGTGGACACGCTGCTGCCGCTCGAAATCCAGCGTGGCTAGTGCGATCGCCTGATGAAAGGGGCGGCGGCGCTCATCGTGAGCGCCGCCGTCTGTCGATGCGAGCCGGCTACGGCGCGACGACTCGGTTGGCCAGCACGCCGATGCGCTCGACCTCGGCCTCCAGCTTGTCGCCCTTCTTGAGGAACTTGCCGAGCGCGGCGCCCACGCCCTCGGGCGTGCCGGTGGCGATCACGTCGCCGGGCAGGAGCGTGAAGCCCTGCGAGAGGACGGCGATGCACTCGTCCACCGGGAAGATCATCTTGGACGTGTGACTCGACTGGCGCGTCTCGCCGTTCACGCGCAGCGTGATGTTGAGCGTCTGCGGATCGGGGATCTCGTCGGCGGTGACCAGCACCGGCCCCATCGGACAGAACGTGTCGAGCGACTTGCCCTTGAACCACTGCTGGTGGAGCTTCTGTAAATCGCGCGCGGTGACGTCGTTGACGATCGTGTAGCCGAAGACGTGGCTCAGCGCCTGCTCGCGCGGGATGTCGCGCCCGGCCGCGCCGATCACCACCGTCAGCTCGACCTCGTAGTCCAGCTGCTGGGTCACCGCGTGATGGACGATCTTGCCGCCCGGCGCCAGCACGCACTCCGGGGCTTTCGTGAAGTAGACGGGATGGGTCGGCGCCTCCGCCCCGCGCTCGGCGGCGTGCTCCTTGTAGTTGCGCCCCAGGCAGAAGACGTTGCGGGCGGGGCGCGGGATCGGCGCCTCGAGCCGCGCCTTGTCGGCCGGCAGCCCGAGCTTGCGCTCGGCCAGCGCGCCGAGACCGTCGCGCTTGAGGAGCGCCTCGCCATGGGCGAGCGCCTCGCGCGCGGCGGCGAGCCCGTCGGGGCCGCGCGCGATCAGGTCGAGCATCGTCTTGGGAAAGCCGCCGCGGCCGTGGCGCACGGTGCCGCGCTCGCGCGCGAGATCGCCGGCGAGCGCGGCGAGGTCGAGAACGGCCTCGCCGACCAGCGCGCCGACGCGCGGCTTCGACGAGCCCTTGCGGTAGGTGATCAGACGCATGTCAGCGCTCCTTCAGCAGCACGACGAGGACGCGTGCTGGCTTCTTCGACTCGTTGAGCGAATAGTGGACGGTGCGCCGGGAGGCGTACTCGATCTCGCCGCGGCGGAACACCTGCTTGCCCTTGCCCTGCGTCACCACCGTGAACTCACCGTCCAGCACGTAGGCGAACTCGTCGGCGATGGCGACGTGCTCCTCGCCCTTGAAGCCGGGCGGGAACACGAACTCGTAGACGGCGACGCGGTCGTTGTCGAGCACCTTTTTCTCACCCACGTCCTGCGTGGTGGCGGACGCGGGCACGAGCAGGAAGAGGACGATCAGGGCCAGGGACACACGCTTCATGTGGACTCCCTGATAGAGGGGCGCCACGGGTTTCCCGGGGCGCCCCGAACATTTGGGGGTGTGGGGGCCATGTCGGGGCCCCCACGTTCAACTAGATCGACTGACGCATGGCGGTCCGCTCGGGAAGCGCCATGCCGCGCTCCTGCGCCATGCGCTCGAGCTCTTGCGGGATGGCGAAGCGCACGTCCTCTTCCACCACGTGGACCTCGCGGACGCTCACGCCGCGGCCGCGCAGCGCGTCCACGGCCTGCGCCACCAGCATCGACGAGGCGGTTGGCGTTGGAGGAGTTGGCGGCCCCGATGACGAGGAGGACGTCGACGTCGCCGGCCAGCCGCTTCACGGCGGCCTGGCGGTTCTGGGTGGCGTAGCAGATGTCGTCGCGCGACGGGCCGACGATGCGCGGGAACTTGCGACGCAACGCCTCGATAACGTCGCGCGTGTCGTCGACGGAGAGCGTCGTCTGCGTGAGGTAGGCGATCTTCTCGGGGTTCGGCACCTCGAGCGTCTGGACCTCGACCGCGCTGTCGATGACGACGATGCGCTCGGGCGCCTCGCCGAGGGTGCCGATGACCTCGTCGTGGTCCTCGTGGCCGATGAGCACGATCGAATAGCCCTCGCGCGCGTAGCGGACCGCCTCCAGGTGCACCTTCGTCACCAGCGGGCAGGTGGCGTCGATCACGCGCAGCCCGCGCCGCTGGGCGTCCTCCCGCACGGCGGGCGAGATCCCATGAGCGCTGAAGATCACCGTGGCGTCGTCCGGCACCTCGTCCAGCTCGTCGACGAAGATGGCGCCCTTGGCGCGCAGCGACTCCACCACGTGCCGGTTGTGCACGATCTCACGGCGCACGTAGACCGGCGGGCGGCAGACGGACAGCGCCAGCTCGACGATGTCGATGGCGCGCTCGACGCCCGCGCAGAAGCCGCGCGGCCCGGCCAGAAGGATCTCGGAGATCGGAACGGTGCTCACATCGACCCTCACGGGAAAAAGAAGGAGATGCCGGCCACGCCGACGTTGGATTCGAAGCCGCGGTTCGGCTGGCTCGTGTTGCCATTGGAGACGTGCTGGTAGCGGTACCCGACGTAGAGCGCCGTCTTGTTCGAGACGAAGATCGAGGCCCCGAGGCCGCCGAAGACCAGGAACGCGAACGTCGAGTTGATCTCGCGCACGTTCAGATCGGTGCCGCCGGCCCCCCCGCCGACCTCCACGTACGGCACCACGCGACCGAGACCGAGGAAGTGATAGCGGCCCACCGCAGCGGGGCCCGCCCAGAACGCCTGCTTCGGCGTCGTGTAGTGCTGATAGAGCGGCTCGAGGCCGACCTCGAGCGCGCCGTAGACGACGGAGCTCCTGGCGATCGTGTCGAACGGCAGCAGGCTGAAGCGCACGCCCGCGTCGTAGAACTCGAGATACGTTTCGCCAACGCGCTTGCCCTCGAGGTTGACCTGCCAGCCGTAGGTACCCTCACCGGAGAGCACGAACGTGCCCTTCTTGAGCGTCTGCTCGGCGTCGAAGGCCCACGCGGGCGCCGCCGCGAGCAACAGCGCGACGACTGAAATGATCGTCGTCATGGCTCGATGAGCACCTTCAACCCGTCGCCTCTCTGCATCAGATCCAGCGCCGTGTGCACGCCGTCCAGTCGCATCCGGTGCGTCACGAGTCCGTCCGGTGCGACGGCCCCCGTCTCGAGCGCTTCCACCGCCTGCCGGATGAACTCGGGCGTGTGGTGGAACGCGCCGAGGAGCGTCAGCTCCTCGTAGTGCGCCCGGCGAGTGTCCAGGCGTACCGAGGTCCCCGGCGCGCAACCACCAAAGAATACCACGCTTCCTCCGCGCCCCACGGCGGCCATGGCCTGCTCCCACACCTCGGGACGACCCGTGGCGTCGATCGTCACGTCGGGCCCGCGCCCGTCGGTCAGCGCGCGCAGGTCGGCGACGACGTCGGCGCTGGCCGTGGCGTCCACGCACTCGCCGAGCCCCAGCGCGCGGACGCGCTGCAGGCGCCAGCCGGCCTTGCCGACGAGCAGGACGCGACATTTTCGCGTGGCCGCCACCATCGCGAGCAGGCAGCCGAGCGGCCCGTGGCCGAACACGGCCACCGTCTGGCCCTCATCGAGCCGCGCGCGCTCGACTCCCAGTCGCGACGAGGCGCGGGGGCAGCGCGATGTACTCGCCGTAGGCGCCGTTGACGAAGAGCAGGTCCTCGCAGAGGTTCGGCCGTCGGGCGAGGCAGGGGCGGCACTCCCCGCACGGCGCGGAGTTGGCGGCGGCCACGCGGTCGCCCTCGCGCACGCGCGAGACGCCGGCGCCGACGGCGGTCACCGTGCCCGCGAACTCGTGGCCGAACACCGTCGGCACGTGCGGGATCATCACCGGGTGACCGCGGCGTCGGACCTTGACGTCGGTGCCGCACGTCAGCGCGGCGTCGACGCGGAGCACGATCTCGCCCGCCGCCGGCTCCGGGATCGGCAGCACCTCGTCGCGCAGGTCTCCGGGGCCGTGGAAGACCACCGCGCGCATGCTTGGCCTCACGGCGTCACGTACACCTTGAGCGCCTGGCGACGGCGCATGAGATCGACGCCCTCCGCGAGGCGCTCGAGCGGCAGTCGATGGCTCACGAGCCCCTCGACGTCGACCTTGCCGGCCGCGATCAGCCAGAACGCGCGCGCGAGCGTGCCCGGAGACGACGAATAGGTCGTGGTGACCGTCAGCTCGCGGTGGTACAGCGTCTCGAGGGCGACCGGCAGCGCGTCGCCCGGGCCGCCCGCGAAGGCGTGGATCGAGCCGCCGTCGCGCACGACGCGCACCGCCCACTCGAGCGCCGGCGTGGCGCCCCCGGTGACGATCACGTGATCGGCCCCCCGGCCCGCGGACAACGCGCTCACGCGCGCGCCGGCCTCGTCCAGGCCGCGCGCGTCGATGCCGCGCGCGCGTCCGCCCTCGACGCGGTCGGGCTGCTGGTCCACGCCGACCACGGCCGCCCCCGCCCGCACGAGCAGCGGGACGAACAGGCAGCCGATGGAGCCGAGCCCGACCACCACCGCGGTGTCGCCGGGCTGCACGCGGGCGCGCTCCACGGCGCGCAGGCAGCACGCGAGCGGCTCCACGAACGATGCCTCCTCGTCCGTGAGGTGTTCGGGCACCCGGAAGGTCGCCGCCCGCACGTTGGCGCCCGGCACGCGGACGAACTCGGCGAAGCCGCCGGGATCGAGGTTCGACTCCTTGAACGCGCGGCACATCGACTCGCTGCCGCGCCGGCAGTAGTGGCACTCACCGCACGGCACGTGGTGCGCGGCCACCACGCGATCGCCGACGGCGAAGCCGGCCACGCCCTCGCCCGCCTCGACCACGTCGCCGACCACCTCGTGGCCGAGGACGGCGGGCACGCGCGCGGCCGGATCGGCCAGCTTCGCGATGTCCGAGCCGCAGAGGCCGCAGCCGCGCAGCCGCAGCAACAGCTCGCCGGAGCCGGCAGCGGGACGCGGCACGTCCGCGGGGGCCAGGCGTCCGGCGCCCTGAAAAATGACGGCCCTCATCATAGGCTAGCGCCACGCGCTCGTCGAAGACGCGAAAGCGTCGCGCCTCGATCTCTCCGAGCAGCGCGAAGTAGATGCGGCCCATGATCTCCGCGGGCACGAGCGAGCGCGCGTCGGCCGCGGGAAAGGCCGCCCACGCCGTCGCGTACTGCTCGCGCGCGCGCGTGGCCTGGGCGGTCATGAGGCGGACGAAGGCATCGCCGTAGCGGCCGGCCCTCAGGTCTTCCGCACTCACGCCGAAGGTCCGGAGATCCTGCTGTGGAACGTAGATGCGGCCGCCGCGCGCGTCGGCGCCGACGTCGCGGATGATGTTGGTGAGCTGCAGCGCCAGGCCGAGGCTGACCGCGTAGTCGCGGGCGGCCGGGTCGGTGTAGCCGAAGATCTCGATGCAGCAGAGCCCCACCGCCGAGGCCACGCGATAGCAGTACGGCACCAGCTCCTCGAACGTCTCGTAGGTCGAGCGCTGCAGGTCCATCTCGCAGCCTTCGACGATCGCCTCCAGCGCCTCGCGCGGCAGCCCGAACTCCCGCACGGCGCCGGCCAGCTGCCGCGCGATCGGGTGCTCGGGCGCGGCGCCGCTCCCGTAGCAGCGCGCGATGTCGCGGCGCCACGCGGCGAGCCCGGCGCGCTGCGCGGCCGCGTCCGGCGCGCCGGCGGCCACGCGCGCGTAGCCGTGGGCGGCGAACCAGCGCACGGCGTCGCGCAGCGCCTCGCGCGGATCGGTCTGCGGCAGCCCGAGCTCACGCACGGCCTTGGCGGGCGAGAAGTACATGCGTTTTCTGGCCATGCGCACGGCCGTCAGCGGCACGGCGGGCGGCCGGCCCGTCAACCGCGCGAGGGCCTCCGTGCAGGCGGCGCCGCACCACGCGACGGCGTACGGCACCCGCAGTCGCGGCGCGGGCCGCCCGGTCGTCTCCGCGAGCAGGCGGCCGATCTCGGCCAGCGAGAGGTTGCCGCGCACGTGGCCGAGGATGTAGCGCTCGCCGACGCGCCCGCGCTCGGCGGCGAGCAGGTGGCCGCGGGCGACGTCGCGCACGTGCACGACGTTGAGACCCGTGTCCAGCGTCGCGAACATACGGCCGCGCATGAAGTCCACGATCATCTGGCCCGTCGGCGTCGGCTTGACGTCCCAGGGCCCGATGGGCGCCGACGGGTTGACGATCACGACGGGCAGCCCGCGCCGCGCGAAGTCCGTCGCCACACGCTCGGCGAGGAACTTGGACGCCTTGTAGGGACCGACCATGTCGGCGAGCGAGACCGGCGTGTCCTCGGTCCCGGGGGTGCCGTCCTTCGGGATGCCGAGGGCGCCGACGGTCGACGTGTAGACGACGCGCCGCACGCCGCCCTCGCCGGCGGCCTCGAGGATCGCGCGCGTACCGCCGACGTTCGCGCGGTGCAGCTCGGCCGGATCGCGCGCCCACAGCCGGTAGTCCGCGGCAACGTGGTAGAGC
>WNFI01118025.1_pt1 | contig 10901 bp, 6 predicted proteins | sample 5400471 | NCBI WGS metagenome assembly WNFI01 (sample SAMN13153348, study PRJNA577476) | soil metagenome | isolation source: 100 cm saprolite on Douglas fir-dominated hillslope | place: USA:California | collected 2013-09-17 | reverse complement strand
CTCGCGATAGAGGCGGAAGATCTCGAACCGGACTGAGACACCGGCGTCGAGTCCGGTCGAGGCGATGGTCAGCTCGACCGGCTCGTGCGCATCCACCTCGCTCACCGCCCAGCGCGCTTGCGTGATATCGGCGAGCTCGACGTGCGCGGCTCCCTGCGGAAGCTGCTGGTGTCGCGTGGTGCGGCCCTGCGAGTCGAGCGAACCGCTCAGCTTCCGGCCGTCAGGGAGCCGCATCGTGTAGCGCGCTCCGGAAATCGGACGCCCGCCCGCATCGAGGAATCCGAACTGCGCCCAATGCTGCGTCCGCGTTGCCGGAGGAGGCTTGGGCGGCTTTTTCTTCGCCACGCGCACGGCCCGGAAGGAAACAAAATAGCCGTGTCTGCTGAAGGTGTGCGCTGCGTGCTCGACCCGGTACTGGCCGTCGATCTCCGGTCCCAGTTTGTCGAAGGTAACGAGCTCGCCGGGAACGATCTCCGGGTTCCCGATCATCTCGGCGTGAACGCGGACGAAGCCTTCCGCGAGCTTGCGCATCCGCCCTTTCGCCATCTTCTCGGAAGTTGCGACGTCGGCGGGCGTGTGGTCGCCCGCGATCGACAGCTTTGCGCCGCCGCCGTGCTTTCTGGCGCCCTCACCGATCACCCCCGTGCCTTTGGTGGAAGCGACGATCTCCCGCTTCGCCTTCGGGTCCCAGCCGTGCACCGCCACCTCGCTGATCTGGGAGTTCGAGCTGATGCGCACCTTCAGCTTTCTCAGGCCATCGCCCGGACCGATGGTCAGCTTGCCTCCCTTGGGCGGCGGACCAATGATCAGCTTCTTTCCCTCGATGCGTAAATGGTTTCCGTGCCGCTGCGCGAGTCGGCGCAGGAACATGGCGTCGGAGACGTTGCTCTGCAGGACGTGCTCTTTCGTTCCGGCTGGGGCCACGGCGGTAAGGCCGTGCTCCTGCGCGATGAGGGTGGCGATCTGCTTGTCGTCGACGGCGTTGAAGGCGCGCGTCATCTGGCTGAGGGCCAGGCGGTGCAACTCCTCCTGGCAGACGACCCGCAGCCCAGGTGGCAGGTCACGCCGGAACTGCGGCTCGAGGGCGACTACCTCCCCGACGAAGATCTTCTTGAGCTTGGTGTGGAAGCCCAACTCGACCTTGACCGCGACGCCGGAAGCGAACTGTGAGCCGTTGATGAGGGCAAGGCGGGGATCGTTGAAGCTCAGGGTGCATTGGCCGAACAGATCGACGTCCAGGTCGACCTCGACCCGCGTGAGCGCAGCGTCCTTGTCGACGGCGAGCTTCTGGCCGCCGACGAAGATGCGGCAATCGGGAATCAGGCGAAAGTCGTGCGCGCGCCCCAATCGGCCCCCCTCGGCCAATTCCACAGCACAGGTTACTTGAGAAGATACGCCGCGTCGAGATGGTGCCAGGTGCGGTTCGCCAGCTGCGCCCTACCCTGCGGCCTCCGGCGGGGGCCGCAAGTGACGACGATATTCGCCTGGCGGAAGCCCGAACCAGCGCTTGCAGGCCCGAAAGAAACTGCTCTGTTCGGAGAAGCCGAGCAGGTAGGCCGCCTGCGCCAGCGAGAGGTGGAGTCGGTTGAGGTATTGCTCGGCCAGCTCGCGACGGGTGTCGTTCAAGAGCTGCAGGAAGGACGACGCTTCCTCTTCCAGGCGGCGCTGCAGCGTGCGCTCGCTCATGCACAGCTCGCGCGCGACCTGGTCGCGCCGCGGCTCGCCGTCGGGCAAGCGGCGAATGATCACCTCGCGCACCCGGTAGCTGGTCTGGCCGCGGTCGAAATGTTCGAGATAGTCGCCGGCGTAGCGATCGTGCAGCGCGGCCAGCGTCGGGTTGGACGTGGACAGCGGTCTGGCCAGATCGTCGAGCGCATAGATCAGGCTGCACAGAGGAGCATCGAACGAGACCGGGCAGCGAAAGGCGGTGCGGTAGGGCGCAAGATCGCGGGGGGCGGGATGTGAGAAGGCAACCTCCAGCGGATGGAGATCGCGTCCGCTGACCCAGCGGCAGAAGGTCGCCACCGTGACGAGAATGAACTCCATGCGCTGTCTCGGCACCGGCCGTTCACCGCCGCGGAGATCGAACGACACGCGGTAGTGGCCGCGCTCTTCGCTCCGGTGAATGGTCAGCGCGTCGCTCAAGATGCGCAGATAACGCACCAGGCGCTCGAACGCGTCTTGCAGATTCGCGCACGACATCATCGTGTAGCCCACGACGTCGAAACTCGCGGGCCTCACCACTTGAGGCTGCGCGAGCCCGATGGCCGGGTTGCCCGATCGCTCGACCGCGATCTCCCACAGACGGCTGATCTTCTCGGTCGGGAGCCGCGCGCCCGGGGCTTCCAGCACCGCCGGATCGATCCCGGCAGCGGTGAGCAAGGCGCTCGCGTCCAGGCCCTCGGCGGCGAGCAACTCCGCGATCCCCCGAACCCAGACAGCGGAGGTGGCCTGCTTGCTCATCCTTGGCTCCGATAGCCTGGATGGCTCTCTCGAGCCAATAGATTGGCCGGTTCGGTCAATGACATGCAAGCCCCCGGAAATCTAGAGTGCCCATTGTACCGCTCATTCCAGGGGGCCGCGATATGCCGAAGAGACAATGGCTCGCCAACTATGACGAGCGCATTCCCGCCGAAATCGATCCGGACGCCCATCCTTCGGTCGTCCACCTGCTCGAGGACGCCTTCAAGCGCTACGCCGACAAGCCTGCGTTCCGCTGCTTCGGCCACACGCTGACGTATGCCGACACCGATCGTCTCTCCCGTGCCTTCGCTGCGTATCTGCAGGGAAAGCTCGGGGTCGCGAAGGGCGATCGAGTCGCGGTCATGATGCCCAACATTCCCGCCTTCCCGCTCGCCACCATGGGCATCGTTCGCGCCGGCGCCGTCCAGGTGAACGTGAATCCGCTCTACACGCCGCGCGAGCTCGAGTACCAGCTGAACGACTCAGGCGCCGAAATCGTCGTCATCTTCAGTGGCGTATCTGCCGCTCTCGCCGAAATCATCGGGAAGACTTCCGTCAAGCGCGTCATCAGCGCGGGTCGGGGCGACGGCATCGGCGCTGCGCTCTCCAGCCCGGCGACGGATCAGCGCCTCCAGGAGGTGATCGGTTTTGCGGACGCCTTGGCGCAGGGCGCAGCAGATCTCGCCTTCACAAAGCCGGACTTGAACGGCGACGACCTCCTCTTCCTGCAATATACGGGCGGCACCACCGGCGTCTCGAAGGGCGCCGCGCTTTCCCACCGCAACCTGATCGCGAATACCGAGCAATTCAAAGCCTTCATGCTCGGCGCCGTACGCCCCGGCGAGGAGGTGGTGGTCACCGCGTTGCCGCTCTATCACATCTTCGCTCTGATGGTGAACTTCATCTCCTATTTCTCCCTCGGGGCCGAGAATTGGCTCGTTCCCAATCCGCGCGACATGGACGCCTTCGTCGATATCCTCGCCGATGCGCGATGCACCGCCTTCACCGGCGTCAATACGCTCTTCGGCGCGCTCTTGATGCACCCGAAGATCAAAGAAGTGGATTTCTCCAGGCTGCGGGTCGCGATCGGCGGAGGGGCCGCGGTACTTCCCACCACCTCCGAGCGGTGGAAGGCGCTCACCGGCAAGCACATCCTCGAGGGCTACGGCCTCTCGGAAACCTCGCCCATCCTGACGCTCAACCCGAGCACCTCCGACGGCTTCTCGGCGACGGTGGGTCTGCCCCTGCCCTCCACCGATATCAAGCTGCTCAACGGAGAGGACCAGGAAGCGGCCATCGGCGAAGCAGGCGAAGTCTGCGCCAAAGGCCCGCAGGTGATGAAGGGCTACTGGCGGAAGCCGCAAGCGAACGCCGCCGCGTTCACGGCCGACGGCTACTTGCGCACGGGCGACATCGGCATCTTCGACGGCGAGGGCTACCTCAAGATCGTCGATCGCAAGAAGGACATGATCATCGTCTCGGGTTTCAACGTCTATCCCAACGAGGTCGAGGCGGTCGCCGCCGCGTGTCCCGGTGTCGCCGAGTGCGCTTGCGTCGGGACATCGGACGAGAAGACCGGCGAGGCGGTCAGGCTTTTCGTGGTCACGGCGCCGGGCGCGGCGCTCGCCGACGCGGAGGTGATCGCGCACTGCCGGCGGGAGCTGACGGCGTACAAGGTGCCAAGGCAGGTGCGATTCCTGGACGCGCTGCCCAAGTCGAACGTCGGCAAGATCCTGCGCAAGGACCTGCGCGGGATCCCATAGGCCGGGAGCCAACCACTTGCTCGCCTCCATGCTCAAGCCGCTGTGGACGCCCCGGTCGCCGCGCCCGTTTTCGATCGCGATGGTGCGCGCCGGCACGCAATTGCTCCGCGTCGGCCGCACCGCCGGCCATTTCCTACCCAAGGACCTCTGTTCTCCATCCTCCACTCGAAGTTTGCCTACACCCGGCCCAGGCTTGGCTTCCAAGATGTAGGCGCGCGACTCCCCCAGCAGGCGCTGCAGTTCGTCGTATTGATAGCTCTCCGTAGCGGTCACCTGGGCACTGCCAGTCTGGACTACGTTACCGACCGCCGGATAGAAGAGCTTGCTTTGCTGGGCGAGATTGATGAACTGGTCATAGAGGTACTCGGTGCAGCGGAGGATTGTTCCGGGGACATCCGCGCAGCGGTGAATCAATTGCGTCTGCCGCTTCGATCCTTCCGCCTTTGCCCTTCCTGTCTTCTGCTTCCCTCGCATCCGTCTCCTCCTTCGGCTCTGCCTGTCGGCCGAAGGCGAGGTGACGGTGCTAAGTGATCTCTTGCTGGTTCAGTCGCTCATCAAATGGCGCGCACAACATGAAACAGATCGTCATCCTGGGCGTCGCGGCAGCCGTGCTTGCAGGCGCCGGCACAGCTATCGCCGATCGTTATCCCGAGTTGAATCCCAACCTGCACTTCCACCCAACCAAGGACAACTTCGCCCATGTCAGCGGCGGGGCACGGACCAGCAACCTCACCTACCACGGCGGTCCGGTGATCCACTCCGCGCACGTGGTTCCGATCTTCTGGGGCCCCTCCTGGGGCACGGGCGGCGCTGACAGCGCGACGGCGACGCACGTCATCCAGTTCTTCGGCCAGTTCGGCACCAACTCCCACTACGCCATCATCACGCAGTACTCCGACGGCGCGGGCGCAATCCAGACCACCAACCTGGGCAACGTCAATTACTTCGACTCGAGCACGCCCCCGACCAACGTGACCGACGCGGACATGCAGGCCGAAGTCCTCAAGGCCATCGGCGCGCTGGGGAGCTTCGACGCCAGCGCCATCTACGAAGTCTTCATTCCGCCGAGCTCCTACTCCTCCAGCGGGAACGCCACCTCTTGCGGCGGACCCGCCCTCACCTTCTGCGCCTACCACGGGCACTTCACCAGCGGCACGAACGACGTGAAGTACGCCTCGATGCCGTACCCGAGCTGCGCCGGCTGCCAGAGCTCGGGCTTCACCGACGCGCAGAACCTCGATCACTTCTCCTGCCACGAGACGCGCGAAGCGGTCACCGACGAGGACCTCAACGCCTGGTTCGATCGCCGCGGCAACGAAGCGGACGACAAGTGCGCCTGGAGTCCCGCGCCCTTCATCGACAATGGCTTCGGCTACCAGTACGAGTGGTCGAACGCCGTGAGCGGCTGCGTCAGGTAGCTGCGCCTGCGCCCGCGTCTCATCGCCGCCGCCGGGCCGAGTGGGCCGGCAGCGGTTTTTTTCGGAGGCTCGGGCTCAGGTCCATGGATACACGAGCTGGCCAAGGAAACCTTCCGGCACCTCGTTCCCCGGCACGCCGAACACCTCCGGCTGGCGCCCGCGCGGGAGCCACAGCGTCCCGAAGCCGAGCAGGATGAGCGGCAGCGAGACCGCGAGCTTCGAGGCGGCGTCGTTCACCGGGTGCAGCCGAGTCGCAGCGAGCCAATCGAGCATGCGCGCGCTGTGGTGGACGGCATGGAAGCGCCACAAGCGCGCGCAGTGGAAAGCGCGATGCATCCAATAGCCGAAGAAGTCGGCGACGAGGAGCGCTTCGATGAGCTGGAGCGCCGGGGGCTGGCGCGCGAGGACCGAGCCCGAGCGCAGCTGCGCGATGAGCTCGAGCGGCTTGCCGGAGCTCCCCAGCGCGAGCCCGAAGAGCACGAGCGCGAGCGCGACCGCCGAGCCGGAAGCCGCGCGTGTCACCAGTGGCGTGAAGAACCAGTAGACGAAATCAGGCCAGCGATCGCGCCGCCAGATCGACACGCCGGGCAGCGCGGGAAAGAGCCGCTCGAGCGCGCCGAAGACGGCGGCGAGCACGACGAAGCCGATGGCGAGCTTGAGGACCGAGGGAGTGTGCATGGATCGTGCTCAAGCTATCGACACATCAGTTCGCGCGCGATGGCAAGGCTTTGACGAAGTTGGCAAGAAGCCAACCTCGCGCTCCTGGAACTGAGCCGCGGTTGCCGCTGAGATTTCAGTATCTTTGCGGTGATCTAGAAATCCGCCTCCCGTCTGTTCGCATGGCGTCGGCCGCTCTGCGAGCGCAGGGGCCCTTGACTCGCCATTCAGCAGGCGAGTAAGAGAGCAGGCCGTTTTCACACCGGCGCTCGTTCCCGTTTGGGGGTCGCACCATGACAAGCCGCTCCTTCTCGTTCATACGAGCATTGCTCTTTTGCACCGTGTTCGTTCCAGCCGCAGTGCGCGCGCAACAGCTTCCCGCGCCGGACGTCAGCGAGCTGGCCGTGCCGCCCGGCGACGTCGATCTATCCGGCCGGATCGTCCCGCAGTTGCTCAAGGCAAAGGGGAAGGTCGACGTCTGGGTGCAGTTGCAGGAGTCGCCGCTAGCGGCGGCTGAAGCCGACGCCGAGGACATCGGGCTCCCGATGACGCGTGAAGCGCAGCGCGCCCACCTCGCGAAGCTGGATGACCAGCACGATGAGCTTTCCTTCACCGCGCGATCGCTCGGCGCCGAAGAGCTGGGCCGCGTGAGCAGGGCGCACAACGCGGGGGCATTCTCCGTCGACGCTTCGCAGCTCCCCGCCCTGGCCGCGCATCCCGGCGTGCTGGCGATTCGCCCGGTGATCGACTACACGCTCGACCTCTCCGAAACCGTGCCCTATATCGGCGCGACCGCGGTCCAGAACCTCGGCATCACCGGAGAGGGCGTTCGCGTCGCGGTGCTGGACACGGGCATCGACTACACGCACCGCAACCTGCGTGGATCGGGCACCGCGGCCGACTACACCAAGGCCTACGGCACTTCGGTGGACGATCCCCGCAACCGGACCATCGATCCTGCGGTCTACCCGACGTCGAAAGTGGTGGGCGGATTCGACTTCGTCGGCGAGCACTGGCCGTTTGGCCCGCGGACCGAGGATCCGAACCCCATCGACTGCGGCGGTCCAATCGCCTGCAGCGGGGGGCATGGCAGCCACGTCGCCGACATCATCGGCGGCTCGAGCCGCGACGGCGCGCACAAGGGCGTCGCGCCCGGCACCAAGCTTTACGCCGTGAAGGTCTGCAGCTCGCAATCCTCGAGCTGCAGCGGCGTCGCCCTCTTGAAGGCGATGGACTTCGCCCTCGATCCCGATGGCGACGGCGACGTTTCCGATCACGTCGACGTGATCAACATGTCGCTCGGCAGCAGTTATGGCCAGATCGAGGACGACCTGGCGCTGGCGTCGGAGAACGCCGTTCGCCTGGGCGTGGTGGTGGTGACCGCCGCGGGCAACTCCGGCGACAAGCCGTACGTGGTCAGCTCGCCCAGCATCGGGCCGGGCGTCATCAGCGTGGCGCAGACGCAGGTCCCGAGCGCCAGGTTCTACCCTCTGATCATCAACTCGCCGGCCGCCATCGCCGGCAGGTACAACAACACGGCCACCGTCGGCTGGGCGCCCGTCGGCAACGGCTTGGTCGGCAAGGACGTGGTCTACACCGGCCGCTCGTGCCCGACCGATGCGCTGTCCGGCAATCCGGCCGGCAAGGTCGCGCTCGTCCTTCGCGGGCTCTGCGCGGTCAGCCTGAAGGTGGACAAGGTGGTGAGCGCGGGCGCCATCGGCGTGCTCGTCATGATGGCTGACGCGTCGGATCCGATCAGCTTCTCTTACGGGGGCGGGACGCACCTCGCTCCTACGCTCATCATCACGCAGGACACGGGCCTCAAGATCCGCAGCGTGCCCGTCGCGAACGTGACGGTGCACGACTCGGCGCCGCTGGTGAAGAGCATCGTCGGCAGCTCGGCGCGCGGCCCCAGCTACAGCTTCCAGACCATCAAGCCGGAGATCGGCGCGCCCGGCGCTTCCGTCTCGGCCCTCTGCGGAACGGGCACCGGCGAATCTTCCTTCGGCGGCACCTCTGGCGCCACGCCGATGATCGCCGGCTCGGCGGCGCTTCTGCTGGAAGCCTACCCCAGCGCGACGCCGGCGGAGATCAAGGCGCGCCTGATGAACACGGCGGAGACGCACATCCTCACCGCTCCCAACCTCTTCGGTCAGCAGCCGGCTCCAGCCACCCGGATCGGCGCGGGCGAAGTGCGCGTCGATCGCGCGCTCGCCACCAAGACGATTGCATGGGTCGCGAGCAGCGAGAGCGCCGCCGTGTCGTTCGGATACGCCGCGGTGGCCCGGGAGCGTGATTTCCACAAGAGGGTGCTGGTCCATAACTTCGCCGACTCGGAGCGGACCTACGCGGTCACCATGGCTTTGCGAGATCCGGCCAACCAGGCAGCCGCCGCCATCCACACTGAGGTGCCCGATTCCATCCGCGTGCCGGCGCACGGCCTGCGCAGCTTCGACGCGCAGATCACGGTCGATCCAAGCAAGTTGCCCGCCTGGAACCTCAACGGCGGCTCGCAGGGCGGCAATGGCTCGCGGCTCACGGCGCTGGAGTTGGACGGGACCATCACGCTGAAGGACGGCGCCGACACGGTGCACGTGCCCTGGCAGGTGTTGCCGCACCAGGCTGCGGACGTTCGCGCCGAGGGAGACGAGGTCGAGCTGCAAGGAGGCACCGGCACGCTGGAGTTGACCAACGCGGGCGCGACCAGCGGCCGCGTCGATGTGTTCGCCTGGACCGGATCGAGCCCGCGCACCCCGCGGCAACTCCTGCCCGGACCTGGCGACAACTTCGCCGTCATCAACCTCAGCGAGGTCGGCGTGCGGCTGGTGAGCTCCTCCCTGGGACCCGCCGTCCAATTCGGCATCCACACCTTTGGGCGGCGGTCGCACCCGAACTATCCTGCGGAGTTCGATGTCTACATCAATGTGAACGCGACTTTCACCGAGGGGTACATCGTCTTCAATGCCGAGAACGGCGGTTTCGCCGCGAGCGGCCAGAACGTCACTTTCGTCGCAAACCTGGCAACCGGCAAAGTCGCCGGGTTCTTCTTCACCGATGCCGACTTGAACTCGTCAAACGCGATCCTCACCGCTCCGCTCAGCGCAGTTGGCTTGACGGCGACGAGCCAGTTCAAATTCTCCATCTTTGCCTTCGATAACTATTTCACCGGCAACCTGACGGACTCCATCACCGACATGACCTTCAGCTTCGCCAAGCCCCGCTTTACCGCGACGGGGATTCCGGCTGCCGGCGTCCCGGTGGGCGGCAGGTCGGTGCTGACCGTGAGCGCGGTACCTGGTGGCGATACCGCGTCGCCATCGCAGAAGGGCGTGCTGCTCCTCTCGCGCGATGCCGCGAGGCGCGAAGCCCTGCCCATTGGTGTTCACCCGGAGAACGAGCCAGACCGGAACTGACGAACACCGCAGGGTGAAGTACGCCCCACAGAGGCTGGATCTCTGCGCCGAAGGCGCCCGGATCCGTGAACGCTTTGACACGATGGTCTCGCGGAGCGTTATGCTCTCCCCGTGGAGCCGGTGCGCGCGCCAGCGGTGGCGGGCACTTTTTATCCCGCCGGCCGCGAAGAACTTCGGGCAGAGGTCGCGAGTCTTCTCGCGGCCGCCGCGCCAGGCCCTGCGCCCAAAGCGCTGATCGCGCCACACGCCGGCTACATCTATTCGGGGCCGGTCGCGGCCTCGATCTTCCGGCGCGTGCAGGGCGCGTCCTTCGAGCGCGTCGTGCTTCTCGGCCCGGCTCACTACGCCTGTCTCGACGGCGTGGCGCTCCCTGAGGCGGCTGCTTTCTCTACGCCGCTGGGAGAGATTCCGCTCGAGCTGCCGGATGCCCTGCCGCGCGACCGGGCAGCGCACGCGCGCGAGCACTCGCTCGAGGTCGAGCTGCCGTTCCTGCAAGTCGTCTTGCAAGGCGCTTGGAAACTGGTCCCGCTGGTGGTGGGAGATGCCGGCCCCGAGGAGGTGGCCGATGTGATCGATGGCCTCTGGGGAGGACACGACACGCTCGTCGTGGTCAGCTCGGATCTCTCGCATTACCTTCCCTATCGCGAGGCGCGCGCGATGGACGCCGCGACGGCCAAGGAGATCGTCGCCCTCGGCCGTCTCGACTCTCACGCCGCCTGCGGCGCCGCTCCGGTCAACGGGTTGCTCCTGGCGGCGCGCCGCCGCAAGCTCTCCGCGGAGTTGGTCGACCTGCGCAACTCCGGCGACACCGCCGGCGACAAAGGCCGCGTGGTGGGCTACGGAGCCTTCGCCTTCGCATGACGTTCCCCGGCCGCTACTGGCACGCGCTTCCCGATGGCCGCATCCAGTGTGACGTGTGTCCGCGGTTCTGCGCGCTTCACGAAGGCCAGCGTGGCATGTGCTTCGTGCGCGCCCGCGAAAACGACGGCATGGTGCTCACCACCTACGGGCGGTCGAGCGGGTTCTGCGTCGATCCCATCGAGAAGAAGCCGCTCAACCATTTCCTCCCCGGCACCTCGGTGCTGTCGTTCGGGACGGCAGGCTGCAACCTGGGCTGCCGCTTCTGCCAGAACTGGGACATGTCGAAGTCGCGCGAGATGGACACGCTCGCCGACGCGGCCAGCCCC